>Ga0307979_1000604_pt1 | contig 24801 bp, 20 predicted proteins | sample OrgLakmetage1058_FD_201833 | JGI IMG/M metagenome (GOLD analysis project Ga0307979, IMG submission 201833) | Saline water microbial communities from Organic Lake, Antarctica - #1058 | ecosystem: Environmental > Aquatic > Non-marine Saline and Alkaline > Saline | place: Antarctica: Organic Lake...
GGCCTACGAACACCAGGAATAGCTTCTCCGCTCCAGAAGCGGTACTTAGCGAGGTCGAACAAAGATTCGATTGTGTTCAGGCTCAGACTCACATGTATCCGAGTTTGGTGGATCAGTGTTACTTCATTAGTTGGCCTCACTGTGTTTCCATTCTGCCCCTGATTTCGGCTCCTCGGGACTTATGTCAGATGTGCATGGCGCCGTTCCTCTGGAGCTCTGAAGGTACTGTAATCAGGCGACACCTTATCCCCTGCTGTAATTCCTTGCTTTGAAGGTACGTACTATTATATTTAGAGGGGTTGGGAAAACATTATCACCTCCTCAACTCCTCAACGGACAACAGCATTCTATATCGAGGTGTTGGAGGTGTTGGCGTTGAGTCGGTCTGTTTTTTACCCAACGAATTTGTTGGAGCGGTAGCGTGGGGAACTTCAGTGTATGCACAACGATAGAGGCATCATACAATAGCCTAAAACGCTGCCACTCCTGAGGTATTCCACTGAGAAGCAACCTCATGGATAGTGGCGTTGAGCCCGGGCCAACTTCTGGACCGACACCTGACAGCCAAGAAACGACACCAGTTTCACCTCCACGACCTAAGCCGGGCGACCCAGATTTCAAGCAAGATGATTTCAAGCAAGAGGACGCTATTTTGCTTTCTGCATCTAAAGGTGGTTTCTACACTGACGCGCTTTCAGGCATTAGCGGCTTCCTCGACGATCGCGCAACTGCAGACATGGCGCAGGTGCGCCCCCATAGTGCCGTCTACTGCATCATCAGAGACATACGCAATGTGCCGTCTATTTGTGTAGTTCTCATGAAAAAATTAGAGCGTTATGCCCATTTTATGAAATTTTCAGTTTATGCATCTATTAGAATGTGCGTCTACCCATCTTATTCGTAGGCTGCTGAGCTGAACGAGCAAGCCATGTACGAGGCGGCGCACAAGGCGTACGGGCGGGTGCTCGTCGACATGGAAGCCAGCAAAGGCCCTTCGCACCCGTTCACGGCGCGCGCAATCAATGGATTAGCGGCAGCCCTCGTGGGGCTAGGATCCTTCGACGAAGCGTTGCCACTTAACGAACGCGCCGTGGCAATTTACTCCGCTGCGGCGCAGGCAGCGCCACCCTCCACCTCACCTGTTGAAGCAGGGAACGACAACGCAGCGACGACGCAGCCGGCGTTAGACAAGCAGCCTCTGGCGAATCTAGCTGATGCGGAAAACAACCTTGGCGTCACCTTGTATAAGTTGGGGCGATTTCCGGACGCGCAGAAGATGTACGAGCGCGCATTGGTCAATTACAAGGACGTGTTTGGCGCCTCGCACCCCATGGTAAATTTCACTGCGCTCGTGTGTAGCATGCTCTTACCTCTATGCCTGCCTTTGTTTTCGTTGCCGCCTTTCTTTCTGGGCTTGCGTTATTGATTTGGTCCTTTTTATTGAACCTCGATGTGTGGTTGCGTTAAAGGATTACTTCAGTTTTTGACACCCTTCGTTGTCTGTAGGTTGCGCGTGCTCAGAAAAACTTGGGCAACGTTCTGAAGCAGCTGGGGGACTGCTCGGGGGCCCTCGCCCAGTACACGGCCGCGCTGGGCATCTACGAAGCGACGCTAGGCCCGCAATCGTCGGCGCGCGCCATGTGCTTGAACAACATTGCCAACGTGCTGAAAAAGACTTCGCGCTATGACGACAGCGTGGCGGCCTACCACCAAGCCCTCGACTGCTACGTAGCTTGCCTCGCTGTGCTGGACAGCAACAACTCCTCTGAAAACAGTGCCAGCACGCCAGCGTTTATCAGCAGCGCCAAGATGATAGCTGACGCGGACGCAGGGTGGGACGCAGCGGGCAAAGCGTCGGCTGCTCGACGCGCGGTTGAAGCAGACGCTGCTCGATGCCGGAACAACTTGGCCAATGTCCTGTACGAGTCTGGGCGCTTTGAGGAAGCCCTGGACCAGTACCAAACTGCGCTTGCCGACAAAGAGCGGCTGTTTGGGGCTAACAACGCGGAAGTGGCGAAAGCCCGCAAGCTCGTGGTGGTGGTCTCCCACAAGCTCAAGCAAGCGCAGCGCCGCCAGGCCAAAGCGCAGGCCAAAGCGGCTGACCGGGCTGCCGCGCGGCTGGAAGCCAAGGAACAGCGCCGCGTGGCGGCGAAAGCCTCCACCGAGGCGGCGGCTGCCGCCAAATTAGCTGCGTCAGCCGCAGCCGCCGCGGCAGGAGCGGCCGCGGAAGCCGCAGCAGCCGTGCCGCCGGTGGTGGAGGCGCCTGACTTGGTTGTTTTGCCGCCCATTGCGTCTGCTTCACCCGCTGAGACCGAACCTGCTGTTGATCTTCCCAGCGAAGCTGGCGATCGTACAGCAGAGTCGGCAATCGAAGTAGTTCCGGAGCCCGTGGATGTCTCTGCAACCGCTTCCGTAGAAGCAGGCTCAGTGGTGGATGCCGCTTCCATTGAAGACACCGCGGGCCCTATTGCGACGGAAGCCTCGGAGCCTGCGGCTTCGGTGGATGTTCCCGAGCGCGAGTTCATTGAATTGCGGGAGTTGAGCGACGAGTACATCCAGAGCGTGTTTGTGGAGTTCGACGCCGACGGGAGTGGCGATTTGGACACGTTTGAGCTGTCGCACGCGGTCGCCAAGCTGGACACCGGCCACAACCCAACAGGCAACCAAATTGTAGCCATGATCGAGTTTGTGGGCGCGACAGAAAACCGTTTGTCGTTGAAGCAGTTTTCGCAGCTGGCAAGATGCTACGATTGGGAGTCTGTGCGAGCAGAAGAGTTGCCAGAGGGTCACTTTGAATTGGTCTTCCCGGAAGCCAGTTTAGGGTTTGCGGTGCAAGACATCCCGAGCAAGGGCACGATTGTTGTGAGCCGTTTGACCAACCGCGCTCTGTCCGAGTTCTTGCCGCTTGGTTCAACGGTCTTGGCCGTGAATGGAGCACCTTTGGGGTTCGTCACGGATCCTGGTGTTCTAGCTCAAAAAGTGGGCCCACTCCGACGGCCGATCAAAATTACCTTCGACAGGACGCCTTTGATTCCTTCGGAGCTCAATGACGACCGCATTCGGGATATTTTCAACCAATTCGACGCGGACAACAGTGGTGATCTCGATACGTTTGAGCTGTTTCACGCCGTAGAAGAGCTTACAGGCAAGGGAGCGTCAACTGCTCAAGTGAGTGCTATGGTAGCGTTCGCAGGCTCGGACAGCAACGTGTTGTCCCTGGAACAATTCACGAATTTGGTGCGAGAGTTTGACTGGTCTGCCGACATTAAAAACCTGACTCTCCCTGACCACATGCTGGAATTGGATTTCCCGGAAGGCAGTTTAGGCTTTGCTGTGCAAGACGTTCCCAGCAGAGGCACGATTGTGGTGAGCCGCCTCTTGAACCCACGTCTCGCTGAAGCTGGGCTCACCTTAGGTGCTACGGTGGTGGCTATCAATGGAGCCCCTCTCGGCTATGTCACCGATCCTGGGGTGCTTGCTCGTAAAATGGGTCCACTCCGGCGGCCCATCAAGATTACCTTTGAAAAGACTCCCATGATCCCTAACGAACTCAACGACGACCGCATCCGGGACATTTTCAACCAATTTGACGCGAACGCCAGCGGCGATCTTGACACGTTTGAGTTGTTCCATGCGGTCGAAGAAATGACAGGCCATCCACCGTCAACCGTATTGATTGGGGCCATGGTTGACTTCGCAGGCGCATCGGAGACGAATAACGCACTGGATCTCGACCAATTCATGAAGCTGGTTCGGCAATTTGATTGGGAAGCGGAAGAGCACGCAGTGGGCTTGCCAGAAGGGTTGTACGAAGTGGACTTCCCGAACCAAAGCCTTGGTTTCTCCGTGCAGAAAGTCCCTGGCAAGGGCATGATTTCCGTGTCTAAAATTGGCCCTGCCGAGTTGAAAAATGAGCTCAGCATTGGGGACACGGTGCTGGCGGTCAACGGAGCGCCCTTGGGGGTGATTGAGCACCCCAGTGAACTTGGGAAAAGGGTGGGGCCGCTCCGGCGCCCCGTGCGCATCACCTTCGAGAAAATGAAACCGCCCAACCCTGCGGATTTCTCGGACGAGCGCATCGCGGACATTTTCAACCAATTCGACGTGGACGGCAGTGGCGATTTGGACACCTTTGAGCTGTACCACGCCGTTGCAGAGGTCTCGGGGCGAGCCCCCTCGACGGCGATCATTGGTGCCATGGTGAAATTCGTAGCTGCCGACAACAACGTTTTGTCCCTCGAACAGTTTTCAACCTTGGTACACGCGTTCAACTGGGACGATCCTTCTTTGAAAGATGGTTTGCCAGAGGGGCATTTCGAAGTCACGTTCAACGACAAAGGCTTAGGGTTCGCAGTGGCGACAGACGAAAAGAAGGGCACCATGATCGTGAGCCGGATTGGCAACCAACACCTGAGGAAGGTGCTCAATTTGGGCGACAACGTGGTGGCCATCAACGGAGCCCCGCTTGGTTTCGTCACTGACCCCGCAATGTTGGCCAAGAAAGTTGGCCCCATGCGGCGCCCTTTGCGCATCACCTTCGCAAAAGCCACGGAGGAGAGCGAAACGTTGCCGGAGGTGTAGCTCAAGAGTAGTGATGAACTCAAGTGCAATTGTTGAATGGTCAGGGAAGCAAATAATTACCTCACACATAGACGTTCGGACGTTTTTATTCGCCACTTATTCCAACTGCTGAATTCGAAGTTCGGAATTAATCGACTCAGCCGGGTTCGTATTAGGTTTTAAACGCAGGTGATTTTCAAATGGGGGAGAGCCTATAAGCCTGTTTCTATATGGCATTTGAAATGCCAGATACCAGGAGTTAACTAGGCGGCCGCCTAGTATCCAAGTACTTAGTACTCTTTTCTGTTTGCTTGTGTTTATTTCCCTTCGTTCTTCCAGACACCTGGTCGAATCATGGCGATATTCAACGGAAACTGATGAACTGTATTCGCCTGCTTGTTGATCATATGCGTATATTGAGAGAACTCCAATTCCTTAATGCCATTTGCCCCAAATTACCTGTGTAGCCCACAGCCCATAAGAAACTAGCAACGAGTGAATTGGCGCCTAGCACAGTGCCACTTCCTTGTATTTCGGGGGTATTGAATAGACCAGACTGTACTACTATACTAGAACAGACGTGGCACCCAGTGGAACAAGTAAAGGTAAATTATGCCATAAAGCGCGTAAATGCAAAGAGCTGCATTTAGAGCTCCCGCGATTCTCCTCTAAGGTTGTTGGAAAATAACCGCAGAGGGCTTCCACCTGATGGTGTGCCAGCTGGGCTCACCGCGGGTGAGTGAAACATGCCCCCCGCGTTTTGAATACTACCATGAGGTAGTCTGCTACTGCTCTTGCCGGCCTCAATGATGCAAGTGCTGCTTCCACCTTCGGCGCGACGCTGACGATCAAGCTCGGGTACGCTTTCGCTGGAAGGCCGAAAAGCCCCCAGAGCGCTCAAAGCAGCGCGGCGCTGGCTGGCATTGGCCAGAGGGCGTCTCGACGAACCCCCATAAGTACTAGTGCTGCATACGCTGCTGCTTCCTCCACCACTGCCATGCGCACTTCCTCTGGTGCCAAAACTTCTCGCGCTGCCAACACTGCTGCTGCTGCTACAGTAGCCAGCACCCTTGGTGCCAGAGGCATGGGCAAAGTCTTCCACCAAAGTAAGTGGCACTTGTGCCACTACTGTAGGTGAGTTGTCGCGCATCAGCCGCACTTCGTAGTCGCCCGCCTGCAACCCGCGCGGGAGTCAAAGATTTCAATAGGAGAGAATGAACACCTTTTTTGTCCTCACACAATTTCTACTTTCTCACCGGCAAGGGCCCGCTTCGATCAGCTGCGTTTGTGGGTATGTCCAAATCAGCAAAGCATTCCCCGTGCAGCACTATTCGCCCTGACAGCGGTTCACACGCTGACCCACACGGCACGCCTCGACCAAATAAACCCAACCAGTCGTGCTCCCAGCCCGGCGCATTTCGAATGGCAATACGAAGCAGAGCGCCGCGGCGCACGCGTGCACCAGCAGGAAGTTCAAGCGTGGGCGGGTCGTGTTTGCTTAGCACCTGACACAAACGCAAATGTACGTAGCTATGTTTCAGGAGAAGGAAAAGGGGAAATGCTGCCTCAGAGAAAATATGCAAGCGAATCTTGGCCGTCTGCGAAATCTTGCTTCCCCCAAGGGTGCACCTGGAAGCGGCTCGTCGCGAGGTCAACCCCTGTAATCGCATCCAGAAGCACGGCCTCGTAGACGCCTGCGCTCAGTTGTCCTCCTGCAAAGCGCGCGCACAGCCGACCTCCGGGCGCTTCTCGCCAGCTGAGCAATACTCCACCGTCGACACCTCCAATGTCAGGAGCACCTGATAAGCCAACGTTGCCATCAGCAGTACCGCCTGTGTGGTCGCCAACGCCAATGTTACTGCCGGTATGGCCAGTGGCCAAAGCACTGCTGCCTGGACGAACGTTCAAGTTACTGCTGCTGCTGCCATTACCTACACTGTTGCAGGGAAGCGAACTATCTCGGTGGTTCAAACGACTTGCGACACGTACTTCAATCCACCATCCATTGCTGCTGCCGTCACCGGTGCTGTCACTACTACTGCTGCTACTGCTACAAGTTGGGTCATAAGGCCGCACAACGAAGTCCTGGCCTTCGACTACTACAGAAGGTTCTACAGCCACCATCGGTGGTGCGACAGCAGGCCTTGCCCTAAATGAAGACATTATTGCGCCACAACCAGCGGAGACACTGTGCTCGCTTGCAACGTTGGAAGCAACATTGCCTCCAGTGCTCCTGTTTCTATTGTTCTTTATACTCTTGATGAAGACAAGTGAGTTCAAATCCACAGAGTCGTAGCGAAGCGTTTGTGATGGCCCTGCAGTGAGTATACATGGGCCAGCAGCTTTCGTAGGAGAGGGATCGAAGCTGGGTACACTTAAAGAAGAGAGGGCCACGCGAGCAGCGGTAGCACCTCTCAAAGGAGATGCCAAGCTATCACTATCAACGGTTTCAGTTCTGGTGAACTTGCTCACTTGGGCAGCGTTGTTGGTAGGAACAGTGTTGGCTTCGGCAAACGAGTCTCGAAAGACAGCTGATCCATGTGTGTGACTGCTAACAGATAAACCACCTGTGGGATTGCCTCCGCTGGTAAAGCTATTTCCATTGCCGCTCGCAAGGCACGGTGCAGGAGTGCAGTTAGCTGCACTATCTTGCGAATGATATGCTCTCAAACTCTTCTTCTGAACCGCTCCATCAGGCGCACCCAAAGCAGTGCTTTGGCCACAGAGAAACACTGGTACGCCGCTCGAGGCAAGAGAAGCGAAACCATTACTTCCCGAGGCATTATCACCATCACAGCTTGGTTTGCTATCAAACGATGGTGTTAACAATGCTACAGCAACTCCTCGGTGAGCTGCTAATATCACCCAAATATGGGCGTTGCTGCTATCTGAGGTGGGGACGCCACGACCAGTTCCGACAGCACGATTGGTGCTCGCGCTATCGAAAATTGGATATTTGGCCATCAAGTTGCGCTTACGGTCCACGAACGAGTACCCGCACGCGTCCGCCAACTGCGCCAATCGACCTTCACATTCATATCCTAGTGCGACGATATCAGCATCCACGTCAGCTATGGTGTCACACATCGCAAACCAGTTCAAGTGTTCGCCTCCACGCTTAAGGGGGAAGTTCATTACAGTGAGCTCAACAGCGCCCAGCATCTCAAGCAAACCACCGTGCTCTAAAATCTGATGGTCTTCGCGAGATTGAATGTCATCACTAGCAGACAGTAGAGACGCTTTATCATTCTCGTTGCCTCTAGTCTCTTCTTCGTGCATACTCGTGCTAGCACCATCCGGCTCTGAAAGATGTGAACTCCGGATTTCATCCTCACGTTCAACTCCTTGAAAAACGCGTCTCTGAGAGTTCATGCGGCGTTCTACAGTCAAAATTATCCCAATCGCTGCCACACTCAGCAAAGCACCTCCAATGACATAGTCAGGTACGTCGTCTACCGTGCGTCGTCGCAAGAATTGGGACCAAGGTGCTGAGTTCATCAAAGCAATCATCTTAATGCAAATTACGAGAGGCTATTGTGCCCTCTAATGCACGCACAACTAATCAAGGATAATTAAAGGAAACACAAACTTGTTTGAAAACGAACAATCGAAGAAGCCTGTGCCTAATGCAAACCGCATGGTGTAAGCTCACGGGTATGACACCCATAAAAAGGAGGATACATTACGCCCGAAGTACTTCTCTCGATTATTAGACTCCTTGACGATTGTTTTGGATGTACCGTAGCTCCAGATATCTACTAAGTGCAGAAATTCGTGATAAATAGAGTTCACCAGCGTTCTCGTGCTTCGGTGCCCCGAGCCCTGAACCATCGACATCGATTAATCGATATATGAAGTCATCGAGTCATCGAATCATCGAATCATAGGAGCATCGAAGCGTCGATCGAATCATCCAAATGACAAAAAAAAAATTGATGACTCAGAATGATCTCTACAGGGTGTGCTGTCTTATTGGTAGAGATCCAACAAGGAGTCCAAGAACATTCGAAAATGGCTGAATTTGTAGGTTTAGCTCAATAATGCTTGGACTGGACTAGTTTAAGTCTAGAGCATACAAACTTATTCACGATCGAGCACATATGCTCTGAAGTAAATAAAGTTTACATCAGCAGAAGTGTCGAGCTAAAATGAGCAATCCGCAGCTAATGCTGTCAGCGCTTTGTCGAGGCCTACGCGCCGACAAGGAGACGGACCGAAAGAAAGCTATGAAGGATCTTAGTGAGGTACAATCAACTTCAACACGAAAAAATGCTCGAGCTTACGCGTGAATCATCGCTGTATATAAATCTAAGAGTCTCAGTTAGTCATTTACATGATTGTTCTCGCTGAATTCTGAGCTATGAACCCTATCTAATAATTGACCACAGGACTGGCTGAGCGATACCTCATCAAGCCGAAGCGCGAGCCGCCTTCGCGTCGAACAGTGGAGTGCTGTCATTGGAGCAGCTATTGTTGCGGACGAGAAAGAGATCGATGCAGCGCGCACCAAGGTTGGTTCTAGCACCTTCAATAACCTAACCCCCCATCAACCCTTCGCCAAACCCTAGGAGCAACCTTGGCACCCAATCTTTACAGCTGTTAGAACCGTTTTCCATGTAGCACTACACATCTTAAATTCTACCTCACTTTTACAGTCCTTGCTTCTACTCATTTCAAAATCTGGGCATTCTGGGGCTGTTTTTTCTTCTTTTATTCTCTTGTAACTCGCAGAGGCGCGTTCCGAAGAAAGACTACGCCCTCTTCTTGGTGCGGTGCGTGCGGCTCGCGGAGCACTACCACGCCAATCTCGTCTACACCGGTGGCGAAGGCGTGCAGTATGGGAGCAGCAGCAGCAGCAGTGGGGTTGGCGGGGGGCTCGGCGGGCCTCGGTCGTGCGGAGTGCTCGCGCCACACGCAGTTGCCCTCGTGAAAAAGGTAGTAGGACCTTCCTGCTTTCAAAGCATCAAATGGCTAGAAAAAGAGCACGATGTTCAAGCCATGCTTCACCTTTATCAATGTCCCACGCCCTCCCTTTTTTCTCTCGTCCTTGTATTTTCTCTTTCATCTATTCCGAAGGTGATGCGCGCCTTCGACGACGACGAGTTGTTCGAAGTGTTTGGAGGCAGTGATTGCTACGGGGCGATGCTGCGCCAGCTGCTCGAGTCCCCGTACTACTTGACCCTGATTCACCCCAACGATTACCAGGTTACTGCTTTAAGTACCCCAAGTGCATTTACTGCATGCGTGCTCCAATCTATTACCATCCTTTCACTCGGCTCGTACTCTCTGATATGTTATCTGTTCTTGTGTTTCTCTTTTTTTCTGCCCTTGGTGTCACACAGTCCCTCGCCAAGCTTCTCTGCGTCTTGGTACTCGAGAAAAGTGGGCGGCCCTCGCAGAACCCTGCGCTGTGCCTCAAGTTGTTGTTTACCAATGGTAGCTATGACTTGCACACGCTGCTCGAAGCGTCGTTCCACTTCTTTGGCGAGTGGTGCCACTCCAAGACCCTCCAATTAGCGGAAGGTCTGCAGGACGAGCCTCTCTTGCACTTGTTTGGCAGCATTAACGTCCTGTTGGCCAAAGTAGGGCGTTCTGCGGGTCCACCTTTACGCGCGTACGGCGACAAATTGTTGAAGCTGGCTCTGACTCAGCTAAAAGTGACGGTAAGAATCAATCGAATTTCGGGTTTTACATTAAAGGGGTGGATGGAGCGATTGAGCAATGACCCTTTTATTCGCCTGTCTCGTCTGTGTTATTACTTCCTGTACCTGCCTACTCTTCTTTCTTCAAATAAATCGCTCCCTCTCTCCAATCCACCACCACTCAAGCTTCACCTCTATACAGGCGGGTCGAAAAGACCTCCATGCCACTCTGCTCGAGTACTTGGCTCGGCATTTGACCATTGCCGCGTCAGCTCCGCACGCACCCCAAGCTGTGCCTCGCCTCGGTTCCCTTCTCCTCGACGCCCGAGATCCCATTGCTGGCAAAGTCGCCACGATGGCGCGTAACTTGCTTGACGAGCGCGAGCTCGCTGCCCTCCTAGGCCGCGCTGCTGCATCGACTGACAGCTCTTCTCAGGCGATGAGCGTCGGTGGCATTGCTCCCACTGGCTTAGGCCCTGGCCTCGGTGGCAGCAGCGGCAGCAGCAGCAGCGGGGCCATTTCTTCTTGTGATAGCGGTGGTGGTGGTGTAGTAGGAGGCAGTGGCAGCAGCGGCAGCAGCAGCAGTATTGTAACCGGGCCGAGCACCAGCGAGCACACGTATGGGGTGTTGAATGCTCTTAGCCCAGCGAGCCACGCGGTGCATCATCTGGGTGGGGGCACTCTGCATGGCCTCGGCCTTGGAGACGGGCCCGACCCACGCGCGTCTGGCTGCGACGGCGACGGCTTGCCCTCGCTTCTCAACGCGCTTGGAGTGCCATCTGCTGCCTGGAACCCTCACCATCTCGATAGTGTGCGTCTCAAATGTTATTCATCCAAAGCGCCACCTCGTTCTGTGTAACTTCATCACTTACAGAAACTTCATTTGTTTGTTACACCCTTCTAAAGATAGTAAATAGTGGGTGAATTTTTTTTTTTTAACCACCTAATTGTGGCTTTCGATACATTGATGTGTGTGTGAAACTTCATGGGTTCTTCTGATTTTAGGCGGCGCTGCCGGTGTGTGGCAATGCACGTTTGCTCGACACACGATCCAGGCTTCACCTCACCCTCCTGGCGCAGCTCGTGTCCCGTGCCTGCCCCGCAGGTGGCGTCTCTCGTGATTCCAGAGGTGGCAGCAGCAGCAGCAGAGGTGCAAACGGAAAAACACAGACGCAAGCGTCTCAACTACCATCGCAATTTCCATCACAGTTGCCAACAATGGGCACTGCCAGTGACAAGAGGCGCAGCAGTAGTCACAGCAGTAGCAGCGCAAGTAGTGGATGGGAGGGTAGCGGCGCAGCCACACCATGGGCATGGCTCTTCGATACTCTCATTAGCGCTCTGGACGCAGATGACGCCAGCATTGCTGCTCTCAGCGACCCGCAAAATTTGAGTGGGAAAGGTCTCAGCAGTGGCAACGGTGGCAGTGGCGCCAGCGGCGGTGCAAGTATTGGCCTGGGGAGTAGTATCGCAGGCAGCCAACGTCCTGCTGGAGCTGGTGGCAGTGGCCTGGTCCGCGGCGGTGCTCTGTCGAGAAGTCGAGGTGGCAGTGGTTTACGGCTGGTGTCGCTGCGGTGCTTACCGCTCCTGCAGCTGCTGGCAGCCGTCCTGGAGCTCTTCCCTCATGGCGAGGCTTGGCTTGGTCCTAAGGTGGCACCAGGGCAAGGCGCTACTGCTAGTGGCAACAACAGCATTCGCGGGTCTGTATACGCTGGTGCTGCTGCTACCACTGCCACTGACTCCGATGCTGATGCTGTGCGCCACATGCGCTATTCGCGACTTGCGCAACACTTGTCTACGCTTGCCTCTATCGTACAGGTCTTGAGTGTTCGAGTCCTGAACAGCCTCGCGTCGTCGTCGTCTTTAGCTCAGGGCAGTGGGGGCAGCAGTGCGGGAGGCTTTGGGGCTGCGCTGCAGTATTGGACGGTGCTGGCTCTGAGCCAAGCCGCCAGAGCTTCAGCACTTGCGATTGGCCGTTGTAATGGCAGTGGCAGTAGCCGTTGCCACGACGGCGAGGCATCGGCTCTTGCGCAATTATCAACAAGCTGGCAGCAAGTCTGGAGCTGTGCTACAAACCCGCGGCGGCCCTATTGTCAAGCTCTAGTTGCGTGCGAGCCAGGTTCCTTAGGCGAGGCCGTGTGCGCTCTCCTAGCACAGCTGGCTGCATCGGGGCTCGCTCTTGGCAGTGCAACTACCAGTAGTAGCGGCAGCAATACTGCAGCTAAACACTCGCTCGCGATGCAGTTGGTAGCCTTGCCTGTCTTTCGGCCTCGAGCGAATAGTACCACGCCATCCACAGCCACCGCTACTGCTCCCGCTACTCGGGGCATCGCTGATAGCGACGACAACGTTGCCACCCAAACTGCAGCAGCAGCAGCAGCTAGCACTAGCAGTGGTGCAGCACCAACAACAGCTGTAGCAGTGCTACCGAGCAGTGCCCCCATTGAGCTTGCTGCGATAGCTTTGCAGCTTCTCCATGAGTCAGGCGCTGCTGAAGACGCACTTTTCCTTCCTTCACCTTTCACGGACGCAGCCATCTCTTCCTCATCGGCCTCTTCAAGTCACAAGCAGCAACAGCGCCGCAATGGCAGCAGGCATGGCAACAGCGAGGCTATTTTCGACGAAAACAACGCTTCCGAACCTGCGTCTGCCCAACCAGCAGCTCCGCAGCCTACGGAGTCGCCTCGAGCTTATCTTTTGGTGTCTTTGCTTTGGCAGTTGCCCCTGTGCACCTCAGCTGGCCCTGCTAGTCTCGCGGCGCTGCCCTCACTGCGCAATGCCCTTGCCGCGGCACTGGCACCACAAAGGATAGACCAAACTTTACCGCCCCAACAACAAGGCTGTTTAGTTGATGCTCCAGGCGCATGTGACGATCCTGTCGCTCTTCCAGCAGCCCTCGGACAGACACCCTCGGCTGCCTCAGCGCTAATGAACGTAGGCAGCAATAGCAACAAGTATAAGAGTGGCAGTGAAGGGGCTACGTCTGACTACACCACGGCGACTACGGTGGTGCCGTTGCTGCAGCGATCGCTCGTGACATTGAGCGAAGAAGTGGCGCGCCATGCAAGGACGGTGTCGGCGGCTAGCGCAACTGCTGCCGAAGACTTTGAAGACAGGAGCTATGGGAGTGGAAGAAGTTTGCTCAGCCGGCCTTGCCTGGTGGCACTCTTCGGTCTGACACAGTGCGCGCGACTGTTGCTCAGCTTGAGGCCTGCCGTGATCCATGCCTGCTCAGAATCTAGCCGAGGTTCGGATCGAAGTGCTGCAGGTCACCCGCGCACTGGAGGAATTTCAACGACGAGCAGCAGCAGTAGTAGGCCACTGCTCGAGGTATGGGATAGTGCAGTAGCAAGTGCTGTAGACAGTGTTGCAACCTGCCTGTTGCAGCATCCGGGATGGGCGCTGGATGAAGAACTAGGCGCTTCCTGTTGTTTGGCTCGTGGTGGCGGTTTGGCGGCGGTGTGGTCACCAATTGCAGTTCTTGAAGCTGTGGTGCGACTTTCTTGATGCTTTTGCTACTTCTGCTATTTCAGCTGCTATTGATGTTGTTGTTAATGTCTTGCTTTTTGCTTGTCGCTTATTCGGCCCTTTCATCATTCAAATCAGGGCTCCTACTTTTGCTATTATGCTATTCTAGATTGGTTGATCACCTATACTTTCTTCACGCCTTCGCCATCTTTATTCTGTATGCAGGCTGCTTTGATGGGTCAATTAGCTGCCGTGGAAACTCAAGTAAATGCGGCCCAAATAGTTGCGCAAGATTCTTCTTCGGGCCTTGACTCGAGCAGATCGTCAAATAGTAATTCATTGAGCACTTCTTATGTAGCGCCCCTCTCTACCGAGCTTCGCCGTAAAGTCCTTGCCTTTTGCAAAGCTGCGCACAAGAGGCTCAGCGTGTACATTACTCGTCTGGACTTTGACGATAATGTTTCTTCTGCTAATGCTGCATCATCACCTCGGAGTGGCACCAACATTGGTGGGAAATCTGCCGCGCGCCCTCGTGCTGCATCCCCGATGAGCGACTCAGACGACGAGGATGTCTCAGTTGGCAGGACGGGCGTGGCTGCGTCTGCTCAAGGCTTTGCCGGAAACAGTGGTGCAGCCAAGGGCAATGGCAATGGTGGTATTGGAGGTGGATTCGATAGCGATAGTGACGACGACAAGAGACCTTTGCCAGCCTCAAAGAGGCCTCGCGCTTCTCAATCCGGAGGAAGTGACTGGGCTGACTCCAGAAAAGGAAATGTCGCCACTGCCAAACCCCTTTCGAGCCAGGTGTGCCTTGCAAAGGCAAATTACTTCATAGCAACACCAACCTGCATCCTCTTGATGTTCTCGCGTTGATATATTGTTGCCGTTTGTTCCTTGTGTCGGCGCTTTTGCGATACATTCGTTGCTTTGTACCTTGGTATCACCCCCCCCCCCCCTACGATTGTTGCTTCTGCTGTCAGGCATCCAAGTGGCTTGCGAACCCTTCCTTGCGCGCCGCGCACGAGTGTGCTCAACTCTTGACCTTGGTGCTTGCCCGCGCTGCTTTTCCTGAGCGGCGCGACACTAGTGTTGATTTGGCTCACCGCCTCAACGGAGGGTGAGGAAACAAGATTCTTCCTTCCGTTTTCCGTTGTGTGAATAAAGACAACGTCTTGTTTTCTTTCCAACTTCACATTTCTATTTTGGTACTTTTCTCTTTTATTCAAGTGACGTTGTATGGTTGCGAATGCGTACTTTTTGAATAAAAATGTAGCTGGAGCCGTGATAATGTCTTCAGTCAAGACTCGAGCGGACTCGGTGGTGATTACTTCGGCAGCAGCAGCAGCGGCGTCGGTGGCGGTGGATCGTCTTGGGTAGCTTCGCGCTGCGGTGGCGGTGGCGGTCATCTCTTTGCGCGCTATTCCACGACCGAGCGATTGGACTTCCTGCGCACTGCCCTGTCCTTCGCGCATAGCCCCTTGTGGCTGCAGGCGACCTGTGCTCGTCGCGCGCTGCAATCCTCAGCAACACCTTCAGCTTCTAGGGGCGCTGGCGAAGGGCTGAGGCGAGGAGGGGACGAAGAAGAAGAAGAAGATGATGATGATGATGTCGACGTTGTTGACAGTGGAATTCCGAAAGCAAATGACCCCGTTGACGATGGTGTTGGGTGGCTGATACGCACGGTAAGATGTTCACATAAATCTATTTTGATGAAAATACCTCATGGTATTGCGGCAGATGGTTCATTCTTATAGACATATTCTCACTGAGAGTCCTTTCTTCTACGAGTAAGTAACAAAAAATATGCTTTTCTTCTGTAATCAACAACATATTAGGTGGAAATAGCTCTGGTTGGCGGCACCAAAGGTCCTCCGGCGGGCCCGTCAGCAGCGGCAGCCTTCGATGTGGTCACTGCCCTCGCCTTAGCAACCGCTCGCTACGACCTGAGCGCAGGTTTCGGTGCCCCCTATCAGTGGCCGAAGACCAACAATGCTTCCACTGCTAGAAGTCGCGGCGGCAGCGGTGGTGGTGGCGGTGGTGGTACTCAGGGGTACAGCACCAGCAGTGGAGGCAGTGCCAGTGGCAGTCTCAGCGGGGGCACAGCCCGCCTGACGTCACTGGAGCTTGGGCGGTGCTTAGGCCTCGTCTTTCCGGGCGCCGACCGAGATGGCACCGAAGACAGCGGTATGTAACATAGACCATCGCATGCGTTGCGAAAGTCCTTCACATCCATAATGTCTTACCCGTTCATCGCGTATGCGATATCAAAATATGCTCCCCACCCATTCCCATAATTTCACTCTTATCTCATGCCTGGTACGCGTGCATACGCAGGCTCGAGCTTAGTCGATCCCTCCCATGCCACCAAGCTCTACCTCTGGCTTGGTTTGCACCAATCAGCGAGGAGGCGCCAGCTCGCTGCCGCGCGCGCCCTCTTCCACGCCTACGGTGGGGCCTACGCAGCGTATGCGAGCCGCTTATCGGCAGAAGCAGGTGCGGACCCTCCAGATGCGTCTACGCCAGCGCAACGACGGGAAATGGGAACCATTGCAGGAGTGAGCAAGTGCCTCAACCGTTGCTTCACCGATTTGGTAAGGCCCATTTTACACTTATCTGATTGACTCTTCTTAATCATGAGTTATGGAGAGAAACGTGAATTGCTGCAGGAATGCCTTCTAATTCTGTGGATTACTTGATAACTCGCTTATCTCTTCGATTTCCTCTTTTTATCGCCTATCCTGCGTCACAAGGTGCTTGAGCGTTTGAACGATGTCGACGTTGGAGTGCGGCAAGACGCTAGTGGTTGCGCGAGCCTCTTATTTTACCACTACACTTCGGCTTCGCACGAGAAAATCTTCAAACACGTGTGCGAGAATTTGCCGCCTTTACCGCTGAAGGCAAGTGTAGCGGCTGCAGCTTATGACCCTTTCCCTGACCAAGGTAGTCAAGACGGCGGTGGTGATATGCACGAGGTTGACAGTGGTGGTGGTGATGGCGATGGCGATGGAGGCGTAGCAGTAGAAGGTCACAAACACTTCTTAGCGCCCTGCTACCAAGCTTTCCTAGGCCGTGGCGGCGCGGCGGTGCATTGTCGTGAATCTTTGGAGGCTACCTCGCTTGCTTGCCGAGCGGCTCTGGCGGTAGCTGCGACACGTGCTGTAGATGCACTTAATAATACCACCACTGCTGCTATTGCTCCAAGTGCCAGCGCTGATGCAGCCCCGAATGCTACAACTGGGGCAGGAAGCAGGCAAGTTAAAAGCAGCATCATAGCAGATTCAAGCGATGGATCGCCGCTGCCGCCTGTAGCCCTCAAATGTTGTGCTGACTTGGTTGCGATAGTAGCAAGCCGGCCTGATTTGAGAGCCTCGGTAGGACGCGCGTTGACTCAGCTTGCGACTGGCCTCGGGTGAGTGATACACCTTAGGAAGTGAATGATAATACATGTTTCTTATCCTTAAGTCTACGTGTTTCTTCATATCATTGATTATGGATTTGTTCTGGCATGTTGATTTACAGATACGGAGGAAGTGCCGCCAACCCATGTGCTTCGATGCTTCAAGACGCGCCGGTAGCTGCCTACGTGCTTCGCGATTGGCTCCTTTGCCGCCAGAAACCTCTGCGAGCGCTGCCAGCCTACCTTTGGCGCCCTCCTCATTCTTCCTCAAGGGGCCCTGAAGGAGGAGCCTCTGCCTCAAGCACAACAACTACGGCCTCAAATACAGCTGCTTCCGCGGTCTTCTCACGTGCCTTATGGCCTGATGCATACGACATCAGCAGTAGTGGCACAGGTGACGATGAGGAATTCGAGGACGACGAAAATGATGATGATGGTGGCGATGGGAATGGCATTGTCTATGGGAATGAGAGTGACATTGATGACAACGACGAAGAAGAGCTTTCGAGTGGTGGTGGCGGCCGCAAGGGTATCATGTCTCGAGCGAGGCAACGAGCACTGAAGCAGTTTGTGGAATGGTCGGCTCAAACCGGTCATTTGTTGCCTGCACTAGCTGCCTTACCCCCCGCTAAGCGGTTCAGTGCGGTGGAAGAGTGCAGCGGCCTGCTAGGGCATGGGGCTTCAGATAAAGGCATTCAAACTACGATACTCAACGCTCTCTTTGACCTCAAGGTTATTGCTATTTCTGCACATCTCTTGGTTCTGTGCAATCCATTAAGTCTCAACAGTACCGCGTTCCAGCAAACTTATTCTCAAGCTTCAAATCTGCACATGTGCGCTTTCTCTGACTATGCACATAGGCGGACGAATTGGCACACTTCTTTGCGAGCGCTGGCGTGCTCGAAGCCGGATCGCAGAAGCCTAGAATAGGCGGCCCCGACCCTGTAGAGCAGGCCTCTGCCAAGCGCCTAGCCGTAGGTTTACGGGAACATGCGGTGGCGCTGCAAGCATTCTGCGTCAAGGTGAGTGGATGTGAGGATTTGAGCATCAATCGACTAACTTTTGTCAAACTTCATATTTTTGCTCTTCTAATGATACTCTCGACCTCAGCCCTTTGAAGCTTCTTTCCCATCTTCTCATTTGATTCATTTGTGCCTGCATTCAGTCCACGAGTGCGAGCCTTGAGTCCGAGACCCTCTCGCGCGACAAACGACTCGTGGTGCTAGCGCTCATTCGCCGCAGCCTCGTCCCCAAAGCGTCTCTTGTTCTCTCACCGCAACAATCAACGTCCTCATCTACGCAAACCAATAGCAATGCCACTAACGCCTCTGCGTCAAAGCTCTCCTCTGCTCCCTGTGGCCTACGGGTGCTCGAGCAGTCCCTCGCCGCCGTCGCAAGAGGCAACAGCAAGAGCCTGTCCAGTTTCTTGCGAGCCGACAATGCGCCTGACCTCTTGCTTCGTTTGAGTGCCGCAGCACGGTCGCACCCCACTTTGCATGGCCAGCGCCGCCTCGCCGCAGTGGTTCGTGCGGTTTTTCACGCTGCCGTCACCGCCAAGGATGACAGTAGTGAGCGTAGCAACAGTGGGCCAGTGGCTTTAGAGGCAAGCAACGGCAATAATGAAGGTTCTAGTGAGGGCACGCCTTTGTCTGCGAGTCAAAGTCAAGGCGGCGGCACTGGCAGCAGCAATGTGTGGGAGCAGGACGAAGCCGTGTGTCGAGTGCTGTTGCATGCCGCGGTCAACATGCTAGATGCCACTAATACTACATGCGGAGGTGCATCCACGGTGGGTGCTTGGCCATTGCCTCTAGGAGATGTCGCCCTCGACCTTCTCAGTGGAGTGGTTGAACATGCCCTTCAGAACGCCACCACCTCAGTAGGAAGCCCTGGCAGCAACAGCAGTATTAGTAATAGTGGAGGCGCCGCTGCGGCCTTTTTGGGCACTCATTTGCTGTTTCTGAGCGAAGTCCTCTTGCAGTGTCTTTTGCGGTTGCATGCCGCGGCTAAGCACCAACGGTTGATCCGGCAAGCTTACCGGCAGCGCGCGGCGGCTTGTGGCGCAGGGCTATGCGAAGACAGCTTGGGGCATTGGTCATCAATTGGTGCAACGACTAGCAGCACAGGTAGTTGTTTTACCTATTTTATTGATGTGCATATTATATTTGGAACAGATTGGATTTTGATCAGAAGAGTCAATAGTTCTTATCCATGATATTTGTCTTGAACTTGTTTCTTGCAGCAGGAGCTTAATTTCTGTTTGTGTATTTCTTTTGCTCCTACTGTAGCAGGAACCCAACGGTCCCACTCTGGTCTTGTTGGCATAGACGGCGGGCCATCGGATACTTCTCCTAGCTACTCCAGCAACGCCCATGAGCCAGGACTGTCCTTCCTTGCAGGTGCACCGCCGCTGCGGTCGTCTCCTGGTGCTGACCTCACTGGCAGTGCGTTTATGCCGGCCGTAGTGGCCAGCCGAGGTGCGCTCTCCGTGCTGACGTATGGACCCATCGCAGCACGAGGCAGCGACTTGTATGGTTCGCATTCACAGGGACACAGGCGATGTGGTGGCAACATGGCTTGGGATTTGGCTCAACTCGAGCTCGAAGCACCTCATTTCGTGCATGCTACGACTGCACGCACGCGTGTGGTCAACGATAGGAGTGGCCATGGTGGAGGTTACGATGAATTGAGCAGCGCAGAAGAGGAGGACGATGAGGAAGAAGAAGACGCGCTGTTACATGGAGGAATGGCCGAACAAGCTTCCAAGAAGCGCACTGCTCACACGGCTACAAAGAAGCCCAAAACTCCGAAGACGCACGTGAGCAATAGAAGCTCGTCTCCAGATCTCGTGGCACCAGCTGCAAAAGCATGCCGACTTTTGGAAGTCAAAGCGTTGGCATTGCTCTCGCGCTTACTGTCTGTCAAGGTGCTAGCGCCATGGCGTAATGCAAACCTCATTGGTCTTCTTGACCACCTTCCAAATCTTCCTGAGCCAGGTAGCAATGTGTGCGTGCGTAAATGGTGCCATTTGATCTCAAACACCTTAGAGACCGAGTTTTGTTTTTGAATTGCAGCTTCGAATGATCTCTCGATCAAATTAATTGATTCAATGCATTATTTTCATGGATTGATTCAATGAATTTATGTAACTCACGTGTTGTGTAATTGTTGATGCATTCTCGTAATTCTTACTTGTTCAGAGTGTAATGATGGTAATGATGCTGATGCCCGTGACCACGGTGCTGCGCTGCGGGAAGCGAGAAAATTAGTAGTTGCTGCTGCAGAGGAGAGCACGGCAATTGTATCCTCGAAGAACCATCATCAAAAAGGAGGTAGAGTCGAGCAGGTAGCGCGCGCACTTGCGATGAGTGTTCAGGAGGCCAGCAGCGGAGACAAGAGTGCTGTTGAAGGTGGTTGGTCATCATCGAGCCATGCAGTCGAAGTGCCGCTGGGGCCTACCTCGCTGCGAATTCGGCAATGGCTTCGCGAGGTGCGGTTGTTGAGGCGAAGTTTAGCGGGTGCCACGTTCCAAGACCTTCCAGGGCTGAATGGCATGGACCGACGAGCAAGGACAATGCAAAGGAAAGCACAGTCGCTGCAGCAGCACACCATGGTTGCGGTGCAGGCAGCATTAGTGTCTCTAGCAGGTGGGCTTCACGGAGCTAATCACGACGCTGTCGATAGCAGCCACGACAGCCTTCAAGAGTTGCTGCGCGAAGAAGCGGCCCTGTGCTTAGGGGAGCTAGGGGATGCCCCTATCGCTAGGAACGACACTAACGACAAAGGCGATGACGACGGTGAGGCCGGTGATGGAAATACGGATACGAACGGAAGTGTCAAGGAAACCGGGCCTGCCACCCGCCGCAGTGATTCAATTGGTAAAAGCGAGCGCAGTAATAGCAGAAGTCAGCCGCCTACCATCAAAACACGGGCCTTGGTGATGCTCTGCGAAGCTCTGCTCGACGCAGATCCCTGGTAGGTGTGTAATGCATACCCTCATACAGACAGAATGCATTGACACGTCCTCGAGGTTCCACCCTGATTCTTAAAATCATTTTAAGATTTATCCTTGCTTTTTTTTTTTTCTATAAACCTTAAAAAAGATACACTTTTGTGTGCCTCTTTTTCGCTTCCTATGGTTCAAAAAGGGTGTCGCTGGTAGCTGCCGACACGGCGAGCTCCCTTTTGCAGTCGGCAGATGGACAGGAAGCTTACGCTGCGAAAAATTGCCCAAGCGAAGTTCGGACTCTTCTGAAGCCTTTTCTCGACGTTCGCCGAAGCAGCAGTGGGTTCATGTCACCGCCCTCATCATCATCCGCGAATACAACCGATAGAGGCAGCAGCAGCAGCAGTGACTTTTTGAGCCTCAGTGAGTTTCAGTCGCGCGCACTGTGGGCGCCTTCTCACAGGAAACCTTACGGTGTATGGGTGTGCGCACTCACGGCGCGGCTTCTGCTCGACTGCTACGAACAGCCAGGCAGCGCAGCGACCTTAACACCACCACCCACCTCAAAAGCAGCAGCACAGTCAGGACAGAGCAGCACCAGCAGAGGAGCAGCAGTGAGAGGAACAGCGAGTCCAGCTGTGCGCCGTGGCTTAGTGGGAAGAGACGACTTCTACCGGCATTGCCGTCAGATGGCGGCGCTTCGACCTGCCTTCGCGGAATTACTCTTTCCAGCGGTGATCGATGATTTGACGAGGTAATATCTATAATGGATTTGATGCAGTAATGATAAGTGCATGGAATGTGCAAATTTCTACATTCACATTTTCTTCTACATTCAAATCCTCTTATTCCCTCTCTCTTATGATGCTTGCACATAATCTACTTCTTATTTGCACGGCAACCTTTTACCAAGTATACTTTCATCAATGAGTTGCACTTGTTATGAAGAAATGATCAGTTCAATAAATAGTGCTCACTTATGACCTGGTGTATGCTTAGGTTTACGCCACCAAAAGCGCGAGCTCTGATAGCGCAGGCCATGAGCGATCATTTGTTGGAATGCCGGCCTGACTCTCACCATTTGAGAGCAACGCAGCTAGCCCTCAACACGGTCCTCTCAACAGTGTCACTTTCGTTTTGCTTGCCGTCTTTCGATCATGCACATGTATATGCTTGCCTAATGATTAAGTCTTTTTTCAATCTTCGTATCAATTGATGGCTGAAAGAGTATTCTGCCTTATATTTATTTTGTTCATCTGTCTGAATACATAAAAGATCAATGCGCTTCGCGAGCATCAGTTGCGCGAATTCAAGGAGCGATCCACTCGAACTGCCCTCAAGAACTCCAAGTCAAGGACCAGTAGTAGCTCTAACAGTGGTGGAAATAGTGCCGCCTCTGTTGCGGTCTCCGACCCCAATCGAGACGACCAGCAGTCCAGCAGCGGCTTGCCCTTTGAACCCGTGCTTGGCCTTGATTTACTGCGGGTGGCCGCGGCTGCAGCCCACTGTGGCTTCAACTGTAGCGCTGTGCTCTATGCTGAATGGGCGTCTTATGGCAACCGTGCCGATGACGGCAATGACGGGAAGGGAACCACTGAGGAAGTAGCGCGAGCGGCTGTGGCAGCGGCCGGAGCTGCAGCTGCCGCAGCTGTTCAGGACAACGGCGATAATGTATCAGGCGGCGGTGGCAGTGCACTCAAGCGCGGCCGCACCTACAAGAACAGGGGCGACAACAGTAAAGACAAAAGCGCTTCGGTGGAGACACTTGACTTAACAGACCACAGTAGCCACCGTGGTGCTCGCAAAACTAGCAGAGCAGGAATCCCGTCGGCAGCCGTGCGTGCTGTCCTGTTGAGAGCTTTTCACGCGCTTGACGAACCCGAATACGTGCGTGCGCTCCGTGCGTTGGCTGGCGATGAAGGTCGCGTGAACAGGAGTGGCCTTCCTCGGATGACGTCATCTTCAACGTCCCGTGTTGACAATGCGTCTGCTGAGCTGCTGTACTGCGACCAAGGGGACGCGCTCGCGCTGCTGAGTCACTGCGATGCCGCCCTGCAAACTGACGAAAGCCAACACCACGGTGTTTTTGGTGGTAGTGTAGGCAGTGCAGGCAAAAGCAGCATGGATGAAGATGATTCAGGAGCTACCACCGCTGCTGCTGAAGCTGCGATGAAGTCGCGTTTAGTCGCCCATTGCGCACAAGCATTAGAAGCACTCGGTCTAAGGCATGTGGCACGCGCTTACCTTTCGGTGCCAGGGCTGGTACCGTCATCAAGTAGTAGTGGCGTCAGTGATGTGACAACTCTTGCTCGGGCCTCCCATGATAACAGAAATGGCTCTTTTGGGAATGGCAATATGGGCTCAGAAGCAACTGCAGCGTCCTCTCTGCGAGCTAAACGTTACGCAGCTGCATGGCGAGCTCTAGACTGGGACCTGCCGGAAAGTGCAAGTAACAACGCAGGAATTCAAGGTATGAATCAATCTGGTCAAATTCATGGTGACAACGCAACCATCAAGCTTTTAGGCACTGCGTCATCCTCTGAGAGCATTGTCAGTGTGGCAGCAGGTGAAATTGTCATAAGAGTTGGCTTTGACGAAGCTGTTCACGGGGCTTTACGAGCGCTGGCAAAGGGCAGCAACAGCACTAGCATGAGCAGTACTAGCTACGGTAAGAACAACAGTTTTAACAGCAGCAGCAGCAGCAGCAGTAGTAGTACAGCAGCAGCGACTTGTCTGCGGTACGGTCGAGCAGAGGTGGTGCAGCAGTTAGGAGTCGCAGCACGCCACGAAGCTTCAGCTGGTTTGCAGCCAGCTTTAGTGCAACTCCAAGCGCTGAGAGAAGTACACGAAGCTTGGGCTCTGGTGTGGCCTTCTCCTGCTCAAAAGGGCAGTGCAACGTTTCGTGAAAGCTATCTCAACAGCATGGTGGAGCTCGATGACAGCAGCAGTACTTCCGACAACGGCAGCGCTCTAGAAGGGTGCCTCAATGCGTGGCAGAATCGCCTACCCCCGCTGCTGGCATCGGTGCCCACATCGAAACTGGAGCCCCTCTTGAGCGTGCGTGAAGCGTGTTTGCGGATCGCTCTCAACGCACGCACGCAAGCGGCAACATCGGCTCTGGCGTCAGCATCTGCATCTGCATTGTCTTCAACCTCGCGCACATCATCGTCATCACCGTCATCATCTTGGCAGGTGGCGGTATCTCAAGAGCGCGCAGTAGCGGGTGCTCTAGCTGAGCACTTACTGGTAACCGTCCAAGCATCACGCAAAGGGTTAAGGCCCTCCACGGCACTCGCGCCTCTGCGCCGCTTGCAAGCTCTTCTTGCTTCGGCACGGCCAATGCCACTCCCACCACCAGTGCCACCATCACCATCACCGCTGGCACTACTACCTGAAACAAGGCATCCTGGCGGTAAGCGCAGATTGATGCCACCGCCTGACGTAGACGGAGCAGCCACGATTGAAGATTATAGTATGGCGACAGCAACAGCAGCAACAGCAACAGCAGCAGCAGCAGCAGAAAGTGCTCAAGCTACTGCGGCATGGTCAACGTTTGAGTTGCGCGCACGCCTAGAAGAGGCTCAGCTGCTATGGTCTAGAGGCGACGCGGATTTAGCTCTAGTGACTCTCAAGGCATTGGCTCTGGACCTGCAGCAGGAGCGAGCTTCTTCAAATTATTCTCCTACTGTTGGCATTGGGAACGAGAGCTCCTCGTCAAGGCATGTACAGCACCAAGCAGCAGTGCTAGGGGCCTTAGAGCGGGACGTGTTGGTCTTGTTAGGTGAGTGGAC
>Ga0307979_1000605_pt1 | contig 24777 bp, 24 predicted proteins | sample OrgLakmetage1058_FD_201833 | JGI IMG/M metagenome (GOLD analysis project Ga0307979, IMG submission 201833) | Saline water microbial communities from Organic Lake, Antarctica - #1058 | ecosystem: Environmental > Aquatic > Non-marine Saline and Alkaline > Saline | place: Antarctica: Organic Lake...
GGAGCGCAAAAGGTAATGCATCCTGCGCTGTCTGCTCACCGGGTCGCTACAGCTCTGAGGGTGCATCCGCATGTCAAAGATGTACCCAAGGAACCGCGTCATCGGGTTGGGGCTCGGCGGTTTGCACTGTCTGCTCTCCTGGCTCTTTTGCAGATAGTATGGGAGCAATTATTTGCACAGATTGCCCAACAGGCCGTGCACAGAGTGTGCCTGGACAAGACCGATGCATTCCTTGCGAAGCAGGAAAGTTCGCAAAATCCACTCGAGCTGAACTGTGCAACCTTTGCGACGGCGAAGGGCTTGGATTCTTTTCGTTTGAGGACTCTTCAGAGTGCAATCAGTGTCAAGCGCAATATTATCGAGCCCCTCAGAGCGGAAATTGCGTTTCATGCAGCAGCATTGCCAAGGACTCCTTAGTGTGCCAAGATACAGTGGGGGGGTCATTACCGGCGCCGTCGAGCGGGTTTTGGATCGACTATACCGGCCTATCAGACACTTTCGAATCGAATTCGCTAAAAGTATACAGCTGCTCTCGCCAAACTTGCAAAGGGTATACCTCAGGACTTGAATTGTGTTTAAGAAATGCCAGCACACTAGCACGGTGCAATCAGGGTGGTGTGCTGGATAATTTGCTCTGTACTTCTGGCGCATACGGCCCCTTATGTCATTCATGTTTGCGTGATTTCTCTTTTTCAATCACGACTGGCGGATGCGAGTTGTGCCGCACATCTTGGCTTCTTCCAACACTCATCGTTTTGACTGGGTTGCTTCTAGCTGGACTTATTGTTTCGGTCAAATGGGGGTTCTTGGAACTTCCGAAGTTTGTAAATCATGCGCGTTTTCTTGGAATTGCGAAGGTAAGTTCATGCTTTTGTTATTTACACATGTAGAACTCGTTATGGTCGCTCCGGTGGACTACTGCATCATTGGATTCCTTATTTTTGTCTGAGGATCTAATAATTATCAATTAACCCCTGTCTTCCGTTTTGTGATTTTTAAAATGGTGTCTGAATACAGGAGCTGGACTCGGGCACATTCCGGATCATTTACTCGACCTATCAAATTGTCCAGAGCGTTCAGTGGAACCTCAACGTAAAATATCCAAGTCCTTTTATTGAATCACTCTCGCTGCTTAGTGTCTTTTCTTTCGACGTATTTTCATTAGAGTGTTTGGTCAAAAATGCGAATCATTTCACGTCAATTTACCTATGGTCTACATTTCCGATCTTCCTGTCCTTATTGATTGCTGTGGCTGCAATATGCCGCCGGCACTTTGCCTTGTCCAGCGAGAATCGAGTTGCTATTTCAAACCAGCATCTGTACCTATTTCTACTGCTAACTTATCTTGTGTTACCTCCAGTGAGCCGCAAGCAGATCCAGTCTCTTGATTGTGTGGACATAGGCCAAGGTTCATACTTGCAAATTGATACTAGCATCGATTGTAAAACTGCGGAATACAAACTATTCCGTGTTGCTTGCAGTCTATTTCTTATCGTTTATCTTTCAATCCCATTGACTTGGCTCCTCATTCTTTGGCGGTCGCGGGCGCTATTGTGTCCTACTTCAGCAAGAGATGTCAATCAAGCCGTCCTGATCCGAAATTCTCACGCTGGGCTCGTTCCACTTCGCTTTCTTTTCGAATCGTATAAACCATCAAGCTATTTTTTTGAAACGATTGAAGGTTATCGTCGAATCTTGTTTATTGGCTTCATAAATTTAATCAGCCCGAATACACTTCAGCGTTCAGCTTTTGGAGTATTCGCTGCCTTGTGTAGCACTATTTTCTACCGCGAGCAAGAGCCATTCCTGAAGTCGTATAATAATGTGCTGGTGTATACTGCATTGCACGTCACTCTAATCGTCTACGCAACTGCGCTGGCTATAGAGACAGACCTGAGTCCGAGTTCAAATTCGTTTACATTTGGTTTAATACTTGTGGCTATCAATTTAAGCGTTGTCGTACTTGCGATTGGTATGGCAAGTGCTCGGTTCCTGAACGATCGCAGAGCTCGAAAAGAAGATGAAAGACGCCGTGCAACCAATATCGAGTGGGCTTGCCATTTCAGTACAACAAAGTTCAATACCACATTGGAAGCAGTTAGTCGCGATCAAGTTTCAGCATCAAATATACTTGCCTTCTATTATTGTTCAATGGAGGAGGCACAGCATGCAATCCTCAATGGGGTTCCCGTATCAGAGCGAATACCTGGAGGAATCATTTTCTCGCTCATGGGCCCACATGATAGCGAACATCCACGTGAAGCAAAGGCTCTATTTAGCAACACAGAAGCCGTGTTGGTATGCTCAATTCCTCGAGTAGTTTTAATGCCTCTCCAGAGCATTTGCGCAGGCGCTTCGAATAAAGCCGCGTCGTTCCTTGGGCTTCCCCGCGCTGAAGTTTGCGAATACCTACGTGTCGTCCCAAGTAGTACTCTCGAAGCTCTACGGCCTCAGATCCAAGGATTGTCTCTTCCAGTTGGCCAAATTTTGCGTGCTTACAAACTGGTAGACGGCAGCAAAAGTAGTGTACCGACTGCAGGTGCTCAAGTAATGCCACAGGCAATCCGCTATACACCTAATGCTTGGACAGCTGCTGCGACTGCTGTGACAGTTCCTGAAACGATAGGTGCTTTCTTGGATGCGATGAGTACTATAAGGAGAATATGTTCAGAGAAAGGCGTGGTACCTCTCTATCATTTTACACAACCGGCCTTTGCAAAGCTCATAATCAAGAGCGGGCTGAGGATGAGCACACAAGGTCAAGGTGATGGTGGTGTCTACTTCTCCACTCTTGGACCCATGTCATACGGCCTTGGGTCTGGAGACTACGAGACAAATTTAATCATCGATTGTTTTGGCGAGGAACGCCTTGAAGAATATCGCGGTAAGCACATGCTTGATGTGTGCCTCGTTTACGGTGCCGAAGTTTCGATGCTTGCGCGAGCTCCTGGCGGACGGGATAACGCCTTCATGGTTAGCAAGGCAGTCTTCAAAACACTGAGCATTCCTGATGGTGATGGAAATTTCTATTTGAGACCTGACCGCATCTTTGGCGCTTTCCACTTGAATGATGACATAGCTGGGTATGAGGTCGAAAATGAAGCACAAGCGGACGAGACGACTAAACAGTGTTGCTTAGAATATCAAGTTGCCGCAGCAATGCGTGAGGCCCAAGTAAAGAACACTTTGAGTAATCTCGCCAAACTGCGCGGAAATATCAGGGATAAGAATCCCCAAGTTGTGCCTCCCAGAACGAACAGAGGTTTTACGGTGGGGAGCATCGAATTATCAAACTTAAGGATCAGTGTTTCTATGAAAGAACGGTTGAAACGGCTTTCGACAAGCAGCACACAGCCGCTGAGGGAAAACACTTTGGGTTCGAGAAGGCATACTTTGGATCCAGACATTGGCGAAGTGGCTTTTGGAGCGCCGGACACACAGGAGCCGGGTGACATAACAAATCCTATGCGCGGAAGTGATGATCTCATCATTTGACGGCCAGTGTGTTGACATAATTTCAAAATCCAAAGCGGGATGGCCGTGATGGCCGAGCCTACTTCGAAACGCTTATTATTAGCGCTTCTCCTACCCGTGCTCTCAACCCCTAGCTCTACTTATTAGATTTGTTTGTACTCTCCAAATGCGAAGATATATCTATAATTATTTTCAAGGTCCCTCTTATATTTCAGCGACCGATATTCATGTCATCGTTACCTGGACCCTAGACTGCAGTATACCAAGTAGCCCGAAGTTCCGAAGAGGTCTGGCTAAAGATCGTCTAAATCCACGACGAAGCTAGCATTGACATGTGGCGGCGCTTGAGTCACACGTTTCGCTGCTTTCAGCTGGAAAAGCAGTGAAAAGCCTATTGCCTTAAAGGCCATGTAAGGATGCTAAACGAGGAGCTAGCGTTAGCTCCAGTTCCTGCGCTCATGGTTTCACTCATTTCCGCCGACTTGTTTGGAGGAAGGACAGGAGCTGGAGCTAGTTGGAGTTGGAGCCCCCATATCATATCCCTGGGCCTGGGCCTTCTGGGTGGACTTGACTTATACTAATGAGCGGCTTCTCCATGAGACTATTTGATGCCCCATTCATCATAACTTCTGGAATACTAGAAGTTTGAAAAATAGGCGATCAAAAGATAGAACGCCAATCTCTAGTAAGTAATAATCTATTACTAATAGTTAATAGTTGTAATAGTGGAATATAGAAGAAGAAAGAGCAGTAAGAAAGTGCCCTCTGTGTCTGTGCTCAAAAGCCGAAAGGGCTAACGGGCTAAATCTATACGTCTATATGTATATGCATGTCCTATCATCCTATGCCCCCTCCTCTTCCTCACTCCCCTGCCTAAGAAGTACCATTTAGCTATTTCGAAATCCAATGAAGCAAATGGAGCCCTAGAACCAGAAAACATCTGAACCCATAATCAGTGGGTTTTCCCGTAAAGAAAAACAGCACGCAATTTTAAAAAAGTATTATAGTATCATAGGCCAAGCTCAAGGGACTGGCCCTCGATGAATTTGCCCGTTTCGTCCACTTTCCCTGCCCACTCGCCCAGCCGGCTCGCAATGTGCTCCATTTGCGGCTCGTCCAGCACTCGCGGCTGGACCCAGTCCACTTGCAAAGTTTGGTCGATTTCGTCCATGGAGCCCTTGATGAGGCCCAGGGACATGGCCCGCATCGCCAGCCACTCCACTTGGTCCACCAGCAAGCGGCAGTGGGCCGCCACGGAAGTGAAGGAAATGGTGCGCTCCTCGGCGGGGGTTTCGAACACCAGGTTCATGAGAGCAAGCAGAGACAACTTTTCTTTCACGAAGTCCAAGCGATGGCTAAGCGCAGGCTGCGCTTCAAATGACGCTTTCTCCCGCGCGTAGCTACATGCAACAAGAAGAAGAACAGACCAGAAGTTAAACTCAAATGTAAAGAGTTAAAAACAGCAGCAGTTGCTACCGTGTGACATGCTTGTGAACGACCCCCTCCTTCTCCTCCTCCTCCTCCTCCAATAACATTCCTGCCATAACTCACGTAATGACAGGTGGTCTTCTAGTCTTCTAATGAACAAATAATGGCGTTTCAAGTCACTTACAGCTGAGCAAACGCTTCGACGTCGCCCCGGTGGAAAGTCCGCAACATTTCGCCGAGCCACGCGTTGGGGGTCTTTTCTAGCACGGTAACAATGGGAGTGGCCAGCACTTCGCCAAAGTTGTAGACCCCATCTCCTGACAGGGCCGCCAGCGACATGTCTGTCGCCAGAGCAGCCGCGCGGTCTTCTCCCATGGTCTCCAGAGGCGTGTACGCCAGCAACATGAGCGCGTTCTTGTAGAACTGTTTGGGATACCCAGAAGCAACAAATATATAGAAACAGCAAACGGCAAGATAAGCGTAAATTCGAGAAGAAGGGCGTAACAGGCTGACTTCGTTCTTTGAATGATTGCAAGCAAGCGCGCCGCGCTACGAGCTAGTATGCATACACTCCAAAATTTGCAAAGGTGTCTTTCTCAGTGTCATCGTGGGCAAAGGAGATATGCAAGGAGAGAAGTTGTCATCGGCCACCTGCTCAGGAGGGCCAGCTTGCTTGTAGTATTCAGTCGCCAGTTCGTAGTATGCCGAGTGCACGCACCTAAGGATGTGCAAACCAAAAGACTTGCGTCAGATACAAGTAACATACCTATACACAAAACTGACACTTCCTTTCTTTGCGAAATTCGTGGCTCTCCTCTGACCACTGCCCACACAAACAGAATCCCAAGACCAACACTGCGTCCAAAGCACGCATTGAAACACATAGAGACGCAAAAGCGCTACGGAATAGCTGCGAAAAAAAAGGCTTACGTGTCCATGAGGCCAGACAGGGCGTCCACTTCCACTTTCTTTTCGGCTAGGGCAGCCTTCACTGTGGCACGGGGGTCTTCTACAACTGCAGGCGTGCTGCTGCTACCATCCTCCATGGCACTCTCGCCAGCTGGCGAGGTCACAGTGCCAGGCGGAGCGTGGAGGAGAATGGAGAGGCGCAAGATTTCGAAGAAGAGCGTGGCTGCAGGGCCCAGCCGAGCTGACTTTTCTTTGAACGATTCGACAAACTTGAGAGCGGCCTGAATTCACGCATACGACGACTCGAAGGTGTAAGTTTAGTCGCAATAGCAGATATCTCAAGAATAAATAAGTACAGTAAACGAGCAGTACAAAGTACCTCTGTGTCGTTGAATGAGCGCACAATCACCCCGGCGATTTTGGCAAGCTCGAGCTGGTTCAGCTTTGCTTCAAATTTGGAGATGAACTGGCGAGATAACAGCAAAAGTATTTTTTTCAAATAAATCAATTCATACACCATAGACATGAATCAGTCAATTAAGTTGGCCAGGCAGTAACGAGAAGCACGCTGCTATGGCGAATATGCCTATCTCTTTCTCTGGCTAGACTTCGTCTACACAGAATACTCACTTCCTCAAAGAGCTTGATGAAGTTGTCGTCACGTCTGTTACCATCATCACGCACAAACTCGAGCAGTGCTCCAGTAAGTTGGTGCCACAACCTAGACAAGGACATTCAGTGAAGTGAAAACATAGGATGTGTAAGCGCTCACTAATAAGACATTGTAAAGGCAAGGAGAAGCAGTCCATGAGGCAAACCAATAGTATCACGTACTTGCGGTCATATAGCTGCCCAAGCTTGCCGTAACGCTCAGCAAGCTCTGGATGCGCTATAACTGCAGTTTCAATGTGCTGGGCAGAAGACAAAACGACATGGAATAGTGAAGGTACGTGAGGGATTCAAAACGTCTAGGCAGCGAGTTTTCTTATTAAACTCGGAAGCCTCCGTTCATCTCGAAAATGTCGCTTCATGCATTATTATAAGCACAATATATCTGCATGGCTAAGGTTGCGAAAGCTAGGAAACTTGACGCCCTAAGCCGTGAGACTGTTCAGACCTGCATGGTGGCTCTCTGCCTCTCTTTTTCTCTTTTCCGACTCTTGAACTCCTGAACTTAGGTTTGAACTAATATAGTACACAACACGCGAATTCATGGATACTTCGAGCAGAAAAAGCTTGAACTGTTGTGAGCTGTGGGCTGTGGAGCTGTGGGTGGAGCTGTGGAGCTGGAGTAGTCCCAACAATAAAACATCTGACGTATTTTCTCTAGAATATAAGGCAAATACGTCGCGACGTATTGGCTTTTCTGCTGACGCCATCACAAACACGTCATTAAATATACGCCCGTATTCGGCGTTTGCCATGGATATAGTGGGAATATGCCCTAATATAACGTAATTTACGGTACTGACGTATTGATTGACGTATTTGGGTCAAATATTTGACGTATTTTTGTAAGGCCTAAGCTGGAGCCTGGAGCCGTTATTAGAATCAACATGCGAAAATGCGTATGCTCGGATGGGAGACCGGATTGCTAATTTGGGGACCTCAAGCTCAAGTTGCTTTCGAGCCTAATTGTAGTTCTAAATAAGCTCCAATGAAGACTAAATAGCATCGCATATCAAGAGTTTAAGCCCTCGTAGAGTATTCCTTTCACCAAAGCAATGATTGAGCATCTTGAAGCATCATGTCGTGAACTTTCGGCGGTGGCTGCGCTCGCAACACGGCGAACCACATTGGAGACACTAGAAATGCTCGGCCAAGCATGCGAGCTGTTGGAATTAGCTTCTGAAGCAGTTGAAGCTCCTCCGTTGGCAGCGCTTAGTAATCGTGCTTTGCGCGCCGCGAATGAGTTGCTCAGCAACCTGTCCGATCAAGTCAACACAGACGGCAGAGATGCGCCGCCAGCCTTAGCTTATCTGGAGGAATGCCAAACCTTGTGCGCTATGCTTTTGGAGCAGTGCAGCGATTCACAAAGGGCACCAATGTCACTTGCTCCGATGGTTCACGAGGCTATGCCAGCAAGCAATTCAGCCGCTACCAAAGCACTCGACGCGTCAGTTCTTCAAAGCTTGCAGCGCCACGTCCTTGGGCTCGCTGACAAGTCTGACCAGCAGGTATGAGATTTGAGATAGAGACGCGTTCAAAAAGCTGCAGGCATCCCCGCACTACTAACTTAATCTCTGTTTAAAGTAGAGTTATTCCCCGAGCAATCGCACTCGCAGTGAACTATGTCCTCAATTGCAATTGAATATTTTGTCATAGGAACTGAACAATGCGGGTGTGACTGAGGGTCTCGCTGTAAAAGACAGTACATCAAAAGAGTTCGCTGCTAGTTTGCCGCGACGTACGGCTGGTGGCTACCTAGCCTTGGATCAACATTCTGCTTTGGTTCAAGACGGAGCCTTTACTAGCAGAGAAAACGAAGGCTGCGTTGGTGGCGCTGATGATGAAGGCGCAACTAAAGACTCAAATGAAGAAAGTGCGGACGCGCCCTCCGCAGATGCTCTGGTTCGCCTTTGGCCAAGCCTTGCTGCGACTGCGCGCCTCAAATTGTCTGGAGATGACAGCGGGAGCTACAGCATGAGCGGCGATTACAATGAGCACGGTGACCAGTATAGCAACTGGTCACCCCCTGGTGGAGGCGGGAGCACGCACCAGGGCTACGCCAAGGTGGCAGGAGCGGACGCCGCAAGGGCCGTGGGTGGCTTGAGCGCTGCGTTAGGCGCTGTACTGGCAGGGCTCGAGGAGCAGCACCGTTTGCAGCGCCAGTTGCAAGGGGTGCGCCGGCTGCCGCCGTTCGCTCGCCGGGACGCATTGGCCGCGTTGACAACTCAACTGAAAACGCTCGCGGCTGCTCGCGCTGAAGCCTGCCGAACGCTCACAGGCCTCGCGCAAAGCAATTCATTGAGTGCGCTGCTCCCAGTGCACGCGAAGCAAGCCACTGCAGATGCCCTAGACACGCTCGCACTCGCCTGGCAAGCTGCGCGCTCCGACGAGCTCGGAAACAGCAACCATCGCAACCGTTCTGGTAACAATGGAAATACAAAAAGCAATACTAGCAGCAACCGTAGCAATAGAGGTGCATCAGGGGGCGAAAGCAAACCAGACTTCGGCGAGAGTGTGCGGCATAGCGCGAGAGACGCTGTCGCCGCGGCGCAAGAGTTGCTCAACGACCACGCTAGCAAGCGGCGCAACGGCCTCGCTGCGTCGGGGAGGCCTCGGCCTGCGGCAGAAGACCACCACAATAGTCAGCAAGGGCGCAGCAGCGCTGATAATTGTGCTTCATCACCCATAGACAGTGAATCCGTACGGGGCGCAGCAGGGGACGCTTCATCGTTCGCGGTGCACCTCTCGAAGCACTGCGAATTTGCACCCACGTTTTCCGACGTCGCGGGCTTGTCAGTGGCCGTTGGCCGCCCGCCGCAAGCTTCGAGCGGGTCGAACTTCCTCAACCCACGCGCTATGTATCCACAAAAGGTGAACAATGTGAACCCCAACGCTGCAGCCCACAAAAGGTGGGTCTTGGACCACAAGCAGCAGCTAAAGCAGCAGCAAGGGAGTGGGGGATATGAGCCACGCAGCAGTCTTCGAGCGTCCGCAGCGTCAACATCGATGGCGCTCGTGCCAGGAGCAGCTCAGCAACGAGAACACCAGCATAAGCGTGTGCAAAGAATGAGCGCGGGGCGCCGCGGCATGTGTGAGGGCAAAGAGAACGGTGCAGCAGACCAGGGCAGCAGCGACTTCGATCTTGACGGCCTTGGGCTCGCGTTATCGGCGTCGCGTGTTGTGCCCCCGAGCTTGCGGTGATCGCGGGCTGGCTCTTCGTTGATTCTTTTTCATCCCATGAAAAGAATGCCAGGCTGTAAGATTCCCACTTTCCCCCAGACCACAGATTCAGATGCCCGTTGAGTCGTTGAGTCCAATTGGGGTTTGCGATTGCGATTCGATTTATTTTTTTCATTATAAATTATTCCACTTCCTATTTGCACCTGAAATCTAGATCTAGATATATCTCTGCGACATGCGACACGCGACTAGGTCTACTAGCACTTACTTGTAGGCTTCTTCGAATCTAGAAGCTACTAGAAGGTGCAGGCTGAAGTTTAGGTTCAGACTGCTTAGGAAGCTGTGGACTTTCCCGAAATCTTGGCCTCGGCTTCGGCGCTTCAGCTTAGTGCTTACGCGCCTGCAGCATACTGCTAGCGTGCGATTACTCCCGCAGTGTTCTGTGTTTTATTTCTTTCTTGTTATATGTGGGTATGGGCTACTTTCCTATGGTTTATGACCACCATTTATTTCAAAATCAAAAGGATATCGAGGTGCAGTTAGCACTTCCCGTGGTGTTTACCTGCTTACGAACCAAGACGCGCGCCCCTTCAACGCCTCCTCCTGTCGTTTTACAAAACCATGTCTGTGTAGGTCGCGAATTCGCCCCCGTAAGTGTCCACCCACGCGTGAAACTCTTTCTCGGCAAACCGCTCCGTGGACTTGTGCGCAAAGTACTCGCCGTCCAGCATGTAGCACTGCAGCAAGGCTACAGGCGCCACCGTCATGGGCACCAAAAACTGGCGGGCCATGATCCATGCCGTAATGGAGCACAGCAGGGTGGCGCAAGACATGGCAATAGGCACTTCGTCCGGAAACCCCCACACTTGAATTAAGTAGTACAACGCCGCCGCAATGGCGGTGCACGCCACTTGCCCTACGATGGGGACCACGGTGGCCACCGATAAGGTTGCCCCAACCCGGTTTTTGTTGCGAATGGTTAAGAAAAAGGACGTCTTGGCGGACGCCCAGTACCCGGTGCCAAACATGGCGGTAGCCATGTACGCGGAGGGGGACGTGTACTTGATCAAGTTCTCCACGCAGGGCAGAGTGACCCAGTCCAAGCAACAAATCAACGCGGCGCCTACCCTGCGCTCAAGTGGGGGCACAGGGGCCTGGCTGCTGCTGCCGTCCTTGCTCGCTGCAGCGGCAGACGAAGACGCAGCGTGGGTGGCAAACCTTTCAAGAGTGGAAAGGACGCGGTGGGGTCCATTGGTGAAGATATGTAAGAACGAGCCAATCGCGACGGTGCCGCAATGCACCGTGATGCCCGTGATGCAGTCTTTCCAGAGCAGGAGGGTGGGGCCCTTCTTGCGGGAAAAGAACCACCGCCCCACGGAGATCGACATCCCTAGCGCAAAGGTGTCGGAGAGCCATTGGCAGCCCCAAAACGCGGCGAAGAGCACCAGGAGCGCGGAAGCCATGGTGCCGGGATTTTGCGTGTAGCCCCACTGGTAGGCCTCAGCCCCCGTGAAGTCGTCAGTCACCTTCAGAGCAGCGTTTTGAGTGGAGACGTTCACCACCCCATACGTGGCGAGGGAGAGCCCCACCACGCAAATGCCCAAGTTCATCCACGAAATCACCGACTGCGAGCGCTTCCCAATGTGGGCCAGGCACCGCTCCGACTCCACCACCAGCATGATCCCCAGGGTTACCGCGTGGCGGGCCCGCAACAAGGTGAATATCCAAACGGTGCCCCCACACCACAGCAGGAACCCAAACGCGCGCAAAGCCAGCACCTCGCTGTACGGGTGGGGGTCCACGGGAAGTTGCACCATTTTCACGCTGTCGAAAAACATGCGGCTCCCCAGCACCATCATGGCCGCGCTGGCGCCCCAAATCGCCAGCCACACCACCTTGTAAGCCTGGTGCCCCCCTGTAAACCGCATGCAGAGGCCAGTGAGCCACCGCGGCGACTGGGTAGCCCACACAAAGAGGTTCACCAAGAGCGCTGTGCCCAGCACCGAAAAGAGCGGCGCGATGGCCGAAGAAAAGAAGGCCTAGAAGAAGAGAGTGGGAGAAAGGGCGCATGTATGCGTTTGGTGGAAGATTCATTAGAGGAATTCAAGTCGGGGTAATAACTTTATACTGATCCTGTCAAAAACGATGAAAGAAATGTCGACCAAAAATGTCTTGGCTGGGTCAAAAACAGTGCTGCAATTATTTGTTATACGTAGTTGGAAGTTCCTTGTGATGGTACTCATTTTGGGGCAAAACTAATGCATCATGTGAGATACCTGAGCGAAGAGGAAGACCATATCGTGCGGCACTTTGTAATCAAAGGCCAGCGCAGCGTTGGTGTCCGTGAAGTAGCACCGGTTGGAGAGGCTGGAAGTGCGGTATTTGTAGTTGCACACCCCGTATTTGTACGCGACTTTCGGCGTCATAGTGGCAAAGTCCTGTTTTGAACAAAAAACACAAGCAGAGGCACGCACGGAGTAAAAGACCAAACAGAGAAGGAGAGTGACTGACTAGTGGTTGGGTGCGTGGGCAGCAGTCGCCGTCGGAAAGACAAAAAAATAAGTGGAAATTGGTGCGCTGAAGAGCGTTAGCAGCCATTCATCGATGCTCTCTCACCGTGTAGCCGTTTTCGTCTGCCTCGGTGTAGTCGGCAAAATCTGCGGCGTCCATACACACCATGCTTGCCTGGTAAACGAGGGCAGCAATAGAGAGAAGAAAAAACATAAGGGAGTGAACTAGAGGTCAATTCGAATGAGTCTAATAATTTTGAAGCGAGAAAAGAGCGCGGTGCGTTGTGATGTGGACACGAAGTCATTTGCGTTATAATTCTTCCTGAAAGAGTGCAGAAAAAATAAAGCAACGATACTGTACATAATTTTGTCTTTCGTCAGGGGTCAGTCAGATCTGAGTAGCAGGCTTGTTGGATATTGGAATTGATGTGAGGGTAATCGACTGCTGAGCCTGGTGTACAAAGCCTCACGCAACTACGGTTGCTCACCTTGTCATCGGGGTCGTTGTTGGTAACGTAATCTTCGCCGTCCACCCAATCATCCGGGCATTTGTCCACGCAAATGCCCACGCCAGACCGCAGCAGCGGGTAAAGGAACTCGCCGTCTTTGCATATGTCGCCTAAAGAAGAGACCGTGGGTGTTGAGCGCAGGTCGCCGTTGGATTTGTGAACGCACATGAGGAGTAGCATCTACACAAATGTGTGCGCTATACATTACTTTTCGGCTGCAACAAAGGAACTCTATCGAACAAGATGTTTTCCTGAAATTTGGAGTCTGGAGCTGGAGGATTAGGCAGGTATAAGCGCAACGAGCAACGCGGAGTCAAAAACAACCGGTAAAACCTCCTACCTTTGTAATCGGTGCCAAAGAGGAGGCGTCCGCCAGTAGGATCGGGTTCACCGATCACGTATGGCACTCCATAAGTAGCCGCTACTACAAGAAATCCAAACCCGAGCGCCACACAGCCGCCTGGGTTAGTAAATTTGCGCTCGGTAAGCAGCGGTGGCCCGACGGCGCGTCCGTTCTGGGGCACGCTTAATGGCACTTGGGCGCCCGAGGACACGTCCTGGTTGCTGAACCGCCACATCGGAAGGGCAGCAGTGGCGGCGTAAGCTCAAGGCAATAGAGCGGCCGTGGCTGCGGTGCAGCAGACGGAGGTTGGTTGACTCGCGGGGAGAGCCTTCTTGAGCCTTGAGCAACGAGAGAAGTCTGAATCCACCAATCAGCGACCAGTAATATCCGAATCGGTTGATAGGTGGAGAGTTGATAGGCTTGTATAGGACCTAAAACGTGGGGGCTCCGACGTCGTTCTAAAGAACTTGGGTCACGGCTTGCTGGTAGTGGTCGCACGGCCGGCAAGAGATGTGGTCCTTTACGGCGTCGGACTTAGCTGCTGGCGCGCAGGAAAAAGTCGTCGCTGCTGCCGACTTCAACGGTCCGAAACGCCGCGAGCTCCGGCAGCGCACGAATTTGTGCTGCCTGCCTGTCCTGGGGCTGGGCCTGCTCTTCTGCGGCTACTGTGTCGTGGTCTTATCGTTCATTGAGAACCCATCCTATTACAAACTTCTCTGGGGCACGAGCTACTCGGGTATATTTGCACGCTGTACTGTGACTGTTGGATGTGTCACCGCACTTGTTGCCTGCTGAGAGCCACTGTTGACCACGCTCGTCGGTCGAGCTCAAGAGACATTTTCCACTCTCTATACGCGTGCATCTAAGCTTCTTATATTCAATTATCTCTTGCTGACACTATGTTGGACTCCAGGCAAAGTGTGCGAAGGCTTAAACGCTGCTGGCACCCCAGCGAACTTTTTGTACCCTTTGCAACGCAACGGCGTGGGCGCGTGCACGAATGAGTGCCCGACCGAGGAAGATGTCGCGTCGGTCGACGGCCACGACCCTGCGGACAAAGACAAGATGGTGTGCATGGACGCAGGCGACTTTTCGGACTTTTCACAAGCCAACGAGCACGGTGCGTTGTGTTTACGGAATGGAGGGAAAGTTACAAGTGTCTTCATTTGCATTCCGCTGTCGCACTCGCGCGTTTAACTCGCCTTTTATCGCTCTGCCAGCACGTGCAGTCGTGGTTGCTTCATGAGTTCGTCATCTGTCTTTCGTTTTCGTGCGGCGTGTTTAATGTGTCTCTCGTGCTGCAGGCATCACCGACTTTTCGCTGCTAACCCCAATTGACGCGTTTCGTTACGGGGTCTGCAACTACAAGTACCGCACGTACCAAGTGGGCCGGCGCTGCTATTTCGTGGACTCGGACGTGGCAAATATGTTCCCGTACAAGTTGCCTACTTCCAAGGTAGGTGGTTTGATAAATGCACTTTCCTTTGTTAAATTATGTTCATGCACGAATTTGCCTGCTGATAATTATGTTCTTCTTCGTTCTTTTTTTCAGTTTTAACGGTGGATGTCTTCCTTTGGTCGCTTGCCTGCCCCCTTTTTTTCGCAGGTATTCATTTTCACGCAATCGATGTACGCGTCGCGCGCATTTTTGATCTTCTGCTGCATTGCCGGCGCAGCGGTCGCAAGCAGCGGCTTCCTGTACCTCTTGCACGTGCCCGTTGACAGCATGTCAGATGTGAGCAAATAGAAAACTGCGAAAGATGGATAAAACAAAATAGATCGACTAGGAGGAGTGCATGCATTGTTTTGATGACTACTTATCTTTTTCCTTCGTGTTCAGCCTGCTCATCTGTGACTTCTGTGTCAATCACACTCCGTACAAATTTCGCTACTCGCTCGCCCTTGTTTTAGGCTCATGCTACGGCGCTCAGCAAGAAGTCTGGCGGCGGCGGCAGCGGTGGCGCGCGATCCAGTGGCGGGAGCAGCAGTGGAAGCGGCTCGGCGGGCAGCGAAGCGCAAGCGTTGAGCAACGTGTGGGCCTGCGTCTGGTGCGGCGGGCTCTGCACCATGCTCGTGGGCTCCCACATGTACTACACCGCGGCCTACTACACTGAACTGGCGGTGAATCCTCGCACGGACTTGGAAGTAGCTGCTCTGCGCGGAGCAGCCGTGGTGCTGTGGGCCAGTGGCGCATTGTGGATCTGGGTCCTGCTCCGGGCCCGCCACGCGGTGACCCTTGGCGTGTTCTTAACGGCTGCGTCGGGGCGGTGCATGTCGGCGATTGGCGCCAAAGCCGTCTACGTCTTGACGGTGTGGTCGGGTTGCCTCTGCACTCTGATCCTGGCCCTCATGACCTATGCCCTCTCCAACGTGGCCACTGTGGTGGACAACGAGCTCATGGTGGACCCCACCACTAGTGCCGAAGGGTACCGGTTTGGGTACACGGAAAACGCCACCACGATGGCCTCCACGGCCGCAGTGGTGCTGGTGACCTTGTGGGCGTGCGAGTTTGTGGCGGACTTAACTGGCCTGGCCACCAGCATGTCAGTGAGCGGGTGGTTTTTCACCCGCGACAAAACCAAGTACTTGCCCACGCTGTTTGCGGACTACGCCGTTGGCCTCAAGTGCCACGCGGGCACGGTGGCGCTGGGGTCCCTGTTGCACACGTTGCTGGGCGTGCCGCACCGGGCCTTGAGCGTCGTCGACTCGGTCGCCAACGCGCGCGCTGGGCGCAACGGTTACACGCAGTCGCCGTGCGCCCCTTGTGAGCAGCGGCTGGCGTCGTGCAGCGTCGCGTGCTTGCGCAGCGGCACCTGTGGTTTGGTGGATCATTTCCTCAAGTACACGTCTCCCAACGCTTATGCGGCAGTGGGCATGTTCGGGACTCCTTACTGGGCCAGCGCCAGGATGTCGTTTTTCTTGACCATTCGCCACGTGCACCGCTTGGGAGCCACCATGGCGGTAGCCCAACTGGTGCCTACCATTGGGAAAGTCACCGTGTGTGCAGTTTGTTCTGCTCTCTTTTACTTCGCGCAAGTTGCGGCTTTCTCCAACACGGCGGTGTCCATTCTATGCTCCACGGCCATTGCCGCCATGTGCTCGTGGCTCATTGCTGCGCAGTTTCTCGCGCCCCTGGTGCAAGCGCCGCAAACCCTGCTGCAGTGCTACATGCTGGACGAAGAATTGTTTTTGCACAACGAAAACGAGCGTTACGCGTACCCCGAGCTGCACACGTGGGTAGCTACATACGGCGGAGATTTCACAACAGACGCCGCATAATTTCCATGAGCAAGGAGTAGGAGAAAGGAGTTGTAATTTAGACACCAAATTAATTGGAAAATTGCCATGCTTCAACCTTCAATCGAAGTGAAATCGCATAAACCATATCATAAAGTTTTGAGGATTGAAGTCATCCGCAGACTCAAATCTCAGTTGTTATGAAAGTAGACTTCCTTCTTCTTCTTCTGCGTTCCAGATTCGAGATTCCAGCGAGGGGTGCAGTAGCAACGCGCAAATCCGCATCACCAGCCACCAGGGCGTTGTCTGTTGTCTGAGACCTCCGACTGCAATTATATGTTATTAGTACTAATAACTAACAATTATTAAATATAAAATACCTTGTGTACTATTTCTATATTTATCGGTTATATGAGCTGAGACATCCCAGCCAACCCGAATGGTACGGCTCTTTCCAATTAGTTCCGAAAGAGGTTGCTCTGAGCTATGAGTCCCCTGGACATCAACGCGCGTGCTGGTCGGTGGGCCGCTGCTTTCCTTTGCAGAAAGCAATACGGCGCCACGTCATATCGCGCGCGCATCAAGGTTCATAAGGGGCTCGTGGGAATCAGCCATTGTAATCGTGGGAAGGAGTACGGGAGATATCGGTCGATGGAAAGGAAAGAACACGAAGAGAGAACAAAAATATACACAGAGTTTCAAGAGCACATTACGTTGCGCCCCTCCAGAAGAGGGGCACTTCGGCGGACGCCAGGCGCGAAAGAGGTCAGCGCCGATCTACGTCCTTGGTGGCGTGTTTCGAATGGCCCTCCACTTCTTGGCAATTTTAGTGTGCAAGTTGGTCGACCAGACCACGCCCGTGAACATGAACACGAAGCCAAGATAAGTGCCAAACACTTGAATCAAAGTGCCAACCTGTAGTTGATAGGCGTGTGCACCACGCGATGCAGGGGTGGGAGTGTGAACGACAAGAAGGTAGAGCAAGACAGAAAAAAAGTCATGACCAGGCACTGAATGTTTCAATTGGAACATATATAAAAAGGTGCAACACAGACTGGAATGTGAATGGCAAGGTCCCGAATCGACTGCATAGAAAAGAGGACACAAGAAAAAGGGGCGAAGTAAACACGCACTGTGGTATTGGGCACGATGTAATTGGTGTCGTCGCCTTCAAAGAAGAAGTTTTCCATGCCGTGGTGCGTGTTCACGGGCTCCGACGCGTCGTCGGAGGGGCACGGCATGGTGTCGTCGTCGGAGCCGTACGCGCCAATCACCAGCATGCAAGTCGGCTGCACCAGCACCAGCACCGTCGCAATCAGGAGCAAGTAACAAGGGCCGTATCGCGCCCAATGCTGCCCCGCTGGGATGCCCTTCTTTGCTTTGCACTGTTCCACCAAGGGCGTAATGAGGCCATAGACAACGTGGGGAAGCGCTCGAGCCGTGAGGGTAATGTAGGTACAGATAAATAGAAGTGAGACGTAACACCAAAACAGGCCCAAGTAGAGGAAGACAGGAAGGGGACGACATAACCGATCGCTATCAACTGACCTTCCACCACGCAAACTGCAAAATGTTGGTCATCAACGCCAACATTACGGCGACCTGTTGATATGAAAGATAAGAGACGGGAGCTTATGGTAAGAGTAGTTGTGCACACGTAGCAATACTGCGCGCATATTATCACCTGAATCCCGTGAAACAGGTCGACAAGCCCCGAGGGTACGTTGTTCGCAGCAACTGCAAACATAGCACCGACGAGGATGGGCCAACATCAGCTCCCTACGAGGGCTGGCACAGCCGCTACCAGCGTGCACGTCGCAACGAACACGCTTTGGTCTTCACGCTCTCCGCTGTTGCCCTCTTCCACAGTAACGGGAGGGGCATCAACAGCGGAGCCGTCATCTCAGTCGGCACACTCGGGCTCATTGTGGCCAAGAGTTAAAAGAGGGTCTTTCATAGTTTTTGATGCCATGCCTGATTGTTGTTGCTGCCTAGCTTCAATGGATGTTGTGCACTGAGCTCTTCCGGTACTAATGCTGCGGCACACCAGCACCAGCACACCACCCACCGCTCTTCTTCGTTTTCCCTTTGTTCCCTCTCCAAAGCTTCAAAAAAACTGTGATTGGTGCATAAAACGACAATCTTCCCCGACGGAGATCATCTTGTCTTGCACTGAAATGTTGGCCAGTTTTGCACCAATCATGAATTCACCTCCTCCTCGTCATCATGTCATCATGTCATCATCAACTCGGTTGTGCTGGCTGTGGCTATAGCTATTATTAGCCAGGAGGCACCGGAAGTGCAAGCCCATCATGGGCGAGCTTCTCCAGAATCGTTTCGAAGAATGGGCAGCCGAGCATTCCAGCTCCACAGCACTTGTTGTCCCGAACGCTGCGGACGTTTTGGATACGACTCAAGCAACACTAGTCTCTTACGCCGCTCTGGACGCTGCGGCTGAAGCAATCGCTGCAACAATCATCGGCCAAATTCCGCTCCCAGGGCCACCTGATGCAGCTTTGAACCATTCGCAGTCTGGAGAAGACCTGAATCCTTTCGTGACCGTGGGGTTGTGCTGTCGTGGAGGTTCTTTCCATGGTGTTGTGTGCATGCTAGCAGCGCTGAAAGCAGGCGTGCCTTACGTGCCTTTAGACCCTGCTTCTGGCCCAGATCGACTAGATTTTCTGCTTGCCGATGCTCACGTAGCCCTAGTATTGACTGAGGATGATGTGTTAGGCGATGAGCTGAGCGACGGGCGTCTTGGGGCGTTGATGCCAACCGTTACCGTTGATCGTATCGCAGGTGAGTACTTCCCTGACACTACCCATGCTCCTTCAGCGGCCGCGTGTATAGCCGCAGCCCTTAACTTCAAGGCTGCTCGAGCCTCACGGGAGCTTCTTCGTAACCCTGATGATACGGCGTATGTGATGTACACCTCTGGGTCTACGGGCACGCCAAAGGGCGTGCTAGGTCCGCATTGTGCCATGTTGAACCGCGTGCGTTGGGCTCTAGCAGCATACCCATTCAACCACGGGAATGAGCGAAAAGAAGTTGCCTGTCACAAGACCTCTCTCAGTTTTGTGGACTCATTCTTTGAAATACTGGGGCCATTAGGCTCTGGCGTTCCCTTGGTGGTGGCGCCAATGGCAGCTCGTGTGGACCCAGGTTTACTACTGAACCTCCTGGGGAAATTTAATGTTACTCGTCTTATTCTCGTGCCATCACTCTTGCGGGTACTCATTGCCCTTGCCGACGAAAACACAGCTGATAATCACGGAGCTGCTGCGAAGAGTGGAAGCAGTTTAGTTTCAATGATTCCTTTGTTGACTCACTGGACAATCAGCGGTGAAGCCCTGAGCTTAGATCTTGTTGAAGCTTTTTTCAGGGCGCACCCGGGAGCGAAGTCTTTACTCAATCTCTATGGCTCCACCGAGGTTGCTGCTGATGTTACTGGTATCGAGTTTCAACCGGACCGAAATGCAGGCTATCTGATGAAACCAACATTAGGCGTAGGCGCTGAAAATATGACGTTAGTAGAAGCTGAGGAGCGCCCAGTTGCACCCACAACCATTGCACCTATTGGTTTACCCCTCGGAGGGTGCGGCGTCTTGATTCTCGATCCAAGTTCGCTTCAAGAGGTGCCTCCTATTGGAGTTCAATGTTTCGACTCCAATGAAGCGCAGGGATTGTCCGCTGAAGCTGAAAGAGTGGGTGAAATTATAGTCTTTGGGCGACATCTCGCCACTGGCTACCTAGGCCGCCCTGATCTCACCAACGCTGCCTTTGTGTGGCTCCGAAAAATACCCACGTCTCAACCTTTCGTGGGTAGTGAATCTGCCGCTCGGTGTTACGAACAGCTTGACCCGAGTGTTGCTGCTGACGCTGAAGCAATTGCTGCGGCAAAGGCGAATGAATCAAATTTTGAAGACGAGCGCGCTGACCCCACGTCTCCACTCGTTGTGCCGAGCGATGGACAGCTTTTTCGGTGCTTTCGGACGGGCGACTTTGGATTTTTAGACCCCGCAGGCGTCCTCTTTTACGTTGGCAGACGCGACCAAATGGTAAGTAAAACTTCGTTTTAGTGCATTTGTGAAGTCTCGCATCCTTTGAGTTTGTTTTTCATCAATCTTTTCTTTCTGAGTAGGTAAAAATTCGCGGCCAACGAGTGGATTTGCTCGAAGTTGAAGCTCACCTTCGGGCCATTCCTGGAGTTGAAACTGCAGCAGGTAGGATAACTGGGCTGTTCATCACATAGTATTAGTTCGAAAATATCTTATTTCGTCAGTATGTTTGTGTTTCTGTTTTCACTTGTGCGTTTCGCAGTTGCCATGCTCGATGGTGGGCCCTCGTCTGGTCCTATTGCTGCTGCCTACGTAGTTCCACCTGCTGCCGCCAATGGGGCTACGCTTCGAGCTGCTTTGGCTGCAAAGGTAGCGCCTTACTCGGTTCCGTCTTTGTTTCTCGGTGTTTCAGAATTACCTCTGTTGGCGAGCGGAAAACTCGATCGAGCGGTTCTGAAGCGCCCCCTTACTGATCCAAGAAATCCGGCGCATAATACTGTACAAGGTTCTCTGAAGACGATCACAGTTGAAGAGATTCCTTTTCGCGCCCTTGATAACATTGCAGACTTTGAGCAGTGTGTGGCCACGATATGGCAAAGTCTCGGCCTCGTTGGCCCTTTCACAGGTATTCCTGTCAGCGAGAATGATGATACCAAAGATACCGGATGCCTTGGTTTTTTTGTATGCGGCGGCGATAGCCTGCGGCTCGTTTCGCTGACATCGAGGTTACGGGCTATGCTGCGACGCGATGTTACTTTGCTTCAGCTCGCGGCACTGCCTGAAAAGACGGTGCCTGCCATGGCTCGCCTTCTAGCTAATGCTCCAACGTTCAATGCAGAAAGGGCAGCTGTAGCGGAGACCCTCCCAGAAAGAAATCCAGGTCTACTTGTCGCTCGTTACGAAGCTTACGCGCAGCCTTCTCTGGAACCCGGTCGTGCAAAGTGGGTGGAGGCCGTTGGGCCTTTGAGTTACATGCAGCAAGGCATGCTTTTCCATTGCCTCATGCACGGCTCCTATGAGGCTTCGATGGCAAATCTGGAACACTCCGCTGAAAGGAGTGGTACTTGGACGTCAATGTACGTGCAGCAGTCGGTTTTTGAGTTAAAGGGCGAGCTGGACCTGCCTCGCTTTCGTCGCGCATGGGCGACTCTGCTTCATCGGCACGCACTGTTGCGCTCTTTTGCAGACCCTGACTTCCTTCTTGATGATGGCGGCGATTTGACCGAAGATAGTGATGTTACGGGTGGCCGGCCAGTCTTAGTGACAGTAGCAGCTTCCGCTATAGCCTTGCCTCTGAAGGTTGTTGATTTGTGGGAGACGACCACTAGCACCGATGGTGAAAGTGGGCGTGTATCCCAACTGAATGATCTGCTCGAGAGTGAGCGCCAGCGCGGGATTGGCATTGGCGGCCTCCAGGCAATCACAACTGAATCTTCTCACAAACCAGAGGAACTGTCGCTTTTAGAAGCACCTCTCTTCCGGCTGCTTTTAGTACGAGTTGGGGTAGCATCTTGGCGTCTGTCCGTGGTTATTCACCACTTAATTACTGATGGATGGTCCCTTGACCACCTGTTTCAAGAGCTCTCCAAAGCTTATGCCACTGATGTCAGCGAGCAAACGATTGCTGGGGACTCCTACGATGACGGTGACAATGGAAACGGTGATGAAATGAACAAAGCTGATGTGGCAGTACCATCTTGGCAAGCACTGGTGGCATGGGAAATGGCTATGAATGTACCTGGTTCAGATATTCTGGCCGCAAGTGAGGACTATTGGCGTGGCCTACTGAGGCAATGGCACCCACAAAAACCGCTTCAGTATTTGAGCTCTGCTCAAGGAACGACGCCAAAGGAGGTTGTTGAGGTTGAAGCACAAGACCATAGTGTGCCTCACGAGCGATTGCAAATGGGATCAGTACAGGTCTCTGAACGTTTGGTTTTGGATGACAGACTTTCAGAATCTGTACATGAAGTAGCCCGACAATATGATTTAACAGTCAGCGCCTTGATGCACGGTGCTTGGGCTCTCCTTCAATCTCATATTCAGGCAGTAGAGCGGAGTCGGGATAACTCCGGTGACTTTATCAATGTATCTCAAGACTCTTCAAGTGATATGTCTGATGAATTTGAAGATGTGGTAGTGTATGGGTGCACATCGTCTGGACGATCGGCGCCAGTGGATGGCATCGAGTCCCTCGTTGGCCCCGTTCTCAAGACTTTTCCAGTAGTTGTGAATGTTGGCCGCGGGAGTACTTCTGGTGGTACGCTTGGCGATGGAACAGGTGGAAGTAGTATTGATGCGGATCGACCGTTCATTGACCTTGCTGCGTCTATTCACATGCAACTATTCCGTAGTATGGAGCATGAGGCGCTGCCCCTTGCCCAAATGCATCGCCTGCTCCCAAAATCTTCGACGAGGAGCAGTGATACAGGCGGCGATACATCTCAGCTTTTCCATACGATTCTGAATTTCGAACCTGGTGTTGAATCTGTGGTATTAGAAGGAGATCCGATGAAGCGTCAATCAGCATTAATACTCAAGTCATTGTATTCTTCAGATTCTGTTGGGTATCCGCTCACTTTGCGAGCGGCAGTCTCGAGCGCTGAGGGCGGAAACGCTGCTCGTATTTCACTTCTCATGACTGCAGAACCTACTGGGCCCACTGAAAGTGAACCTACTTCTTCGCACCTTGGATCAAACTTGGCTCAGTTGTTAGCAACATACGTAGCGCTTCTTCAGAAAATTTGTGAAGCTCCACTTACTGGCTCACGCGCTCTGCGCAGGTGGTTGCTCAAACACGGTCAAATCGTGTGCCCAACTCCAACTGCACAGCTCGAGATTCCAAGACGATTGTCGTCGCAGCCAGTGGAAATTGACGATGGTCCAAGCGATTGGTTTCCGCTGACTCCAGTGCAGAGGTGGTTTTTCGGGCTTCATTTGGTTCAGCCCAGTCACTTCAACCAAACAATTCTTCTTCGCAATGAATCCACTGAATCGGTTGACGTACTTCGCCTAACTGCAGCCCTTCAGATTGTGGTTCGAAGACATTCGGCACTTTGCCATCGTTATACCCGTGCGGGGCCACGTGGTTCTTTGCCTGAGGCTTATGAAAAAAGAACTGTGCCTTCGGAGTCATCGCTTGAGTTGAAGGTGTGGAAAGGTGGATTTACGGAAGATGAATGGGTGCAACGAGTTGCCCCTGTAGAAGAAGTCTTGAGCCAGATTGGAATCGTGCAAGAATTCGACATCGGTTCCACCGGATCTACGCATTCAACAGTTGCAGCCACGGTGCTCAACATTCAAGATTCGATTGATATTGAGAAAGGGCCGCTACTTCGCTGTGCCCTAATTAGAGCGCATGGTGAAGAGTCCTTGAAAGTAGAGACCATAGCAGTGGTGGTGCACCATCTTGTTATGGATGGCGTAAGCCAACGCGTGTTTATTGACGAATTCACTCAAGCTTACGATGCACTGCGATCAAGACCAAACTGCACTAATAGCGATGTCGCCGCCGCTGCAGCGACACTAGCACCACCGCCATCTTCATTTCAAAAGTGGTGCCTATACGCTCTTGGAACTGTTGCACCTCAATTGCGTGCAAATTCCCGTCTTGCGTCGTGGCCTAAGGTGTTACAATTTTGTGACTTGCGTTCCAACTCCGGGGAGAAAGAAGAAACATGGGTTCAAAACAACACGGAGGGGGCAGCAGATTTGCTGTACGTGAACTTCAATGTCGACGAAACGGACCAAATACTTGCGGCAACCGCATCAAGTGCCGCCACATCGCCAAATTCTGAACGTGTAGGCGCATTGGAATTGTTCGTCGCTGCGCTTGCACTGGCCTTTCGGGATACTGATCTACCAACAGTTCCTGTTCCACTTGATTCAACTTCGGACAGATCAAAACCATCCTCGTTTATCGTGGATCTCGAGGGCCATGGTCGAGATGACTGGCAAGATCTCGCTTTTCAGCCTCCCGCAGTTATTCCTCTCCAAACCATTGGTTGGTTCACCGCCATGTATCCACTGGAAGTGCCTTTGCCTGCACAGGCAATTGATTTGAATGGTCAGCAACGTGACATGGATACTAAACTTCTTGACGTAGTATCTGCGTCAGTCTTGGCATTTCAGCAACTGCCTGATAGAAAGTCTTTGTTTGGGCTTCAGAACATAGCTCAGAACACCGCGAGCGAGAGCGGTGGACGTATTCTGTTTAATTACATGGGGCAATTTGGGGCCCGCCTCCCAGCCAAAGAGTCAGCGTCCAGCGCCGCTTCATGGCGGTTTATTTCAGATCCTGAAGTGGATGCTTCGTGGAGTGCTCCTGAAAACCGTCGAAGCCACGACATCATATTCGATGGAAAAATCGTCGACGGTCGCCTCGATTTTGCCATCTCGTTTTGCCCCCTCAATGAGTCCAGCGACGTCTTAAAGGCCTTTGCAATTTCCTTCAAGGCGTA
>Ga0307979_1000606_pt1 | contig 24734 bp, 30 predicted proteins | sample OrgLakmetage1058_FD_201833 | JGI IMG/M metagenome (GOLD analysis project Ga0307979, IMG submission 201833) | Saline water microbial communities from Organic Lake, Antarctica - #1058 | ecosystem: Environmental > Aquatic > Non-marine Saline and Alkaline > Saline | place: Antarctica: Organic Lake...
TAACGGAAGGGTTCATCATCTGTCGGTGGCCCGAAGTTCCTAGGAATCCGTTCCCTCCCCTGATGCCCACCGTGCATGACTGTGTCTCACAGACGGACCGTGGGATATTGTCGCCACTTTTGCTGCAAATGGCACCAGGAGGACTTCCCATTTAGTGGCATTGAATTAAAATCTAAAAAACCAAATAGCACTTTCACGTGCATGTCGTTTGCTCTCATTATCTCTCGATCTGTCCGTTTGTTTTGATTCTGCCGTGGTCCTTCAGCTCGACTTGCCTGGAGGGACCAAATGGGCGCTAGCTGAAACAACTTCGTGGTTGTGATCAAACGGCCTCAGCTCGTCCCCTGGTTCGGCACGTGGAGAAAACCAAATGCCTTCTCCAACGGACAACAACGCATGTTTCTCTGTGTAGTATATTATACAGTACTATCATAACAGTTATAACTATCATCTTTTTTTAAAATTATTTTCGATAGACAAACCTACTGTGCCTACAGTACACTATCTGTAGTAAGTACGTAAGTAGTATACATACCGTACGTACAGTACTTGCGTACTTACCTACTATAGCTACTGCAGTAGCTGGCTAGTAGACAACACCAACACCGAACAACATGGTGGGCTTGAGGCATGCAGCCGAATAAGCTGTAGACAAGCTTGCATTTTCACTTTACGCCACAAGGCATCGTAGGACCGCTTCACTGGCCGATTTTTTTTCATATTGCAATACCTCCTAAGTAGACGCTTCGTGAGCTGTAGGGTGCACGCAAAGTGCGTGCATGGGGATGACTAGTTGGCATGGAAGTGACGGTGACTCCATAGGTGCCACACTAGGGATCCTTGGAACTTTAGCAGCTTTTTTGATGTATCTGAGCCCGATCCCAACAATGCGTATAGTCATCGCAAGCAGGTAATGAACAAGACTTTTGCTAGCCTAGCACAAAAATTGCATCGCTAGCCTAGCAGCTACTCCCAGCTTCAAGTTTTTTTTCATTTGAAATTATCACGTACTTTGTTCCAATGCAGCCTCTTGGCAAACCCGCTGATAGAATGGCATTTTCAATCGTTCATGCATGTATGTGTGGCTCCAGGGATGTGAGCGGATTTTCAGAGATGCCCTACGCAGTAGCGCTTTTGAACACAGCCATTTGGGTGTGCTACGCTGTTTCGACACCGGGTCGACTTGCAGCATTTGTCACTAATATGCTTGGGCTTACCCTAGAGGTTTTCAAGTTTTCAATGCTGACTATGTTATTTTTAAACTTTTCGAATTTACTTTAAGATAAATTCTTATCAGTTTGCATCATCCAACATATCAAAAGTTTTGCGGATGCGAGCTGGTGTACTTTTGATTGTCACCACCGCAAGTGTGCCGTGTGCCTTCGATGATCCAAGTGCTAATTCGTGTGCTGCATTCCTAGGTCATTTACTGCAGCATCTTTTGGTGCAACAGCAAAAATGAAGTTGGGGCAAGAGTGAAGCGGTCTATATTCTTCTCTGCCATGGCTTCTGCAACCATTGCCTTATTGACGTGGATCACAGATGCTGCTCATTCCGATTTTGTCGCCCTGCTGCCAGGGCATCGTGGAGTGATTCATGCATCGAATACTTTGGGCTTCGCTGGTATCGTTTATCCTGCAAACGCTACGCCTTTACTACGAAATACTGCATTTTGATTGAAACACCACAAATTTGGTGTAAATGCATTCCAATTCCTGTTTGTATCACGTCTGCCATAAATGATTCCACTGAAGGTGCAGTGCTGACAACGATCATGTACGGAGCGCCCCTCAGTGTAATGTGGGAAGTCGTCCGCACCAAGTCGGTTGAATTCATGCCGCTTCCCCTCAGTGCAATGTCATTCTTAAACAGCGCTGTGTGGAGTTTGTACGGCTTCTACGTTCAAGATACCTACATCGGGATGCCAAACAATTTAGGAACTGTGCTCACGGTTGCACAGGTGCGTGGTTTGTTGTTGACCATCGTAAATCGATCATATTTCCGTGCGTTCTTTGGTTCAATCTATGTGTGCGTGTATGGCGGTTTCTTTTGTTCGGCGCATCGCAGTTGATTCTCTACTCATTCTACCGCCCTGGAGGGTACTTCAGCGGAACATATAGCAAACTTTCGACAAAAGATTCTGATGAAATTGGGGCCTTACTTCCAGAACGAAATTTATAGAACACCATTGTCTTTTTTGACTCCACTGGATCTAACTCTGAATTGCGAATTGATACATACGAAATATAGATGTGCTTTGCTAGTACGACTACTGTGCCTATATTTTTGACGATATATAACCGGTATGACGATATATAATGTACGGTTAGATGTGAGTGAAATAGTACAAAAAGAAGAATTAAGATACCCACCCGAATTCCGCATTGAGACATTCAGTTCCTCGCAGCTTACTGCTCAGTTCTTGCCGTAGTCGACTATAGCTAAAGCTTCAGAAGATAATATTTTCGATTTGCACCTCGATTCAAGGATGGTCAGCGAATCGAAATAGGTACAAGTAACAATAGAAGTGGCTCAATGCAAAATTAATTTCAGGAGTACAGTTACCATCGCCCCGCTTATTTACGAAGGGAATCATGAGCAGCATCCATCACTCATTTGTTTCGTTTGAAGACCAAACTGCTCAGTTCCAGAGAACGCTACCGTACCTGCTCCAATATTTTGCGAAAGTCCCGATAAACGACAACCATAATATACTAGTATTATTGAGAGAAAAGAAATGAAACAACATAAGACCAAACAACACCACTCTTGAGGATTTTCAACGTTCCGGGTATCAACATGTTTTGGCGCGTAAATGAATTTGTTTTGTCCTTGATGTCATGAAGCCCAATATCACCTTGTGGTCTTGTAGTGTATGCACTGCTGCTGATTATTGATTGACTAAGCACACTTGAGACATGACATACTTACTGACACTGACATGTGGCTGAGCTGATGATGCGCGCTTGATATCAAGTGAAACTGACAACGCCCCCGAAGTCAACTTCATCATGCCCAATGTATTGACAAAAAGCATGAGCAAGGACGCATTCGGCTTAACCAAGCATGAACAGTTGGTAATAATTACCACTTTTACATGTGATAGTACTACGGTGGCCCAAATATGTGCTCTACGCCTTGCAGGATGCCTTCGACTTAGCCAAGAATGAACAGCTGGTATAAATTGCCAAATTGTTGATACCTACGATAACACTTCACCTCTTGACTTGACCTTATCTTATTACGAATGCCCTAAGGCACGTCAATTTGTCTTCTCTCACTCAGGTATTCGAACTTGATGCCAAGATCGAAGAAATAAACAAGAAAGTTGCACACCCAGCTTTTTCAAAGTGCCTTGTGGCTGGCGTCGTCATTATCATTTTGATGCTCAGCGCTACACTCGGCCTCGTCGCTGACAATAACATCGACATCGACAGTCTCCTCGATACGAACGACGAGACGAACGGCGGCCTTGCCACGCGCATGTCAGCACTATTTGGGAACAACCCTTGCGAGGGTGCCAAGCCTACTGACGATGCTTTCGATAACCAAGATTGCGTCGACTCTGTGGCGAATGCTGTCGAGCAGTCAGGCACCAATGTCACCCTGGGCTACGTTGGACAAATAAATAGCTCTGCAGCTCCACCGATCACATCATCGTATTTCGAGGCGGGACTTTGCCCCGTCAACGTGCACTGGCATCTTGGCGCCGAGCACTTCTCGGCTTGCGAGTATAGGTTTCCAGTGCCGCTACTACGACAAGACCGACACTAAATTCAACACCCCATACAAGTGGAAGCACTGCATGGACATGATGGTGGGCTAGACCTGCAAGGTGCACTGGCCGCACTCGACCGCTGGTGCTTGCAACACCCCCTTTCAATTCCAGACGCCTTTTTACGACGGCGATTTCCGAGGGCTTGGCGACGGTTCTTTGGTGAAGGCGGGTACTGTAACTACACATAATAATGTCGGTGTGCAAGCACAAGTCTTTACTATTGTCAACGATGAGACTTACTACTACCCCGATCTCATTAAGGGCGCTGTCAATACTAATCCTCTCGTTACTGATAACGACTTCTGGTCCGACGTTGCCATCTACACCGGCTCGACCACGGGAACGTCCCGCGACAACGAAGTGTGCTCGGCGTACTCCCCTATCACGTGGCATGTCGACCGCAAGTGCCACATGGTCTCAGCTTCAACGTTCGACAAGATGTGTGCAGAGATGAAGTCCCAGATTGATGATATGACAGACGATCTCTACCCACATGGCTCGCGTGAGCTTGTATCCAACGAACTTGCTTCTGCGCAGGAAATCTAAGTAAGAATTTGCACCTCACGTTTTGCTACTCATACAACTGCATATCAAGCACCTTCGCGCCGTACTATAATTTTTAATATCGACAGTAGTTTATATCCTAACTCTCATGTAGTCGTTCTTTTCTCGTATCATGTCGTGTTCGCGCTTCTAATAGTATACTTCTCTCTAGACTCTAGAAGTCCAAAAATTATCATGCGCAAGCATTTATAAGAAGCAAATGGGAAATGGCACGGAACAAAAGGTATTAAACCGCACACCAATTCTTTACACAGCCATTACGCAAAAAAAGTATAAGATTAAATATGATGAAATCAAATCAGAAAGAAACGAGCTCTCGAGTCGAATCCAGATCTGAGGGTGATTTAGGATAATAGGTACAACTTACACGTAAATTTTATCGTTTCGGACTGCATGTTCTGTACTTTGAACCATAATTCCGGGCGTCTATTCGGAGATAGAATTCGTGACAACGCTACCCTTTACAGACGCGGGCAAGATGCTGCCAAGGATGATTGATTCAATAGGTTTTTCCACCATTTCTCCTTCACCTCCGCATCTCCGCATTCAACGCATCTTGTTAGTTACTTCAAACAGTACTTAGTCACTTAAACGTTAAACAATTAAACAATACTTATTATTTGCAGGAAGTATTGTAATGACAAAAAGTAAACACGGTGAATCTGTTGCTCTTCTTGAAATTGGTCCTCGTCCCTTGTCATAACTGCTCTAACATTCCCCCCAATCAAGCTTCTTAATGTATCGGTTCTCGGAAAGAATAACAGCAAGTGGTAGCTTCAGAATTCATGGAATCATCTAGAATCTACTTATTACTTACTACCGATTGATAGAAGGATGTCAAGGATTGTTATCTAGAAGTAGCAACTTCTATGAGACTAAATAGTAGAGACTTCATCATACCATCATCGTGCTCATTAGGCACATTTACACCTTGGCGCTACACGAATAGCCGCTCGCGCACGCGAGGAGTATCTGGGCATGTTTGTTTGGCATGGAAGCGACACTGACTTCATCGGTGCTACGCTCGGTATTTTCGGGACAATCACTGCCTTTCTGATGTACCTAAGTCCGACCCCAACGATGATAAAAATAATAGCAGACAGGTATCAATCTCTTTGTGAGAAATTTTTACATGCAACAATTATTCCATATCAATCTCTTGAGCAGTACCCCCCCCTCGATTCCATAACTATAAACAATGCTTAGTTGGCGTTGTCTACCTCTTGGTATTTGTGTTTTCTTTCAGTGTAACCTTAGATGCTCTTAATTGTGTGCACTTGTGTGTCTTCAGAGATGTAAGCGGATTTTCAGAGATGCCCTATGCAGTGGCACTTTCAAATGCGGCGATTTGGATGTGTTATGCAGTTTCAACACCGGGCCGACTTGCAGCTCTCGTCTGTAACATGATTGGGCTCATGTTAGAGGTTCAATAAAGAAAGTACTTCTAGAATGCTGAGCGATTTCTTTAAGTTGTGTATCCCACATCGGCAAGCACAGCATATGAACCGCGTGAATGCGCAGACTGCAAGAGGTATAATTTTTATTAACCCTAATTTCTTGTTCACGTGACATCCTCTGTAGGTTATTTACTGTGCCATTATTTGGCAAAATAGCAAAGGCGAAGTCGGAGCAAGAGTGAAGCGTTCTGTGCTCTACTCTGCTTTGACCTCTAGCACCATCGTTGTGTTGACATTGATCGTGGATACTGGTTATCCTGATAATGTTACCGTCGTTCTATCCGGACATCGAGGAGTCGTTCGTGCATCGAATATTTTGGGCTTGGCTGGTAACACCATGATATGCAATCATATATATAATAACATAACACCAGACTTCAGTGATATGCGCTTATTCATTTGACTTTTGGCATGTATCTACTTCTTCAGCACTGACGCACTGACACATAGCCCTATTTTTTTTTAAAGGTGCGGTGCTCACTACGGCCATGTATGGAGCGCCGCTGAGCGTGATGATGGAAGTCATCCGCACCAAGTCGGTCGAATTCATGCCGCTCCCTCTAATTGCGATGTCGTTTCTGAACAGCGCTGTATGGACTTTATACGGATTATACGTACAGGATCCTTACTTGGGAGTACCAAACTGCTTGGGACTGATGCTTTCTACTGCACAGGTACTACATCTACCTAACCGTATACTATCTTCATCATTTCTGCACTTTCGTCACAGCTTATAACTAAATTACCGGTATTTACTTTGTTTCATTGCTCGCAGTTGTTGCTGTGTTCATGTTATCGCCCGGGGGGCTATTTAAGCGGAAGACAAACTACACTTAGCTTGCCGAATGTTGAAGTTGAAGACTACGGCGCCGTAAAATGGGAAGAGTCGTAAGAAATGTTGAGCTCCGTCAAAATTTAAAGAAAATGCCGCTCACAGAGTGACTTCTAGGAGGTTACCATTTCTTAGTACTGGGGTTTGTCCTGGTTCCCTTACTGAGTTCAAACTGAATATATCAAAGGAGAGCCCATTTCCTTCTTCGCCGCTTTGAATCCGGATGCGAATATATGACACATGATTTTAGGTGGGCTCGCCAAAATTAAGAATCTCTGTGTACTCGTGGCTTTATTTTAAATAATCGAAGCAAGCTGCAAGCTACAAGCGCGCCCTTGTTGCGATGTATCTGTGTACTATAAACCAGGCCAAATCTCACTATTATGGTGGTTGTCCACTTCCTCTCTGTCTTGATTTGCCGGTTGCTTCGCTTGAAATCGTATCGTTGAGTTATATCTACGCAGAATCATCTCTCTCTCTTTGGCGATTAGGAAGGCGGTGCTTGCGAAGATTCAATCACTTCTTCTTCTCCACTGCTGCTGTCGTTGCCCGTATCCATGGCTGTAGTTCCGGGTGCCATTGGCGGCGGCGCAGGCGTCTGAAAAGAAGCACCAGGCACCGGACCTGCAGCTTGTGCTGCCGCGGGTGCTGGCGCTGCTGAAGAGGAAGAAGCGCGTTGATGACCCGGCGCTGCTGCCACAACTTGTGAGACGTGCGGAGGCGGAGGAGGCGACTGGCGAGCAATGGTACCGGCGGAAGTCTGTGCGTGGCCAGGGCGATTGCGCGCCGCTACTGCTGCTGCTGCTGTTGCTGCACCTGCACTTCCTGCACTCCCACTCTTTCCAGCATTGGATGTTGCGCCAGACGACGCATGGCTTTTCTTCGTTAGTTTGCTCTGCTGCTGGCATTCCGCCTGAATATTCGAAAAGAAAAAGAGAGGAACAACAGAACTGAGCATCCCAAAGAATGTGAGCAAGATGAGGCCATTCAACTCTTGTTGTGGAGACATCATCCTCACTCTTTTGACCACCTTCAGCATAACATGCGTGATAATACGTGTAACACGAATCTAGGCAAATACGGACACCTACTCAACGACCACCGAAATGCATTCTCTTTCTCCCTCTCAATCTATCCATCTCAGTTAATAAAAAAAACGCCAATCTCAACCGACATACCTCTAGAGCATCCAGGGCAGTGGCGTCGTTGGCCAGTGCGCTTTTCGCAAAGGCCACAATCCGGGCCGCTTCGAGGGCGATCTCATGGTTTGAGCCGTTGAAGTCAGCGGCGTTGGAGGCCATCAGCTCCAGGTCGCACACGAACCCGTGCCGGGTCCGGTATTTGAAGTGGGTCGAGCACCGCTCACGGATGGTGCCCAGGTCCACCTGTGTAGAAATTCGCAAAAAGAAGGAATTGGACCACACACCCATGCCACGTACGCAATAGATATGAACCAGTACGCATGAGAGAAAGAGAGACGAAAAGGGCAGCCAAGGGACTCAACGAAGATAAAATCGGTTACATTTTGCCTTCGTTGGCATACTTCCGTTTCAGCCCATTGCCCTTACCCCCACTCCCCCTCGAACCATTTCTATCAAAATCTTCCTCTCTCTCTCTCACCTAAGTTTTTATTTTTTGTCCCGTTTCTATTCTAGCCCATTACCGGGTTGGTGATGCGGTCGTGGTACCCTAATATAGTCCGCGGCACGGGGCGGTGGAACAGATTGGTAGACGGCTGCGCGAAGAGGGCATCCAACACGTTGGCGAACCTGTTTTTACATGTGCGAGAAAAAGATGATTTGCGGTGGAGAGGGAAGGAATTAAGGAAGCGATAAGTGATAAGTGAAAGGAAGCAACAGGAGCTCTTTCAACCCAGAAGGATGAGCGACAAATAGACTAAGGTGCTTGAGAAGCGGAGTGAAACGAAGACACACAGCGAGTCAGTGCGCTCAACTTTTATTCACATACACATGTAAGCACACAAACCACTGAGTACAGAAGTGTTGTACTGTAATGCTTTTCTGTCAAAGTTTGAATAACCCGTACTTTTCCGCCAATTTCGCGTGGGGCCGCTGTTGCCGCGACTCTTTCCGGCTCCCCCGCCCTTCAGCTCCACCATTACTGCCACTGCCACCACCGGCGCTGCTGCCAGCGCTGTTTGGAGCGTGTTTTCCGCTCGCGTACTAAAAATATCGCACACAAGGCGCACTCACGTTTGCGATCACACTCTCTTCATTTAATACAACCATACCAATCTCTTTCCGTTCTCTTCATTTACCCTTTCAAAAATAAATGCATACTATCATATGCATACACCCCATCATAGCACACACAACCATACAGATCTGCAGGTGCGCCCATTCCCCAATATAATATACCTGGGGCCGCCGCTTGTACATGTCGGCCACTTCCTTGTCGGCCTGAGCTTTTTCGCGCTTTTTCTGCTCCTTCGACTCGGCCTTGCGCTTCATGATCGCCGAAAAGTTGAGGGAAGTCTAGAATAGATACGCACATGCCAAAAACAAGAGGAGAAAGAGAAGAAGAGGGTTCTGATAGTTGAAATAATGACGAAGTAATGACAAAAAAAGAAGAAGAAAGAAATATAAGTTGATGTAGCGAATGAAGCCTAAAAAAAGGAATGGAGTATTGACGCGAGCAGTAAAGAAAAATAAGGAGATAATCAGTGAGCATGTAAATAAAATCATCTCGTTTTTTTAGGTCAATTTTTATCTTTTGGAAAGTCGTATCTACGCACTTTGCCAGTATCTTTGCCTCCTCCGCGGCCGCTGCTTCCTCCGGCTGCTTGAGCCGCTTCCACGGCACTCTTGGGAATCTTGAGCGCTTTTGAGCTGGGGCGGGGGGCGCCTGCATGAGAGTACAGGGATAAGGGGGTTATTTTGGAAAGCAAGAAAAAAGTTGAAGGCTGAGTGCGTACACAAGCGACCAACAGAAGTAAGAGAAGAAAAAAAAAAACGTCTCTTCGTTCATTGCCTCTTGCTCGATTTATTTCCGCTTCTAATACTGCTCCTTCTCCTTCTTGCCTATCCCTACTTCTCTTCCTAGTACATGTTCTCTTCGAATATCTCGCTCTGTCTCTCTCACGCACCGCCTCCGCGTGCGGCGTAATCTTCGGCAGTCAACTTCGCTGGCATGGCATTTCGCCTCTTGATGGTGGCCTCCTCCACAATCACGCGGCGCTTGCACTGTTCCTGCACTTTTTTCAAGTCTTCGTCCGTGGGAGCTGCTTTGAATTGCACGATTTCTCTCTCCACGCCGCGAGCATCCATGTATCTGCCAAGGCACAGGAGTATAAGAAAAGAAAACGGCAGAAAGAAAAAGAAGATAGAGAAAAAAAGAGAGATAAGAAAATAAGGAGAAGGCCGAAGAAAGGAAAAAAAGAAGAGGTAGAAGGAAGATAATTGAAGAGAGATGTGTTCTTAGCGGTAAGGAATTCTTCATTCATGAAAGTTAATCATGAGGTACTACATTATGACATCTTCAAGAAGACCTCCACCGAATCTTTTTTACCTCACAGTGCGCTTGATAACTCGTTGTGGCCGCGGCACATTTTCAGGCACTCGCTCTTGCGCACTTTGCATTGTGTTCGCGTTGTTCAAAAAGGCTGCTCCTGCTGCAGCGCCTGTCCCCACGGACTTCTTGAGCAATTCGAGCTCCGACCGCTCGTCTCTCTCTCGAGTGCTGCTGCTGGAAGAGGAGGAGGCTGCTCGAGGACTCTTTGCTTTCGCGATCTTATCGTATGTGGATCGATGATAAACAGCCATTACAAAGAATAAAGCACACAGAAAAGAAAGTTGCCTCAGACAACTAAACGGTGGAAGAAACACTAAACAAGCTGACGCATTTTCAACGAGTGCAGGCAATTGATAGGAAATAGAGAGGAGAACGAATTGACATAAAAATAACCCTGCATATTCCAGCATCATCACGCACGCACATCACAGTACTGCAAGCAGGCAACCCACTTCACCCTACCTCAGCATCCAGGTCATCCATATCGTCGTCGTCGTCAGAATCGCTCATGCTTGCGCCTCCCTTGCTCTCTGCGTCCTCTTCCTCCTCCTCGTCCTCCTCATCGTCTTCCTCCTCTTCTTCATCGTCACCATCATCCATTGTGCTTCCTTCTTTTCCCATGGTGCCAATTTTCTTTCCTTTTCCTTTCCCAACACCAGCAGTAGCAGCTACGAGCACTTTCTTTCCTTTACCTTTTCCACAGCTGCTGCTCCTCGCCTTCTTGCCAGTGCCTCCTCCTGCTGCCGCTGCGACTATTCGGCCTTTGTTGCTACTAGCTCTTGCAGCACTTTCCGTGGCCGAAAGCTCGCTGGCTTGCTTGTCCCAAATGACACGACACCTGAGGTGAGGATGATGGGTGGATAGTAGATGGTTAGTGGGTGATAGCGGTGAGAAGGTGACATGAAGCAATTGTCACACATGAAGTAACAATGAACAATGAAACAGAAAAACACGTAGATAAAACAAAGATAGATACGAAGAAAAATAACAGAACAGAAAACATTTACGCAAAATTCAGTCCCCAACGCCCACACCTACATGAACACGCTAGAACGCCCATAACCCTAGGTGACTTGGGATTGGGAACTAAAAACCTACACACAAAGCCACCAGTTCTACTATTATTTTGCTTTGTTGTTATTTTACCGTTGTTTGTAGTCTTCCAGGAGCTCGACCTGCGTGCGGCCGGTGCTTCGCAAGTACCGCCGCTGCAATTCGGCACTCCCGCGCCCGCGCCGAACCAGCTCCGAAATCAGCCTGGTTTGCCCCCACCGGTCGAGACGACGAATGGCGTCCTCCGGCGTACCCATGTCCAACAAAATTTTCAGCCGCTGCGCGTCGGTCAACTTGCGCAAGTCTGTGTTTTCGTTGCCGGCCAGTTTCTGTTTCCCTCCTTTTCCGTTGGTGCCAACCATTACCTTGGCAGGGCGATCTTTATCCACCACGTAAGAAAACCCCGCGCCCGTGCCCGAAGGGTCTCCGGGGCCAACTAGGCGCAGCATGTTTTTCTGGTTAACGTGCCCGTCCACAAATTCGTTGGTCAAATGCCACGACGACCGCTGCAGCTCTTTGTAGATGGCTCGGGCCACTTCCAAGAGATGCTGCGCGTGGTGGTGCCGCTGTTTTAAGACCGCGGCACGCTTCCCGTGGAAATGCACTTTTTGCTGCCTTGGGTCCAGAAGCTCGAGTTGATCAATGGACAGGTCTGGAGGGCCACCGATGACAGCACTGCTGCTGCTGCTGCTAGCACCACGGATACTACTGCTCGAAGCAGCCAAGCCTGAGGACGAGGACGACGACGACGAAGTTGCGAGGATTTTTCCGTGCGCCATGGCTACGGCTGATTCAGGCCCTGAGATTGAAAGTGGAGCTGGCGTGGCTGCTCCTGTCATAGCGGTGGTAGATAACACCCGAGCAGCAGCGGCAGCCGCGCCAGCACGTCCCGGAGGCACCCCGCTGTTTGCGCTGTTGATGGGAGCGAGCGCCCACGGCGGCAGGGCGAAGCCTCCAGCGGCAGCCTGTAGAACATGGCCATACACGAAAAAAAAAAAAAGTGCAAAATAGCAATTTCAAGAGACCAACAAGACCAACGTCATCACTGTCCTGTTGTCAATATCTCATTTTTCAGAGCATGTGATGGTGACGTCATCATCGTTTATAGTACCTGTGCTTTCAAATTGCTAAACAAATCTTGCGCTTTCGACGCGTGTTCTTTCGCACTCGCCGCTCGTGTTGCTAACAGCTTCAGCACCCCTGGAAACTCGGCCATAGCCTTTTTGCAGCGGCGAGCGTCGTGCAATTGGCACAAACCCAAATCTTTGAGCCGGCGATCCCAGGCCATGCTGCTCAGCAAAGAGCACACTTTTTCAGGGGTGTAAGTGCCTTTCCGCGCGAAATCGTCGGGGTGCACTCCCCAGTCCTCCTGAGATGCCGCCGCGGCTGCTGCCTCGGAATCGTTCGATGCGCCTCCACTCCAGCTTGAGCTGCTAGAACTGCTCCCTGGCGCCAATCGCAGAGGTTTGGCATACCACATTTTGTCCCTGTAGTGCGCCACCTATAAGACATGCGCGTACGCAGCACACAAAGTAAGCGCGGCATGAAATAGCAATTCACACCTCTCTTCCAAGCATCACTTCATCTGTATCACTACACAAAAACTACTTCTGCTTCTAATGTTGTGGTTGCAACTGCTGCTGCCGCTGTGGCCCTCAATTTGTTCTTATGCTTGATTTAATTGTACATCGGAACCTGTTTTAAGCATTGTTTCAAAATGACGGAAGCCAGCCAGTCCTCTTCTCTCGCTTGCTCTAACACAAACGGGCTGTCCAAGCTCCCTTTTTTGACTTTGCCCGTGCTGGTCGTGTGCCCCTCGGACAAAACGTCCACGCCCGGAAAAATACGGTACGCATGGCCGGTGCGGGGGTCTCGTGGTTCGGTGTATACCTGGTTGAATGCACGTTTAGAGGTGTGGGGTGAAAGGGGCCGGGTTTAATTCAACGTCATTGAAACAAATCTCTTACGTCTTCGATGAGTTCACGTTGGTCAAACCCACTGCCTGACGCGCGCAGCTTGTCAAAAAACACCGCCAGTTGGTGCACCATGAAGTCCTTCAGGATCTGATATAGTACAGTATGATTTGAGGCGAAAAGGAGAAGTCGAGGAGGAGATCGAAATTTATAGTAGCTTCGAAAGAGACAGGAGGATTCGATTTGCGAGGCGAATGCACGATATCAGGAGAAGTGATGATGCCAGAAACACCCTTACGTTCGTTCATCAGCATCCTCTTCATCACCCTCACTATCGCCTACTTACACCCAATCACCCACTTTCACCCTCCTTTTTGATTACCTGGATGAACGCTGGGCTCTTGGGCTGGGGCACCACTTCCATTGGTTCCGTTTGACCGCACAGAAACAGCCGCCCTCTCGGGATCTCCTGCACGCTCGCTAAAGTAGTGTAGGGCGCCCGTGCCGCCGACCCGACGAATCCAACCCTCCCTAAAGAGGCGGTTTTGCCGCCTACCCCAACGCTCTTGCCTTTGCCGACACCACTCCCAGTTGCGCCAGAGGCAGACGATGCAGCTGCCTCGGACGACGACGATGAAAGCGGGCCATTCCCCCCCTGTTCGAGGGTGCGCCAGGCTTGAAAGGCGGGGCGGCTCACCAACTGCACAAGGAAAATGAAGAGTTTTAGAAGCAGGCAAAAGAATGCAGTGATTGGTAAAAGCAACGAGCTACAGTTAAAGCAATGCAGAGAACGAGTAAGAGGACGCGAGCAGAAGCACACAGAAGATGAATTGCCTGTATCTAAGTTTCCTAGTAGATCTAGCGTGCGCCACTTCAGCAATTAACTCCCCAAAACGATACACGCGCTGTCACACATACAGGTATACCCATGTTCCATACCTGCTCCAGCTTCCGCCGAAAGAACGGGTCGTTCTTCACCATCAAATCCCTCGGCCCGTTGTGGCATCCCTCAGCGGCAGCCACAGCAGCCGCAGCGGTGGCAGAAGCAGAGCCAGCGCCAGTAGCAGTAGCGCCATTAGTAGCACCGGATGTGGCGGTGGTATTGCTCGCACAAGGCAACGTAACAAACGACGGCAATTCTCCGCCACTACTGCCACTGCCTCTACCACTGCTGTTATCACCACCACCACCACCACTGCCGCTGCTTCCAGTCGCTTTGGCGTGAGCCTGAGTGAGCACCCGCCAGAGCATGGCTTTGTCGCTGGGACCGAGTCGATGGGCATCACCGCCGACAGTGGGGTCGCCCTGTTTTTTTTGGGGAGGGAGGGGCGTGTGTTGTTGCGTTACATTAGTGCGGGGCAAGGTGTAGGGCTGAGTGAAGGATTCAAAACACTCGCGCAGAGAAATACAAAAGTAGTGAAGATTTCTAAAACACATCTAGGAACTTCCAACAAAATCGAGCGATGACGGCGATATTTTGTTCTTAATACACTGCTCTGTAGAACACTACTCCAATGAGCGAATTTCTAAATTCTGTATGCAAGCACTTTCGCTTGAAGTTCTCGCGTGGCTACCCGAACATGTTCGGCAAATTCCAGGAATGGAAAGACGCTCAATACTACTAAATAATAGCAGAGCACATGTACCCCGTCCAGTACCTTCACGAACGCCGCCGAGAGCCCGAGGGCCACCCAGGCTTTCGCGGGGGTCTCCACCGCTTTGCGGGTGTCGTCCAACAAGACCTTGGGTAAGTCCCGGATCACGTACTGACACAGGTCAGCGTCGTCGTCGTAACACACCTGTGATGTGGACAGGTCGGAGAATGCACGAGGGAGGGGGTTCAAGTGGAGTGGGAAAAGGAAAACGCATTGATGGATTGAGAAAGATTGCACCAAATGACGAAGGCCAAGAGCAGATTCAAAGAACAAAAAGGGTTGTGAATTCGGCGTGCATGATTAGCATTCTCGGATGATTACCAGCAAGAAATCTGAGTAACGCGGCTCGTGCGCAAACAGCGGCGCGCGGTACAGCTTGTTGTCAATCGTCAATTGCTCTTCGCCTGGCTTCAGGTCAGCCAAGAACGCTGCTTGATTCTGCCGCAACGGGTACCGCTCGCCCATTTCAGGCAAGGACTTCTTCCTCTCTCGCTCCGCTGCAGCGGCAGCGGCGGCAGATTGGTTTCCTCCCTTGTAATCAGACGAATGAACAGCGGGAAAGTAAAAAGAGAAATGCGAAAAAAAAAAGAAAAAAAAAATGAGACGCCATTTTTCATACCAAACTTTGAAGGAAGTCTCATGTCCCCTATTTTCTCTTCTCTCGTGCATTATTGCGCTCACCCGACGAGGCGTGCCACGAGCGCGCGGAGTGGCACCATCACCTCCTCTCTCGGTTTTTGATGAAGACGACGACGACGACGCTGCGAGGGACCCGCTCGTGTGCCGGGCGTGCATGAAGCGCGCGCGCGGCGTGGCCCCGCCGTTGCTGCTGCCACCCGTGGACGCAGGGGCGGGCGCTGGCGGCGGTGGCATGGCCGCACTGTCTGCGGCTCTTGCTGTTCCTGCTCCTGCTCCTGCTCTTGCTGCTGCTGCTGCTGCTGTAGCTGCTGTAGCTGCTTCAGGAGTCTGCAGAGGAGCCAATGGAGCTGGAGCATCCGAAGAGTCAGCTGCAGCTATGCTAGCACCTGCACCTGCACCAGCACCAGTCGCCGTGGGTACCGCCGGGACTGGGGCTGCCTGAATCTCGGTCGCTTGAATTTGCACTCCAGCTGTTGCGTTGGTCGTACTTGTTGATTGAGTGACGTCATCCTCCTCCCATTCGGGAGGATCTTCGAGGGCCATGCGCTGACGCACCGCTTCGGCCACTAAGGTCGCCGGCGAGTACGCGTAACGCTCGTGGTAATGGCTGCTGGTGCTGCTAGTGGTGCTGCTAGTGCTTCCAGGTAATGCTTGCTGTTGACTGGTCTGATTCACACGGCGCCATTCGGGGCGGGGGTGGTTCGAGAGACTTTTTGGTGGTATTCCCCCTAAGGGGGGACGTCTCGGGTCCCACCCCGCCGCCCACAGGAACGCTTCCCCAAACGGCCTCTCCACCGCCTCCTGCAGCGGCAACACGGGCGCGTACGCTGGCAGCGCCTGCACTGCACCACTGCCCAACATGCCTCCTCCGAAGGCTCCCGCTTCTGTTCCATCTCCTGCTCCTGCGCCGCTCATTCCACTGCCACTGCCTTGATTTCCTACACCGTCGTCGCCGCCGCCATTATTCATACCACCACCACCTTGTTCGTAAGCTTTGCGCTTCCTGTGCAAGTCTATCAGCTCTTGATGGGTGTACTGGTAGTACTTGTGAAACCGGCTGGCCATCCCAGGCAGCGCCATCAACAGAGGCCGCTGTTCGATGAACTCAATCACCACGAGTTCACCGGTAGCTGCCCCGCCTTGAGATGAGAGAGAGAAGGAAACCAACATGTATTTTTTTTTATAAAATGACGCAGAAAGTAGGAAAAAAATAAACGACAAGCAAGGTACGAGTAAATGAAGAAAAGTAGCAATAGTGACAAGTACGACGATGCTACACACAGAAACGCGAAAAAGGAATTCAACAGAAAGAAGGTGAAGGAAAAACAACTGAGAGAAAGCAAAAGATCCGTCACGTCTCTATTTGTTGTTCAAGAAACACCACCGACCTTGTTTGTTGGGAAACGCTGGCAGGTCTAAGTCGCGTTCTTCGCGCAGAGACCCCGCGCCCGCGCCTCCTTTGGCGGCTCCAAACGCACGCGAACTCGACGATGACGACGTGGCAAACGAGCTCATGCCTCGCATGCGCTGCGCTTCGTTGCGACGTCCATCACTGCCACTGCTGCTAGTGCTGCTGCTGCCGCCTTGGCTGCTGTGGTTCTGAGCAGCAGCAGCAGCACTAGGCGGAGGTGCGCTACTGTGCGTGCCCAAGACCCGAATCCGGTGGGACCAAGTGTCCAATTTCGAGCCTCGGTTGAAGTGCCGCACGCGGTGCTTGTGGAAAAGGGCCACTTTCACGAACCGCAAGAGCTCCGCCGGCTCGGCGTGGTGCACCGACACTTTGGGCACCGTGGCGGCCACAACCGAGGCACGCGCCGTGCGCCCTCGCTGCTCCTGGTTCATCGGCATTAGGCCATAACGGGCTTCGGGAGCCAACGAAGAAGAACTACCGCCACCACCGTTCGGGCTTGTTGAAGCCGTTGTAGCGCGCAGAGACGGATGAATCAAGTCGGCTACGGCGCCGCTGCTGCCGCTGCTGCGGCGTAATGCGTCTCCTCCACCGCTGCTGATGCAGCTGCTTCCATTGCTTCCAGCCTCGGGCACGGGCGCTGCCAGCAGCTGCTGTTGTTGCTGCTGCAGTGACCCACCTGTAGTGACGTCAGCAGACATGCTTTCCATGAGCGCCCGCTGGGTTTCCCACCTCGAAGCATCTCGCCCATGCGTGCCCCCGCGAATGTTTACGTTGAGACGAGCGTCGCTGCAACCCGCCGCGGACATCGCGCGCTCGAGGTCCTGTGTGCGTGTGTCATGGGTTGCAGACACAAATACAGGTGGTGGTACGTATGAATATAGAAATACAGATGCGAGGTAGGCGATATATGACATTGAAACAGTTCCGAGGGTTGATTCGTATACAAGACGTATGATGGAAGGACGAGAAAAAAATATTTCCGCGGCAATAAAGATTCGCGCAATGAAGAAAACAAAAGATGAATGGGGCGAGCAACGAGAACAAGGACACGTGTCATGCCAAAATAGGTAATCAGAATGAAAAGAATGAGAGGCAAAGAACAAGAGAGTTAGAGATAAGAAACATGGGCGCACGCACAACTAACGCCCATGTACCTGCTTCTTTTCGATCGCTTTGTACTGCATTTTCGCCCGCGCGGCGGCCGCCGCTTCTTTGTCACTTTGGTCGGCACTGGCACTGCCATTGCCTGCGTTTCAAGAGTTGGTGAAATGAATTACGACAAAACAGGGGACAACGTTTGAGCAAAAGAAACTACTGCCACTTGAATGGCTTAAGGCGGTATTCTGGGGATTGACGAAGATGGATATGTCAACCCGCATGGGATTCGAGAAACGTGCTACAGTCGTACAACAGTGCTACGGTACGAATGGTGTTTGTATTAAACTCAATTGCTATCGCGCACCTGTCCCCACGCTGGTGCTCATGCTGCCGCCCAGCTGTGAAGACGAGCCGCTCGAAGAAGAAGAAGAGCTGAGGGCGTTGGCAGAAGGCTCGTCGTCGGCGCCAATGCGCATGGCACGAGCCGTTAGAGACTCGAGGCGGACGCCCTGGAGGGGGGGGGCGGAGAGATGAGAGTGAAATGGCGGCATCAGATAAAGTAAAGGCGAGAGAGAGGGGAGGGAGGATGGAGTAAAGAAAGGCCGTGAGAAAAACGTTCAATAGTGCGACCTATCCCGGAAGTGCGAGAGCAACCAATACAGCGCCATGACTACCTTCTGCATAGAATGAAATGATAATTGGCTGACGTTTGAATTGCAAGGAAGGACTCTCACTCTATTTTTTCTTCGCACTCAACAAATTAAGCGTACGCACTCGCACGTGGGAATGAATTTGTTTTCTGTGAACTCAATTTCTATATGCTTATTCCCTTATCATCCTTCGTCCACTCACCGGTAGCAGCGCTTTTGGCACCATGGGCCTCAACGGATCATCGACTAACGCTACTTGCAGCGCTCGCCGGGCTGCCGCGGCCTTCTCCTTGGCCTCTTGGTCTGCCTCTCCCTTCTCTGCTGCGGTAGTTGACGTTCCCACTGCTGCAGTGGTTGTAGTCCTAGACGAGGTAATTGCTGCAGTGCTGTTCGGAGCACTCCCATTCACAGGCCGTGGCGCTTGCAGCGACAGGAATCGTAGGCCGGTGTCATTAGGGTCTAAATGCAGCGGCGGCGCCAGCGCGGAATGTGTGGTGGTGTACCTACTACTGCTCGTAGCAGCATTGCTAGCAGTGCTGGTGAGGTGCGTGGTGCTAGCCACAGAAGCAGGCGAAAGTGTGCCACCACCCTTGTGTTTGTTGTTGTTGCTGAGGTGGTGGTTCGTTTTGAGGCGGCGGCGGTGGCGCAGGACATCGCGGTGGTCCCACAGGACGTCGTCCAGCCATCCCTGATATAATACAAAAGAAAGGAAAATAAATACACGAGAGAGAACATATCAGAAAATAACAGCTACGAGAGCAAAATATGAGGGCATGCTCCGGACAGATCAAGAAAGAAAGGACATGGAAGCGCTAAAGTGAGAATAAATTAAAGAGAAAGGGAGGAGAAAGCACGTACCCCGTCAAGCAGCTGTTGGTTGAGCGCTGTAGTGTGAGTCAAAAGGGCTTCGACAGCAGCTACTGTGGAGTCTCCACTGCTGCCACTGCCGCCATTGCCACCGCTGCTGCTGCTACTGCTGCTTCGATGTTGAGGAGACCCATTCACAGAAGAAAATATCGCCGAAGAGGAAGACAGATGTGCTCCTCCATTTCCAGCGCTAGGAGAACTACTTCGCCCGTTGCCGTTGCTTCCCTTTGCTGCTGAAACACCGCCCTTGCTGCTGCTATTGCCCTTCTTTTTTGCAGGGAGTCGCGCAGCGGGAGCATTGTCTTCTTCTTCGTCGTCGTCTTCCTCCTCTTCATACTGTGTATCACGAACACCACCACCACCACCGCGACCGCTGGCTGCATGTGCATCTTTGTCTTCACCGCTCTCATCGTCGTCGTAATCACTCCACGCGATGCTGTTTTCCCAAGGTAATTGTTCCACCAGCTCAAAGGCTGAGGGGTTGAGAACTGCCACATCACCACCTCCTGTTGTTGTTGCTCCTCCTCGAGCATTAGTACCACCACCAATACCACCGCTGAAGTCACTCGTGGTTGCACTACTCTTGGCCTCCACGATTGCTTCTTCCTCATCGGATGACTCTAGTTCAGAGCCTTCCTCTTCGTCGTCGTCGTCACTCTCACCGCTGCTGCTCGTATCGAGATCTTGGCGGCCTTGCGCAGCTGCAGAGAGGGCTTCGCCTTCGTCAGAATCAGACTCGTACAACTAGCCAAGAAAGAACGAAGGATCGAACGCAGGAACGAGGAAGCAGTGTAAGATAAAGGAAAAGGTAACATTTAAAGGATTTATTATTCCTCTTTTTCCGTGCTAGGCTGAGTAAGTAAATACCACCGTGATAATTCCCAAAGAAAAAAAGGTGCTTTGGTCAGAAGACACCTCGTTAAAGAGAAGACCCCCCCCCCCCCCTTAGCTAAATATCTTAGTCGACTACAGTGTGAATACTTACTTGCGCAGGGAAGATCTTGGGCGCCGTCCACACAGCGCCCGCTTCTCCGCCGCCGTCGACACCTCCTAAAGACCCGTGGCCACTTGACTCCAGAGCTGCTGCAGCTCCGCTCGAAGCGAAGTGCGAAAAACGCGGGAAAGGAGCGCGGGCAGAAGCGTCACCACTATTACTACTAGGCCGCTGCTGCTATGCGAAGAAGGTAAGCAGGAGGAGATTTAGAGAGTGTGGACGGAAGGAAGGCGTGTGTGAACGCACAGGTCATTCCAAAAGGCGGGAGAGATGTAGAGAAAGGAAGGCAAAGAAGAGAAAGGTAGGGAAACTAATACAGGTTTGCTAGAGGCGACAACGAAAGACTTGTGGCAGCACTGCTGGCGCAACCTCTTATTTAGCTCCAGCGTGAGCTCAAGGTGCTTTGTAATAGACCGTCAACGACCCAGATATCCATCACCCTGCTTACCCCAAGCACGGGCACTTTGCCTAGCCACGTGACCTCGCCGCCCACCCATTCGCCCGCTGCTAGCGACGCCGCCGCTGATCACACAACCGCGGAATAGTTGCCCGGTGAAATACATCAAAGCAGGTAAGAGGGGGGGGGGGGGGTAAGGTTCGACGTGAATGGAAGGAACGAGGGTTTGAGGAAAGGTGCGGAGATCTCTGCACAAAGTAGAGCGCAGCACACGTCGGCTACAACGGTAGTGACGATATCTCGTAGTTCTAAAGCTTGCAGGAGGAAAGGCTTGAGGGGTGGATAAGTGGCTCATCTACCTCGGAGGACAGCTCCGTTCGTTTGGGTGTCTTGTGGTGGAGTGTTGGCTGCATTGTCGACAGTCTCCTCAGTCTCGTCGTAATTGTCGTCTTCTTCCTCCTCCCCCCCTTCGTTCTCGTCTCGGCTTAGAGGGCGCTTTTTGCTGTTGCTAGCCGCCTCCATAATAGCCTATCGCTGCGCCCTCTGCTGAGCTCGCCTAAACTACTAGTAGGGGGTCTCTCTGGACTAGAGACTAGAGGCAGATTCTCGCTGCCTCGCCTGTGTGGGTACAGATCTCTGCAGATCTGTAGTGTGTGTGGGCGCTCTGGCCTGTGGCTGGCTGTTGGGTGGCTGTCGGCTGTCAAAATCGGTTACAGGGGAGAATGCAGTATTAATTCTGAAGTACAAAATCGAAATGAAATCTGAAGGAAGGAAAAAGAGGAGGAGTAGCCCTAACATAATCCAAGGAACTACCCTTCCTTGCACCATCGGAGATGCGCCTAAAGAACCATCGGCCTTGTTCATATCAACAAGCCTATAGCCACCCTTTAATTCCGTCCTGCAAACCCCAGCTTGGCAGCCTAGCACTTACGTCGGCGGTCCAATACCAATCGGCCACTCCCTCTCGGATATGCACATGGGCCATTAAAGGGATATAAATACATAACTAGATCACGAATAGCGCTTTCAATCAAATTAGTGGTGGTTTTTGAATGATTTTTGGGTCGTTTTTGTAATTGGAATAGAGCTTTGAGCCTCAAAATCGCCAAAAAGCTCCTTTGGGTGGTATTTTACGGTCGGAGCTACACCCGCATTCGCCGCCCCCGCTGACAGCTTCCGGTACTGCCACTTCCGCTTCCTTAAACATGACCAATGCAATTGCGAAGCCTCGACTAAACCGTTCCCGTTGCCTTCCTATTGCCCGAAAGGTAAGCTCTGATCCACGTCAAAGTCGCCATTTCCCGCCCATGAAGAACTACCTCAGTTTACTGTACGGTATAACGGAATGCCTCCAATGAAGCCACGATGAGCCATGCTTGGAGTCTGCGCGTAGTCCCTTGTGGTAATCTTCAAATCAAAGTCAAGGCAGTAGCTTGTCGGGCGCCATACCTTCGATACATGTTGATTTACAGGGACAACTGCACCTGAAATTAGACCGGGACTCGAGCCACAACTACAGTACTGACAGGGAGTACCAGCGTACCAGCGCACTTCTTCTTGGTCCAATACACACGACTTTCGCACACCATGAACGGCTTTCAAGTGTAGCTATCGTTAACCATCAAAGTGTGGACAAAAATTTGGGCAAAAGGCATGTGTGCACGCAGCTGAAATACATGTTCCATTTCGGTTCCAGTGGTCGCGCTGCATGTCTGTACTTTTCCGCACGGCAACGATGACAATGGCTTGAGCCATGGCAAGACAGCAAGTAAGACAGTGCCAATTCAATGTTTTGTCTGTGTGCTGTCGTGCGCATTCATTGATTCAATCCCCAACTTGTATCACAGCAATAAGAGCAGCAGCAGTGGCCGCTATAGCAGTGTTACTGGCAATGGCAGCACACGATAACGAACAGAAAAGAGAGCAGTTGTTGACGCTTCTCAGCATGAAATAGCCCCAACATCGACTGCATAGGCATTCCATTTCAGAACCAACTTATTCGCCCTAAGTTCATCGAGATATCATGCTCCATGCTGATCCGCAGCCAGAACACAACAAAAAATGCATCGCTGTACCAGTTAAATACGCAGAAACGCAGACGCTTTTAACCATTTGATCCAGGAAGTATGCGGCCATCAACACAAAATAACGACAACGGTAAGTAGCAATGCAATTAAAGTCCTTAAGCGGTGCCTTAGTTGCCATCCAATGGAGCGCAGAACGTGCCGCGTGCCGTGCTGAAGAAGGATAGGATGCGCCAACTCAAAAATGCCGAATAGCGAATAAGCGTGGCACCTCGAGATGCCACTTGAAAAGAGCCAATCCATTGACAGCGACGCACCTTTGCCGACCCTCGCGCAACCACAAGTGCGCCAGAATCAATAGCAAGCTTAGTAAACATGGGTTTGTGCACGCATTCGCTGGCTCTATCATCGACCTTTAACGCAGTAACAGCAGCAGTGACAATGACAATGGCAGCACGCAGCGACGGCCAAGAAATAGAGCAATTCTTGCGCGCTAATTTGCAAAAAAGTAGCTACGTCATCGATGATGCTCGCATTTCATTCAAGTAGAGTACAACGCAGTATCCACAATCGCAACGACCCCACTATCTTGTGCCTTGCTACAAATGCTAGCTAGCCAGCCAGTCAGGGAGCGAGCGAGCGAGCCAGTCAGCCAGCCAGCTAGCACAGAAGCATTCCACCAAAAGCAGTCAACGCTCAGTTTGCAGCTCCAATATGGGCGCGCAATATGAAATGCCATTCCTCAGTCATGCAGGCTCCGGAAACTACTGTTGTAGCGGCCGTGGGCTATGCCCGCCTCGGTAAAGCCCATATCGGCTGACTGCTCGGTAAGTGCCGCAGAGATTGTCGACAATATCTAGCTAGACATCACGGGCCGCCATGGCAGAATAGCAAAAGCAAAGCACATGCTTGCAAATTTAAAGATAAACGATGATTCAAATGAAATCTTTATGGTGATTTCTTAATGTGTGAATAAGCCCCACGGGGCGAGCGGGTTTCCGAAAGCGTGGCATGTCAGTGCTCAACATATAAATCAAGTCAAGAATTAAGATTATCAAGGACAGACACATACCATTTATAGCATTAGTCGAAGTCAGACCGTTGTTGCTATGACGCCTGCAGGCGGCAATGGACTCGATGTAACTAAAAACTGTCTGATTGCAGGTGTAATGCGCTAGAGACTGCTGCAGACACATCGGCATCAAACATCGCCCCAGCAGACGATAGCGACGAGGCCCATCTGCAGAGCGACAAAGAGGTAGCAAATAGGCATTTTGAGATACCCGCGCGGTGCGCGCCGGGGCTATAGGCCGCAAAGAGGCCCGGGGCGGAAACAAGGAGGGTGGCAGTTGGGAGGAAGCGAACGCACATATGGGGACAAATAGAACGCAAAGCCGAACAAAAGAACGCACCACGCGGGACGCCTTTGAAATAATCAATCATTCAAGCATTGTCTTAAGACCGCACGGCGGCCGCGGGTCTATTGCCGCCTCCGCAGAGCCCATATTGACTGACTCTACGGAGAGCGCTGCGACGCCCGCTACGGACACATCGGCATCAAACATCGCCCTAGCAGACGATAGCGACGAGGCCCATCTGCAGAGCGACAAAGAGGTAGCAAATAGGCATTTTGAGATACCCGCGCGGTGCGCGCCGGGGCTATAGGCCGCAAAGAGGCCCGGGGCGGAAACAAGGAGGGTGGCAGTTGGGAGGAAGCGAACGCACATATGGGGACAAATAGAACGCAAAGCCGAACAAAAGAACGCACCACGCGGGACGCCTTTGAAATAATCAATCATTCAAGCATTGTCTTAAGTCCGCACGGCGGCCGCGGGTCTATTGCCGCCTCCGCAGAGCCCATATTGACTGAC
>Ga0307979_1000608_pt1 | contig 24712 bp, 18 predicted proteins | sample OrgLakmetage1058_FD_201833 | JGI IMG/M metagenome (GOLD analysis project Ga0307979, IMG submission 201833) | Saline water microbial communities from Organic Lake, Antarctica - #1058 | ecosystem: Environmental > Aquatic > Non-marine Saline and Alkaline > Saline | place: Antarctica: Organic Lake...
CCTAAGAAGCCTGCGGTATTACTGAGGTACCCGGATGGCTGGGAGTGGGGAAGTGAAGAACTCTATGTACGGCCGTCCTCTATTTCTGGTTGCTGCTCTTCGGAATTTATGGTTTATGGTGGATATGCTAGGTTACGATTTACGCCGTAAATTACGCGTAAATTACGCGGGGAAGTAATTTTTACCAATCAGGCGTAAGTTACGTCACAAAATCCCGCGCATAATTTAGTGACGTCACCGTAGAATCTCCCTGAATCTTTTGGCTCATCCGCGCAACAACTCTTCATGGTAGGCTCCTTTAAACGGTACCCATGCCGGCGAAGCGTAGCACTTGCCTCTGGGCACAGACCACGCCCAGCAAAAGAAGGGCAAATCGAACACAGGCAGAAAGGCAGTGAGCTAGTGAAGTAAGAAGTAGGGAAAGGAGTTCCGAAGCAGGGCACAGCCGCACAGCACCACCAAGGAATACCAAGAGCCCGTGTTTTAACGATTTTTACCGCGCTTATGGCACGTAAATTACGCGTAAATAACGCGTAAAGTAAAAATTAAGCTCGAGGCACGTAAATTACGCGCCTACGTAAATCGCACCCTTGTGGATATGCGCAAGTCCCTATGTTCCATGTATATTTCCCCTAAATCCAAATGCGGCACTGGCATGTTTCTTGGCCACTTTTGTGGTTTTCGTGGGTTATGGCCTGTTATGAGTATATCTAAATAGTCATTCGAAATCTACTTCATTGCAGTGATAGAAATTTACTTGCGCGGCGACACACTCCGCGATCTGGTTCCTTGCGACGACGACGAAGAGCCTCCTCGCCCCGAGCTGGTCGTAGACCTCTCCGACACTAACACTTCCGCGGCCTTCACCAACTTGCGCGCTTTCAGCAGGGAAACCCCTAGCTTCGCCAGCGCGGGTGCCCCTAACTGCACGACATGCTCGGCGGAGCTGCCCCCCGCTGCTTCTAAGAGAGGGTCATAGAGCTCGTCTCCGAGACCAAATTCCGCCAGAAGCTGCGCCAAGTCGTCGTCGCCTTCTTCATTGACGGCGTCGAGCGCCGCGGCGTCCTCGTGCTCGTCCCCGTCTTCTGTCCCGCTTTCAAACTCTTCCGGTGGCAGCACGTCGCTTGGCGGTTTCCCGTTGTCGTACGCTTCAGTCTCGTCGAATCCGTCGTACTTGATGTCGTAAGTGATGGACCCTGTTTTCGAATGGCGGTGGACTGCCGTTACGCTAGCTTTGTACCAGTTGTTTTCTTCTACGAATAAGCCGTGGCATTTGTCGCCTACTTCAAACACTCGTGGTTCGTCGTCGTCGTCTTCGACGTCCTCTCCTTCCTCTTCTTCTTCCTCTCTTTCGTCTTTGTCCTCGGTGCTACTCTCTGCTTTTGCTGCTATTGCTTTATTCTTCTCGTTTTGCTTGTGCTCACTTGATTCTTTGAATTTCTCTACGTAGTCACTGCTGCCATCTTCTTCCTCGTCTTCTTCTTCACCTCCCAGGGAATCACGGCCAATGGAACTCCCTACCGAACTGCCTGTCTCAAACTCTTCTGGCGACGCAATTTGGTCGCTCGGTTTGCGATATTCGTACGCTTCGCTCTCATCAAAGCCCATGTACTTGATGTCGTAAGTGACTTCACCGGTCGAGTCATCCCGATGCACGGCCATGACGTTGGCTGCATACCAGTTGTCCTCTTCTTGGAAGTGACCGTGGCACTTATCTCCCACTTCAAACACTCGTTCTTCTTCCTCGTCGTCTTCATCATCTTCCTTGCTCATTTTGCTGCTGTCATCGTTGGTTTTCGACTCCCCTCTGCGAAGGGCAGCCTGCATTTCAGCAGCCAGCGACCCTGAGTCGTCATCGTCGTCGTCGTCGTTGGACTCATCATCCTCAGCGTTTGATTCATCGCCTGAATGGTCGCTTCTCGCGTGCGAAGACGAAGCGCTACTGGAGTTTTGGCCAGCTGCGATCAGAGCGCTCAAGTCGTTGGCGCTTGAGGCTGCAGCGGAGGAAGAGGATGAATCATCCTGCGTCGAGGACTCATTCACAGATGAGGAGGCATCTGCCGACGAGGATGATGAGGAGGAAGAGGAAGAGGAAGAAGATACTGAGGAGTCATCAGGACTAACAGCTTCCCTCAGCGCCGCAATTTCACTCGGTTTGAGCCCTACAGAAGGGCCTAAGAGCACAGCATCACCGGCTTTTCTCAACTTGCCCGGGCTTCCAATCCCGGCTTTCTTCAAGGGAGACAGCAAGTCAGTGCGGCCGTGGGACTCCAACAAGGAGGCCAAACCTGCTTCGTTGTCGCTGTGATGAGACTTGTCTACAGACTTTTCTGCAGCAGCAGCAGCAGCAGCAAGTGCCAACTCTTCAGCTGCCTTCTTATCAGCTGCTGCCTTCTCTTCTGCAGCTGCCTTCTCTTCTGCAGCAGCCTTCTCTTCTGCTGCCTTGGCCTCAGCCGCTGCCTTCTCTTCTGCTGCCTTCTCAGCTGCAGCCTTTGCCTCAGCCGCTGCCTTCTCTTCAGCTGCTGCCTTCTCTTCTGCAGCCTTCTTATCAGCAGCAGCCTTCTCTTCTGCAGCCTTCTTATCAGCTGCTGCCCTCTCTTCAGCGTAATCTGTTTCGCTTGCTTTTGAGGCAAGAAGTTCGCTCGGCATACTCAAGCTTTCATCGCCAGACTCTTTCTCGCTCGCACTATCTGCAGCATCCGACCTTTCTCCTTCCTCTTCTTCTTCTTCTTCCTCTGAGGAAGACGTTTCCTTCTCCAGAGCCATCCGACCCGCTTCAAGAATTTGCTCGCCATCGTCGTCTTCTTCTTCGTCTTCGAAATCTTCGGGTGGGGCGACATCTTCCGGAGCTTTGCCGTTTTCATAGGCTTCGTCTTCTGCGAAGCCATCGTACTTGAGGTCATACTCCAATAAACCAGACGTGGAGTCGGTACGGACCCCGATCACTTTAGCCGCGTACCAATTGCCGTCATCTTCCATGCGACCATGCACTTTGTCGCCAACTTCAAACACGCGCTCTTCGTACTCTTCTTCCTCCTTTTCTCCTTCGTTGTCTTTTGCCTCGTCTTTCTCGCTTCCCGAATCTACTTCTTCCTTGTCTTTGTCGCTGCCGCTGCTGGATCCTTCCTCATCATCGGACTGTTCACTGCTTGCTTGCTTCAACTGTTGAAAGAGGGATTCTTCTTCCTTCTCAGCGCTGGCCTCCTCCTCGCCTACTTCCTTATCATCCTTGTCATCATCTTCACTGCTAGGCTTGGCAGCGACTCCCTTGTTCCACGCACTGGCAAATGCATCGTCGGTGTTTTTGGCCAATTGAGATGCTTCCTTTGCTTTTGCCTCTTCTTCTTCTTTCTTCTTGGCAGCAGCAGCAGCTAATACCTCCTCTTCCCTTTTCTTTTTAGCTGCAGCTGCTGACGCCTCGTCCTCCTCTTTCTCCTTAGCTGCAGCGGAGGCTTCCGCTCTAGTTGAAGGTGTTTCCATGGCCACTTTTGTGACGTCACACGGCCCAAGCCCCGCTTTGGTCACACTCGCGGCTAACACACTTGAGTCTCGAGCAGCAGTGGCGACGGTTTCCGCCGCAGATTCGTTGGGTAGTCCGATTACTTTGGCAGTGACGATGACGCTGCCTGCGCGCACACTAGGGAAGGACACCTGGCCACGACAAAACAATGAAATTGGAAGGAAGTGAACGATCCAGCGATCATGACATGGTTTTCGTCCATACACACACACTGTAGGTAGAATTTCATGCAAGCTTCAAACGAACAGAAGGAGGGAGGTCCGCGAATGGTGTAAAACTATGAAACTGCACAAGCACCTGAGCAGGATCCACCCCTTCCAAACTCGACGCAATGGCATTGGACAGCGCTTCTTTCTGAGGGCCGTCAAAGGTGGCCACAGTGAAGGAGGCAAGAGCCAGGTCAAAGGTCACGGCGCATTGGGCTGCTTCTTTGGCATTTTGAACAGCCTTGGCCCGGCTCAAGGCCGCCTAATAGCGAGAGATGACATGCCACAAGCGAAATTAATCCCATAGTTCATAGATAGAGAGGGGTAAAGTTGGAGAGTGATACAAAAAATGCATGAATGGGACATACGAAAGAATGTGCCGTACAGAAAGCTAGAAGAAGACTTAATGTTTTCACTCTGAGCAGCACCTTGTGCAGTTTGCGGTACTTGAGCATGGACACTCCCGCGCTGGTGCCGGCGCGCTCGCCCGCCATCGCTACATGTGCGAAGGACCCCCCGCCGCCCGCGTTGAACACGGCGAAGTACAGGGCTTCCGTGAAGAGGCCGAATTCGTCCAAGAGACCTTTCAAATCGTCGTCCTCGACCACTGGCTCTGGCTCTTCTTCTTCCTCTTCTTCTGATTCTTCCTCTTCTGATTTCTCGTCCTCTTCCTCGGTTTCTGTTTCTTCTTCTTCACTGCCAGAGGATCGCGCTTCACTGCCGCTGCGGCTGTTCTCGGGTGAGCCAGCCATGCCCATGAGCATTCGCAAATCGTCGTTGGTTTCTTCGCGCTCTCGCTCCTCGCCGGACTCTTCTTCGTCCTCCTCTTCTGCGGATGAGTCTTCCTTGATGGACTTTTCTGGCGTCTCTGACTCATCAGATGGCTCATACTCTCTGGAGGATTCTTTTTCTTCTTCGTCGTCATCCTCTTTTTCGGACTTCTGCTCCTGCGAGCCATCTGCTTCCTGCGAGTCTTCGTCACCATCTCGTTCGCTTTTTTTCTCATCTTCTTGAACATGGTTGCTGCCACTAGTGCTAGCCGCTTCTGCGGCGCGTTTCTCAACGGTTTTGAATAATTGCCGCGCTCTTACGAAGCCCAAATCACCGGCAGCCGCCGCCAAGGACCTTTCGCCAACAGTTGCCAGCAGTGCATAGGTGATGCCAGCACCTCCACTAATAGCAACACTTGAAGCTGACGCATTTTCACCACTGCTGCTGGTCTGAGCCTTGGCCACTGCGTCCTCGAAATGCGAGCGCCTTGAGGAATCAATAGAAAATTCCGTCAAGAGACTCAAAAGGTCATCGTCTTGTGGAGTAGCGGGTGTTGTTTTTCCTTGATGGTGTTGTTGTTGTTGAGGGTTTGTAGGAGGAGAAGAAGGAGGAGGTTCGAGGTGACCATTGACAGCTTCCCTCAGCGCCGCAATTTCGCTCGGTTTGAGCCCTACAGAAGGGCCTAAGAGCACAGCATCACCGGCTTTTCTCAACTTGCCCGGGCTTCCAATCCCGGCTTTCTTCAAGGGAGACAGCAAGTCAGTGCGGCCGTGGGACTCCAACAAGGAGGCCAAACCTGCTTCGTTGTCCTCTCTGCTCGAGGCCTTCGCTACAGCTGGCACTTCTGGAACAGCTGCTGATACTGCCGAGGCATCAGCATCACCACTGTCATTGCTGCCATTGTCGTCGTCGTCCGTGCTTTCCTCCGCAGCAGCCTGCATTTTCTGAAAGAATGCGGCGTCTTCGTCATCTCCGTCCTCGTGGCTGCCTTGATCTTCCTCTTGATTGACCATCTTAGACTCGCCAGGCGACGACTTGAGCTGCGCTACGAGTGCTTCTGTATCTTCACGCGAGGTGTTCAACTTGTCAGCCGTGGCCTCTCGTTCTGACGCCGCAGCATCCCACGCTGTATTACGGTTGCTTTCTTCTGCTAGCGCCGCAGCGGCTGCCTTCGCCTTGGCTTCGGAAGCAGCGTCATCTTTCGCCTTGGTCAACTGCGCATCGGCCTCAGCTTTGGCGAGAAGAGCACGGCGGTTGCTCTGTTTCGCTTTTTCCTCTTCTTCTTTTGCAGCTGCAGCTGCAGCGGCTGCCATTGCTGCTACTTCCTTTTCCTCTTGTTCTTTTCGCTCTTCTTCCGCCTTTGCTTCGAGAATCGCTTCTTCTTGTTGGCGTTTTTTGGCTGCGGCAAAGGTCTCGTCTTTCTTGCGCTGCGCGGCTTCTTTCTCTTCACGCCAAATGCGCTCCTCCTCGGCCACTTTCCGACGGGTAGCTTCGGCCTCATCTTCACTGCTACTGGAACTTTCTTCTTCTTCAGAGCTGGAATGCTCTTCTTCGTCTTCTTCCTCTTCTTCTGCCGATGACTCTTCCTTCTTGGACTTTTCTTGCGTCTCTGACTCATCGGATGGTTCGTATTCCCTGGAAGACTCTTCTTCCTCGTCGTTTTCTTTTTCTTCGTCATCCTCTTCGATCTGTTTCTTGGCGTTTCGCATGGCCTCGCACAATTCGCGCGCACTGATCTCTCGTGCTTGCTCCAATGCTTCAGCATCCAACTCGAGCACCTAAAGTGGCATTGGGTGGAATAGAATGCGCGCCCAAATGTGAAGGATTCACTTTTCTCAAGCGCTTACTTCATTTTCTACTCCTTTTATGTTGAAGCCTTCTTTCTTCCAAACAAATGTGCTCTCCCCTCCCTAATTTATACGCATACACACCTCATCCAGCAATTCGTCAAACTCTTCGTCATTCAAGGGTTTGCCCAGCGTCGCCACCACCATTCGATGTACCGAGGCGAGTGGCAGCATGGCTTCTCGCCGCTCGGCACCCGCGAGTTGAGCGAGCATTGAAGTCAAGAACACCTGTTAAATGGTGGTGTTGGTGTTATCCCATGCCAGAAGAGCAATTCATTGTAAACGAACGAGATATTAAAGACCGATAAACGAGAAGAAGATCGTTCACGCGGTGCGATAGTAATAGTAGTAGTCGCAGTAGTGTCTACATATCAACCCACGTAGATGATACACTCTAGCATCATAGCAACATGTGCTGCAACGCCGTTATACCTCCATTGGGTCGCGCCCTTCTGCTTCCGCCACAGCTTCCACTGCTACGGTGGCTTCAGCAGCTTCTTGAACTGCATTCCCAGTAGGCGAAGAAGGAGATGCACGAGGAGATGCCTGCTTTGCTTGGTTGGCATTCGCCTCATTTTCAGAAGCTTTCTCTGCAGAGGCCTTCTCGGCCGCGAATGACTCTGCCACGGCAGCCTCTTCAGCGGCTGCTGCTTCTGCAGCTGCTGCCTCAGCCACCGCTGCTGCTTGTGCGGCTCGCGCTGCTGCGGCCTTGGCACGGGCTGCGGCTGCACGATCTGAGGCTGTCATCGCACCTCCTCTTGGTGATGATGAAGCATCACCTCCACCTCCTCCTTCTTTTGGGCTAGTGGTGTGGGGTCGGACATTTGAAAATGCACCGCTGCTGCCGCTGCTGCTGTTCGGCGCTGCTTCGTGTGGCGCATCGGCGGTAGGCGGGCCGTAGCCTCTTGAAAGCACTTCTCGCGCCGCGCTGTCGCGACTAAGCCGACGAGCGGGGCCATCGGCTGAGGGCGTGACTGGCAAAGAAGAGGAAGAGGCAGAAGCAGTCGTCTTGTTGCTATCGCGGTTGCCTCCTCCTCCTCCTACATGCGGTGCATCGGCATTGTAGTCGTTCTGGACGTAAGTAGGGCCTCGGTTAGGAGATGCTTTCGGCAGGGGCTGTGGCGGCGGTGGCGGCGGGAGGTCAGGGTGAGCAGGGCGAAAGAAGGTCACGGTCACAGGCCGCGGTAAATCCAACAAAAGCTCAAAGAGGGCCTCGTCATCGACTGCAAAGGCACCGCTTGGGCTGCTGCTTTGGCCTGCCCGAGTGTTCGCATTCGCAGATGACGATGAAGCACCTCCACCGTAGGTAGAAGCCGCGCGTGCACCACTAGGCGACAACACCCCTTCGTCATCCTCGAAACCCGCCAAGTCTTGGCCGTTGATCTGGGCGATGCGGTCGCCCCGTTTCACCCCCGCCGCCGCTGCGGGGCCAAAGGCGTCGGTGACCACGTTCAACCCTACCAAAGGGCGAAACTCGAAGGTTAAGCCCATGGACCCGCTGCCAAAGGTGTGCCGCACCACCACCGCACCGTCCAATGCTGCAGCGTCCACAGTTTTAGTAGTCGCAGCGTTCGGCGATGAGGAGGAGGAAGACGAGGAAGAAACTCCGACGTCGTCACCACCACCGTTGCCAGCGGCGGCTGCTTCGGCTGACGTCGCCACTGCTTCCGCCGCTGACGACTGCGCGAGGGCGTGCGCGGCGTCGGCTGCTTGTTGCGCCACGTCCAGATCCGAGCTCCGGCGCAGAGATTCCTGCGAGGCTCGAAGGTTGGCTTCCCTCAGAAGCGACAGTTCAGAGGCTCGGAGCACGACTCGCTGTGCGTCATGCGCCCAACTCTGCCCCCCTCCTTCTCTTTCTCCTGCTGCTGTTGCTGTCGTTTTGGTGGTCGAGGAGTAATGCGAATGTGGTGCTTGTGGTGCCCCATCCTGAAGTGGCGTCTCCACAGCACGAGTGGAAGCAATCGACTGGTCTGCAAGATCACTACTATGGTGGTGGTCAGGAGACGCCATCACGGGTGATAGGAAATGCTGCTGCTGCGACGACGAAGAAGATCCTCCTCGGTGATGGCGGTGGTCAGCGGCGGCGTTTGCAGCTGCCGCCGCGCGAGACCCCATCCGGTGAGGACTCAACGATCGATTCGCGCGCACCTTTTGTGGTTATGTTAGAGAGATGATGCAAGACAAAAGCAAGGAACAAGTTTAGCGCAGATTAAGGTTTACTCATTGATTTCGATAGGTCACACACAAAAACGCACACATGGATGCCTATTCAAAAACAACCTCTCATTGTGACATTTCCAATCGGTGCAGACATGCCATCATCATCGTCCTCACTACCTGCCGAGCTTCTTCGCGCAGCTTCTCGACTTCGGCTTCCACTGCTGCTTCATCTCCTCGGGCTGCCGCCATCGCTACACGCTTCCCGCTGCTGCTCTCGGTGGAGTCCAGTGAATGTGGCCGGTCGCTGCTCGAGGTGCGTCGCAGGGAAGAGGCGCCACCAGTGCTGCTATAGCCCTGCTCCTGCTGCTGCTGCTGCTGTGGGCTGCGGGACCTTCCTCGAGCGCCTTGCGCCAAGGAGTGGTCGCTTTTCGAGCGCGCCGGCAGCGGAGACGCCGCGGAAAAGTCGCCGTCGGCCAGCATCACCGGCAACCGCCGCCGGGCCGAGCTCGAACCTGATTGGCCGGCTACCTCTGCCATGGCTCCAGCAGCTACCTCTGCAGCATCTGCAGCGTCGGCCTGCGCCTGACGAGCGCCTTGGTCGTGGCCGCGCGCGTGGGCCCGGGCCAAGCGAGGCGAGCTCGGCCGCGGCAGCTGTTCCCCCCTCAGAGCGGCGGCATAAGCGGCCTTCTCAGCTTCACGGAGGGCTTCCTCGTGGGCAAGCGCCAAAGTACGGCGCTCTAAAGTGAGCTGCTCGAGTGCGGCGTCCCGCTCGGCCAAAGCAGCTCGCAACTGCGCTACCTGTGTGATAATGATGAGGGAACGGAACGCAAATATAACAGTAAAAGAAGGCAAAGTCGATCCGTGAAGGCGAGAGAAGATGAAAGCTCGATAATTAAGTGAAAAGCAGGATGGCGTTCGACAGGAAACATGAGTAAGAGAGCAAATTGAGAACAGCCAATCCACCAAGAGTGCATGTATGTACAGTACCTCTTCAGCTGCGGTCATGCGGGCTGCTTGGGCTCCCGTGGGCGGCGGGGCTTTGGAGAGGCTGGTCAGAGCCTGCACCAGAGAAGCCGACGACTCCCCGGAAGTGCCGAGGGTCCCGTAAATGTTGACAGGTTTGTCGCCTTTCCCATACACCGGAATCGCGATGGGCGGGGCGGGATGCGACGAGGAAGAAGCATACTTCTTATAGCTGTTGCTGCTGCTGTTATTGCCAGCTGATGGTTCAGCAACAGCAGCTCCGGCTTCAGCAACAGGCGGCGACGTTCGGACCACAGCGTCTCGGCTGCTGCTCCGGCTGCTGCTGTTGTGACGGCCAGACGGAGGAAGCCCGGAGGACGACGCATTCTTGTGGTCGTGAGACGATGATGGCGGGTGCTTGAGGTGGCGCAGCAGATCTTCGGTGGATGGGTACCTCGGAGCAGCAGCTTGCTCCACGGTGAGTTCAGAGGAGTCTGCCTGATCCGCCTGATGACCTGCACCATTACTTGCAGTGGCACCGTACCGTGACCCTCCTCCTGCTCCTAGTCCAGCGTTGTTGTAGCCATTTCCAGCTGCGCTCATCAAGCTGCCACTGCTGCCGCGGCTGCCTCGGCTGCCAGGACTGCTCGGCGCGTATCTTTCACCTCTTTCGTCTACTCCTTGAGACGAGGACGCCACATCTGCGCCGGTGGCACTCACACCTGAAGTGGCCACAGAGTTCACACTGCTAGCATACTGGTAGCTGCTGCCGTAAGCGTTGTTGTTGTTGTTGTTGTTGGCGAAACGATGACGCCTGGAGATTTGGCTGTAGGTGTCTGCCGCTTCGTCGTATCCGCCAGGCACATTCAAGCCGAGAAAAGGAGCAGCTGTGGCAGTCCCTGCTCCTGCAGGTGGTGGCGCCGCAGCAGCCTTGTTAGCACCGGTGGTGGTGATGGTAGCTGCTGAAGGCGCCTGCTGATTGCTGTTGCCACCCGCAAAGGATCGCAGAGGCATGGGCGCGCCTTCTACTACATTGAGGTCGCTCCCGCGCAGCAAGGATATATCACTGTTATTGGTGTGGAGAGGCAGGAGAAACAGAGAGTTTGGACCAAAACATGTAAATGTTGCAGGGAAGGGAACGATGAAGGTCAAAATATGGAGAAGAAGGCCAGTAAGACTAAGGCTAAGAAGATCAAATACATCGGCAAAAAACAACAACGGATGATAAAGTCAATACCTGGCGCGCATGGAATCCACGGAAGCGCGTAAGTTGTCCATGGAGCTGCGCAGCTCTGAGAAAGACTCCTTGAGGTGCACGATTTCGTGGCGTTGCTGCTTGCGCACCTGGTCGTTTTCCACTTTCTCCAGCCGCAAAGCTTCGAGCTCCTTTTCCAGCTCGCTGATGCGCCGCCGCTCAGTACCGAGCCGTTTCGGCAAACCGGCGGCCGCGCGGCGCTCTTCTTCGTCGATGCGTCGTTCCAGCGCCGCCAGTTCCCGCTTGTCAAACAGCCCGCTGCTGTTGTGGTGGCTGCTGGTCAAGGCTCCACCGCCGCCGCTACGGTTGAGGCGTGCTTTCGACATGGGGGATGAGCCGCTGCCGACGGCCATTTCGTCCAGCTGATCTCTTACCTTCTGGAGCTGCGCGATCCGATCCTTGAGGCTTAACCCGGGGCTCGGCGCGTTGCGAAATTGCTCATGGTATGCTCGCAGCGGCTTCATTGCACCATTGCCACCATTGCTAGTACCAGCACCGCTGTTGCCACCGCCCGAAGAACGCTGCTGCTTTACGGGCGCAAAGTCGGTGAAGCTCGATCCCACAGGCTTGTGGTGTGCAAGGGATGATGCGTTGATGGGAACGGCAGTGGCTGAAAACGGCCGTGGCACCGACGCTGACGCTCGCCCGATAGCGGCCGTGTCGCCGAACGCGTGCTTGTCGTGGCGAGTTCCTTGGTCGACGTTTGCCTTGCTGGCCGACCATGGGTAGTCGTTGCGGCCCTTGGATAAGCTGAAACTGTTTGACTCTGGGAGTGCGCCCAAGCCTTCTGCTGTGCTGCCGCCACCGTTGCCCCGGCTCAGATTCAACCCGAGCCCGGAGGACGGCGCAGTGCGGCGTCGGCTAGACGATTCATGGAACTCGTGCGGCAACTTGCACAGGCGGCACTTGGCCTCGCCCTCAGGGTTTCGTGCACTGCACAGTGCGCATTTCCAACTATTGATCATGGAGCTCATAGTAGAGCTTACTTCTAATACTTGTGATAGACTAACCACTTGCTAAGGAAGCCTAACGACAGCTGCGAGAAATCTGCGAGAGATTTTCCAATCGATATGTTATCCTTCAAGAGATAGGCGCCCCTCGACTCCGTTGCTGTTGATCATGCACCCACGCCAGGCAGGCTGTTCCAAAAACGATGGCTTGTACACAAACGACCAAAACGGATATAAAGGATTGGGTCACTGCGTCACTGCAGCACACTTTGTGAAGAATGAACCGTAAACCTATACTTCAAGATACGTTCGAAACGCAAAGAAAACCAGACCAATCACAGACGATTGAAAGCCAAAAATTCTCGGAAATTATTCCTTTTCCTTGTGTTTGTGTGCTTGTGATGAAGTTTTTGATGACGATCGCCGAGGTTGCAGCCCTTCAACGGTGGGGTTTGTTGTTCAAGGGCCTACAGAAGAGCGCACGGTGTTGAGACAGACAATTGAATACGAGATTCCTTGAAACCTCCTCAAATATTCTTTCACTATTTCAAGGCATCATTATCGGTGCATGCCAATGTGATTTGCATCCAATGCCGGCGGGGTCCTGAACCACTGTCTTTGCACTGCACCTTTATTGCTTTGCAGACAAAGCGTGCCGGCCTCATGAAGCGCACCGTGCCATACAAGCAAGAGAAAAGCGTACCTTATCATGGCGCGGTGCCAGTCGCTATTGGAGTGCGGAAACTTATTGCTGAGACTCCTGTGGGCGCACGACGGCTTATGAGCGCGGGCTTGATGGTTGAGCTACTTCAAGAAGAAGGCTTACCTGAAGCGATGGCCAACCGCCTCTTCAGCCAGGTGCATCACGACTGCTTTTCCTGTTTACTTGATACAGTCGAACGTGCTGACCCTTAAATTCGCTCGTTCTTTTAGCTTTATGAGGTTCATGGCGTTGAATCTGCGATTGGAAAGTGATCACATTGAATCTAACTCACCCCGCACACCACAATCTCGGACTTTTTTTTTCAAACATGCAATGCTACCTTCAGATTCGTAAAGGTGCACCGCTTTATAAAGACTGGAAGGTAAGCAACACTCTTTTCCGGCCCCTGATGTTCAAATATGTATCTTGACTCTTGGATCGCGTTGACACATAGTGACGTAACTCCCTACTACGCCAGCCTTTCGTTTTTTTTGCAGCGAACAGAAGATGAGCGCTGGGATCAATCTTATTCCAAAGGATGCGAATGTGCTGAGTCTGTGAGCATTTGCTAACGTGCATCATAATGCCATGCAGTTCCAAAAAGTGGGGTTTGGGATTTGTTTTTAAATTGAGGTTGTGCAGCGCGTATTGCAGTGCTTAAACTTCAACCCCTTCCTCTATCTCACTGCTTGATTTCCCCAGGAAGCCTTTGCACTGGAGCGTTTCGTGCAACGGATTGGGCGAGCAGCGCAGCAGGGCGGCAGCAGTAGTGGGGACGGCAGGGGAGAGCACCACTTGTCGAGGAGCAGCAAAGCGCGCAGCGGGAGCGAGGGAGGCCATCACAATGGTAGTGGCAGTGGGGGAGCTCGAGCCAGAAAGGTGCGTATGGTGACACACGGACACATCTGATTGAAGATGCCACCCTATAATGCGACAGTTTCAAGATGATTTCTACATTATAGTTGTAACCCCTCGTTCGTTGGTGTTTTTACATGTGCTAGATCGCGCCCTGCGCCGCGCTGCCGTACGCCACCGAAGCTGAATCAGCTGAAGCTTTGCTTTCGTTGCTGCGTGGGTCTTCGTCTGCTGGAGGTGGCACCGCGGACGGTAGCCACGGCAGTGGTAGCGCGCTGCAACATGCAGCCGAGCCATTCAGCGGCAAGCCACCCTCTCATCCTTTGTCCAACGGTGTAGTGGTGGCAGAGCCTCCGCTTCCTCCTTCTTCTGCCCACTGCATCTCGCAGTCACTGGCGGCCGCGCACACTGCCGCTGCCCTGTCGGCTCCGGATTCTCACCACAGCCATGCTGCTAGTGCCGCTGCTGCTGCTGCTGCTAGTGCCACCAATGTCTCAGGTCCGGTTGCTGCGGCTGCGCTGCCGTCGCACCTCAACATGCTTTACTTGCAGCAACACCACGCTGCTCAGGAAGCGGCGGCAGCGGCGGCCACTGCAGCGGCTGCTCAGACTAGCGCTCAACCCACCCCTGTTCCTCCTGCTCCTTTCTGTGGGAATGACGCCGGTCCTGTTGCCAGCAATGCTAGTGGAGTAGGAGGCCCCAATCCCAATCCCAATCCCAGCTCATCAACAAGTTTCGTGAGCTGGCTTCAACAACAGCAGCAACCTTCAGGAGGAGGTGCAATAGGAGCAGGTGCAGGAGTAGGAGTCGGAAACCTTTCAGGGGAGGAGCGGCAGTTGCGGGTCAACACGGGGACTGACGTGCTGTACGGCGCTTTACTGCCAAACGCTTCGCACAACGCGCGGCACCTCACTACTTCGCCACCCCACGGAGCATTAGCCCAGCACCATTTCTACCAACAGCACCAACAGCAGCAGCAATTCATGCACCAGTTTGAGCAACAACACGCACTACAGGGGCGTCAACACCCCCTTCAACAACTGCAACAGGAGCTCCACCACCACCAGCAACAGCACCTGCAGCAGCAACACGAGAACATGTCACAGCAACAAATGAACCAGCAGCAGCAGTTGCACGCGCCTTTTCCTTTCCCGCAACCTCATCTTTCCTTGCAGGGCATTCCGATGCAGCCGCCTTTCGCTTACCAGCACCACTACCAGCACCACTTTCAACCTGCGCCTCTGCCTGCTTCTCAGGCACCCTCTTCTTCTGCTTCAGCTTCCGCTACTAGTACCGCGGCAGCTACCAAATTCAGCAAAGATGCCGCCCTTCTAGCCACAGCTGCTCAAAGCCTTCCAGTGGCGGCAGCTGCCGCCGTAGCAACCGCAGCTGCTCAGGTGCTAGCATCTGACGCAACTTCAGATAACTCGAAGCTACCAGCCGCGAAAGTTTCAGAAGAAAGCGTAAATCTCGGCGTGTCTCCTGTTCCATGCACCGTGGGCGACATTGCCACAACAGTCGAAAACGCTACTGCAAGTGCTGCTGCAGCTACTGAAGACGCAACAGCAGCAGTTGGGGCAGCAGCAGCGGCTGTAAAAGACTCTGGCACAGTGCGTGAGCAGAAGTCTCCAGCATGCAATGAGCTTCCTCCTGCTTCTCTAAGGTTGCCTGAGAAGACTGAGATGCCTGTGCCAGCACTCTTGCCAGAGTCAGCCTCTGCGGTGGCTTCAGTAGTAGCAGCAGCTTTAGTTCCAGAAGTCACGGAGGTCGTAAATGGCAACTGTAAGAAGCGAGGTATAGGAGAAGTAGTGGCAGCGTCAGCAGGAGCAAATGAAGAGGAGGCATCAACTGGTAGCAAACGGGCAGCTGGCGCTTCTGTTGACTCAGCCATTGAATGACACCCGTGCGCAGTTGGCGGTGCGCTTATCACGGCGAGTGATCGTGCGCCGCTGCCGTGGTTGAGACGAAAGCGCGGTGCCCTGCTGCTTGAGTCCTTCGAAATTTTTCGGGAAAGAAGTAAGAGAAAACGAAATACATGTTCATACAAAGCGCATTCCAGCTGCTATGGAAACGCAATATCATTTGACTACAGATATCCACTTCTCCTTCTGGCGTGTGTGAAGAAAGACTGTGCTCATCGGCACATGCGGCGAGCAGAGGAAGTTACCATCTTAAGCACACTAATCCCAATTCGGGTTTGGTTTCTATTTGCAAGCCAGCTCTCAGCTCTTACGTTAGAGATGTGGAAATGTAATACAAGCCCTGTGGTATAAAGCAAATAACAAATAAAGGGATGGGGTGGCCTATTAAGCTGTAACCAACGAACGACGAGCCAAAGCTCAAAGCATAATGCGTGCTGCAGCTGCATGCCGCAGTACGTGCTACGTGCAGAGGTCCAGATAAGATGTGGGTCTTCATTTCTTTATTCGTGTATTTATTAACTATTTTCCGAGGCAATTAGAAACAATAGAATTATTACTCGAATAATTCCTCAAATCCCCAGAATAGATTTTACATAGCGACGAAACCACGCTGGTCGATAAATCACCTTCGGTGCTACATTTCAGCATCCCAGTCATGTGCGAGAAAGGCCTTCGGTGCTACATTTCAGCATCCCAGTCATGTGCGAGAAAGGCGGCTATCATTGGCAGCCGCAAGAAGGAGAGCTATCGAAGTCGCCGTTCGATCAATGGAGGGCTGGTACGCTGCTGGGTCCACCTTTTGCCGCAGCACTAGGATTAGAGTAGCACAGGCTGCGGACCCCGAATAGATAGGCACCAATTGCCGTACCATCAGCCGTTCCCCGTGAGCTCCATCGATCAAAAGGTCACCTGCTGAGGCTCCTGAGGTTGAAATAGTTCCTCCTGCTCGTGACCCTGCTGTCGCCGCAGGAGCTTCAGCAGCTCTTGTTTCTGCCTCTCCTTGCAGAGCTGAACTATGTGAGACCTCAGAGCTAGCGCGCGTGCGAGGTGAACAAGCTGCGAGATGAGCGCGGGCACTAGACAAAGCTTCCAGGCTCGCGACAATTTCTAATGGGTCTACCAATCGCATGGTTTCCATCCGGGATCCTCCTCCTCGTGCTTCGCCGTTGTAACTGCTGCTGGCATTTCTCGAGCCCTTATCACATGTGTCAGCTAGGACGCTTCCGCCACTACCGCCGCCGCCACCGTTGACTACGAGCACAGCGCGTTGAATAGCACCACTGCGATGCGCCACCAAGGATTCGAGCAATAGTTGCGCAGATGAAAGCAGCGCTGGCCGGAGTTGAGCAGAAAAGGTTGGAAAGCCGCCAAATAACCTGATTATTATGTAGAACTTACAGGAGTGAGAGATGACATGAGTAAATATTTAGGAGCCCACTATCTTCCTAGCGCGTCATGGCTATAGAATAAGAAAAGGCTATTAATTCGCAGAACAGCACTACAATCCTCCCTGGAATGGTAAGATCTTTCAAACATGTCATCGATCAACAACTTTCAACATGGACTGCTTACCCCGATTGTGAGCCGCCAGGACCTTCGCCGTGAGCATCTAAAAAGGCGCTCAAAATTGCTTCCGATGCATACCGACCCATTTCAGCGCGAGCAGTTTCTTCTACATCATCAACTTGGCCACGAGCTAATACAGATCCAAAATCCCCCAAAGCCATAGCAGGTGCGTTAATTCCAGAGACGTACCCATCGCTCTTTTTCTTTGCACTGCCACCTCTTGCCCCATTGTTGCTGCCATGAGTCCCATTGCTGCTCATGCCATTAGTGGCGCGACCGTGAAAGACCGCACAAAGGACTTTGTATTCGTCATCTCGTGCGAGTGAGACCGCCCGCCCATCCCCGAGAGTAAGAGCAGACAACGTAAGCCCAATAGACCGCTTCCGTAAAGATTGTAAGCATGAAGCAAAGGCGAATGAGAAGCCCACTTAAGCCAAGAAAGCAAGGCAAAACTTGAATTAGGTTTTCGCTTTAAGAAAATTAGCACTTGGCCATAAAGTCGTCTAAAATATGGTGCACAGAATCATAGATATCATAAGGTCTTTTGATGATTTAGGTAACGATATCAGCTTGCGTAATCACCTCAGCTGATTCGGTGATGGGGGCTAAGAGTCCGCCTACGAGATGAGGCTGTGCAATAGCATCGCCAGCGAGCTCACGCACGAAGAGAGCCATGCCTGAAGCGGTGCTAATTATCATCACCGTGTGAAGCATGATGATTATTATCTTAAGAGAAAATTACGTAGCCTTTGCAAGTGCTTGCATTTGGCAACCATCTACGTAAGTATCCCACACTAGCAAGCCGAAATAGTAATGTTGTCCTGAATTCAATACACAGGAGCTAGAGGCGGCATAATTGAACATTATTTTTTTCTAAAGCTTCGCGTGTAAATGCTGCAGCGTGTAGGTAAGTTCTTCCAATGCACAGAATTATTTCAAGGAAGAAGCATTGTTGCGTGCGCTGCACCTGTATTGTTGTATTGTTTGTTGTATGGTTGTATCTTTTTTAGAAGCTTTTCTCAGAATGACCGACGAGCCGAGGACGAGAATTCCGTGAACAAGAAAAGTGGTGAGATCCAACGATCCAACGTGACCTGACGACTGACGACTACTGACTACGTGTACTTTTCTGAAGAAGATTTAGGCTCAATAACAAGGCTAGGAATGGTGCTTGGAGAGCAGCATAGCCTGCTTCGTGCTAGCAAGCTAGCGTTGCTAGTGCTTGCTGGTTGCATCAGGCCAAGCCCTGCCTTTGTGTCGAATCGAAGATTCGGGGGCGCCCTTAGAGTTCATCAACGAACTCCTGCTCTGTCAGTGCTGGGTGATGATGCAGAAGCAGACACAAGCCAAAGCAACCTCAAGACCGCTGTGAAAGAATTTGCAGATGGAAATCTACCAAAGGAAGACTTTGAGAAGTTAGTTCAGGCCGAGGAGGCGAAGGCGAAGGTCAAGGCAGATGCGGTAAGTTTCTCTCCTTGAAACGCATTCGGAAATTCGTACGAGGCATATTCATCACGAGACTGCTCGAAGGTCTTGAGTGTTCTCAACATTGCGATAATCCGAGGGTTTTGCGCCCATGAATGCTTGCTTGTTGAAGTCAACGCTAAATTTTTCATGACCGTTTTTAGATTGCGGCCCAGCGTGCAGCAGAAGCAGCCGCCGAGAAGGCCAAGCTCTCAACTGCAGCTGCTGGTGGGCTTGCGACCGTAGGCCTTGTCGCAGGAGGGCTTCTCGATGGCGCCCTGGCCAATGGCGCTGCACCCTGGGCAAGCCCCCTTGGTGCTGTGCTAGCTGGCGGGCTGAGCTATGCGCTCAGCGTGCAGGACAGTGACCTCTCAGCTGGTTTCCGGCAGGCAGCCGGCACCGCTAGCATCAAAGCGGGTGCAGCAGCCAAAGGCGCGGCCCAATCAGCGCTCGAAAGTGCACGGGCGGCGCTCACGGCCAAGGCGAACGCAGCGGCCGAAGAAGTAAAAGCAGCGCCCGGCCGAGCAGCGGCAGCAGCGCAAGCCGCCGCGCAGGAGGCGCTGGAGGAGGCCAAAGCAGCTCCTGGGAAGGCAGCAGCAGCCGCGAGTGCAGCCGCAATAGCCGCAGCCCAAAAAGCAGCTGATGAAGTCAAGGCGGCGCCAGGTAAAGCAGCCTCGTATGCTAAAGCTCAGGCAGTGGCAGCAGCAGAGGAAGTAGCAGCAGTGCCGGGAAAAGCAGCAACATATGCTAAGGAGAAGGCAGTAGCAGCAGCCGAGGAAGTAGCAGCAGTGCCAGGAAAAGCAGCAACATATGCCAAGGAGAAGGCAGTGGCAACGGCTGAAGAAATTAAGGCGGCACCAGGGCGTGCCACTGCATCAGTGGTTCGAACTGTGGACACCCAGCTGACCAACGTGGCAACGAAATTAGGAATGACATACCCACCTGCCAATGCCGCTTCGGACCCTGCACCAGACGCCGTCTTATCCGAGGTCACCGACAGCTAAACATAGATTTTCCTTTAGAGGAAACTGACTAAGCTTTTTTTTGACGACCTAAAGCCAACATAGACCGAATTCATCTCATTTAGCTGAGGGCCCGACAGCAGACTAGCACTATGAGAAATATATAGATATAGTTCGAAGTCCGAATGTCCGGATAGGGGAATCGCATTGGAGTTGATAATAAAGGTAATTATTAAGACCCACTTCAACTTCGCCACTTCGTATAAAATCGGTCCGAGCTCTAGTGTAGAGCTGCATAGCCCGGATTATTCGAATTTGCGAGGGCGGGCGGGGACAAAGTTTCCACCAGCGAATAAGAGCTGCGGAGTTTTATAGAGGTCTCAGAGCTGAAATTCTTTTGCTCGGGCGATGCTGTCTTCATATTTAACTTGAGCATCCAGCATCTAGATCGTGCTCTCAACAATGTTAGAATGCAGCATTTTTTTGGACGACTACCTTCCCGGCGTCCAAAAAACGAAAGGAAGCATTGAAACAAGGAGAGAAGGAGAGTAGACTTTTCTCCTAAAACTCTTTCAGATTATTTTTACGATGCCCGGAAGTTGTCTAAATAGAAAATCGCAAAATGTCGACGATCAACGATTTTGACAGATTTAGCTTCGCAGTGCTGGATTTACACCTTTCGAGCCATATCTTCTGACCATCCAGTCGGATGCAGCTCCAGTTTGAAGCACGTTTGGATGTACCGAACTCCCTATCTTTAAGAAATGAGTAGCAACCGTTTGGCCTTTGGTCGTTCACCAAAGTTTCCTACTATTCAAATCTCGGGCCGATCTTACACGAAGTGGGTCTTAAATCACGAAGAAGAAGAAGAAGTTGGAGTTGGAAGCGGGGGCTTATGTAACACTGCCTTCTAGCTTCTAACTTCCCCTTCCGCGCCTATTTAGCTACAAACCGACCGACCTCGAGGTCTAGACGCTAGGCAGTGTACAGCCCTATGTCTTATATGAGTTATATGTGAGAGGTACCTGTAGTACCATAGTACTCTATGTCTAGTACATCCCTTGAGTTTTAGTCCAAAAAGCACTGTCTTCATTCAAGGAGGCGACCAAGTCCTAAAAACTCCGCAAGGCTCCTGCCAGTCTTCTTGGTGCCATCAATTCGTTTCGCCGATGCGCTGGCGCCACTTGCCGCTTCTGCTGTTCGCGGGCGTTTGGCTCCTGCTGTTCCAGCTCTGTTGTTGCTCCCCGCAGCACCAGGCGCAAACCCAGCGTCGACATTACGCAGTGAAGCGTTGGAAGTTACTAGAGGTGCAGCAACACGCACGAAGGCAGAGCCTGAACGCGATGCTGATGGTGCGGCCGTCATTGCAGGAGCCAGGGCATGAGCTGAACGAGGCCGAGCAGTATTATCCACGCGCAATCGTCGCCAATTGACCGCAGCTCGTGACGACGTTGATGCTGCTGACGATGATGATGAGGATGATGACGATGAGGAAGAAGATGATGATGAAGAAGAAATGAAAGAGGAAGAAGACGACGACGACGATGATGATACCGCCGCTGGCACTGCTACAGTTGGATTGGTGTCTGGCATTGCAACAGGAAGAGGCGCAAAAGAGCGCGCAGGATCGTACACAGAGGTGCAATCCTCTTCCCTATCTTTCTCAGTAGGTTCCAGCAGCGGTCTGGCTGTGACACCAGCGCCTCCTTTGGCACTTTTGGTGGCGGGCGATGCCACGTCCTTGGCTGCCACCGCAGCTGCTGCTCCTATAGAACTGCTGGTAGCAGCACTCTCAAGCGGTAGTTCCTGGACCAACTCCGGTTCGTTCGCCTTGGTTTTGATGGCTTTTCCCTTCAAGCCCTTGACTGTTGTCATGGCAACCGTGGCTGGTTTGAACCCTTCGCCGATCATGCTTGCCTCCGCAGCACGCGTAGCAGCAGCGGTAGCAGGAGGAGGACTTGGTTCGTGCGGGGGCAGTTTTTTACTGCGTCGCCCACCAATCAAATTGGTGGGCTTCACAGTCACTACGCGCACTTCAGGCGGCTGCGTTAGGGGCTGCGTAAACGGCTGAGACCATGGCTGAGACTGAGGCCAAGACGGCTGTGATTGAGCGAGCTGGGATGACTGAGAAATGTCCTGTGATTCTTCCAACCTCTCCTTGTCGTCTTCTGCATCGTCGTCGTGTTCGCTCTCACTTCTTTCTAGCTGTGTGCCTCCTGGACCTACCTCAACGTCTTCTTCTAAGTCCAAAATTACTTTTGCTTGCATTCTTTCTTGTTCAAGTTTTTCTGCAGTCATCTTTGTAGTCTCTTTCAACACTTGTGCACTGAGCGTATCCTGTGCAACGTAGGCAACCTCCATGTCATCTTCGTCCTCATCGTCGTCGCCACCAGGTACTAGTCGCAAGGAGCCGCTGAAATTCACTGCTGCTGCGGGTGTAGCTGCTAAAGGCGCGGCTGCTGTTGCTGACACTGGAGCCGCAGGGGAAGCCACGGCGGGCAGTGTCACCGCTGCAGGGGCAGAGGCAGAGGCAACAGCAGTGCTAGGTCTACGACTTGCGGTGTTGGCGGTGGTGGCCGCCGCTAGTGGTGGCGTTGCTGCGGCATCCTGAACCAACGGAGGTGGCGGAGGCTTTGGCGGCGGAGGTTTCGGCGGAGGAGGCTCGCGAAGGCGGATCGGCAAGGCCTCGATGGATAAAGGCCCTTCGAGTTCCTGGCAGAGCAAAAGCGGCGCGTTGCCGTACGCGTCGAGCACTGTGCCGGTGCGCACCGTTTTGCTCCCCTTGCTGTTGCTTGCGCCGTCATTATTATTGCTGTCATGGTGAGAAGAGAGAGCAGCTGCTGCTGCCCTTTGTAGAGCCTCCAAACAGTGGCGGTGGTTGGGCAACTTGGAAAGCACGATGGCCTTTACCTTCGAGAAGAGAGAGAAAAGCCATGCCAGGGGCCAGGGAAGATAGAAAGTTGACATCGATTCAGAGTGAGGAAGACCAAGCCGAAGCCCCGATGAACGAAGAGGGATCAGTTGTGCAAAGAGACTTACAAAAACCGTGGAGCACGCAATTCCTTTCGGAGCACGTGTCCATTCAAATGGCAAGTGCGCCAACCAAAAATTGGGAGTCGAATCAAGACGTCTTTCACTCTCGTGATTGAAACTTACCGGCGGGCTCAAATTCACGTCATTGAGGCAGTGACCGGACTTGACGTACAGGGATTGGTCCAAATCCACGTCAATGTGCGCCAGAGTCGCGGCCTACCGTTGTTACAATAGTAGGAGGAAGAAGAGACTAGCGTGAGAAGTTGGGAACATTGAAGGCATTGGTGAGAACAAGTGACCGAATCAAAGCATAGGCATACAGTTTCTGCCAAGCAAAGGGCGCGGAACATAGGCGTAGTAAGGAGATAAAGCTCAGCGATTTTAGCATGTGCACCTGAATGCAGAACGGCTTGCTTTTGTTTAAGATCTCGTTGCCCGCTTCCCGCACGCTGCCGCGCATCCAAGCCCCGCACACCACTGCAGTCGACCAGTGCCACTCTTTGATAGCAATTAAGCACCGTCGCGCCCCCAAGCGGTTCAAAGTGAGTGGCATTGTGGTGCCTGCCATTGATGAAGATGATGACGTCACTGTGCTCAGGCTTGCCGGCGGGCCAGTGTCTTTTCGGAGCCCAGAGTCTGACAGTCGGCCTGAACTTGATGAAGGCTTCAGTGATGATGCAGCAGTGGAACTTGGTTGTCCTACCCGATAGCGGCTGAGGGCTTGGGGGGGCAGGTGCACGACAACAGTGTGTGTACCGTCGTGGCAGTACAGCATCCGAGTGGCATCGTTGGCTTCGATCACTTGAAGCACTGATAAAAGGCATGGGCACACAATATGGCGCATACATTTAGTACAGAGACTCAAGTCTAGAGTCTACTTCTATTTTACTTATCATGCTACCCCGTTGAGTCGCATCATGCTACTTCAGTGGAACAGTGTAGTTGTCTCCTGTATTTTTGTTAGTTCACCTTGATCAGTTTGGGGCACCGCTATGGGTTTCGCGGTATTTGTAGCTGCATCGAGGGTCTTAGAAAGATTGGCTGCGAGCCATGGCTGAACCAAGCGGCTCATAGTTGAAGTAGGAAGAGACAGGGAGCCACAGAACTTGCTAGCTGGGGCCTCGATAAGTAGCTCAGATCTGTAATTATAAGTACAGTAGTAATAATTACAGTAATTACAATTAACTTTTCCTTTTCAACGCAGCCCCGAAGAGCCCAAAGAAAGAGCACGCGTGAGGAGAATTGACAGAGGTATGCTTTGAGCGTAGCTAAGCAGAGAACCTGTTTCACAGTCTGGAGCAGCAAAGAGGCCGGGGCGACACAACTGCCGTAATGACAGCCTCCTTTTAGCTTTTCCTTCAGTCACTTTTGTCCTGTGCCAAACATGGGAGACAAACAGGTGGGATTTCAGTGCACAGCTCAGTACAGATAGATGATATCAAACAAACCGTGCGATATAAAATGCTCGAGACGGAAAGCGCTAAGGAACAAGCCAATCTATGAACACAAACTCTATGGGCTCGAAGTAGCATTGCAGGCAGGCTCTCTGAATCAAACATCATTTCTTGTAGCTAGTGAGCTAGGTGGTTTCGCCTTTGAACGTAAACTAGATGAGCGACTACGATAGTGACGAGGAACCTCGTGGTTCAACCACTCAGGTAAGGTCATATGGTAGCCCTTAATGTACAGATGATGCAAGTATATCATTAAGTTCATGTGTTCATGTGATGCAAGCTTAAATAAAACTGACTGTGCTGTTTGACAGCATAATGATAAGGAATGGCTGGAGAAATGCCAATATATTCCTATGCGCCTCACGGAGGAGGAGCGCAAAATCTTGACTCTTCTCGAGGTAACAAAAGTAAAGAAGCTTTAAGCTAGCTAAGTTGAGCTTTAAGTATCTAATCCTTTATCCTACTTTGCATGTTATCTCTCATTGCTTTGGTCAGTGCTGTGTATATTGTGTTTCCACTCATTACTTTTGTCATTGCTGTTGGTTCCTGGTTTGTGTATTCTCGTATGATGCCACCACAGTCCGCGCTCAACGTGTCGGAATACACGGACAATGTTGACACGATGTCGCGGCGGTCCAAGTCGCAACGGATTCTGGCCGGCTTGCGCGACATGGCGTCGATTGCATCGGGCCTTTACGTCTGCACCGACTTGAAAAAGGTGGGCATGCTCACGCTCCTTCCAACTACCTTCCTAGCTAGCGAAGTGCTCGCTAGCTTTAACTACCTTCCTAGCTAGCGAACTTGCTGTAGCGAGGATGCCGAACCCGTTTTCTTCACACTCCTTACGCCTCTATCTTGTATTGATGCTTGTGTTAGGGCGAGCGACTAGTGGCAGAGGGCCTGAAGAGCCGGGCAGCTCAAAGCTTCCTGCAGTCAGCCTTTGAAATCGGCCGTCGCTTCAAGGTATGGCTGTTGGGTGAACTGAGGCGCTTGTGTAAAGCACAGTAGGAATGCCCGGATAAGGCCTGGACTCTTAAAGTAGACTAAATAGGAAGGAATTCTATTTGCACATTTCTCTCGC
>Ga0307979_1000609_pt1 | contig 24672 bp, 23 predicted proteins | sample OrgLakmetage1058_FD_201833 | JGI IMG/M metagenome (GOLD analysis project Ga0307979, IMG submission 201833) | Saline water microbial communities from Organic Lake, Antarctica - #1058 | ecosystem: Environmental > Aquatic > Non-marine Saline and Alkaline > Saline | place: Antarctica: Organic Lake...
AGTCGTCTGAGCTAGATGCAGTGACGATGATGTTGTCGGCATGATCGCCGTCGCGAATGCTGTTGTCTACACCACTAACACGGACGCTCTGCGTCATATTGAAATTAGTATAATCGAAAACAATGGATGCTGGCAAGAATAAAAGCCGGCTCTGAGGTGAGGAAATTGAAACATGGACTGTAGCAACTGGTTCTGCTGTCAATGCCATATTAAATGTCAAATGGTCAGTTCCATTTTCCGACAGGGTTAAAACACCAGGCCAAGTCATATTGACTCCTGGGGGGAGCACGAAAGTCGGCGCAATCGACGGAGCACTGGTGGGCGACAGGGTGGGATTATTGGTTGGAACACCCGTTGGGGCCCTTGTTGGCAGCCAAGTACCCGCCGTTGGCTGAGGCGTAGACGACGGTGCGTGTGTAGGCACAGACGAAGGAAGCGGAGTTGGGACTGTACTTGGCAAGGACGTCGGCTGTAACGAAGGCACAGGGCTAGGAGAAGGGCTAGGCGGTAAAGTGGGCAAACTTGATGGTATTGGGGTAGGGATAGAGCTAGGAGATGGACTAGGTGCCAATGTGGGCACACTTGATGGTATTGGCGTAGGATCTCTGCTGGGCACTGGCGAGGGATTTAAAGAAGGAAGCTGCGTGGGTTTCAGAGAAGGCACAAGAGTCGGTAAAGGTGAAGGAGGAAATGTCGGCGAACCGGAGGGATCAAGCGAAGGTACAGGTGTAGGCACTGGAGTGGGAATAGAGCTTGGCGATGGAGAGGGTGCCGAAGAAGGGTCAATAACCACAGAACGAGCAGGTTGACTGGTTGGCGACTGCGAAGGCACAAGCGAAGGAAGTGATGTGGGCTCTAAGGAGGGAACTTGGCTCGGATCCCCAGTTCGAAAGGGGTACACGCACCTTTCATCCGTATTGAGAGTCGAATCAACCGCTCCTTTGACAGTAAAGCGCCCGCCGCGACGTACTCGAAGGCGCGCATAACCCGCGTCCTCGTAGCGTTTGGTCAAACGTACCCGCGACGCAACGGCTTCATCGCGCACCTCATCGTCTGAGCTGCTGTCACTGCTAAAGCGTTCTCGTAGGGAAAGTCCGACAAATACGCAAACATTTTCTTCGCCCGGGTAAGGGTATAAATTGGCGATTTGGCCTTCGTGAGGAGGGGCTGAAGCTGACCAGCTTACGTTCTTGTTCCAAGGTTGACACTTGTTGGCTACCACTGCGAGCGTTGTGACAGCGCACTCGTAGTTGCCCGTTGTCGGCCTGTAAGAGCTCGGTGCCGCAGACGGTACTGCCGACGGTAACAGGCTGGGTGCCGCACTAGGCAATTCGGTGGGAACGTGAGAAGGTTCCCACGATGGAGCTGAAGGCGCCAGGGATAGCGTTGGCTGCGGTGTAGGGTATGCGCACTTCTTGGACTCGGTAACGACACTGGCGGTGCCCTTCACTGTAAGCCTCCCCTGAGAGCCAACTTTCAGACGCATTCCATGGCCATCGAGGCTTGTTTTCACAGACAACCGAGCAACAGTACTTGCATCGCCCCACAACTCTACACAAGCGCTGCCTACAGTAGAAATATAATTGCTGCGTGATGACGGCAGTGGAGGTGCTTTTGTCTGAACCAAGTTTCCGTCGCTTGGTACATAATTTGAGGTCCATGTAGTAGGGTTCATCCACGACTGGCATTTAGCCTCCGCGTTGTCATCGATCCAAGCGTACGCATTCGTAACGCTTGTGCACTCGTACACATCTGGGCGCTCTTCCGTGGGTGACGGAATCGGCGCAAGCGAAGGGCTGGGCGACGGCAACGAAGAGGGTATACTGGATGGCAGGGACGTTGGCAGATGAGATGGTCGGACTGTGGGGGAGGTTGGAGCAGGCGATAAGCTTGGTCCTGGAGTCGGGTATGAGCATTCTGCTGAAGCCGGGTCCTGAGTTGTTTTGCCTTTAATCACTAGTCGACCGTACGCTGTGCGCACACTGACTCGCACGCGTCCACCGCTGACTGATTGCTTCACTTCTAGTTTTGACACAAAAGCATCGCCAGAAATTGCAACACAGGCATCTGAAGACTTCGTAGAGTTATCAACCGAAGAACTCAGCGTAGGCGTTTTCACTATAACGTAGCTTCCAAGTTGAGGCACCGCGTTTGTAGTCCATGTTGATGCCCTTTCCCATACGTCACATGAAGCCACATTGCTGCCAGCCACAGCCAACTTCCACGTTTGGCAATCGTATGTTTCCGCGAGTGTCGGCTGTAAGGTGGTGCTCGACACTGAGGGAACTTGCGAAGGCAGCAATGTTGACGGCGAAGTGGATGGAGCGTGACTTGGCTCCATTGACGGAACTGACGGCACTGGCGTCAACGTCGGAGCTGCGCTCGGGTAGGCGCACTCGGCGTCCGATGAGTTCTGCAAAGACGCTTGAGTACCGCGAATGACAAGCTTTCCACCGGGACCTTTGACGCGCAACCGTGCATTGGCACCGTCAGCAGATGTGCTTACCTCCACTTGAGCTCCATGCCCTGGCCCATCCAGCACTACGCACACTGTGTCGCGGCTGCCCGCAAAGGGCGAGACTACCTCAACAAGCTCGCCTGGCTGGGGTGGAAGGCCGGTGTTCCAAATTCTGCCCGCATTCCATAACGAGCACTGCTCAGAACTGTTGCCATCTCCATTGATCGAATCAATGTCCAGCGCTGCAAGGGCTACATTACCGCACCGGTGCAACAAACGCCCGAGCGAGGGCGCTACCGTCGGCAGTGCGGAAGGAAGGCTTGTGGGGCTGGGTGAGGGCAGCACCGTTGGCCTTGAGGGCACTTGCGTCGGTAAGGTTGATGTCGGTGCAATACTTGGGTGCGGCGATGGCAGCATTGAAGGTAAGGATGATGGTATAGAAGTGGGCTGATAAGTCATCGTTGGCGCCAGAGTCGGGAAAACACATTGCACATCAGAGCTTACGTCAGCGGAGACGCTACCGGCAATGTGAATCCGGCCACCGCGCAAAACTCGTAAACGTGTCTTGGAACCCATTATGGGAGTTTTCGATACTACCATCTTTGAGGCAGTGGCGTTACTGTCCTCAACTCGTAGGCACGACTCAGCACCCTCAATTCGACTCATTGCTTGCACCAGATCACCTCTTATGGGCAGACTGCCATCCATCCAGGAGTTTATGTCTGACCATACTTTATCACAACTGTGGCTGTCGTCTATGGCATTTGGGATTTTCGCTCCGCAAGTGTGCGCACGGCGCAATGAAGTCGGACTCGCCGACGGCAAGCGTGTGGGTAGGCTGCTGGGTAAAGGTGTCGGCACTGGCGACGGCAAAGACGTTGGGCTCCAAGAGGGCGATGCCGTCGGCGATGATGGAGACGCTGTATTCGTCGGCGACGGACTTGGATAGAAGCACGTTGTGCTACTGTCCGAGAGGTCTTGTACAGACACCTCACCTTTAATCGAAAGCCTACCGTTGAACCTCACGCGCAACTGCATGGGGTGGCCATCGGTGGAAGTTTCCACAGATACTTTCGATGCAAAAGCCTTGGAAGTGATGTCCACGCAAGCACCATCAACAGTGGTGTTCTCGGAATTCGGGAGTGGAGGAGCCTTTGCTTGAATTGCGGCGCCAATGCCCGGAACAACATTGGAAGTCCATGTGCTAGGATTTGACCAGGAGATGCATTCTTCACTGCTCGCATAAGCCACAGCCACTTCGCCGCATGCGAACACGTCAACAGGAGTAGCCAATGGCATTTTCGTGGGCAGTGGAGAGGGAACAACCGACGGAGAAAGCGACGGGCGAAAAACTGAAAGCTGAGTTGGCGCGTGAGTCGGGCGAGAAGAGGGAGACGAAGGCGACCTCGATAGGGTTGGAGAGACCGTGGGGACGTGACGAACAAGCGTAGGAGAAGGCGTTGGATACGCACATCGATCATTGGACTGAATTGAAGCTGTATTCGAGACGACCAGACGTCCACCTTTTCGCACCACCAATTTCGCCGACCCTTCCAGAATTGAGTCTCGGTCAGCAGATACCACAACTTCTGATGCAATGGCCACATCATCAATGATTGTACAAACGGACGAAGCCAAAGGAGGCAAAATGATTTCAGCAAAGTCTTTGAGGCCAGGAACTTCCCCGGTGCTCCACTTTTCTTTCATGCTCCAAGAATAGCAGCGGCCGCTGACTTCGTTCCAAGCAACTCCAGCACAACTGTGCTGAATTGCAGAAGTTGGGGAAGGCGAAGGAGCCGCACTCGGTAGCACAGTGGGAGATGAGGATGGCACACTCGAAGGCGCATAAGAGTTGAACGGCGTTGGCGTCAACGTCGGGAATTCACACAATGAGTTGTCCTGCGTGATGTTCTCTGTATTGTGCACAATCAGCTGTCCACCTGTTGCCACACGAAGCCGCATGTGACCGCCCTGTAAGCTTCCTTTGACTACAACCTTTGACACTGCGGATATGTTTTGCGTAATGCTCAAGCACGACGACGCATCTTCCAAGGGTGGCTCTGCTGCTACGAGCGAAGAAACGCCTGGAATGACTCCGCTCATCCACGAGCTGGGACTTGACCACAGAGCATCGCACGCCATCATATTGTCAACTACCGAAGGGGATGCTGCGCTGCAGGGCCGGAGAAACCGTTCAAGAGTGGGCAAGGGGCTCGGGTGAGGCGAAGTCGGAAGTAACGTCGGTGAAGGCGTTGGAAGTGCCGTCGGCGTTTCAAGAGGCGCTAATGAGGGAGCTGGGGACACCGTTTGCTCCGGCGAGGGAGGAGGAGTAACCGTGGGCAGTGCAGTCGGAAAGGATGTCGGCAAGGACGACGGTATAGACGACGGCATCGCTGTTGGAAGATTAGTTGGATACGGAGATGGAGTAGGAAGTGCAGACGGAAGTGGAGTGGGTACACTTGATGGTAGCGCACTTGGTTCGGAAGATATCGTTGGTTCTAACGTCGGGTAAGAGCAGAGATCCTCATTAGAGGCGATCACCTTGCCAGTGATGCGGAGGCTTCCTCCTGAGGAAACCACTATCCGCATCTTGGCACCAAATTCTGTGCCCTCCAGTACAATTCTAGATGTACTTGCGTTGCTCCCAACTCGAACACATGCAGAAGAACCCTCCAGTGGAGGTGACGCTTCGACTAAGTTTCCTTTCGCGGGTACTACGCCATCAAGCCAAGTATAAGGATCTGACCACAGTGCATTGCACGAAAAGCTTTCATCGATTACGCCAACTTGACTGCGCTACAGAAATGCGAGTGACTCAGAGGGGAAGCACTTGGCGATGATGTCGGAATTATAGATGGCTCAGCACTCTTCATCAATGATGGCGATGGTGAAGGCGAGCGTGTTGGTAATTGTGAAGGCGACGTTGGATTTGGAGTCACTGAAGGACTTGGAGACGGATACGGGCATTTTTCTGAATTGTCGGCATACACATCACCTTTGATCCGAAGTCGGCCATGTGTTCGAATTCGTAAGGACACCCGGTGCCCCAATAAATTTGGTTCCAAAACCACCTTTGAAACGACTTCCTCGCTAGCCAATTCAACGCAAACATCCTGAGACGTATTTTGAGTGCTGAAAGGAGGTGTGAGCTCTGCGTAGTCCCCAATATCAGGGACTGCATTCGTTGTCCACGATGATAAATCGGTCCAATCTTGGCATGCATCGGTAGAATGCGCCAGGGCTGCGCTGCCGCAATTGTGCCGAGCCTTAGCTTCTATCGAAGGTAAAAATACAGGAAAGGTAGTCGGTGCACTGCTTGGTAATGTCGATGGAATGCCGCTAGGCAAAGCGCTGGGAGAATTGGACGGGATAGCAGAAGGTTCAGTTGGCGAGGACGTAAGCGTTGGTGCAGGCGTCGGATAAGGGCACATGCTAAAATCACTTAGAGTTGATGATTTTGACACTACCAGACGCCCCCCAGATCGCACACGGAGCTTGGAGCTGTTCATTTGGCCCGATACAATAATCATGGATGCTTCTGCGTCATTATCTATCGTAACGCAAGCGCTTGAAAGTTCTTGTGGCGATGAAATCTCAGCCAGGTCACCAACGCCTGGTTTTGAACCAGTGCTCCAGCTCGCGTCTTGGTGCCAGGGAAGGCAAGTGTCTTGAGCCTCATTCCATGCAACTCCAGAGCAAATGTGCGAAGTCTGCACTTCAGTCGGTGATGCACTCGGAGGTGGCGACGAAGGTGTTGTTGTTGGAATAAGCGAAGGAAGTTCAGAAGGCGAGGCACTTGGCAACGGTGTTGGTGAAGTTGGGGTCATGCTTGCAGTCGGCACCGTGGACGGGTAGCTGCACATTCCAAAATTGTCTGATTGAACATGTCCTTTAATAGTCAACCGACCGCTCGTCTTCACAACAAGTCTCGCTTTATAGCCATCGTAATCTGAGTCCAAAAGTACCCGTGATGCAACTGCATCAGATTTCACTTCAACGCACGCATCTGCATTATCGGATGGCTTCACTATCGCATAATCGCCTTCCACTGGAACGTTGTTTGAGGTCCATACGTTTGGATCAACCCATGATACACAAGTTGCTGAACCAACTGACAGCGCTACACCTTTGCAATCAAAACTAAAACGCTGCGTTGGTTGTGCACTCGGCAGCACGCGTGAAGCATTACTTTGAGGAAGTATACGGGAGAATGCCATGAGAGATTCCTTTGTCGATTCCATGGTAGGTTGCTCCGAAGTTACCGATGCCTCCGAAGGGAGCCTCGCCGGGTAGTAGCATTCGATAGAATTTGGGTACGATTTGCTACCTTTGGGGCAGGTGGAACATGCAGACTGAGCGATAAAGGGGTTGTATTGGCCACTTGAGCAACTAATACAGGCAACCGAATCAGTTGAGGTTGAGTCTGGGTTGAATGTTCCCTCTGGGCAAGACGAACATGACACAGCTGCAGAAAGCGAGAAAGTGCCCGGGCCACAGGGGAGAAAAGTGGCAGACGACCTTGAAACGCAATGAAAGGAGGAGAAGGGTGATGTTTGTCCTGAGGTCGTAGTACACTACAATTGGCAAACGATTCGCGATTGAGTATTGGCTTTAAAATAAAGAAATGCAAAACCTGGCTTTAAAATAAAGAAATGCAAAACCAGAATCATGATGAAGGACAAAAATTAGGAAAAGATAGGCATTCTAAGAAGAAGCATCTACGGGGGCGTGAACTTACGCTGGGCAGTAATAACCGGCTGGACATGCAATGTTGATTTTTGCACCCACTGGGCAGAAGAATCCCTGTTATAAAAGCCGAAACGGAGCGAGTGTCAGAGGCAGGCACAACTACAACACCCATCACAAGAAGACATTGCTAAAAGAAGGAAATGAATTGACGAACTGACCCTTGGGCAATTTTTGCAGCTCGACTGGGCAGCGTCTACTTGATATTGGCCGCCGGGGCAGCGGAAGCAGTGTGAGAAGCCAGTGTTCGGCTGATGTTGACCGCTCGGACAAGGTAGTTGGCTTGCACTATCAGGTGGGCAAAAGTTACCCTCGGAGCAAATCACAGAGTGTCGTGAGCCAATTGGACAGTAGTACCTGTACATCACAAAAGTGAGAGAGAGGTGAGTGTAATGTCATTTCACATCATGCTTGACTGAGAAGCTTGCCTAAATTGATTAGGGGGAAATTATCGAAGGACCGGCTTTTGAAGCCGTATCGAAATACCAAGAATTTGGATTTGACGTTGAAAAATAGTCACGTAGGCAAGAGAATGCGTGTGAGGCAAAGCTGTACTAAAACTGAGCTAAAAAATAATACCGACGTTAAAGCTAGTGACAAAAGAAAAATGATTACGAAGATCTTACCCTGCAGAGCATGAATGAAACGACCCGTGCTCTATGGGCAGAGCTTCTGCAGAAACACTGGAGTCATATTCACCAATGGACGAATGTCTGCCTTCATCACCTGAAAGTATACTCCTTTCTAACTTGTGAGTGTCGAATTTCGCGTCATCATTTTTGGTGTCAACCCTGTTCTGAAAACCGTCCTTCTTGGCCCTCGTTTCACCGTCCGAACGGCGTTTAGACTTTGTTATGATTCCATTGGAATTCAAGGGTGAAGTTGGTGGAGGCGAGATTCTTGGTCTTAAGCCTGCATCATCATTCATAGCACTTTGAAGACTGGCTTCGGGGCTGTCTTCTACTGGTTCGGGTGAACTTCTCAGGACTGCTGAGTCCAGAATGTGTAAAGCCTGACGAGATGGTGAACTATGAGCTGCAGAAGCTGCGCGAGTCAAATTACAAGCGCTTGTAAAAGAAGCTAAAGTGATGAGCCAACGTAGTGCCATCCCGAACAGCTCCTATGTCATCGGGCCACGCTGCCACGCTTGGTTAGTCGGTTCGACAGACTTGGGGGAACTGGGAAGACTGGGAAAGCGGCAGAACTCAAAACACAACTTTTCGTCTTTGTGGAAGCAGCCTTGGTGGAAGCGAAGAAGCCGACCCGAACCATTGTCCGAATTCTCTATAGAATTCTGCCAAAAAAAAGCACAGCTCTCTCGGCTTTCATCACTTCATCCAAGGGTGATTACACCTGATCACCCTTGCTTCATCACTCATCACTCATCATCTCATCATGCGGCGCTCGCTCTGTGAAGAAAAATGTAAGATCAAAAGATCATTTGTTTTGTGCATCCACGGTCCACGGAGTAAAACTCTTGGTACACCTCTTATAACTAATTAGACAACCTCATTACAGTAGCTAAGTCAGCTGGCCATCTCAGATTACCTGCAGGAAGCTAGTCACCAGACAGTGGACTCGACTATGGATTTGTAGATACCCTTCCTACTTTGTGTGTCTGTACGATTTGTTGCGTTCGAGGCAAGGTAGAAGAATATGTGAAATTTGGTTTCAAGAATGTGTCGTATTTTGCTTTCAACGTGAAACCACTAATGAATGCGTCCCAGCTCGGCTACCTTGAATTGAGAAGACTACTCCTCAGAAAGCCAACGCAAAACAGCCTCAGCCTCTTCACTTATGCCGCAGTCTAGGAAGAATATATGTGTATGCCGCTCTCGTATATGCCCAAAACATCTCGTCGTTAGGTTCTGAAGTGAATTTGGGTCAAACTATTGTGCTGCAGATCTTTAGATAGTTGCATAATCGAACGTTATGCGGGGTATTTGGAATATGGAATACTGGGATTAAATGTGCACATATCGCACTCTGACTTCAAGGACGTAGGAGGAACTTTAGTCTTCAATTTGATTGCTATGCCCATGCAGCTTCAATTTATGCTTCTTCGGGCATTTCTTGGAACGGTTTTCGTTTGTTCTCAACACGTACAAAAAAGGCAAAACATGGATTGTGCGTACCAAAATTGGAAAAAGAAGACAGTATGTACGCCTAAAATTCACGAATCTTCGTCTGGTCCTCCACCTACAGCCACTCAAAATATAGTAGCACCAGCTGCAGCAGCTCTAATGCCCCCAAGCAATCACAGTCAACGCTTCTGCAAGGTCCTTGGCTCTCCACCCTTTGTTGCAGTGATAGCTCGTTGGGACGAGGACGTTGCTTGGGCACAACGGTTGCCGATGCCAGCTCTTGTTTACGAACACGCCAAACCCGATGCGCTCTACAATGTCCCTATCAATAGGGGTTCTGAATCTTCTTCATATGTTCAATTTATCATCGATCATTACGCGTGCTTGCCACCCTGGGTTCTTTTCTTGCATGCGCATGGTCGCACGGCATCCAGTGGTTCAGCGCACGCAGCGACTCGGCACCATCCTACCGACCCAAGCAACATGGCTGCGCTTATCGACGTGGTCGCCCTTAATCGGGGCTTCATAGGCCTTGGGCATTTCAGTAATGAGGACTGGTCGAAGCCCAAGAGTTTGCACGGCGCAGCACGCGCATTCTCCGCGCCCTCAAAACCTGGCGCCCATCATGCTGCTTTCGTGCCATTCGAAGAGAGGAAACGCGGCTGCCAGTGCTCGACGCTTCAACGCATCTTTCCTGACGCATCGTGCGCGAAGCCCTGGAGCTGGAACATTGGCGCCGAGTTTTGGGTCTCATCGCACCGCATTGCTTCACGTCCTATTGGGTTTTGGCTCCACGCCATGAAAGTTGCTGTGTCAGGCAAAGACATTTCTCGCTTTGGGCACAGCGGCAGTTCGGCGAACGAAGCAGGGTACTGCTTCGAGTCCGTGTGGCATGCAATTCTGGGCGAGCCTTTGTATGGCTTCAAGCCGAGCTTCAAGTATATTGAAGACCTGCCGCGCGTTTCGCTCCAAGATCGTTGTAAAGAGAGCCAGCAAGCAGGGCGCTCGACGATCAAAGGGTGCTCGCCGGAACCTATTCATGAGGTTTTTGAATCACCCAGATCATCTGATAGTGGAGCCACGTGACAGGGCATGAGAAACCTATAATGACATAAGTTGAGCATCTGAAAATTTCCTTTTCGAAGTCCAATGGCTGGAGGGCAGTTCGAGACTAAATGATTGAATGCATCAGAACTTTTTATTGCAATACGCAAAAGGACACTCAGCCCAATCAGACTTATCCCGGAGGATTTATGAACACGCAGCGTTTTGCTATTTGTTGAGATGTTTCTTTGCAATTGAGGAGTATAATCCAATCGAATCAAGATCGCACCGAGCACCGAGCCTAATCAGGCTTTTATTGCATTGCCAGTCCGCTGTTGTTTGCTGAAGTAGAATGGTGCTCTGGCTCCCTACAGAACTATAACTATAACGCCAAAGTTGAATCGGAATCGGATACCGCGGGCTAGACCATAATGAATCTGCTGCATAAGCCGCTGACATTTTGAATAAAGTACTTGGGTTCTGCGGGTTCGGGGCACTTCGCTTATGGTATTTTCTCGGAAAGTGTCAAGTGTCAAATCATATACAAATACAAGCCAGCTTTGTGGCGCGTAATCACGCTAGAAATATATAAATATTAATCCTATACACATGTTTGTTTAGTGTGATATGAAATTTATACACCAGTGCCACCCATATTGCTCTAGGGAATCTAAAAAGGAATCGGCTCTTTGAGTGCAGGTAGTGCATTTGAACGAGGTGGCTCAGCGGTGTCTAGGAGAGTATCCCACGTCATAGGCAGCGGCGCATGCATGGCACCTGCGCTGGCTGGCCAGCTGCTTTCACCGGGAGGGCGCAACGCGTGCAGCAGAAGCCTTCGAAGTGTGCTTCGTGGAAGGTTCACAGCCAAGTTTCTGGCGATGATTTCACTGCTTTTATGACTTTTGCTGCTGCTGCTGCTGCTGTTGCTACTGCTGCTGCTACAGTCAGCGGCAGTGGCCTCAGCAGTGATGGTAATGCCTTTGTCAATGCCGGGCAAGTCTTTCAACTCGCCCACAAATTTGCCGTTGAACTTGAGCATGGGGGTGTGCGCCAACACCTGGTGGTGCACTGCAGCCGCGCCGTGGTCCCGATGATAAATTGCGCGCAGAGTGCGCGCCCGGAGCTCGCCCAAGCGCAGCGCGGAAGGCGCCACCGCGTCCAGCAGACAAGTGCCATCAATGAAACTATTACCGATCCTGCTTTTGTGAGCGCCACTAGAGCTGATAGAATTGCCGCCGTTGTTCCCAAGGGCAAGTGCACTGCTTTCAGAGCTACTCCTGCTGCTGCTGCTATCAATGCTGCTCCAGCAAGCACGACACTCCGCGTCCTCTGCGATCAATTTCTTGTAGGTATGCGCCATGCCGAGATAGTCCCAGCCTGCAAAGAGGTGCATCATATTTGGAGTTGAAGCAACAACGAAAAAGGCAGCAACTTTTAGGTAACTCATAAACCAACGAGACATCATCGAAAGCACCTTCAAACCAACAGCTGACAGCCTACACATTGTTAAAAGCCTGATAGAGTATGCTGAAGCCTTACCCCACGCCGGTATGGCGGAGCCGGGCCCTAGGCCAACGTGGGCAAAGAAAGGATCGTCGACCGCGCCACCGGCGGACTCGCGGTTGTGCCAGAAGCTCGCGAAGGCGGTGCGCCACTTGTGGATGACCGGGTGCCGAGAGCGGCCCACTGCGAGGAACCACACCTGACTCACCGCCAAACAGTGGGTGCGACACGTACGGCGCAAACGAGCGCACGCGCACCAAAGTGTTGTTCTCAGAAGCTGAGAATAGAGAATTCAGGAATGCGAAACTGGTGTAGACGTAGTAGTGGCCATGAGCAATGACCATTCAAAGAATATTGGAATTCCACCACACATCCTTAAAAGACTATGGGAGCATGCGCACCTCTACGAAGTCTTTCCGGTCGTACGCATAGGAACCCCATTCACGCAGGTAGAAATGAGCGAAGCCACCAGTTACAACCGGAGTATGCGCACGGCCAGAGTGGTCGTCTTGTCCATCGTCAGGGGGGCTCGCTTTGGCGTCAACTCCATGACTCATTATGGCTAGTGGAGTTTCAGGTGCCGAATTCGAAGTGTCAACAAGGCGATTCCAAAGTGGGTCCAGGGACTCAAAGAGGAGGATGCCAACGTCGCACCAAACGCCACCGAAGTTGTCAAGCAGCGCTAGCCGCAACAAATCCGCTTGGTGCTGCGGAGGCCTGAAATAAAGAAGCAAATATAACAATGACATCCGTAGGTAAGGGTAGTGACAACATATTCATCGACTTGGGACGCAAACGAACACTTAAACACGAATTAAAGAATTGCACTCAGGTTACATCATCATTGATCTGGTCTTCCATTTGACATGAGATGATGAGGCTCAAATCTCCCGGCTAGCTTGACCTAAATGACCCACCTAATAGAGCGGAAGCGGTTTGGGAGTTCAGAACTTGTCAGAAACGCGAAGATGTTGTCAGGGTCTCCTTCGACCATGTTAAGCACTCGAATCTCCCAGGCTACGCTTAGTCGCATCCTCCACGATGCGACGCATGCAGAATAGAAGCTTGGCAAATGATCAGATCCAGAATGCCAGAACGACCACACCGTGCGAGGCTGAACTTCGGCACGGCGCCATCCTTCTGTTTGCCCCGGCAGAACGCCGCCTAGTATTGGTGGTCGAGGCTCATCTCTCGGTGGCTCTAACGACTGGACCACTGTTGAACTTGGTGTTGGCTTCGGTCGCGGTGCCTTAAAATTTTTCAGCAACTCGCCTAGTTTACCTTTCTTCTTTGCCGGTTGCTCCAACGGCTTTCCCGTTGCCGAGCTTGGTGTTGGCTTGGGACGCGGTGCCTTGAAATTTCTGATCAAGTCGTCTGGACCACCTTGCCGCTTCATCCTATGGGCGCAAATTTCGAGTGCCACTAGGTAACAGGTGAGCCAAGCGCTGCTTTCCGTGGTAAGAGCTTAAAGGTCTCCTGGCTCCTGGCGAGATCTGAGCTCATCAGACATCATGGACATCAGACACGACGACGACGACCGACAACACATCAGGTAGGTTATCAGGCCATCAAGCCAAGCCATTCGTCGGACCACCAGACCTCAAGCTAATACAGGGGAGGTATATGATTGAGAAGTGCTACAGCAAGGAAATCGTTGCTATTAGTTACAAATTGCTATTCCTGTGATTGCTACTGCCCTCTTCACTCTGCCCTCTGCTCTCTAACAGCATTAACGCCAACGCCATAGCCAACTTACCAACCCCAGCAACTTAAGTACTTGATTTCCTTACATATGTTTATGGTTTACGGTTTACCGTTCAAGGCAAGCTTGAAAATGCCTTCATGCACAATACACAAGGAACAGTGATAACAATGCATCAGAAAGAGAGAACTAGGGATATAATCGGCAAATATACTCCCTTGAACTTGTGCCCTTCAGGCGACTTCAATCCCTTTCCTCATATTCCCGAAGACATCCGATCCTCCACAAAGACAAGAGTTCCACGCACAGACGCTGCCTCTCAGGAAGATCTCTTCGTGATACTTAGTCAAGGTCTGCGAGGCTACGCTTCACTCCGACAATCGCTTCGGTGTTTTTGGCGAGCAGCGCCTGCGTTTCGGCCACCACTTCCGCGGAAGCCTTGCTCAAGAACCCACTGCTGGAGAGGCGCTTCTCTAAACCGCCCACGTCCTTCTCGAGGGCCGCCAGCTGCTTGGTGAGCCGCTTGCGCTCTTTGGCCGCATCCACCAATTGGTCCATCGGCAAGTCGGCTTCCAGGCCGTCGGCAATTACCAAATGCACGGCTTTTTTCGCCTTGGTACCGCCCTCGCTGCCGTCCTTGTCCTTGTCGTCGTTGTTGGCGGCCGCGGTTGGGTCGGGAAAAGTGAGGGCTGAAGAATCCACACGGCCCAAGAGGGCAATGGTGGCGCTTTCTTTCATCAAGAATTCACGCATGGCGGGGTTGGTCGCCAGCACTTCTGCCGCGCATTTCTTGCCTGGGTCCACTTGGTATTCCGCGCGCGCGTTGCGGACCTGGCGTTCGACAAACACAAACCCAAGATGAATAAGAAAAGATCACATGAGAGAGTTTCTCGCCGTCAGATTCAAGAAGGGTAAAGGCGACTGAGTAGCTTTCTCGCCATCAGTACACAGGCATTCTCAAAGCCAACTCTAAGTTAAGATAAGGCATAAGAAGTTCTCACCGCGCGCACGAGGCCCTGAAGGTCGGTGAATTGAGCTACGGCAATTGGGTCCTTGCTGAGAGCTTCGCCGTGCTCTTCCATCAGAGGCCACGGCGCCACCATCAGTGAGGTGCCTGAGAGGAGAGCATGAGGATTGGGTTTGAAAAAGAAGAAAGAAAACGAATGGAAGTTAGTCAAGTATATAGAGGGCCTTTCAAAGACACTGAGAAAAGATGGGGGAAATGCGTATCAATGTAGTATATCATTCCACGACTTGGAAACAATCACCATCACCGTCATTACCCTACTACTCCTAGTGCATACCGTGAGTTGGGTCCGTGGGGAGTTGTTGCCACAGCGTTTCGGTGACGTAGGGCATGAAGGGGTGCAGGAGCCGCAGGCAGGTGTCGAAGACGTACACCAGCACCCGGCGGGCTTGGGCAGCCTCCTCCGGATCAGCGCTGGGTCCACTTAAACGCGTCTTGGAGGCTTCAATGTACCTGGAGTAGTATGGTACATCATAATGAAGTGAGAGGGAATAGCAGCGGCACAGCCCAACCTAAGATATTGAAGTGTATCACTACACACATGGGATTTATAGAACATAAGTATTTGATGTGCACGAGCACCACCACCACCACCATCCCCTCATCGTACCAGTCCGCGTATTCGTCCCAAAGGAACTGGTAAATGGCGAAGCCAGCGTCACTCATGTCGTAGGCTTCAATGTCATTGGTCACTTTCTCCACCAGCTCGTGGCATTTGGACACGATGAACCGCTCCGGGACGCCCAAGGCCTCAAATTCCGCCTAGAAACGGAAGATAGTAACGAAAGAAGACAAGAAGAAGAAAGAGTGGTGCCGACGTGTAAATGCCCGAGAAATCAAATATTGCCCATAAATTTACAAGAAGTTCCTTTGATCACAGCCTTTTGAAGGCTCCAATCCATGTATTGAAGACTCGTAGTATCCTCGTCATCATTATTTCAATACATCTGTACACTCATACACAAGCTCTACCTGTGGCATGGGCCCGGAGACTGCTAGTGCTTGGCGGTCTTTCGGGTCGAGGTCGGCTAAATTCCCGAGCAAATACCGGCCCGCGTTCCACAGTTTGTTGGCAAAGTTGCGGTTTGCTTCCACCTGTGCGTCACACGAAAATACAAGCGGAAGAAGTCATTTAACGGCAGCGATGTGAATGAAAGGAAGGCCATACAACAGAGAAGAAAGAGGCTCGTTGTAAGAAATGAAGACACAAACACTGTTGAAGTGCTCATGAGTACACGCACTTTTTCCATGCTGAGAGGCACATCCTGGCCTGGAGTTACGCCAGTAACCAGAGAATACCTGTGCACACCATTTGTGGGGGGGAAATGGTCAAACAGAGTGATGGGTGAGTTATTGTCACTTCTTTCAATGTCGTGCCATTCTCAAAGAACCCCAGGAAAGTAGGGATCATCTCAGAAGAACATCTATCAAGGATTCACAGTAACAATACAATTAAGTTATTTCTGTCTTTAAAGCATTTGCAAAAATATCCACATGGAAACGCTTACCGCAGCGCGTCGGTGCCGAATTTCTCAAGGGTCTCAAGCGGGTCTACCACGTTGCCCTTGGTCTTGGACATTTTGGCCCCTTGGGCGTCTCGCACTAGGCCGTGCATGTAAATGACTTCAAACGGAGCTTTGCCAGTGAAGTGAATCCCCATCATCACCTATTATAGTACGAAGAAAGGATACAAAGTAGGAGAAATTTAATGAAGAAAATGATGAACATTGATAAAGTGCGTGCGTGCGTAACTGCGAAGTCACACATACATACACGCTCACATGTACACATACGAGTGCCTTCTCGCCAATCCATAAATAAGAAGAACTACTTTTCAAAAACAACATCCTTTGTACCATGCGGGCCACCCAGAAGAACAAAATGTCGTAGCCTGTTTCCAGGCAAGTGGCGGGGTAAAACTTGGCGTAGTCGCTCAGGGCGTTCCACTCGTCGTGGGTCTGCGCTTGCAGAGGGTCCCCCTCCTGGGGGTCAACTTGCGGCCAGCCCATGGTGGCCATGGGCCACAACCCTGACGAAAACCAGGTGTCCAGCACGTCGTTGTCTTGCAGCAGCACCTGGATCATATATACATGTGGGGGAGTGGGTGTGAGGAGACAGGTGATGCAGATAGTGTGAGTAGGTGAATGAAAGCAGAAGCATCAAAATGTACGTTTTTAGATGAAGACGACTCATGAATTTTTGAACAACGACTCAAGCAAGCGTTCACAGTCATCAACTCTCAACAGGAAGTTTCCTACTTGCACTCCGTTCTGCAAGGTAGTGTCTTTGTGCTCATCCACGCACAGGCACAAACCTCATTTGGTTGCAACTTGTCCCCCGCTCGGCTTCTCGCTTCATCCTCTGAGCGGCCCACAAAGTACTCCACCCCCGGGTTTTCCCGGTCAGCCCCCTCCCTGTACCACACGGGAATGCGGTGGCCCCACCACAGCTGCCGGCTCACGCACCAGTCCCGGGGGTTGCCCATCCAATAGTCCCACTCTTTCTCGAACCGCTTGGGCTTGATGGCAATTTCGCCCGAGTGTACCGCCTCCAGTGCTGCGTCCGCCATGCTTTGCATTTGCAAGAACCACTGGGTCGAAAGCATCGGCTCGATCACTTCGCCTCCGCGCTGCGACCGCGGCACCCGCTGGGTGTGGGGCTCCACCTTCAAGGCAATTCCACTGGCTTCCAAGTCGGCCCAAATCGCATCCCGAGCCACGAACCGGTCGAGCCCGGCGTATTTGGCCCCGCCTTTGTCGTTCACCGTGCCGTCTTTCGCGAAAATCGAAGGCATCTCCAGGCCAAACTTTTTGCCTGTTCAAGGTTGAGGAAGAGAAACGGAGCATATTTAAACGGGATAAGACACTCTCTCAGTTAAACAAAAAAAGAACACTTTGTTCTCTTTCGAGTCTTTTGAAGATGAAATGTCAGAGCATTGTCCCACAAACAACAACAACAAAGCCCACATTCGCACCGAGCTCATAATCGTTGGCGTCGTGCGCGGGCGTGATCTTCAGAGCCCCCGTGCCAAACTCCATGTCCACGTACTCGTCGGCAATGATGGGAATGGTGCGCTTGCCGTCAGAATTGCGCGGCAAGCCTTCGACTCCGTCCTCCACTGGAAGAACCACGTTTTGGCCAATCAAGTGCGCGTAGCGGGGGTCTTCCGGGTGCACGCACACCTGAATTTACAACAAAAAGAAGGAAAAGAAAGAGAGGCATCGAAAGAATAAGGATAATGAATACATAAAATGTCGTAACATATAAGGCACCAACAGAAAATGGCACATTCGTTTAGAATAGTCGACTAGAAAAGCTTCAAGATAGAGGTGCTTACCGCGGTGTCACCGAGGATGGTTTCCGGGCGCGTGGTAGCCACTGGCAAGTATTCCCCGCTGCTGCTGCCGTCCACTTGGTACTTGAAGTAGTAAAGCTTGCCCACTTCTTCGGAAAACTCCACTTCCAGGTCCGACACCGCGGTTTGCAGCTGAGGGCTCCAGTTCACAAGCCGAGTGCCGCGGTACAAGAGGCCGTCTTCGTGGAACTTCACAAAAGCTTCTACAACCGCTTCGTTCATCTGACATGACGAAGGGACAAGCAACAAAGTGAAGAACAAGCGTAAGCACTGACTCCCGTTCTTTCCCTCCCAGGACAGCTAGCCCGAACAGCTAGCTACATTCATGCATGTAGCCCCTTCAGCAATCCCTTCTATTTGATTCTCACCTTGGGGTCCAGCGTAAACTTTTCGCGGGTCCAATCCGCGGAAGCCCCGAGCCGACGGATTTGGTCCACAATCTGCCCGCCTTTGTCGGCTTTGTACGCCCACGCCCGCTCCAGAAACGCATCGCGGCCCATGCCTTCGCGGGTGCCACCCTCCGCCACCACCTCGCGCTCCACCAGCATTTGGGTGGCGATCCCCGCGTGGTCGGTGCCGGGGAGCCACAGGGTAGGGCGGCCGCGCATGCGGTGGAACCGCGCCAAAATGTCCTGCAGCGCCACGAACATCGCGTGGCCCATGTGCAAGCGGCCCGTCACGTTGGGGGGGGGCATGGGCAAAGTGTACGCTTTCTTGCCCGGGGACGAGGGGGGGCTCGGCTTGAAGAACCCTTCCGATTCCCACCACGCGTAAGTGCCTTCTTCTACTGCCGCGAAGTCGTACCTACATGAGGGCATCAACTTCGTAAGCTCTACAAGCGGAAACGAGCACGATAGAACCACTTTGAAGTGAGAAGCAAATCAACAAAAATGCAATCGACCCAATTAGGAAAAATGCGCTCAAGGTCTACCTTTCGCTTGGCTCGCTGTTGAAAAAAGAGCTAGTGAAAGGCACTCTAACACGCGCAATGTATGCTGTGCGCCCTAACCAGCTCATCCCAACATTCCCAAATCATCACCCAAATAACTAGTAGAATATTAGGATGGATATTGAATGAAAATAATCCAAAAACACGTGCGTACTGGGTCGCTAGCTGGCCGTCTTCTCCAATGACAGACGGTGGGCGGCACGGAGCCTGCACGTCTGATGACGTCGTAGCCATGCGTGCGAGACTGCTGCCAACGCTAGGTGGAAATGCTCGAGCAAGTGCACCTGGCATCCGCATGCCACGCTTAGTAGCTACAGCGCGGGATAGCCCGCTGCTCTGAAACGCTGAGACATATCGCGCCCCCAGCAGCATTCCGACAAGGGACCTGACGAGGAGATTAGTGAAGTTAATTTGAAGTTACTAAAGCTGTTGAAGGATAGATATAAAAGGATCCGCCAGATGGCTACTGCACTGCTATTACCTTGATAAGCCACCCATATATGGGCACCAGTACTGACGAGTAGTACTCAGTGCTCAAAAGCCCACGCAGGTTATTCAACTTCTAGTAGATGAGTAGGTTTTCTCGATATAGATCAACGTAGTTCGATGTTTAGTACCGGCATCTCAAAAGTGCTCTCACTGAAAAATGTCCGTCACATCACAGACACAAAAAACCCTTGCGTGCTTGTTCTGACACGTTGTCACGTCACTGACATCAACCATGTTCTGACACCTTGTCACGTCACTGAAATCAACTACGTTGATCGTGGAAAATGCCCGTCACATCACAGACACAAAAAACCCTTGCGTGCTTGTTCTGACACGTTGTCACGTCACTGACATCAACCATGTTCTGACACTTTGTCACGTCACTGAAATCAACTACGTTGATCGTGGCGTGGCGGCGCGCACGCCGCTGCAGTCATCTCAGGTCAGTCTTCCCATGTTCATGCTTGTTCCTCGCAGCAGCCTTTAAAAAAAAATTGCACTAGTATGGTATAAAAAGGAAAAAGAGGGAAAAAACACACTCAGTATATCCGAGAGACAAACTGTGCTGCTTCTAGCTAGCTTTTTCCCGGGTTGAATGGGGGTTCCGGTAATTACAAGATCGCCGGTTTAGGTTGGGGTCGTAGTAGTAGAATCGAGGGTAAGGTGGCGCCTTGGCAATAGAAGGGCCATCTTGCTGAAAAACAGAATCCCTCTGTAGGATGCGGTTAACGAAGGCCGCATTTGTAGCTGTAACTGTAGAGGAAATCCGTTGACGCCAGAATGTCGAGAACCATGTGGTGTTCCAAGTCGAGTCAGTGTCCTGATGGCTATGGCAGCAGCCTTCCTCAAAACCTCAAACAGGGGGATATTATATATGTGAATTTTTGTCGGGGGTAAGGATCCAAGCCAGCTCAGATCTCAGATCATCAGATTGAAGCAAAAATGGCCCGGGACCTCATTCTCGTGCTCAGCCTTCTCTTGGCACAAGCCTCAGCTTTTGTGTTGCACCCGGTGAGATTGCATCTATATTTTCTGGCTCTTAATTCAAGCTAAATCCTATGTCCAAGTTTCAACATTGCTATTGGTAGCGTCGATTCGAAACGATGAGGTGTCACTTTGGTCTGAGTGCTCTATTCTCTTGACGTTAGGTCTCGCGCACGGTTCCTCGTGGCGCGCGCTCACTGGCCAGTTTTCCTGGACCTAGCACTTCTGGTCTAGAGGTGCCAAAAGCTGGCCTTCTTTCGAAACCCAAAGCGTTCATCCGCAAGTCGTTCGCTAGGCCCCGGGCTGTTGTTCGGAGATGCCTGCAGTCTACGCCCGTGACAACGGTGGGTTCGCGCACTTTGCGGATATACACTAGGCTCTCAGTCGACACTGTTAGATTGATGCATATTTTACCTTTAGTCGGATATGTACCCCGATTTTACTCGAAAATGTCTCCTCTTTCCTCGGTTTTAGAGCACTTATCCTTCGATGTCGTTGCCTTTCATGAAAACACTTCTAGTTGGCATGCGCAATGATTCTGACGAGCGCGGCGCCAGCCATGGCCAGGACGTCGAAATATGACTTTTCGGACGAAACCGCTGAGAGAATCGAAACCTTGGACAAGCAAGATGTAAGGAGTCAAGATTAAGTACCAAGCAGAAGTGTCAAAGGGGTCTTGGATATGAGTGAACAACTGAGTCGTGGTGGGCTCGTGTGTGGGTGTACGTGGTGCATTGGGATGAGGAGTCTCGGCGACCTTAAGCTATAATTCGAATTCTCACATGGCTCATTCCAACTGCTGCAGGCTTACATGTACAAGTACGCTCCGGTCGTTATCGTCCCCCTCCTCATAGCCAAAACGATCACTCGCTCCGGAAGAGTGCGCAAAGACGAAAAGGTAAGGCCTACTGCATCACTGTAGTAGTGCCTCGGACGGTAGGCAACCCTTCTCCTCAATTCAGTTGAGGAGCAGAAAATTCTCGCCGACCACAATGCGAAGTGTAATTCTTTTTCTTTCTTATTTTCACGCATGTGCGCTGGCATGTGTGTGTGCTCCCAGAAACGAGTGGATGACGCCATCACCAGGCTGGAAATTCAGCGGGACGAATTTATGAACGTGGAAGGGAAAGCTTCCTCCGACGAAGACCTTTTTGCCTCCCTCAGGGTAAGAGAATGGCTTAATTTGCTGCTGTTTGCGTGTTATGTATGCATTGCACGCCTGGTCGTCATGCGCGATAGTAAAACTCTTCTCTTACCTTCTTTTTGTCATACCTTGCCCATTTGCGTGTTCTGTGTACACAGGGCCGCTCTGAAGAGTTGAGCGAAGAAGAAGCAGAAGCCGCTGCGCAAGCAGCTCTGGAGGCCGAGGAAGAGGAAGCAGCGGCAGTGAAGGCCCGCGGTGAGGACCTGTTTGACCTTGATGATGACGACGACGACAGCAAGGGCGGTGACGAGCCCAAGGAAGGCATGGCGTCGAAGGAAGACGTGGAGCGTATGAAGCGCATGTTTGGGTCGAGCTAAAGCACATATGCCCTTCATGTGATTTGAAAGAAGAGTGCGATGTTAATGAATACCTCTTCATGGCAGTTCTCTAGCGCCCAGTGCATTTGAAATTTGAAGTAGAATAATGCATAGATCAACTGCGGATTTGAGTGGTTTTGGCACGTACTTCATACTTATTCCAACGGGGCGACTTCAAGACAGTCCAAGTCGTAATAATTTCAAAATAATCAAGATGGTCGTTTTGATGTACGAAATAATCAAGACGGTCGTTTTGCTTCTCTTTTAATCAAGACGGTCGTCTCAATTCTAATAATAATCAAGACGGTCGTTCGAACAAATTCATTTAATCAAGACGGTCGTAAACATTCCAAAATAATCAAGACGGTCGTTTTGTAATCGTACATCAAAACGACCATCATGATTATTTTGAACTTGTGACGACCGTTTTGATTTTTCGAAGAAGAATAGGGACTGTCTTGAAGTTTACCTTATTCCAGCAGTAGAGATCCACTTTATATACCACCTGAACTTCGTGGAGCCGCATGTGGTATATCTCTGGCTGCAAAGAAAAAAAGGAAAATGGTGCGGCTGGGCTGTGTTTAATGCTTAAGAGCGCCTTAAAGTATTAAAGAAGCGGCGAAATTCAGTCTACGAGAGCAACTGGAATAGAAACAACTACCTAAATTCTAGCCCAAAACAAGTCCATACGTATGAACTGCTTAAACTGACAGGCAGAAAGCAGGAAGCTAAAAGCTATAAGCAGAAAAGGCAGCTACCGATAATACTACCTGGATTGTTCTCTAACTGACGCCTTTCATGTTACATTTGATACTTCGGACATCCATCAAAATTTTGGCTCGTTTCCTGCTTCATTTTCTCCTCTTCTCGGTGTAAGTGCAAGGCCCCCTACGCGGCCTTCTTCGCCTTTGAATTCTCCTCCCAGCCCATGATCAATTTCATCATCATCAAAGCTGATTCCTAGGCTACCATCATCAACTAATCTTCTTTCCTCACATTCTTGAAAGCTTCTTTCAGGGTCCCACTCCTCCTCAGGTTCTTGCCAGTTCTCTAAATATTCATCTTCTTCCAGCTGACGGCTGTCTGGATTTTGCTCATAGTAGCCGTCGTGAACATCGCTGTCAGGATCGTCACGTGCTGCGTCAACATTGGGACCTTCACGACAACGGTCTTCGCTGAAGCCATCTGGACGTACCATCTCCTCAGGCTCCCAATTATCGTGGTAGTCCGCACTGTCTCCGTGGCGTGTATAGGGCTCATGGTGACGCGTCTTGTCTTCAGCCTCTTCCCCATTTTCGATTTGGAGCCCGTCTTCATCATCGAGTGCTCTATTGTCGTGCGCAGAAGTCCTCTGCAATGGTTTCGCTGAACCACTGATGCTCCACAGTGGACGCGAATTGCGCGCGTAATGAGGCCTCGCTTGAAGCATGCCTTGCTGCTTGGCCACAATGGACTCAAGCCTGTCTACCACCCGAGACAGGGATGCAGTCCTCGCCTGCGCCGACGCTAACTCCGAATTGGCAGCCGCCAGAGAAGTTTCCAGCCGCACACTTTTCGCGTGTTCTACCCGGGAGGTACGCTCGGCTACTTCAGCTGCTTGCTCAGCGGCCTCAGCCCGCGCAAGTAGAGTCGCGCAGCGGGTTTCTAACGCAGCTGTTGTGGCAGCAGCAGCAGCAGCAGCAGCAGCAGAGGCAGCCGCCGTGGTTTCTTTTCTATGTCTATCGTCATCCTTGTCAGAGCAGCGAGTTTTCGAATCTATATGCACGCTATCTGTTTGAGCGCTCGCGTCAATCAGGCTGCTTCGAGGCTTAGCATCCGCTGGTTCATTGGCTGCAGTAGGGTTGCTCCGTGCTGCAGCGAGGGCTACACGCTGCTTTGCGACTAGGTCACGAAGCTCGTGGACCAACGAAATGAGACTGTTTTTTTCTGCTAGGATAGAAGATGAATCAATACTAGGATTTTTATTGTGACATTGAACCGCCGCAGCCGTTGCAGTGCGCAACAGCACCGCTAAGTGCTGAGCCGCGGCAGCTCTCTCCGCGTCATGATGCGTTACTTGCTGCAGTCGATCAACAACTGCCTCGCACATAGCTAGTGTACCATTCAACGAGCTCCAAGCAGTTGTCTGATCTACTGGAGTTGTCACTAGGAGAGATGCACCAACTTCTCTCGCAGACAACGATGTAGTTTGAGCAGTCGGAAGGAGTTGGACAGTTTGCGTGCGCTCGTCGAGTAGCGTCCATTCTCCACCGCGCATAGAAGCTGCGTGGCGGGACCTAGCCATGCAAGAATAATTTCCAATCTTCACAGCAATATGAGTGTATTTGCAGCTATAAACCTAAACAATAAAAAAAACTGGAAATCGCGGCATGAAGTCGCATGGTTAGCCATGTCATGCCAAACACCTCAGAAATCGGAAGATCGAAGGTTGAAAAAATTCGAATCTGAAATGAAATTAGGAAATAAGTACTTTTGCAAAACACTGTATTAGAGAATGTGAGTTGAGCTATTGGGACTTCGGGAGTTGGGAGTTAGGAGTTGGGAGTTGGGGTGAGCCGTGAGCTGTTAATTCGGTACTCCTAAGTGCATGCACTTGCAGATCTCGGCCTTGAAATAAATGAAATTTGTAGTTGTTACTGTCATTAGATATACGGCCGAATTGAAGCCCGTGTGTGAGCGATTATTTGAGACAGGCCCCGAAGGGCCGGAATTAGAAGACTAACAGGTAGAGAAGAAAAGCAAAGCAGCGCAAACTAGACCTAAGAAGCTAATCAGGCGCACATGCCCGAGTGGCCATGGAAGTGATGGTA
>Ga0307979_1000610_pt1 | contig 24664 bp, 14 predicted proteins | sample OrgLakmetage1058_FD_201833 | JGI IMG/M metagenome (GOLD analysis project Ga0307979, IMG submission 201833) | Saline water microbial communities from Organic Lake, Antarctica - #1058 | ecosystem: Environmental > Aquatic > Non-marine Saline and Alkaline > Saline | place: Antarctica: Organic Lake...
TGGCAAATCCAGGCCCAGTGGAGCCGAAGTCATCGCCACGGCCCAGTTGTCAGTGCCCGCGGTGTCGACCTGCCCTCCGAAGCCCCATCCCCTGGGGGACTATTCGCGGCACACGGTGCGAGTCGCGGGCTTTGAGCCGACCTTTGAACTGACCGACAGCGGGCTTCATCGCCCGTTCATTGTGCACTGCCGCGGCAGCGATGGGGCGTTGCACAAGCAGTTGGTGAAAGGCAACGACGACGTGCGACAAGACATGGTCATGATGCAGGTAAAACAACAATCTTGCTGTAAAATTGTGCTCCTACTCGTGAACACCATTGCGAGTTATATTGTAGTTCTGGATCTTTGATTTTCTTCACTCTAAGCTCGTTTGCCTTTCTTTCACCTCTCAACGCCTTGAATCCTGCGACTCATGGTGTTTGTATGGGGAATATCGTAGGTTTTTGCGACTGTGAATGCGTTCCTCAGTGAAGAGCGCGGTATCAAGGGCAACAGCGTTAATGTGGCTGACGATGTCAACAATAGCAGCAGCATTGAGGCTAGCAGCAGCGCTCAGGACAGCACTTCTAGCGGTTCAAATGACAGCAATGGTGGTATCGGAGTAGCAGGCGGAGGTGGGCGGGCAGCAAGGATCAAGACCTATACGGTAGTGCCGCTGTCGCCTGAAGTGGGCGTGATGGAGTGGGTGCAAAATACTATTCCAATCGGAAATTACCTCACCGACAAATCAAGATCATCGCCTGGTGCTCATTCAAGGTACTGAGATAAGGGCTTCTTGTTTGAGAGATCGATTTATAGACACTTCTCAGGCATGAATTCATTTGAAAATTTTCAATTGATGCAAAGCCTGATACGTTTCCTTACAGCAGTTGATTATGATACTTCGTGCCTCATTTCTCAGGTATTTCCCCGACGACATGAGCCACGCCGAAGCCCGAAGCCGAATGAAAGAAGCCAAAGAATCCGACAACCCTGCCCTGCTTCGCCGTACGTTTTCCAACGTGTGCGCTTCTCTGCAGCCCGCGTTTCGTTTCTTTTTCCTCGAGTATTTTGCGTCCGGCCGTATCGGTGGCCCTAGCAGCGGCAGTGGTAGTGCTCTGTCCTCGGCGTGCTCTCTAGGAGACGGCGGAGGTGCGTCCGAATGGTGGCGGCGTAGGCTGGCCTACGCCGAAAGCCTAGCGGTGAGCTCGATGATTGGCCACGTGATGGGGATTGGCGACCGGCACACCCAAAACATTCTGGTGGACACCAAGAGTGCCGAAGTGGTGCACATTGACTTTGGGATTGTGTTCGAACAAGGGAAAACGTTGTCGACCCCTGAAACCGTGCCGTTTCGTCTCACACGAGACATGGTAAGCTCATATGATTGAAATTGGATGTCTGAGTATTTGCATGTATTGGATTTCGTCTCTCGCCTGCAGGTGTATACTTCTCTGAAAAACACGCTGCCACCATTGCAGTGCTCCCTTTTAAGCTCTTACCTCACTTTGCCTACATGTGACTCTCTTGCACAGGTCGATGGACTCGGTGTGACCGGTGTGGAAGGGCTCTTTCGGCGCTGTTGTGAGTCCACGATGCGCTCTTTGCGGCGACCGGACAACGCTGCCGCCCTCACTACTCTTGCTGAGGTAACGACCATTGTCTGCACGACTGTGTTTATTCTGGAGCCCTTGTTTTTCGAATAGATTAAGTTAGTTATATGTCACAGAGCACTGAATCGTTACTTTGGCGCTTTTTCCCTTTCTATGCTGTGGTGTTTTTGTATGCATGGACGGTATGCGCGTGTGCGTATACCCTTTTGCAAATACTGTAGGTGTTCATTCACGACCCGCTCTACAAGTGGATGCTAAGCCCTCTGCAGGCCATCAAGCGCCAGCGCAACGCAGACAAAGTCCAAAACCCTGACAATGGCGACGCCACCAATGGCACCGGTGTTGATGGTGCGGACGGAACTACAAAGCACACCAAGGGACAGCATGACGGTGGTGGGGGTGACGCCGTAGCCCTCTTAGAGGCAGCCGACGGGAACAACAACAACAACGAAGCGTCAGGGATGCGAGAAGCCGCAGAGCGCACGCTGACTCGCATTCGACAAAAACTGCAAGGGTGCGTTTAACTTCAGACAATTTATAATTCACTCCTGCTTCGTGCCTTCGCTTGCTTTTAAGATGTGCTTATTTAATTGTTTCCCTCTCTGGGCGCACCTCATGTGATATTGATATTACGCTATGTTGCTCATGCGACCAGGTACGAAGACCCGAATGACAGTGCACTCTCAGTTGAGGGTCAAGTCCGACTCCTGATTGCCCAAGCGACAGCAGAAGAAAACCTCCATAAGATATACTTTGGTTGGGCGCCGTGGCTTTAGAAATGCATATTTTATTCCTGAAAGCGGTAGATCCACGAACCACAGATATAGATTTGTTCGACTGTCCAGGGAAAAATCGACAAATTAAAAAAGCCCGCCTAACTGCTAACAACCCCCCTGATGTTTTCCAGACAGCAAGCAAACAAACCATCCAATTAGACAACTACCAATGGCTCTGTTGCGTTTTTCGGGCCATATACATATGAATACCTGTGCAAGACCGCCTCTATCCTTTTGCCCTATATGCGCTTAACTTGACAGGCTGAATAAATCTTAGATTTACCTATCACTACCACTTCCATATAACTAAAAGGCCTGAGGGCCCATATTTATTAATTATTATTCACAGATGTAACCGCATAACCAAGTAGCAAGTACTTAGTATTTTAGAAACCTAGTATATGCTCCATCCACAATTCAAAAAAATAGTGAGCCTCTGACTAAATCAAACGATTCTCGTAATTCGCATGCGCCAGTATTAGTGTAAACGGAAGGGCCCATCACGATCCCAATGCCAACAAGACCATCTTATCACAACGACAGGTCAATGGGCAACTCGAAATCGCACATGATCGCTCGCTTTTCATCGTCTTTACTGGGCCCACTGGGACCGCTAGCGTATTCGCGCATCATCTCAAAACCGAGCCCACTGTACAAGGCGCATGCTGCCGCGGCTTCTGGCACTACAGCTCCCGACAGGCAGGTTAAGCGCACTTTGAACCCAGGTACGGCTGCTTTTGAAGCCGCTGCTGCGGTCCCTCGACTTTGAGCCGCTGCTCGTACATAGTTCAGAGCCGTTTCCACCAGCTGTTTTCCTAGGCCGCGGCGGCGATAAGTTGGGTGCACTGCGAGCCGCTTCAACTCTATTGATACCAAAGCCGCGCCATTGGCAACAGCAGCGCTAGCGAGGGGTGGCGTCGGCAATGCTTCTCCACTGGTGGTACCATGAGAGCTGTGGTAGCTGCCTGGAGGTTCCGTTGTTCCAATTTGGGGGCTCGATGATGGAACGACGGTGTCCTCATCGATGGCGATGCAGCCAATTACTTGGCCTTGTGGCACTGTGCGAGCAACCCAAAATTGGCGCAGCGGCCGCGCCCTCGCTTCAGGGTTGCTGCCACTTGGACTGCTTGCGCTGCTATTGCAACTGCTGCTGCTGTAAAACGCAAATGGATCGGCAAGGTCTTTTTTGAGCGCCTGCGCATTAGATGGTACATTCCAGAAGCATTTGGTGAAACAGGTTGTGAGTGCAAGTACATAAAGAATTCAAAACTAAAGGCCAAAGTAAAACAAATTCGTAGGGATGAGAGCGTGCTGCCCTTACGTGTTTCCAGAAGCGCCGCACCGCAGGCAAAGACTGTGCCAGTGAAGCATGCACGTCCACCGCCAAAGCAGCTGCAGCGGTTGCATCGCGCGCCTCGAGCAGCCCGATTTCAATGGGCTCAATCTTTGGTAATTCAACTTGCTTTGACTGCTGCTGTTGCTGTTGTTGTTGCAGTGCTTCCTGCTCCTGTCGGAGCTCTTCTTGTTCTTTCTCCGAACTGAGTGCTGTCATAGCCGCCATCAGTGTCTTCGCTGCTCTAATCGCTGAAACAGCTTCCTCAACAGCTCGACCCTCGTATTCTTCAGTGACGGCAGCACTGGCTCGAGTGGCCACTACCATAGCGTATTGGGACTGAAGAGCGTGCAACGCCGCCATTTCGTCAAAAGGCTCGCACACAAAAGCTCGACGGCGCATGAAGGGAGGCAACCACCGCTCTGCTGCCACATTGAGGTCGACGCCCGTCACAAAGCCTGCAGAGCGGTGTTTACTACTATTATCACTGCGATTAGCACTACTTTTACTACTACTACTACCGCTCGGTTCATAGTGCTTGCTATCCATGCTCTTGCTTGCTTCTTCTCCATCGTCAACGATACTGCTGTAAGGCAAATTGCTATCCCATCCTGAAGCCGCGACTGCTGCAGCTAAGCCCGCCGCTCCCACCGCAGGCCAATGAGCAGATCCGCGCGCAGCAGACTCCGGTGGAACACTCACGGTCCTTGCAGAATTGGTGTGCTCAGATGTTTCTACTGCAGCAGGGAGCGAGGACGTTGACGGTAGCTCTTGTGCGGGTGGTTTTGCGTTGTGGGCCAGCAGAGGCACTTCACGAGCATGAAAGTGGTTGTGAAGGGCGCGCCCAACGGCGCCATGCCCAGGCGCCGGCTCAAAGAGCACTAATGATGACATCAACGACGGTTCACCATTGCTGGTAGTGGTATTAGTGGTGGTGGTGGTGGCAGTGGTGGTTGCACAGGGGGGAGGAGAATCGGCGAGGGAAGCAGCCCAGTTTAGGAGGGCGTCGGCTGCCGGCGCCGGCAAGTAGCTTAGCACGCACTCGATCACGACCAACGTGTGCGTGACAGAGGAGGCATTGCTAGCTTCTGTGAGAGTATTATCTTCTACAGGCTGCTTTCCAGACGTTGCTACTGATGCTGCCGTTGCTGTAGGTGCTGCTGCTGCCGCTTCTGTAGCAGCGTTGTCAGCGTGAGCAAGAGACCTCTCAAGGCTCCCAACGGAAGCCAAGTCTGCAGCCACTAATGTTAACCGGCCGTTGCTACTGCGCCAATGCCAGTGGCTCTCAGTGTAATTCTCACGATTGTTCTTATTGCTGCTACTAGTACTGCTGTTCATCGAGCTGCCGTTGGCACCGAAACCAACACGAGGGCTCGCGCCCAAGAGAGTAGCACTAGCGCATGGGTTTGATTCAAAAACGGACTGTTTCGCACGTAGAACAGCCTCAGCGTCTACCTGCACGAATGAGAAAGTTTGCGTTGATTTTATTTGTTTTGATAATGAATGACAGAATACATTCATTGGAAGATGAAATATTTTAAGTTCTACCTCGATAAAGTCAATGTCGTCGTGTCGCGCATTAGCCAGAGAGTCTGCCTCTGCGCTGGCTGTATTCGCGGCCTCTTTGTTGCTGCTAGAGCACGCTTCAGCGCTCTTCGCTGTAGACGGCCCTTGTTGCTGCCACGCCTGCAGGAGCCGGAGCGGCATCGTGTCGAGCCCTGCACCAACAATGATTATTCGCCGCCGCGGTCGCCGCCTCATTTGGCCAATCACAGAGCCCGTTTTGTCTACAGGTTCGGTAGCTGCAGCCCAGCGGCGCACGATTGCTTCTACGGCCGTTGTTCGAACGAAGTAGCTGTGATGCACCAACGGCGTCTGCGGTCGCACCTTTCCGAGCTTGTTCTCGCTGCCTGAATCACCAGTTGTTGGATTGCGCAAAGCATGCAGCATCGCGCGATCCCAGCAGTGGACGTTCTGCTGCCGCGCTTCACCATAGTAGCCCATTTGCGCTGCTGATGCTTTTGCAGCCAAGGCGTCGAGGGCAGTGTTGTTCACCAAGGACCAGGCAGGCGCGTCACCTGACACCCTGGTTTGGCGTGTAGTTCCTCCCTCGACTTGTTGACCCTTGCCATCATGACTGTGCAAAGCAGCTGTCACCTGTTTCTTCTTTGACTTACTCTTCGGCAAATCATAGGGCTGGCCAGCGGCTGCGGAATAAGCAGCTTTCGCCTCTAGGAGTGTTGTTAATGCAGCTGCGATGGCTTCGGTGTCACTAGGTTGCGTAGCCTTGAGATGGCGAACATGGTCGCCCGCTGTACGAATCTCAGTTACGAGGGCTTCCAAATCGGACTGCATCCCTGGCACAGTGTAGCACCGAGAATAAACAGATCTCCACCTAGAAGCTAGTTAGAGTTCCGGCAAAAAAGGCATCCGGGCTATATCCTTCGCCGAGTGCTTCCTTTTCTTTAAGTGCTACATCCTCGCTTCTTCCTGGCTTTTGGCTTTTGGCTTTTGGCTCATTGCTCGCCTTCTCGCCTTGCTCCTTGATGGAAAAAAATATTCACGTCTTGCTGATGGGCATCAGAATTTCCGAATGTTCTTTTGACTTCGGCACAAGAATCGATTCTTGCTGAAGCTGGATGCTGTGCTCTAATTGGCTCAAACTCGACGCATTCGAGTTGAGATGAGGGCATCCTCGCAGCGTTGAGCTTGGACACCTGCCGCGTGACCGCCCCACCGGGGCCTCAAGAGACCATGTTTACGACTCAGGTAAATCCAGGCTTCATGCTGGGCGTGAGCTCGAGCACCACAGTTTGCGTGTATGTCTCTATCAAGGAAAACATGCACACTTGTGGAAACACCGCTTCGGAGTACGTGCTTGTTTGCTCACCTGTTTTGTGGTTGTCTCTTCACAGGAGAGGGTCCAAGTCGATGAAGGCATTTCGAAGCAAGCAAAACTCGGGTATTTGTTCCCTGACGCTTTTGTAGCCCCTTCTTCATCTTCTGTTCTTATTAGAAATTCTCGATCTCTTTCAGTGAAACACGCCGTCATGTCTTGCGTACTTAAGGTACAACCACCAAAAGGGCTTATTCAAGGTTACACCCCTCTTCCCATGTATTTTAGGCTCGAAGATCGTGATGAACTACAAGAAATTATTGTCAAGATTTACGAGGTAATCTTTTTGGTGTCACTTCGAGTCTCTTAAGAAAGTTTTAGGCGAGCTGCAGTCTCCAGTTTCTCAAAGAACGGAACTTTGTTCGATAGCTCCCAGTGGAGCAGTATCCTTTCCGAAGAGCGAACAACCTTTCTTTGAATTGATCATCGGCCACTCTATGCTTGCTCTGTAGCTGCAGCTCACTTGTATACATTCACGACTCATTCACTCACACGTGCTGATGATGTCCTCGAGTTTACGTGGAACTTTTCCTCATATCTTTCCTTGATTTTGTTTGCCAGATTGCGCGGCGGCACCATCCAGAGCGTGAAGCAGAACTCCCTGCCCTGTTGCGCAACTACCGTGGGCGCGAAGCTGAGCTGCTGGCCAAGCTCATCGACAAACCCTCTTTGCTGTTGCGGATCAAGAAGAGCTTCGAGCCGCGCAAAAACTTGGCGCCTCTGGACGAGAAGGTGATGACTGCTGTTGCCCTGCGGCTTGGGCCCGGCGCTGACCCAAATGCACCTCCACTGCCGGTGGACACCCAGGGCGACGGGGCCGGCTTGTTCAGCTCGATTCGGGGCAGCATTTACGGCGACGGGGTTGGCCTTTCGGACATGCTCCGGAGCTCGCTTGCGTTCAACGGCTCTCAAGCCGACGCTCAGGCTGAAGTTAACGCTGCTGCAGCGGCTAACCCTAACCCTAGGGACGCTTCGAGTACGCGAGGCAGGAATGCGGCTCCGGAGCGCGTGACGGTGGCAACTGCTGCCAAGACGCTTGCGGCGTCGTCGTCCTCCTCGGGTGCTGCGGGTGCTGCCGTCGCGGGCTCCCTTGGGGCTCTAGCGGGTGGTCTGTCGGGCGTGTTGGCAGCCAATGAAGTCCCCTTCGTGAGCCTGAAACCTGACGAGCAATTGGCGCGGCTAGCGCTGCGCCCGCCGTCGGCGTATGCGGCTGACCCAGCGCTGAATGTCGAGCAGTTGTTGAGCCTCGGCGTCTCGAACGGCAATGCCAAGGACAAGGCGGCCTGCCTGCTTGAGCTGGACCCGGAGGTCAACAACAACCTCGCGCGCCGGGCGCAGCTGCTGGAAACCATGAAGCTCGACGACGCCGTGCGGGTTCTGGTGGAGCTCCGCTTGCGCGGCGACTTCAGCGACACCCTGGGCCAAATGGGCCGCGGTGCGCAGGTAGCGGTCAAGAACGCGCTCGACCAGCACTACGAGATTGCCGAGGCCTTTCCCGGCGGGATTGACACCGTGGACCATGCTCTGGACCTCGGCTACCAGAGCGGCTCCTCGCTTTCGCGCAACAAGGCTACTGCTGCTACCGCTGCTGGTGCTGCGGCTGCGGAAGCGGTGACCGTGCGAATCCCGCCGGAAGCAGCCAGGCTGTTGACCTGTGGCGCCCCACACCATGCCGCCCGGCTCTTGCAGGGTTTGCCGCTGCAGCGGGCCGCGTTTTTGCTTTTGGAAATGCACCGCCGCGGCGCCGCGGGGCCGGTGCTGGACGCCATGGTGCCGGGGGGTTTGGCCGCGGTGTTGGCGCACGTGCCACCGGCGCACCGGGCGGCGCTGCTCGTGACCATGACCCCGAAGACCTGTGGGGCCGTCGTGCAAGCCATGGCGAAGCCGCACCAAGTGAAAACATTGGCCCAAATGTCCCAAGACGAAGTAGCGGTGGTGCTCAGCGTGCCCGGTCTCTTCGAGGACGACGAAGAGGCCGACGCTCTCTTGGTTGCCTGCGCGGCAGGCCGCCGCAAGAAGAACCGCCGGCAAAGCATGCTGGGTGGTCTGGCCGCTCAAGCGAACGGTCTAGCGGCGTCAGTACCGGGCGCTGCTGCCGTGCAGGGCGGCTTGAGTGCTGTGAAAGGCCTGCCTGGTGCCCTCGCTGGCAACAGCAACGCTTCCTTGATGTCGGATTCCTCCTCGTCGTCGTCGTCAACAGTGTCGTTGTCGTCTTCGGGCGTGCTCAAAGAGTTCGCAGCCAAAGAAGCTCGAAAAGCGGAGAAAGCAGCAGCGCGCGGTGGCCAAGAAGGAGGGAAGAAAAACAGCGGCAACGGTGAGGCAGACTCCGCTGGCGAAGACAGCTCTTCGGCTGAAGAAGAAGCGTACGAGCAGTACTTCAACGCTGCGAATGAGTACTTCACCAGTGCTTCCGCTGGGGTAGCGGCCGCTGCAGCTGACGCCAGTAGCCAAGCCGCACGTGCTGCCAACGACGCTGCCGGCGGCGTGGCAGGTGTTGCGGGGGTCGCGGCGGACTCCGCGGCGGGTGCTGCTGGCTCAGCCGCAGACGCTGCTGCAGCCGCCGCAGCAGAGGCTGAGTCAGCGGCTGCCGCCACCGCCGCCGCAGCAACTGAAGCAGCCGATGACGTGGACATTGCGATGCCCTCTTGGGCGGCCCTGGGGCAAGACCAGGACAGGGACGACGACAAGGACGACAACCACAGCGTGGCGTTGTCGGAGGCCACCACCGAGCTGAGCGGGGTCTCGGAGCGCGGCGCGGGAGACGGGTCGGTGCTGGAGCAAATGGTGTGGAACTACCTGATGCAGGGCTTGCCCGACAGCGACCAAGCCCAATTTAACGCGCTGGACGAGCAGGGCAAGCAAGCGGTGCTGGGCCGAGCGGCCGATGCCGCCAAAGCAAACCCCGCGCAGTACGCGGCCATGACCTCCGGCGAAGCAGCCCTCAAGGCTCAGCAAACCCGCGAGCGCGAGTCAGCGGCGGCTGCGGCCAAGGCAAACGCGGAAGCGAATGCGTCGCCCTGGAGCGTCTTCAGCCAAGGAATCGACAGCGCGCTGCTCCGGGCGTCCGGGGAGTTCGACCGCAATCTGGGCTCTGCGACGGCACGAGCGTCTGCGGTGGACGGCGGCATCATTGGCAACTTCCTCCAGAAAGCAACGGCGGAGTCCGCTGCTGCGGCCGGTTCTCCAACCACTGCCGCCTCTGGCGAGCCTGGCACTGCTGCTACAAATGCGACTGCTCGAGCGAGTTTCAGTGGCTTTCCTTCGTGGCTGGCGGCCCCTGCGGGAGGCTCAGCTTCCGCGCAAGACGCGCTGGGTTCGCTGCTTTCGCCCAGCAGCACTGCAGCGCTCATGCTTGGGGCCACCACTCGTGCTGCTGCTGCCCCTGCCGAACCACCACAAGAGGAACTCGCGCGGCACCAAAAGAGCATGGCCAAGAGCCGTGCCACCAAAGCGGCTGCTAACTTGGCTACCAAGACTCTGCTGGACCCCACCGCAGAAGCTGAGGCGTTCGACGCGCCAGCACCTTTGGTGCCGCTGCCGAGTTTGCCAGGCTTCGTGGACGTGGAGGCCAAAGCCAGCTTGCTGTTCAGCGCCCAAGACGCCAAGCTGCTCAGCTCCAAGTGGGGGGTCTCAGTCACCGAAATCAAGTTTGTGGCGACCCAAATCGCGCTCTTGGCTCCCGGGGACAATGGCCTCCTCGACCCCCGGCTGGTGCCCCACATTTTGAACCGGCTGGGCTACTTCGACACCATGGACTCCGCGGTGCTGCCGCGGGAAGCCATGGTCCGCTTCGTGCCGTCGGCTCGGGCCCGAGCCGCGGCTGCTCGGCGCGAAAAAGCCGAGCTGGAAGAGGCAGCTTTATTGGCGGGCCTGGGGAAGAAGCCACCCAAGAAGAAGGCCCTCAATGCGAACGCGCGCAGTGCAGTCGCCGCCGCGGTGCCTCTCGACGAGCAAGAAGTTGCTCCCACGTTCTCGCATGGAGCCTGGGCAGGCGTTGGTGGCGCAGCCATGCAGCTCACGCCAGTGGACGTGGCCGACTGTTTCGGGAAAGCGGCTTTTGCGCTCGCCGAGTCTGCGCGCTTTGAGAATGGCCCGTCTTCGAATGCGAGCGCGGGCACTCTGCGCCGAGTCGCCCTCACTGACGCGGATGCCAAAGGCTGGACCCCCACAGACGTGCTATGCAAAGACCCCCTCGCTAGCTTGGCAGCGGTGCCCGACTCCCAGCTGGCCCGGTACTTGTTCGTGTTCAAGGAGGTGGCGGCGCAGTCGGACCCCGACGCCGCTGCGGCTGCCGCAGAAGCGCGCACCATGCAGGCGGCAGCGGTTGCCGAAGAGCAGCCGCAGGCGCGTGGGGAGAGGCCCAGCGCGAGCCGGAGCCGCCCTAGCGTAGCAGCTGACACTTTGATGGAGACGCGGCTCCTGGGGCGGGCCCTGCGCCGCGCCGGGTTTGGCCGACCAACGGGCCCACAAGCCGCGGCCGTGCTGCAATGGACGGGGGTGCGGCTTGCGCTGCCGGCCGATGTTGCCTCGGACGCAGGGGAAGAGTTCGCCCACGCAGCTGCAGTGGCGCAGGGTGGCAACAGCCGCATCGGTGCTGCTGCTGCTGCTGCTGCTGGCAAGGACGCTGGAGTGGCAGAGGACAACGACGACCATGCCCTTGGCAGTGGGGTGGGCGCAGCTGCAGGCAGTGACGGTGCCACCACCGAGTTCATTGGGGTCTTCGAGTTTTTGTGCAGCGTGAGTGTGATGATGTCCCCCGATGTTGACCCTTTTGCCACGGTGGATACTTCTTGCTTGCCCAACGGGCATGAGGATGACGCGTCATTGGACATTCCTGACCTCGAGGCCGTGCTCAGCCGCCCAGGCGCCAATTTCAAGACCGAAGAAGCGGCACTGGCGGCTGCCGCCAAACGAGCGCGCGGTCGAGCGGAGGCGATGGCGGCCAACGTTGAGGAGCGGGAGGTCGCGGAGAAGGCTGCGCTCGAAGCCCTGGTGCTGGCGGAACCCCACGGGTGGTCAGGGGGGCAGGCGCTCCTGTTGCAGCGGCTCTTTTTGTGCTTTGCCGAAGACTTCGAAGTGCACCGGCGCGGGTCCAAAGTGGTGCAGAAAGGCCTCCGGGGCTTGTTGCGCGCTTGTGGGTGTTTTCCATCGGTGCGTGAGCTCCGGGCCATCCGGGACACGTACGGCGACCTGGCGCTCAATCTGCACTTGGACCAGTTTGCGCGCTTGGCGCGGCACTTGCAGCATTGGTTCCCCGCGGCGACCCCGAAGCGGATTCTGGGGGTGGCGAGCCGCCAAGCTGTGAGTCTGTTCGACGTGGCCGCCGCCGTGAGCCAAGGCCCTGGTGGGGCCAGTGGCCTGGAGCTCGCGGGGTCGTCGCCCAGTGCGGTCGCGCAGCGCGTGGCGACGCAAGCCAAGCTCAAGGGCCCCTTCAGTGGGCCCCAGAGCCGGTCGAGCTTGGCGAAAGTCCCCGGGTCCGTGGTGGTGGTGGGACCCCGCAAGGGGGGCAACGTGGGCCCACTCACCAGCCACCATGCGAGCAGCTCCGCTACCACGGGTGCTACCCACACCAAGGGAAGTGCACCGCCGTCTTCCGACCCCACGCAGAATTTTGCGGTGGCGGAAGTGGAAAAGCTCGAGCACGCGTTTGGGTGCTACGACTACGACCAAGACGGAATTTTGGACCAAACCGCGCTCCGAGCGCTGCTGCGCCGGCTGCACGTGAACTGGTCCGCGAAACAGTTTGTGCGGGTGACGCGCGGGGCCCTGGGCCAAACGGCGCCCGATTACGACATCGACGACTTCGTGGGGCTGCTGGCGCTGACCTCGGCGCACATGGTGGACACCAAGGAAGCCAAAAAGGAAGGTCAAACCGGACGCCGGGTCGCCAACCACCACGCCAAGATTTTGTACTCCCATTTCGCCGTGGTCTGGAACCTCCCGCCGCACCAACTGGCCCTCATTCAGCGCGCGTTTTGCGACGCCGACGAGCAGAACCTGGGCAACCAGCCGCCGCGGGGCTTGCGCGGTAACCGTACCGGCGGGCGGGCGCTGGTGCCTCGCTCCACGGTGCGCGGCATCTTGGCTACTCTCGGCGTGAACTTTGCTCGTGTCGAAGCTTCGGGCCTCTCAGAAGCTTTCGATGTGAATGGCGGCAGCAGTGGCAACGGTTCGTCGTCTACCTCCTACCACACGGACAGCAGCAACGGCAACGGAAACAATGGCGACAACGCACGGAGTGGCTTCATGGACTTTGACGAGCTCCTCGGGGCCATCGCACACCTGGTGCACCTGTACGGCTTCGTCGGCAACGGAGTCGACGATCCATTGAGCTACTTGACGGACGGCGCGGTTGCTGATGCACGGCGGATTTTCTTCAACCAAGTGAGTGCCTCCGCATGGGAAGAGAGAATAAAAAGTCACTGGCCTGTGACGACTCGCCTACTTGTAATTGTGGTGCATGCTCCTTTCTTTTGCTCTCTTGCGTACTCAGGATATGAAGTCTCGTTTTCTCGCATCGAAACTACCTCTTTGTTTTACCTTCTTCTTTATTCGCCTCTTGATGTTTGCGTTCACCAGGCGATGGACCCATCCAGCAAGAAGGTCGCAGCCAAGCATTGTTTGCTGAGCTTGCGGCAAATGGGCCTGGTCGCCACCGACCTGGAGCTGGACCGCGCGCTGAGGCTGAGTGGAGTGCTGCCGCAGTACCGCAACGGCTGGCTCGGGTGGCCTGCCTTTGTGCGCCTGATTGCGCAGCTCAATTACCAACGGCTCAAGGACGAAAAGTTGCACTCGGCTGCGCACCGCGCGTCGTCTTCTTCTTCGCAGTTCAACAACGACGACGCAGGGTCCAACGAGGCGACCAAGAAGAAGTTGCCGGTGGTGGAAGTGATGGCGAGTTTGGTGGGCGCGAGCGTCCGTGCCAAGTCGGCGGCGGACTCGGACATCGAAAAGCTGCGCGGCGACTTGTCGTCCTACGTGCAGGACCACCACAAGTTCGAGCACTACATGGACCGCCTCAACCACACCTACAAGGTGCTCCAGGCCGAAAGCTCGCAAGTGGTGCCGGCGCGCCCTGCCGAGCCCGATCACGCGCCCTTGGACAAGAAAACCCAGCGCAAGCTGGTGTCTGCGGTCAAGGTCAAGGCCAACAACACCAACCGCTCCAGCAGTTTCGCGAATGCTTCTGGGTCCTTTGGCCGGCGCCGCGGCAGCGGCAGCTTTGGAGGCGGGTCCCGCGACAGTGGGTCTCTGGCAAGCCGCGGCGGCAGCCGGGAAGGGTCGCGGGAAGGGTCGCGGGCAGGCTCGGAGGTGGGCGAGGACGATGGCTTTTCGCCGATCACCAAGCACGCGCCAGGGGCCAACGTGTCGCGCATTAGCCGCATGGGCTTCCAAGACTTCGACGAAATCGATGGAGGGTCCATGGACCGTGGCGAGTCCGAAACGTCGAACTGGGCGAACTGAGCGCCGCTGAGCTTTCCTGTGAGATGCATGCGTGAAACGCGCAACGGAAGAGGTCAGCCCATTGCCGGAAGGCAAAAAAAACTAATCGGCCGCGGTCAATCCGCTCCGACAAAAAAATGAGAAAGAAAAAAAAAACGAATTTGAACGAGCCAGGCGCCAGCTGCGGTAAATCCGCGCGGAGATGGAGCAAAGCTGTTTCGAGTTCGAACTGAAAAAGAAGGCAAACCACCTGTTTCCTGAGGCCAGGTGGCCTAAGAGAAGCACGCCGCAAAGTTCACGACTGATGAGCCCAGAGCAAGGGTGGTGGCAATGCCGAATGGAAATGAGAGAAAAAATTGCCCTCGCAGCGGTAAATCCGCGCGAGGTGACACAGGTAGTCAGGTAGTCCAATGCAAAGTAATCCCGAGAGATGAGATGGCTTTATGTGCATTTGCCTATTTGCTAAATCTAAATCAATGCACCTTCATTAAAGCGGGAAGGATCTCCGTTCCTAATTTATTTCTCACTGCTCACTGGACCCTGAGATTTAATCAAGGCACAAAACACAAAAGAACACGCTCCATAATCTCGACAAAGTCCTGAATTTCCACCTTCAGTGAGAACAAACGACGACAGCACACTGCCATCCTTTATGTTGAATGGAAAATCGACCGTGCGTGGTTCGTGGTTTCGTGGTTCGTGTCCGACGTAAATTTTGGACGTACCCGTATATATAGGGGAAGTGTTTTCTGCTCTGTTCGTGCTGTCGCACACCAACGGGATGAGGAGGACCACGGGCACGGGCACGGGCACGGGCACCACGAGAAGGACGCGCGCCGAGATACCAACAGCACACATACTGTGTGCTGCTGCGAACTCATAGCGCCCCTCAAACGCGCATTGCGCGGGCACCTGAACTTGTCATAAGTAAAGAAGTAAAGAAAGATGCATCCAATATCTTTCCTCGTTAGCCATGGCTAGAGCTACATAGTTGTCAACCAGTTACCGTCTTTGTGGATCCTGTAGTGACCTGAGATATCCCCTAGCCACTGAGCTTGATTAGCGGACGATTACACACATGCTAGTTCTTTGGGTTTATTTCATATCCGGCATGTTGACGGCCGTACAGCGCGCAGGCGCTTGGACGTTAGCTTCAGGTGCTCTAGGGCAACGGCGAGCTCCCTTCCGGACGAGATATTATTATCCATACATTCGGCGGCGAGGCTTACGAGGTGCTGAAGACAGTAGCAACTCTGAGCTGTCCTTGGAGGTCGCAGGTGCGATTGAAAGAGTAGTCTATAGAGCGCCTTCGGGTTATACAGTAGCCAAGATTCGTGCCGCAGCAGCAGCGGTGGATGCAGACATTGCAGCGGCGGCATCTGAGCCCTCGGCCAAAAAGAAGAAACGCAAACAAGGATCATTAGTGACAGTAGTGTCGTCGAGTTGTCCGTTGCTCGCTACAGCAGTGGTAGGCGACATGTTGTTGTGCCGTGGAGCCTGGACCACCAACCAAAAGTACGGCACGCAGTTCGTTGTGCAAAGCAGCAGCAGCAGTGGCAGTAGCAGCGCCACCTATGGCTTAGGCACTGATCTAGGCCAAGGTGGGACTGGATCTAGCCTTGACGTGGATCAGCCCACCCCTGCTGAAGCCACTTTAGCCTGGCTCAAATCGGGCGCTTTACCCGGAGTTGGACCCGCAACGGCCGCACGTATTGTGGAGTTGCTAGGCGACCGCGCCCAGGAAGTCATCGATAGCCTCGCCGACTGCTCGCCTCAAGAGCTTGGCAAGCATGAATTGTTACAAGTGCCGAAGGTGTGTAAATATTGCTATCGCAGCCGGGTTTGCTGTTTTGGCGCAGATTTTGCCAGGAACTGTTCTCGTGTATTGTTTACACGCTATGGAACGCATTCCATTGGCTTTGCTGCCTCTGAGCCCTTCGAGCATTATGGCACTTCGCGATGCTGCATTCAATGATTGTATAAATGTGTGTGTGTGTAGTTGGACTTAATCTTTCGTTTGTTTTGTTTCTTGCAGTTGGGGCCAAAATTACTGTCCCGCATGGCCGAAGCTGTGCAAGGCGCGGGCGTGGGGCGCCGCAACGTGCAGCGGCTATGTGCGCTCGGCGTCCCGCTCGAGTTCGCCTTACCCGTAGCGGACTACTATGGCGCTGACGCTGAAGAGAATGTATGATAATAAGAGGAAATGATTGTATGTGCAGCTTAATAGGGCATGGATGTTTTAATTGAAGTATTGTGGGAGAGGATGGTAAGGTATTCTTGCTAGAGTAATAACAAGATGTATGCATGGCGTCTTAAAATCACGCACAATTTTTTTTTTTTCGCTCACTCGCTACTTGTCCGCCCCCAACATACCACTGAAATCAGGCGCTGAAAGACTGGCACGCGACTTGCCTGGACTTAGTGTTTGTGGGGCGGTCCGACCCCACTGGGCATCCAGGCAAAGCCTCGCTTCTCACCTCCTCATCCCTGTCGCCAACGTCGCCGAATGCCTTCGCCAAAGCCGATGATGTGGCTCGCCGATTAGGGTGTGCTCGCGCTTGCTCACCTTTTTCTCTTTCTCTCTCTCTCTCTCTTGATTTATCTTTTTCTATAATTCGTGATAGAAGTGATTATGTACCTGGCTCTCTCTTAAAATTATTCATTTTTAGTATCTTCTTTCTTTGTATGTTTCTTTTTTGGTTTTCCAACCCTTTTTATTCGCTCTTTCTCTTATTTCACTCGTTTCTTCTTGGTCCATGTGTGCCCTAATCTCAGGTGCCCACCAGACGCTCCGGGCCGCTTGCGCCATGGCGTTTTAGCGACCCTCGTGTCGCTCACCGAGAGCAGCGGCCACTGCTGCGCGCCGTTGCCACTCCTCGTGGCCAGAGCCCAAGTGACCCTTTCCTGCGCTGCGGTGCCTCCGCGTGCTCCTAGTGTGCCTACGGATGGAGCAGCAGCAGCAGCAGCAGCCGCAGGAACCGCAGCAGAGGCGGCGCTCACAGGAGAAGTGGGTACTAATGCAGAGGTTGATGCCACCACAGCAGAGGCAGCAGCGTGGGCGCAACGAGGAGCTTACGTGCCGTCTTTGTGGGAGGTCAGTCGCGAGTGTTCTTCTTTTTTTCTCTAAAACAAGTCACTGTAGCTACTGAAGCAGGAACCAAGTAAATATTGCATAAATATCCATGCGCACGATCGACGTATTTTTGCTATCCAATGAAAAGATGGCTTTGAGAGCTACAAGGGAGACGGGAAAAGTAATTCACGCAAAGTAGCTTGCTACAAGAAATATTTACATGCAATACCCCAATGTGTGGTTACGCTAGGTCGCTGAAGTATGCGCAGAGACGTGTTCGCGCCATTTCATTCGCTTCGAAGTCCTTGGCGCCCCTACAGAGCCGGTCATGCCCCTGGTCGCCGCTCTGGCAGCGGCTGAAGCAGCTGAGGCAGCCACAAAGGGAACCACCACATCAACAGTAAGTGGCAAAGCCACTAGCAGTAAACCCCCTTCAGAAAGCAGCAACGGCAACGGCAACGATGGCTTCGTGGCCGTGTTTCTACCCGCGCTGTTCAACGCTGAAGAAGAAGTAACAGCAGCTGTGGCTCAGCGTTGCCGTCCCGCTGCCATAGATGCGTCAAAAACGAGTAGCAGCACTGGGACTGGGACTAATGACTCAGGCAGCAGCAGCAGCAGCTGCAATGTAGTCGATGGCATGAACGACAACAGCTATCGAAGTCCACACACCTGGCAGGGATGGAGCGCTGCAGCTGCTGTGGAAATGACTGCAACAGCCGAACGAGAAAAATCTTCGGCGTATGAACAGACGCTCGCTAAGCTCAATGCTTTAGACCTTCACGCCGCTTACGACAGCGCAGAAAGCGAGAGTACAACCACCTTTGCAACCCCATCTAGTAACCCCATCTCAACTAGTAGCTCGTGGGCCGTAGCGTCGGTACAGCGGGATGCGTTGCTGCTTCACACCTTATGGCAACAGCGCCGCCGTGAGCTGGAAGCCTTAGATCAAGCAGCTGAGCAAGCAGCGAAAGCAGCTCAGCGCGCCAGTGAACTAGCCGAGAAAGCTGCACTAGACGCTGCAGCTGGTTTGATTGCATGGCCCACTCAGTCGTCGTCGTCGTCGTCTAGTAGTTCTAGTAGGAGGAATGGTAACTCGCAGTCCTCCTTTGGCAGTTCACCACAGAGTAGACCCAATGGTGCCGGTGCGACTTCTATAACAGGTGCAGCAGCAGCAGCAGCAGCAGCGCCGGCTACCCGTGCTGCCGTCGCTGCAGCTGAAGCTTCATTAGCCGCTCAAATTGCGGGCAAAGTGAAAGCTCTCAATGAAGTGGGAGCCTCGGTGTCGTTTCCTTCTTCTTCTTCGCCTTCGTTTGCAACGTCATCACCTAGCCTATCACCTTTGCCATCGTCGTCACCCATGGGGACACCTCGCACAAATACGGCAGGATCAACGCAACCTCCGAATCCGGCAGCAACGCCTTCTATGAGTAAAGCGCCCACGACGATAGCTTCACTTGGAGCAGCATTTGCCGCAGCTTCAGAAACAGCTCGCTTGAAAGAGCCTTTGGGCGAGGTTGGTGAAACTTTAGTGTACCCGTGGGAAGCGAAGTATCCGAAAGGATGGCTTGAAGAAGCCAACAACGACAATTTAATATCTGAGAATGAAAACGGTGGCGTAAATACGAATTCCGATGGCACCAATCAAGAAGACCTGAGCGACAATTCCAGCCGAGGCGTCAGTGGCAGTGGCAGTAGCATTGATGAGCCCATCTCCGCTCTGACAGTGCGGCACCGGCTTGCATCCTTAGCTGCCTCTGCCCAGGCACGGTGGGGCGGGAAGCGCTTGTCTTTGGCGCAAGCGCAGGCCGTGGCGCTGGCCACTGACGAAAAGCTGTTGCTGGTGTCGGGCGGCCCTGGAGTGGGCAAGACGGAAACGGTGAGAGGGTGTGATCCATTGATTAAAGGTATACGAGCAGTGACAACGATGCGTATGAACTTATAGGATATTCACATGAAAGCACGTGTTTGTTTTGTTATAAAGAGTCTCTCTATTTGCTATCTTTCCCTGGTGCGCAGGTCCGCGCCATTGTACACGCACTCGCCGACGAGCGGGGCGAGCGGGTCATTCTCACGTGCCCTACGGCACGAGCCGCACAGGTGTTGGAACGAGTCACTGGGCGCCCGGCTGTGACCATTCACCGCCTCTTAGAGTGGAGCCCGGCACGGAGCGACTTTGACATCAATGCTTTCAAGTCCGTTGCTTAATTTACGAATGCAGACGTTGCTTTGTTTCCTTTGAGGCCTCTGATGAGATAAGCTCTATGTAACTGATAACACAAAATTAAGATTTACTATCTTTCACAGGCCGCTAGCATGCGATGCTGTAGTAGTAGATGAAGCATCAATGCTGGACGTCGAGCTTGCTGCTGCGCTCTTTCGTGCTTTACCGCAAGGTGCTCGGCTCATTCTGGTTGGCGACCAAGACCAACTTCCGTCGGTAAAATATTTTCTGAAATTATTACAAATGACGATGATGGTGTTGGTTATGAAGCCGAAATGCCATTATTTTCTGAAGGTTTACAGGCCTATCGTAATCTTATGCTTGCTACTTTTCGATAATTTATATTCCACCTTTCTTTCCCTCCAACAGGTGGGACCGGGCAGCTTGTACCGCGACTTGATGGCGTGCCAGTGCGTGCCCCGCGTAGTCCTCAACGAAGTGTTTCGCCAGGCCAAAGATGGGAGTGGCGCTGAGCACATTGCCTTGGACTCCCATCGCGTCAACCATGGGGCGTTGCCTCGCCATTCCCGCGCGACGCTCTTGGCTCGGCGGAGCAGTGACAGCAGCCATGAAGGCGGTGCTAAAGAGGGTGGAGGAACTTTGCACGCTCCCAATGGCGTAGTGCAGCTGAGTGCTGCTAGCGCTACCGAGGCAGCGAATCAGGTGTGTATTTTTACTGCGTTTTCAATTTTTTCATCCTTAACTTTTACCACGTCAATTTATCAACGCTTTTACTGAATAGTAGGACCTTCGTCTAAGGTTGTTTCGTTCAACAATTATTCCCCTTTGTACATTTGTGTGAAGGTGCTGCATGCCGTAGAAACACTGGTAGTGGCTGCTGGTCGAGCACCTGAAGACATTCAGGTCAACTTTCAAGCTTTTCTGTGTAAAAAAACTGTGCCTTGAGGATTTAGGTTTTTAACGGGAGTTGAGATCTATCTCAGCGTGATAGTGTATCCTAAACTTTAATAATTACGCCGGATATTTCAATGGTTACCATGCTGCCGCGTACAGGTGTTGTCGCCCATCAAGCGTGGCCCTTGCGGCACCATTGAGCTCAACCGTCGGCTCCAGCAATTGCTGAACCCGCAAGCAGCTCAAGCAGCAGCAGCGAACCAACGAAGCAGACGAAGTCCCGAGCTAGACACTTTTGAGACTTTCAAACATCCGCCTTCCTTAGATCGAGTCTTTGTGGGGGATCGTATGCTTCAGCTGGTCAATGATTACGACCAAGCGGTGTTCAATGGAGATCCTGGTTCAGTGAGCACGGTTTTTCCTAACGGTTCTTTTGTGGTGGACTTCGAGAAAACACCTGCGCCAAACTTGGCTTCCGACTCTGCTGCCAATAGCGAAGCCGCGACTTCGTCTCCTTCTTCTTCTCAAGCCCTGGTGTCAAACCGCCGCAGCGTCCAGTACCGGCCGAGCGAACTCAACACGCGGGTGTCCTTGGCCTACGCCCTCACGGTGCACAAGGCACAGGGGTCCGAGTACCCGTGCGTGGTGGTGCCAATGGTTCGCGCCCACGGGAGCATGCTTCAGCGCACCGTGCTGTACACCGCCATGAGCCGCGCCAGCACGCTCCTGGTGCTGGTGGCCGACTCCAGCGTGCTCGCCAGCTGCGCGGCGGCGGCAGACCCCCAACGCCGGTTGACCAACTTGCCGGCCCGCGTGCGCCTTGCCGTCGCTCAAGGAAAAAAATCCGAAGGCAGCAGCAGCAGCACCACCACCACTACTCCAAGTCCAACTTTGATGACCAAGTTAGTGTCGGACGCAGAGATATCAGAATCGAAAGTAGCTCCAAAAAGAACGAAAAGCGAACCAAGTGCGCAGCAAGAAAAGTTTACAGGAGTGCCTCTTTCAACTAGCGACTTTCCTGATGTCCCCTTTTAAGTAGGTGTGAAGTCTGATGGCTAAAGGATCACTGAATTGGAGCTCTGACATAGGTATGCTGAAATGCTGGATCGCCTCTGCCCTCTGCCCACGATAACCAGAATAGTATTGCTCAGGCGAAGCTCACAACAGAGGTTTAAATCTGGATGGGAGGCCTCTGCGCCCGACTAATTTTTGAAGGGACGTGAACCAGCCAGAGCAATTGAAGTAGCGCACATCGCACATTCTTGCTCGGGAGCGAGAGCTTCATAACTTACAAAACAAGTTGTAAGGTCGCTTGGTGGCTCTGGAGGAATTCACTCCGATTTCTGGTTGTTCCGATTCCCAGAATTTCCCTCCCACAGCAGTTGGGAGTGAAAGTAGTAAGCGTTCTCTCTCGCTTTCCGACTTTCTCGAATAGTCTTGTCTTGGCTCGGCGCCTAACTCAGTTCCTGGCGCCTCGACGGCACAGCTGCCTTACGCAGCCCGCGCCGCTTATTTAGCTGTGCGGTTGAGGTTGTCGCTCCGCACCTCACTGCTTGCTGGCTTAGTACGCTTTGGCGCACTCAGCAACAAAGTAACCCGCTCAATCCGACGGCTTCACTTACGTGCTGCGTTGTGATGTGTGCTATAAGACTAGAGGGAACTGCCCTGGTATTTGGCCGATGTTTGAATTCGTTGGGTTGGGAAGTTCGGCGAGACCGCAATATTGGCTCGCCGACTCGCGGCCTTTTACATAACGACCTCGCGATTGGCGAATTTACTAGTATGGTATGGTGCTCCTATATATATTACCTTTTCGGAAATAACTCAGGTCTATAGTGATTTGTTAGGATTAAATAAAGAGCGCATTTTGATTGTGCCGATAGAAATAACTCCTCTGTCCCTTCCTGCGTGTGAGTTGGTAGTCGATGGCTCTCGTGGTCATGGTCTCTCAAATGAAGAACATGCGCGTGTGTGGTAATCCAAGTGATCATGCAGAATTGATGGTGTTTCAAGTAGCCCGCAACATGCAATTTTAGACGTTTGTAATGTACAAATCAGAAAGTGCGATTTCTGGTTCATTTTCCTTTTCCCGAAGTGGTGTAAGGCCCAGCATAGCCGAGGCCCGGTTGTAGCTGGAGCGTGAGCCGGTGCTGGCAACTGACGAGCCGAGCCCTCTGCTGCCACGGCGGGAATTGATGTCAACACTGCCGCCGCCAGCAGAGCCGCGAGAGCTCGATTGGTCGAGCGACTGACGCAATGCTTCCGTGATGGATGCCGCACGGGCGTTGCAAGCGGCGACGCGATTCAAAGGCGGGGACACGTCGTTTTGAGTCTCAGTGGTCTACAACGCACCAATCATGAAACAGAAGAAAGTGGTCAATCCAAATAAGCATACCAATTACTGAAGATAACGATAACAGCGAAGTTGAAGCTTGGGTTTACTTCAACTCAATAGAAAAGAGCAAACCGATAAAAGTACCGAAATCGAGAAAGACACAGACCTGCTTGGCGCGCAATTCTTCACGAGTCAGCGCTGTCGACGACGCACTATTTGTGGACCCATTCTCGCTCAATGAAGTAGCCGTTGGCAGGAGCGCAGCTGCCTCTTCGTCGTCGTCGTCACCATCATCGTCGCCGTAGTGATCGAGCCCTGGAGGCAACAGCACCACTGATTCGTCAAGCGGGACGGAAGGTGCACGAGAGGAGCGGAATAGCTGGCTAGACGCGTTCGTGGACTCTTCCGTGAGGTTCATGATGTCCCCAATGCGCTGTCAGCAGGTCCATACAAATAGATAAAGGTTAGATCGTGCATGTAAAGTATATATCTAGATCACCAAGTGCACGACTGCACGCATCTTTCACGACATATACCTGCATAAATCGGTCCTGGTAGTTGTTGGGATCAATGGCACTGAGCCCCGACGGATCTTTAGCCAAGAAATAAGTCTTGAAGAACCGCTCAAGGCGCTTTTCCCACGTCCACTCCTATACCGCAATCAAAAAATGAAATTAATGTAACCGAGAAGCGGATCATATTGTTCATAGTTCCATCGCTAACATTCTTATGAAGACCAGTGCATGATAACCTATTCTTCCTCAAAGTGGCTCTATACGTCGACTAAGAGTAAGAATTTTCTGCTTCACCTGCAAGATGTCAATCATGCCAAAATAGTACGCATTTGGGCCGACAATCGAAGATGCCTCGATGCAGCAGTCTTGCCCCTGTGTCGTAGGCTCCATCCCAAGGCTCATTTGTTGCACTGCTCGAGATACCATCCTAACGCCTCCTTGATGACCGTAAATACCCGAGCTTGCGTTGCGACCAGTGGACTGCTGACTTTTGGACGAAGAGCTTCCCATCGCTGAGCTCCCTCCAGCCCGTGAACTGCCAACAGAATCGTAAGGCGCTGAGCTTGTTGAGTTTCCAGATACTGCCCGATAAGCTGCATCTGCCCGGTCAGTGGCGATTTCCAGGCGCTCTAACTCCGTCATCGACAATAAGGATGCCCATTCGCCTGCCATTGATGCAACACATTGATCACGTACCAAGCGCGAATGATAATCAAGAAGCCACACGATGTAAGCACACGTGTATGAACTTCGTCACCGGACAAGAATAATATTTTTTAAACAAAATAAGACAAGTAAGAACAATACCATCACTTGACTCGTAGGTCGAATCCATCTTCTGCCAAGTTACTGGTACTTTCTTGTAACTGATTCCTACCTATGAAATCAAGGTTGAGAGACAAATGAGAAGATAAGCAGCAAAACCCGTTTGCTCATCCGTATAAGATATCATGATATTGAGGTGAACCAAAGATAACCTTGGACATCCCTTTTTCGAGGTCTATTTTTTTTTGCTTTATCCCTAAAGTACCAGAAGAGAGTAGTCCATGATGTTCCGGAGCATCAGAAATTTCGAATCACGTTCCAGCTGTAGGCTGATCCGATATGCTTGGTCTGGCTCAATCTGAAACTTGGACGACAAGTCACAGTCCTTCAATATCACATTAGGAGCGTGCAAGCCTTGCACATGCGCCGAGCACTTGTCCTTCTTCTTGCCGACCACATATTTTTGCCCACAGAGCCGGCAAAACGTTTGCTGGCCAGCGGTTGGAGGCGAAAAGTTCCGCGACACCCACGAACCCTTGATGTCGAACCTGTGCCCGTGCATGCACATGGCATATTCATGGATTGTTTGACACACACTTCAACCATGAACCATGAAGACAGTACACTATCTAGAGTTTGAAAAATACATGCGAGTAAAGCATGCCTTCGACAGCCAACACTATTGTACCGTTCGTAAATGGAAAGCGATGTCTTTGGTGGCCGCACGTAAAACAAGTTTTCCATGACAAAGAAGCGGAAGTGCGTGCCGTAGACCACCAAGTTGTAAGCGCCATATATGCGAACCAAAAAAGACTCCGGGTACCTGCAATTTGAATTCAAAATTATGAAAATAAAAACAA
>Ga0307979_1000621_pt1 | contig 24452 bp, 34 predicted proteins | sample OrgLakmetage1058_FD_201833 | JGI IMG/M metagenome (GOLD analysis project Ga0307979, IMG submission 201833) | Saline water microbial communities from Organic Lake, Antarctica - #1058 | ecosystem: Environmental > Aquatic > Non-marine Saline and Alkaline > Saline | place: Antarctica: Organic Lake...
AAAATTCCACGCTGGTGTTGATACAAATGGGCGGTATAAAGTACATAGTACATGCTCCGATTCCAATTCCAACCCAGTTGCAATCAGGGCGTCTTTAAGCCTGAAGATAGCGATTAGGGAGTAGGCTTGATTAGAGTGGCCTCTCTTCAGCTATGTGCGCTATCTATACGATCCATAAATCGGCTAATGAGCTTCGTAAAATTGATACGGCGCATCAGAACTTTCTTTGGGTTAGCGCAAATGGGCCTTCTTGTTGATTACTCGTCTTCCAGGTCGATTTCGGCAGCATCCGTCCGAGCCTTCTTGGCCGCTGGATTGCCTTCTTCCGCTTCACCTCTGTCTCCTGTGGCACTCACGGCTCCTTCTTCTTCTTCGGTAAGCGCCGGCGCTGCCGCCGGTGTGGGTGCCGCCGGAATTTGCCCTGTGGTTTTCCAGAGCCTGGCCATTTCCAGGAGCTTGAGGTTGACAGGGGCATCTCGGTCGTCGGGGAAGTGGTAATCGTAGTACTCCTCCCAGCCTTCGTCTTCACCGCCCGTGCCGCCGCCGGCGATGGCGCGGCGTTTCTTCACTTTCTTGGGCATCATGGAAGTGACTTCTTGCAGCGCTTGGAGCTTGCGAGGGGCGCGCTTCTCCAGGTCGCGCCAACCTTCGAGCAAGACCACACGGTCTTCCTTCTCGCCGGACGCCTGGTGGGTACAAAGGAGGGTGGCAACAAGTTAATCATAGGGTACGAAAATTAGGAGGATGAGAAACGAGACGCAGTTCAGAGCTCAACTGCGCAACCAAATCTTTCTCTTTTTCTTCTTCTCTTCTCTGCTGGAATGTCCATCTTCTCATAAATCTCATTTCCTCCCCTATCATAATATCGAAAACGCATGCCCCTAAATCGTTATCCTATCTCGTTGAAGGCGAGATCCAAACACACACCAGCAACTCTCTCTGTCTTTCACACCTTGAGCGCCTCGTAGGCGCGGCGGTAAATAGCCCTTGCTGCAGTCAGGCCGCCTCCGACCCCAACGCTGCCGGTGCCATCGGGGACATCCTTGGACGCTTCAAAGGCCGCGTAAGACGCCCACACCTTCACGTGCTGCGTGCGGTCCAAGAGGCGCTCATAGAGCTCACGCACCTTGAGAAGTGGTACGTGAGTGAGAGGTAAAAGAGGATTAAGCAAGAGAAGGGCGGCAGCAATCAAGAAGGAAGCAACAGGAAACTTCGATGGGAAAGGGAAGACATAGCTGAGCGTGAGTGCGAGAGAATGTAGTGAAGGAGAAATACACGATTACAATAGAGAGCAACAAAAGGAAGTGCGCCTTTGCGTTCAATTCCTCACTTTTTGCCCACGCGCGCCGTCCTCGTCATCAACGTCGCCCTGTTCTTCGCGTTCAACCTTCGCCACCTCAATCTCAAACTCAATGTAACGCTTCCACAAGACCTGCGCAAAAATGAGAAGGCGCACATCACTCGAATGCGCCTTTCTTTTTCAAGCGCACCTAAGCCTTCTTGATTCTTCTTGTCATTATCGTTTCAGCGCTACTGCGTGTCCTTCTATGTACTTGCGTGCTCATTCTATCATAACCCCAACTACTACATTAGCACAACCACCCCACGAACCTCCGGCATGTCGAGAGCTTGTTGGGCCACTGCTACTTCGAACACTGCGCGAGCGCGCGCGTCCTCCCCCAGGCTAGCCTCTAGATCCGCGAACTTGATCCAAGCCCCACAATTGGTGGGGAGAGCTTCCACGTACCTGTGGAGAAAAAATGAAGGTGGTGGTGGAGATGAAGTGACAAGAAAAATGGAGAATGAAAATGACAAGGATGGAAAGACAAAAGACTAGCGTCATTTCCACCAAGAAGTGCTATGGATTCTATTGGCCTCTACACAAAGTGCCTGGTTCTCAAAGACCGAAGAATAAAAACAAAGTAAATGTAAACGAGTTCCTATTTTTGATCCAAGCACTCACTTGTGGAAGATGCTTCGGCACCGGTCTACCTCTCCCAATTGCCTTTCCAAATGAATGTAGTCCTTGAACACTTTCTCTTTGCCGAGCTTGCTGGTGTAGCCTAACCCTTGCCCCAGCAGCCGCCGGGCTCCTGCCAAATCCCGCTGCCGCACCTGTGGCATGGTAGATGGATGGACCAATAGATGGTAGTGGTGATGATTGATGATGGAAGCACAAGTGAGTGAAAAGATGGCTTAGGAAGAATTCAAAGAGAAAGGTGAGAGAAACGAAAAGCAGAATAAAAAGTGCAAATAAATTGGAGCAGGTAGAGGCAGTAAAAAAAGGATATTTCTGTGCACCCTTTCACCTCCAGCATGGCCGCCAAGGTAAACGCTTTCGCAAACGAGAAGTGCTGGTGGGGAATCGTGGCCAAAAGCGCGCGGTACACCTGTGTTGTGATGTTGACGACCAAGGGAAAGTGGGGTCAAATGTGTCAAGAGAAATATAGTCGCGCACGCATATACAAGCTCTTCAAATATGCAATTCATGCTATATGTAATGATAACCAAGAGAAGGGGGGGGTCATCGGCCTCAGAAGTAAGCAAAAATACGAAAACACGTACACACGTGCATGTACCAACTCTTCAGATGTGCCGTTCATGCAACTACAGGTGGTCTCTAGAGGTGCATGTGGCCTCTCCCTCAACATGTCCTTTCTCCTCACCTCCCGCGCTCGTCCCACGTCTTCAGCCACCAGTTCCTCGAACAAGGCGTAGTTGATCCACAGGTACACGTAGCGCCGCCAGAACCGCTTCTCGGTGCTTACAGGGGGCACCATGGCCACGGCCCGCTCGTACACCTCGCGCACCCGCTCGCTGTTGGCCGCGGCCCCTTCCTCCTCGAGCCGCGCGTAGTCAAACCTGACACACGCACGAAAGAACAACAGCAACAAGAAGGAAGCGGCACAAAAAAAGAGTCAAGTGCATGCCTTGATTCTTGCATGAAGATTCAATGACGACGATTCCGCGTCTTTGTGTTGTGATAGCTTCATTGATATGATTGATACATACCACGTGTCGTAGTCGTGCGGTGCAGCGGCTAGTGCTTCCTCGTATTGCAAGCGGCGTTTTCCCACAATCGCGTCTTCGATGCCGTCCTTGCTGCCAAATTTCTTCTCGAACGCAATGTAGCAGCGGTATAGCTCCGGCATTTGCTCGCGACCGAGCTCATCTAACGCATACCTTTCGTGGGTTTAGTACAAAGACGAGGTATCGAAGAATCGGGGTGAGATTAGTTCAATTCATAAGATTTCGTGGTGTGAATAAGTTCCAAAATGAAGGCAAAGTCAAAGAGATAGAGCTTATCAAAGGCATTCCTAGAGTAGCAGCTACAACAAGACTAACCCTCAACATTACTGTCAAAAGTATTTCTTATTACTTGTAAATGACGCGCGCGCGGTCGTGTTCGGTGGCCCTCTCTTCAAAAGCGGCAAAGCTCAAGAACAGCTTCTCCGACGAGCGTTCGGTTTCGTCGGGCAACTCCACCAGCGCTCGCTCGTAAACCCCCCGGCAGCGAGCCACTTGAAGCTGCTTCTCTTCCCACTTTGCAAACTTGAGAAACGCGCGCAGGGTAGGATGCACCTCCACGTACCTTGAAGAGAAGAAGAGAAGGTGCATTGCCAAGGTTGGAGATTTAGGGCATAGCAGAAGATGATAATGGGCACTGGAAGAGGGTCGTGGGTATGGCAGAGTGCGTTGTTGATAGAAAAAGGCGAAATTAGACGAACTGGAGAGAAATATGAGTGTCTCTCTTTCAGAGTCTGTATGTTCGAACTCACTGCTCGTACACCGCCCGCGCTGCACTCTCGTCCCCACGGCGCATTTCGAACTTGGCAAACGCGCTGAAGGCGTTCTCGTCGGGCTCCCACTTCATCCACCGCTGGAACACCTGGCGGGCCAGCTTGAAGTTGCCGAGCATTTCCTCCATGTAAGTGTACTTGTACCAGAACTGGTCGACCCGCGGCAGCAGGGCGGTGGCCCGGTCGTACAGGTTGCGCGCGTGGTTCACGAACTTGTTGCGCATTTCCATTTCCGTGTACTTGAGCCACAGGGACTGGTCCCGGTAGTCTACGTCCACGCCCCGCTCAAACACCGACCGCGCGCGCGCAAACTCCTGCTGCTCCTCTTCCCACGCCGCATACCTAGGGCAGAGCGGTAACAAGGAATTATGTACATGCAGCGTTAGAAAGTAAGTAAGAGGGTTTGTTTGACGCCCTGCACAAAAGTCCACCGATTCTGGACAGCTCTCAAGCCATCTTTATCTTCATTCCTACGTCTACAAAAGAGCAGCCACCCATCTTAACGACCACTAGCTAGTCTTTATTGACATGCCCCTGCATCAGTGTCTCACTTGGTGTAGTTGCCGAGGTGGTTGCGTTGCATGCGAATGGCGTCCTCAAACTCTTTGCGCTTACGCATGCGGTACTCCTGCAGCTCTTCCTTGTCCGTGATCTGCTGCCGCGGTGCTCGGGGCTCCAACTCGATCTAAGGAAGCGCATGCACACACACACACACACACGTGGTCAGAGTATATCTAGAGCGAACAATCGAGGTCCTGAAGTCTATGCGCCTTCCAGATTGCCTAGATACACTAGGCGACCTAAAGAAAGATGAGGAAGTAGAAGACCTCTAAAAGGCAAAGAAAGAGAGAAAATGCAGGAGCAATGTGTCATGGGGTAGTCTAGCCACCTTGCGGTCTCGAGCTTCGCGCAAAAGCTGCTCGGACGAAATCTGAATGGGCGCAGGTGCACGGTTCTTGACCTGCGCCGTCTTCGACGCCTTCGTAATAGTGACCTGGAGCATAGAATGTATATTGATTATACACATGAAGCACACTAGAAGTGCTCGCCGTCGACAAGAACTTATCCGCCATTCCCCTATCCAAATGCCCATCGCACCTCATTGCCGCGCCCAGAACCGTAAGTCGACATCTTAGCAGTACTTATTTGTGAAGACCACAAGCAATACTAAGCTTAGTGCCGTGTCGCCCTTGTCCAGTATGAGCCCACTGCCGGCGAGGGTAGAATGGGGTTGGTACAAAGAACTGAAGGTGAAGGTGAACGAACACCAAAGAAAAAGCAACAAGCAGCAAAAGCTAAAAGGTTACAGGGGGAAATGACTTTCACGTTTTTGAGGTTAACGACCGTCGTGTCGAAACCTCGTTTGCTCGTTTGTGCTTTGTGCTCCGCTCCGTTCTGCTCTCTAGACCAAGACAATGCCGCGCGGCCCCGCGGTCTACACAGTTGGCCGGCAGCTAGGCGATGGCCAGATGTATATTTTTTCCCTTTTTGACCTCGAGCCTGCTGGCATCTTGGTAAGTTTGTAGCCCTCGTTACCTTCAAGCAAGCCTATTGTCTAATCCCGGGGCGTTGCGCTACAGATTCGGGCCTACTGCCAAGCGACGTCCAAAGAATTGACAACGTCGCCCACAGAATCCGAGTTGTCATCGGCAGCGATCACACGTTCACAGGCAGATTTGGCTAAGCTCGCGGCGAGCTATGACATCGTAAGGAATGCATTGTCTGCGATATTATTACAAGTAGCACCTCCCCATGAAACAACTGTTGTTTTGCTTGGACGTAGGTGCAAAAGGGCGGACAAGATTTTTTAGAGTCTTCATTGAGCGGTGTGAATGCACCGAAGCTCGTTCCAACTGGCGAAGGGGTGCGGCAGTTTATCACGTCTACACCCGCTGGAGACGAAACTTTACCGCAGCTCTTGACCACTGCGGTAAACCTTAATGGACTCCACTACTTATGACTTGCCAGTGCTTCCACTAAGGAAGCCTCGTTAGAATTATATACTCTCCAGCACGAATGCAATTATCTTTCCTAATGCAGCGTCATTATGACTCTAGACAGTCCTTTTTGAACATTCTCGTGTATTCCTTGGCTTACACATCCTCTCCCTCCCGCGCGTTAACTCGACAGCTGGCGGAGCTGTGCAAGGAAAAGCCAGCTGGTCTCGAAGCAGTGCGCTACCTCGGCCAATGGCTCCTCGACAATAACCCCAACCAGCCAGCTGTGCAAGAGCCTGAGTGAAGGCGCACGAATAGCGCGACGGAATCGATGATGCTCTCCTCATCACGTGACCCGTGCGCGCCTACGCCACCGCGGAGTTTGATGTGTGTATTGCAGGCAATTCGTATCATTAGAGAAGTTCTCGGATCTTCGAGTGGCTAAATTAATGTGTTACCACATTTTGAATTGTTTACTATGAAGTTCTTTGTTCTATTTCCCTTACCCTTAATACTACAGTTACAGTTTTAGGACAAAAAAATAAAGAGGATTGGCGGAGGTGGATTTCTCATAACCTTCCAAGTTCCAAGTCGGTTTATTCGACACTGCGCTGCGCGGGCTAATAAAAGATATCGCACTTCACGTGCGACCGTGCGATATATGCGATATACGTTAGAATTCCTAGAAATCAAGGAAGGCAGTACAGTTTGACCCATCTCCATTTACTTATTTAAAGCAAAGGAGTTAAATTTTTGCTCAGCTGGAATTCAAAGAAAAGAGGAAAATATCCGGTACATCTCCCGCATGACACATCCACGCATTCGCGATCTTATGTCTTCCGGCTGCTTGAAAACATACTGAAGATGCTGCTTCTTTTTCTTCTTTGGGTGGTCTGCGATAAGGCAGCACTGGCATCACTGTTTCCTGGGCTATCAGTTTGAGTTCTCGGCGGATCGCGAGAAGGGCTTCGAGATGGCGATTGTGAGTGGGACTGCGACGAAGATTGAGACGAGGAACGCGAGCGGCTGTTTGATGAATCAGGAGAGCCGTGCGAGTCGTGATTGTTTCCACCTGCACCTAAAGAGTCAAGGGTTCTGCCATTCGATTGACTAGCAGCCATAGGCCGAGGCGTCTGAAGCCGCCAGAGGCCGCGCGCTTGCGGAGGACTGCCAGAAAAAGGCACTTGGTCCACCTAGGAACATTTGGGCACGGCAAACACAAAAAGTAAGCGACTGCAAGCAATCTAACCAACACAAGAATTCTGAGGAGGAACGATCAGTAAAATGGATTACATGAACGAGTTGTTTTTCACATGAGGGGTAAGCATATCCTAAAATGATTCATTACTGATTTGAGCCGGACCTTGAGAGGCGAGGCGTCTGGATCTCGCTCTGCGTTGGCCCATGCAGCAATGGCTTCCAACAGCTCAGCGCGATGCATGTTAGACGCGGTCATGATTATCAAGCTGTGCTGCAAAGTGCTTTCAGGACTTCTATCGCCTCCATTATGAGCGTGATTCGAAACGCGCCATGGCGGTGGAGGGCACTGGCTGGTCTCAGATGCAGGAGGTGACCAGCGGTAGCTGGCATCGGCAGCCGAAGGAGGTGCTTCTTGCTTAGCGTGCATGCGGTCAAAAGCGTCAATAGCTTTGGGTGATAGGCGCAAGGCGAGCTCTGATGATCGCACAGCAACCTATTAGAACAAGACATATGCAGGGATAAGTGTAAGTAACGAGGCAAAATGGACTGAATAAACATGGAAGAAGAGGCTCAAGGAAGTGAGCATCAATTCTTCGAAATATTTGCTACAGTAGGCACAAAATTGCTTTTAATATAAAATTCTACCATACTTCCTTGTGTCTGCATGCCATACCTCATCACCATGCACTCGCACGGTGTAGTAAGGCAGTGCCACCTCAACAATCATCCAGGGCTCAAGTTCCAAGGCTACAATCGGCGCCCCCCTCGCAGTGTCTGTTATCAACCCACAGGCCTTGCTATCAGCCGTCTTACTGCTTCGACGACGTCGATGAATCAGGTACAGCTTCTCGTCCGTCAGAAGTATCGAGCCATCTACGACATGAGAAGCGCCTGATGAGGAATCGTCCGCTGCTCGCCTCTTGCGCAGTTGCGTTGGTGTGGCCCGAGGCGATTCACGAGAAAGCGGCAAGGGCGAAGTAGATGCCGTGTGCACCGAATCCGGTTCAGTTGATTCACCATTTGCAGTGCGTGTGGTTGCTTCATTGCTGCTACCGTCGGAGACTTCCTCGAGTAAAGTCGTATGCCATTCAGCTTCAACCTCACCAGCCCAACGCGCGTGCTCAAACAGCCACGGTCGCCCTGCGCTCACTACTGAATACAGCTCAGAGCGCAAGATGGCGTCTGAAAAGAGGCACCCTATCGCGCTCCGAGCACCACTCCGCCCACCACGACTACCTCTATCGCTACTGCCAGTGCTGCCATCCAAATACTGCCCTCGTCTATGCTGACGCTGCAGCTGCTTATTTGGCGACATCGTTGAGTTTGCTCCTCCGACTGTACCCCGCGGACTGAGCTGGTTTGTGTTGCTCACACTTGTAGAGCTCACTGGCTTCACGCGTCGAGGTGGTGTCAGCGGTGTAGATGGTGAACTTGATTGCTCGACTGGCTTAACATCTGCTTCAACTTCAGTGGCTGGACTGCTAACTGACTGGCCCATGGCGAACCCGTACAGGGAGTCTACTGCCATGGATCCAAGGTTGAGTGGGGCCTCAGCAGCAGCACCCACCATCGATGCTCCAACTCCAAGGCCGAGGGCCACTACTGAAGATACGCCCCCATAGTCAGGTCCTGTAGCTAGAATGGACCCCTCACTGGTCACATCTTGGTTTGAATGGGCGCGGGCGGTTGCATCGTTGTTGAGATCGTCTGCCGCGTCGCTGGACATGTAACTCATCATCGATGCCAAACTAAGAGGGGCATCAGAGGAAACCAGTGCTGACCCACCAACGAAACCTTCGATGGATTCATCCTTAGCCTCGACGCTAAGATTATCATACATTCGGCAACCCTGTAGCGCGAGGTCAGCATCAACTGGAGGTGCCCGGCTAGAGGAACTAGGCCGCCACACCTGAAGGAGCAAGCCACCGCCTGGATACACTTCAAGCAGTTGAGCTAGTGCTTCTCCCGTGAGGCTGCCACTACTGTGGTCAGCCAGTGGAGCTCCTAAGAGACCTACAATCAAGTCTCCAGCCTGGAGCGGTGCCTGAGCGTGTGCGGCCACAACTTCAGCACAAACACAAGTCCCATTTTCACCCACTCGCGGCCTTGGAGAAGTGAAGCTCAACCAAGCTTTTGACTTTGAAGTAGCGGAAGATGAATCCGATGAGGTCTGCGAATTTTCTGCGGAGCTACCGCCGCTGAGGCTGGTTCCATCGATCGAAGAGCTAGGATTCGACTCGAGCGGTACCACTACTTGAACCTTCCCGCGGCCTTGCCATTGCACTACGATGTCCATATACCGCTTACCTGGCGAGGCACGCCAAAGCGTCAAGTGTAGTGGCAGTTGAACACTGTGGCTCAAAAGGCGCTTGAGGGCATCGTGATGCAGACCTGGTAAGAGGCGGCACCCATTCACTTCTAAGACAACATCGCCCACCGCCACACCCTTCTGTTGGGCCTGAGCGACCGAACTGATTACTTCGATTCGGCCAGACTCTTCATTCCGAAGCACGCCGACACCGAGCGGCCAGCGGTCAAACGCTACCACCAGGCGCTGCACACCTCCACTTGAGGGCAGTGATCGCTGCATCGAAGCAGATGCTTGAATTGAGGGCCGCTCAGTGCGCGCGTCAATGGCGTCCGAAGTAGAAGACTGCTCGACCATGCCGGCTGCAGTAGACTCAAACGGTTCAATTGAATCACCAACAGCCATTTCCTGCAACATCCGCTCCGTTGATGCTGAAGGCCGAGAGTTTGAAGCACTATTCGCGCGGCCAGCAGATCTATCACGAGAGGTGGACCGTCGAGCCCATCCAGACCACGAGGATGATTTAGGTTTCGGTCGCGATCCTCCTTCTGGCGTTGTCTGATCGGGTTCGAAGGCGCTGTGGCTGTTATTCTCGTCATCGGGCTTGCCATCAGGCTGTAACGTTGGAGATAAAATTGGCGATAGAGACCGCCCCGACTTCGCCGTGCCTACTGCTAATGCCGGTCGCCCACGCAAACCACGGTCAAAGCTTGACATTGATTATGTTGGGTAAAGGCACTCTACTTCTGTACTCTGTTGCAATCTATACTCCCGGCCAATACAAAGCTACAGTATCTCTCACATGCACACAGTTAAAGTCGTCATTACATGACACTACAAATCAAGAAGACCTCAAGTGTATGGCCACAGCAGCATAGGAGTACTTGCAGCGCGGCAATCTCATAGACCTACGGCGACTACGACCTCATGTAACTCGACTCTCACTTCTCACTTTCTCTTTCACTGCAAAAATGTTCAACCAATCACCACATCACCACGATTACAGCAAGACTTGGTTACAGTATCATGTGATCATGTGGTTACTCTACGCGAACGCTAGTCTGTAGTGTGGCTAGCTAATAGCGAACTTAGCTAAGCTACAGTAGCTATCTGTAGAGCTATCTTCTTATGTAGCAAACTTCCTTGGAGCCTCTCTAGCACTTAAAACCCGTTCGTAGAGCCATTATACATTATCTTAAACAGCCATCTGAGGCCACTGCAGCCCTCAAATTGGAGCTGCCGGGGAAATCGTAATGATCACTGGAAGATAATAGAGATGAAGTCCTCGCGACAGTTGAGTGTTCTTCGCTGTGCTCGCTCCTCTAAGAAAAGTACCTCGCAGTTTTTCCTTTCTCCTACTAGCAAATTTTAAGATCGTTCAATCCTTATCATCGACGAACTTTTAATGAATTTCGTGAGGCTTCTTTGGCTTCTCCTAACGATAACGCCGCATTTCGTGTCACCGCGCCGCCACGAGAAGCGTGAGTCGACCGGTACTGGCTCGGGCGAAGGAAAGCCAGCACGGCACCGCGCCCCAATGCACGGTGGCCTCGCGCAGCTCGAAAAGCGGGACTCTAATCACTTCTTCAAGGCCCAGCTGGTCGAAGAGCGCGCGCAGGCCATCATGCAGACGCAAAGCTTCGGGCGGCCCAAAGGCATGCGAGCCAGGGCCATCGCACGAGAGGTTGGGTGGCGGTGCTGCCCTGCTGACTGGTTCACCACCAAGAATCGGGAAGTTGACGCTGAAGTGTACTTTTTGCGGCCTTACAAGACGGGTGCAAGCACCTTACAGGGGCTGCTGTGGACTTGGGCCATTAGTCGCCACATTCCTTTGCTGAGCCATCCTCGCGACATGAACCGCACTGACCTTCCCCTTGTAGCTGCGACTGCGCCCGTTGCTTTCGCTGCCCACATGCACAAGACGAGCTCGGAGCAAGGGAAACACCGGGGTGCGCGGCTGTACGATGCGCGGCTGACCTTGAGAGACTACGAGCGCGTCGCCCGCTTTCGTGCACACGGCCCTCAGCCAAGCCGCCACGAGCCGGTGTATGTGGCCCTCCTCCGGGATCCACTCGCCCGAGCAGTGGCCACTTTCTACGGCGCGCACCGGCAGCCGGAGAGCATTGCGACCGCGAGGCGCACGAGCCCGAGGCTGTGGCGGCGCGAATCCCGTGGATCGTTCAGCAAGGAGCACTTGGCTCACATTGCTCTATTCGCTGCTCAAAAGGGCTCCAGTAGGAGATTCGTGCAAGCTCTATACCGGATTGAGCCTCTATGGGTGTTCTTTGCTCCTCAGGAATGGGCTGACAACTGGCACGAAGTGTTCAATCCTTCGGTGGCCAATGAGCAGTCGTCGTCTTACGAGGCCGATTCACTGCCAAATGAGGTCGACCACCTTGCAGCGGCAGGACCGATAGCTGCGGCTACAGAACTGCGGCGCCTTCACATGCTGGTAAGTAAAGAGTGAATGAATGGACTATGCATTGATGCTTTCAAGTTGCATGCGTGCACCCGCTCAAACGTGCACAGACTCTTTTCGAAGCATCCACTATTCGCATTTCATGGTCCACCTAAAGAGGAATATTTCATGCACTGTGATATGCTTGTGGTGCCGTGCGTGCTCAAGCTCAGGTGGGTTTCTTGGACCGTTTTGATGAGTTTGTCGTGATGCTGCGGCGCCGGCTCGGGTGGTTATCCCAAAAAGACATGGCTTACTTGAGAACCAACCATTATCGTCACCCAACAATCACAGAATGGCCTCCGAATTACGCACAACAGCTCAACAGCAGCTTACCAATCGCCACAGACCATGCCTTTTTGGCGCTGGTGGAAAAGCAATACCGCGAGCAGGTATGTGATATAAGGATCTAACGTCAAAAAAGTAGAAACTTTTAGCTGCCAATGAATGCACTCTAATTTAGAGCACAAATAATGATTATCACTTGACTTGAGAGACAGGATGCGTACACGCTCATACTTGAACGCGTACTTCACGCCTCCCCACATGTACAGGTGGATTCGTTTGGAGCGATACGCTTAGAAGCCGAGAGAGCAGCCCTGGAGTCGATGCTGGAAGACTTACGAGGCCACTGCGACCCGCGAGATTTAGAAGGGCGCTCAACCCGCGAGTTCTTACCTGCCTGCCGTCACCATTGCGAAGGCCACCAGCGACTGAAGCTGTGCTTTCACAAGCGGTAATCAAATTCATTCAGATACACGAAGTTGTTTTTGCTCCACTTTTGAGACAATTTTCATACTTATGCAAATGCTTTGGTGCTGCAATTTGATGTTGGTGGCCATGTTAGTGCTGTGCTGCATCCTCTTATCATTGCTTGGTTGTATTCTCGATACAGTTTTGACGAACAGCACAGCGCAGCGGCAGTCCGCACACGTGCCATCAAGATAAGGGAAATCTCAGGCGCTCATGCCGTGCCGCATACACCCATGGTGTTGCGCTAGAACGCTGACTGGCTTGAGGGGACTATTTCGCTTTCATATTACCTGGCTGTTTAGTGCGGAACCAGCGTTCATTAGAAACAGTCCTATACTACTAACACGCAACATCAAAAAAATAGCCAAAGCCTTGTTCAGACAGAACCTTGCACGCAAATGGGGTCACGAAATTGCTCGGGGATGGGCAACTCTTCTCCTGGATCGCCTGAGGGACTCCATTGTAGTCCCCTCCTCTGGGGGCGGAAACTTCTTTTGAGCTGCACTGTCAGAGCACGGAAGGAGCGGCCTTGGACCGCTACCATCACTTCCATGGCCACTCGGGCATGTGCGCCTGATTAACTTAATTTGTTTAGTTCGCGCTGCTTTGCTTTTCATCTCTACCTGTTAGTTTTCTAATTCCGGCCCTTCGGGGCCTGTCTCAAAAAAATAAATAAAGAATAAAGAACCAGATTGAAGTGTCTATAAAATTCATAAGCTAAAGAGTGCAAGTCCTAATCTTAGTGATTGAAATTGCACTCGGGATGCGTCTGTGATAAGATAACACTATAAATTCCTTGAAGTATTGTAGAGGGGCGTGCGTGAGTAGGATTAGGGCGCAGAAGAGGTCTCTCGGACTCTAGCTCTTACTCTCACTCTCTCGCTCCCAAGACCTGTGCTATCCCCCTGTAACATCCAGAATCTGGATTTTGGCTCTTCTTGATGAACTCGTCAAGTCATCAACAGTCAACAGTAGTATCTGTAGGATTGCGAATTGCGGGCCCTTCAATCGTGCACCGCAGTAGCATTTGGAACCATGCTAGTCAAAGATGCCCTTCATAGTTGCCTTCTTTTCAGCTTCCTATTCGAAGGATCAGCTTGGGTGATGCCGAAAGGGCCTGCTCCGCGGTGGGCGGCCGGGAGGCTCTTCTCTAGCGAGCTCAATGGCCCTCTAGCCTCGGAGCTCCCTGATAGTTTTGACGCTGCTGTCGAAGGAGCTATCTCGTCAACGCTTGCTGCGGCTACTGACGGGTGAGTTCAGCACTTTTCTATCTACGAGCATCTAGGGTGAAGCCCGTGCTTTCATCGGACGTGGTGCTGTAATCATGGGTGTACGACTGTAGTTTTGTAATGCCGAGGAGACAATGCCACTATAAGTAAATGGAAGAAAGAACTAACACGTGTGACTAATATCTTGTACGCTTCGTATTGCGTCTTAGATGGGAGAAGTTATCCATCACTTTCGACACTTCCGCGGGCGATGCCACGTACACGATGCTCAAATCAACGCTCCCCATGGCGCAAAAGTTTGTCGCTGGATTAGCGGGCCCTCTGCTCGAATTGCAGAACGACGAGAACGCCGAAGTCAACAAAACCACTGTACGGCTCTATTTTCCTGATGCTGGCTCGGCTGCTTTGGCACAACGAGACTGGAAGGTTCCCAACTAGTTGATAGGATGTTTTCTCCTGGACGGAGCTGCTGTTTATTTTCTTAGTGTAATGCTGACATGTTTGGTTCAGGATTTGTAGCTCCAACTCACTAGCACGCCTCCTCTCAGGAGTTGTTCATGAAGTTTTTTTTATTTCTACCGAATACTTCATTATTTTCTGCTGTTTAACCTCACGATGGGTTTGTTACACTGAGTGCCTACCTGCCCTTGAATGTGTCTCTGTGCTTAACTCAGGTGGGGACCCCCGACTCTCTGGTCCCCTCCTCGATCAGGTTTGCGTCGCTGCTGCGAGACATGCCAGACGCCTCCGACGCTGCCCTCATCTTCATTGCTCCGCGCGCATCAGAAGTAGATGCTTTGAAACCTGTCCTCGACAAAGTAAGCGATAAATTTCATTAGAATCAAACTCAATAAATCAGCACTTCAGAGGTCACTAGCAGAGCTGGGAGCGGTAAACAAGCAGTGCAATTCACGGTAACTCATCAGTCATCTCCTTTGCGTGGTCTTTGTAGGTGGAAAACATGGACATTCCAATTGTGTTCATCAACCCAATGCTCATCGACCAGGGAGTGGTGGGCTTTGGCTATGCAGGCCGAATCTTGCGGGAAACACTTCTCGACGCCCTCGTCTGCAGGTTTGCATCTTGTCATCTAGAAGCATGCTCAGCTTTGCGGAACCATTGCGACACTGCCTTTTGCCTCTGAGCTCGCCTCAATGTTTTATTTCCTTCTCGGTGTCCTCTCTCATGGGTTTGTGCGCTGTTTCTGTTTATTGATGCATGCAGCTATTATTTGCGCACCTTAGAGTGGGGCGCAGTGGCTCGATCTTACCCGAAAGCTTATTCCGTGCACCAAGCGGACAAAAGCGCAGCGGGCGGCTACAGGCTCCTGACGTCGTCCGCCAAGCTGCCCGATGCTGACACACTCGAAGAAATTTACGAGGAAAACAACGGCGGCGGTGGCGACGGCAGCGGGAACGGGTTCATGGACGGGTTCACGAAATTCGTGAAGGGCTTTCAAAGCATTTAAAGAGCCGGAGACGTAGGGCATTCGGATGGAAGTTAGATATCTTAATATATGCTCATTTCATAAGAACCTTTCCGTGTTTCGGAAGATTTCCCAAAGGGCTGTAATGAAAGGGCGAACAGACAGGTATATAAGGCAATACAATACAGTATGTACCATTATTTGGCTTTAGAAGGAAGGGGTGCTAACCAGGCAAATATTCCCCAGTCCCTAATATGTCGGAATATAGGCGAAGCAGTATAATGTAGACGTCAGAGAATCCCCCTGGTACTAGTAGTCAGAAGAGCTCCGTTGTTGGATACCAACGGCGCTGTCCCCAGTCCCCACGTCACTATGTTACCCTCCACCGCTATGTGCCCACAGTGTCCATCCTGAGCCTGAGTATTCCTGTTTGCGTGCCGGACTGCTGAGTCTGGCATTCGTACTGTATTGGATTAGATTATACTCCCCAGTTGTTGCCCAGGTGTAAAGAATCATCAACAAATAACAAATAGCTGCGTAATGATGAATCCTCCAGAACAAATCTAACTGGGCTGAGTGTCCTTTTGCGTAATGTGATGTGCATCGTATAACACTGGTTTAACTTCACAGGACTTTAGTGTAGTGTATTTAGTAAGATCCTACGAGCTCCAAGAGTAAGTGTTATGGGAGAGTACATCCTGCATGGAGTTTTTCTTTGAACTGTCGTGACGTCGTGACCATGACTGCACACGGGAATGGAAATTCTAGTTAAGTTACGAGAACCAGGGCCTAAGAGCATAGGTGGGAAATTTTATTTCGAGCGAACTCTCAGGGCACGGAAGAGCGAGCCACTTTGGGCCCTTATCATTACTTTCAACCCATGCGCGCGCACATACTTCCGAATATCGACAGCACTGTGCACCCTAGCTATAGCCAGTGTGTTCATAAGCCTTTACACAAAATTGAGCTGGCCCCGAAGACTTATGAGGAGTATATTACTTCATTCAAGGCCCTAGTTCCATCACCGTCTTCTAACTTGGTACGCGAAGTGTCTTCATATGTTAGATGACCATTACTACTCGCTCGTCGCAGACACTAATGTTGCCAAGTGCATCTCGTCGGGGATGTAAGCCTTTTGGCGCTCTGAAGTGCGTGTGCATACACAATACCAATTGCCCACTATTCGCTCAACATAGACACTAATGTTGCCAAGTGCATCTCGTCGGGGATGGAAGCTTTTTGGCGCTCTGAAGTGGGCGTGCGTAAACAATTCAAATTGTCCATTACTCCTCACCTTAGGCACTGATGTTATCTAGCGCATCTCGTTGGCGATGGCTTATGGCGCTCCGAACGTTGATTGCAATAATGAGAAATTTTGTACCGCTTTCAAACCTTAAGACTTCAAAACTTCACTCCGCAGTTACGCAATAAATCTCGTTATGTGTGTAAAAGTTATTCTGAGAGTGAGTTTTGCTACCAGATAACTTTTACGTCTATCTCGCCATTTGGGCTTCATATATTTCGACAGTTACTTTCACAATCGGATTATTCGTTTAACTGGTCATGTCGTGCGCATGGTCGCGGCAATGGCCTACTGGTTGGTCAGCACATTCCAAACTGGCAGGATACCTGCAGATGGCCAAAAATAGAATGCTAGAGACGGCGTTTGGCCGTGAAGGCATTTCAACGGAGTTTGGAATGGAGAAACATCCTGAAGGCTAGGGCGAGGTGAAGAAAAGAAATTCGTTCTAAATATACGCAGCGTTCAGAAGATCGCTTTCTTCAAGACGGCGCTAAGCCCGATCCGACTATTTCTGAATTTTTTTTTTTGAAGAGTTCCACCTGCAGAGGACTACAAAGTCCCTCAGGCGATCCAGAAGATTTCGTGCTGTTGCACGCTGAGCGTGCATACTAATACTTACCATTAATAAGTAGATAAGTCTTATATTCAAAGCAAGTTTGAATTGGCTGCGTTTCCTTTTGCAAGGAGAATATTTAAATCTGTAGTATGAATTGGTACGCAGTAGACTTCCTTGAGCTTTCAAAACTCTAGCTAGAAGAGGTGTTAGATTTGAGTCTTGGACTCATACGGACGACAGAATTACAAAATCAAGCCCTACGGAACATGTTCAAATGATGAAGAAGCTGCTCCTTTGAGCAATCAGGCAAGAAGTGGTGAGATTCTAAAACAAAATCTAAACAAATGGATGTAAGTACTACCCCACGTATCGAAACGTATTGTTGATATATTTTCTCTGGACAGTATAGTAGTCATGTTGTCACAAAAAGAAAGGCGACCAAATGGTGACCAAAGGGCTTGTGTAGCCTCCAGCGGAAGAAAAAACGATGACCGCTGTGGGATTCGAACCCACGCCCGAAGACTAGTACCTGAAACTAGCGCCTTAGACCGCTCGGCCAAACGGTCATACCATGTCTGGAATATTTTGCTGTATTATTCTCATGTTTACGATTATTTAGCCAATTCATGTCAATACCAAGTGTCAAGTGTGACCAAGTCAAGTGAGCAACGTCTTCTTGCGTGAAAGATCCTCGTTCACAAGAAGCTATAGGATAGGAAGTGTCATCGTGTCATCATAACAATAGACATCTTCGAGAGCAACCGGAAAGTCCGTAGCGAGAGAGTACCCTATAGGGTTTCACATGGCCATGCCATTATTGATTATTGCATCTACTCTCATAATTTATTCTTCGCCGTCGCTCGCGCTCCTGATATCAAACCAGCGACATCAGCCCCGCTTTCAGACTGCTCGCGTTGCCTCCCGTGCTGCAACACGCGCTGATGACTACGAGACTTCAGCGGAAAACTGGTGGCGAGTTCATCGAATCGACCGCCTCAAATCTGTAAGCGAGAGCGCTGACGTGCAGAATCCGCTGCTGCTCGAGGGCCATATCCACCCGACGTACTTCGTCAAGGATGGAGAAGTAAGCCATCTCTTGCCACGAGGAGTGAAGCACATACCGTGTCTATTTTCTATACAAGAGCGTGAAGTGTGTTGCACTAGCAATTGTGCAATATGAAACACGACTCAGAATCAAATTTAATCTGAATGGCTTCTTGCCCAGATTTTTCTTGAAGGTGACGCCCACCTCCTTTTCATGAATGATTCCCCGTCGTGTGCCCACTCACTGCCTCTATGCAGGCAGTGCTCAAGACGGTGATCTTTGATTCGCTAGCAGCGGCCAGCGAGAAGCCTATAGCATTCGCACGGAGTGGCCCCAAGGAGCGCCTCTTTTTCAACCCTTCACAGGTCACGGCGGCTATCGTTACATGTGGCGGAATTTGCCCTGGCCTCAACACGGTATTTGCTTATAGAATGAACTGAGATTCAACTTTGACACAACTGTAGCTTTTCACTCATGAAAATCACCCACACTTCTCCAACAAATTGTTTTTTTAAAATCTACCAATAAAATTAGCTATTCTAAGACAACGCCTGTACCCACTTTACTATCACCGATGCTAACTCCCTTTGGTACATAGGTGGTTCGCGAGCTGGTGTTTTGTCTGGAGAAGCAGTACGGCGTCGGCACCGTGTGGGGGGTCCCTGGAGGCTACAGGGGTTTCCTGAAGCCCGAGGCTTGGAAGCCGTTGACCGCTCAAGTGGTGGACCAATGGCACACTCTAGGTGGCACCGCACTCGGCACGTCGCGTGGAGGGCACGATACTTCTGCGATTGTCGATGCGCTGGCAGCCAAAGGGGTCAACCAAGTGTATGTGGTGGGTGGCGACGGGACGCTGAGGGGGGCTTCTTTGGTAGCCCAGGAGGCGAAGAAAAGGGGCCTAGTGTTGAGCGTGGTGGGGGTGCCCAAGACAGTGGACAACGACATTCCCATCATTGACAAGTCCTTTGGGTTTGAGACGGCGGTCGAAGAAGCGCAGAGAGCAATTGATTCGGTGAACGTCGAAGCGCGAAGCTTTCCGTTTGGCGTTGGCGTCGTGCAATTGATGGGCCGCAAGTGAGTGCTGTAACCAAACACAAATACACTCGAAGCAACAACAGTGAGCGTTGGGCTGCTCGTAGCAGTAAACTGTTCTTATTTTTCTCTTTCGAAGCAGCGCTTTGGTTGAGTTTTCGAATGCGCCACTGCTCTAATTCAAGTTTGCTTCATATTCCCCCCGCTTCTTTTTAATGCTTCCCTTCATTTCACGTGCCGCGTGACGCTTTCGTATGCCCTACAGCTCGGGGTTTATAGCTTTGCACGCCTGCCTAGGGTCGCGGGACGTGGATTGCGTGCTGGTGCCTGAAGTGGACTTTGAGCTCGATGGAGACAACGGACTCTTCTCCTACCTCGAAAGGCGGCTCCTGGAAAAAGGCTACGTGAATGTGGTGAGCTATAAGCTTGTGTTAAAAGATTCGCAATAGCACGGAGGGTAAAGAGAGACAGTATAAAATCATACATGCTGGGTTCAATAACCTGAGAATACTTCTCTTTACATGTCTCCTCTTTGTACTCTTCGCCCTCTCATACTACATTCTAATGTCAATGATGTGCACCTCTCACGTATTTGCAACAACCCATTGCTCTCTCTTTTTTTCAATCACATGTAATCAACTCTTCCCATGCGAGGTGGTGGCGGAGGGGGCCGGGCAGAGCCACGTGGCGGCAGGCGCCCATCTCGAAGAAGAAGACGCTACTGGAGGCAGCTTGAAGCGCTCGAAGCGCAACGCGAGAGGCCAAGCAGTGCTCGACGACATTGGCGTTTGGCTCTGCGACGCCATCCAAGAGCACTTCAGCGGTGCGGCGTATATAGAATAGAACAAGAATTTTTATACTTTGCAAACAAACGAGGATAATTAGGATGGGATATGCAAATATCGAGCTCCGCCGCGTCTGCACCCGACTTGCTTCGGTGTTCATACTTGCTGCATTGTTCTTGTACTCACCCCCCCCTTTTCCCAATTCTTATGCGCCAGACCACCCTTCCATCGCGCCGTCCCTGAAGTACGTGAACCCCACTTACATGGTGCGGTCAGTGAAAGCCAACGCGGCGGACAACGTGTACTGCACCGCGTTAGCGCACGGGGCCGTGCACGGAGCCATGGGCGGGTTTACCAACTTTATGGTGGGGCCCGTCAACAGCCACCACGCAATGATCCCGCTGGGCTTGATCTTTGCGCGCACCAACGTCGTCTCGATCACGGATGAGGTTATACGTCATTTTTCTTTCTTTTATCAATTTAGTTGGATGAAAGGGTTGGGATAATTCTTCTTCCATTTCCCATTCTGCCTTACCTCATTCAATATCCAGGTGTGGGCGCGTGCCATTTTCTCGACGGGTCAGCCAAACTTCGATGGTGCTGCTGACATTGGCGAGTGCGACGTGTCGACAGACACAGCCTATGGTGGCTGCACCATTGATTTAGAGCGATTATCCCCCGGCATTGGGGGGTGAAGAAACCTGCTGTAATTTGATAAGTGATAAGACAGAAGTGGAAATGTGGTATAACTAATGATCACATCTTCGTATCCTGTTGCTATTTGGTTCGAAAGTAAGGGCATTTAGAAGGATTTTGATGAGTGGATCGCCATTGCCAAGGACAGGTCGAAGTGGAAACAGCTGACTCACTTCATTCCCAAACCTCCTGATGCCTGAAGGACACCTCGCAAGAAAATGATTACAATTGCATTACGCAAAAGGACACTCAGCCCAGTCAGACTTGTTCTGAAAGTCAAAATTTTCTCTTGCTATATGCCACAGTGGTGTTTCTTTGTATCTTGGGGAGTATTAACTAGGCTATACTAGACTAGACTCTCTATGCCTCACTGGGACACTGGTCGTTTTATAATAGCCCCTACAAAGGGCCATGGGGCTAAAACTAAAAATCGAAAATATTTAAAAGGTGAATCATGGCTTTGTGGTGCTACTTCAGTTCTTCTAGCACAAAACAGAGAGAAATCAAAGGCGCGCAAAGACAAACTTCAGGGCTCGATCTATAGCCCTGAACGAAAATTAATTCACCTAAAGGAAGAGCTCACATGTGAAGTCCTCTGCTGTTGAACAAAGCACGACGAGTGCCATTTTTGATACGTGCCATATCAAGCGGTACTAGGCTTGGGTGGGCGTATCGGGTAAAAAGCGGGCAACAGCGATTGGCCGTTGGCTTCGTTGGTAGCTTCTAAGAGTGCTTGGCGCTCGTGGGCAAGGTAGCCGGCTTCCGACCGCACTTGAGCGGCAATGAGGCGGGCGGCTTTGCGTGCTTGCTCGTCAATGTCTAAGGTCTCGGCCGCCTTCGGGTCCCATTTCGGAAGTTTGTCCCATCTGCGGTCGTCAAAAGGCGTGCGAGGGAGGTAGAGCAAGGCAGATGAGGAGACAGATAGTGAAAGCAAGGAAGAAAGTATGAGCCTTGCTTAGCGTGTGAGTGAGGTGACTCTAAGGAAGAGCAAGCACTACAGGCGTTATGTTAAAAAAAAGAACGAAAATGGCCCTAGATTTATAACTTGCTCACTATCGCTTGAAAGACTTATAGACGATAAGAGAGTGGGAAGTTCGTTTAACGTACTCGTTGTGGCCATCGACGGCAAAGAGGTGGCCGCACGCTTGGCAGCCGTTGAAAAAGACCTTGGCGCCCTTGCACGAAGAATTCGGGCAAGTCGGCAGCACTTCTCCCACCGTTTTCCCACTGCCCAAAGTCGTCAGTGCCTTCGCAATTACTGCTTGCGCGTTCGAAATCCTGCCTTTGCAGCGAGGGCACTCACCGTGGTGCAGCCTTAAGTCTGCGCACGCCTCGTTCAAAAGAGGCCCTGCAAAGCAAGCAGAGCACATTTTCAGGACTTTGCCATTCACCGAGGTGGGCATCGCAGCACTGTTGTCTGAGGAAGATGTTGAGAGAGCATCCTCAAGGGCGTTTGCGGCCGCCATAGCAGCAGTAGCTTGACTATCATCGTCGCCGTGGCCACAATCGTCATCTTCAGCCGCGCCTGGGGTGCGGCGTTTGTTGACTTTGGGCACCCACAGAGGCTCAGCACAGGCCGGGCAGCCCTCGCCCTGCAGCAGCACCGCCTGTAGAGGGGAAGTAAAGCAACAGACGGATAATGCACGCCTCTAAGCAATCACATGCTAGTTTAGACCCTCAAAATTCTTTACATGAAAAAACAACAACGCACCCGCTCTCAAAGAAGAGGTCGTTAAGAAGCGTTCACTTATTAGTGTACTCAGTCAATTCCTCGCCCCTTCTCGTTTCGTTTTTCCTACCTGAAAGCAGCGGGCGTGCAGGAAGTGTCCGTGAAGGCAACTCGCGTAGTCGCTTCCAGTAACGGGAAGATTCGATGCAGCAGGAGCACGGGCAGCTGACCACATGCGACGCGCACTAGCTTCGTCTCCTTGGCAGATCAAAAGTGTTTCTTTGCGGGTGCGTAATGCACCTTCCACGTTACGGAGCTCCTCACCACTACCTCCAATTCCTCCCTTTGATGCGTCAAGTGTGATGAGATCGGTGGGTCGGTACGATACTGGCAAGTCTCCCGGCTCGGCGTCCGCTTCGATGCACAAGATGCGAAGGTTCTGATTGGCTGCAGCCTTGAACGAAGCTGCCAATTTGAACTTGGCGACTTCGGAAGGTGTAAGCCAGGTGAGGGTTGGCATGGGATCGAGGCCGCATTCATCTAACTTTTGCCACCCAAGCAGCGGCGGCTCCATTGCATCCGTACGACCTTCTTCACCTAGCGTGTGGTACGGATTGAAGTCTTGAGCGTCTAAGCGACCTAAGAGCGAAAAGAGTAAACAGAGGCAATGGCTGTGAAATTAAAAAGAACAACAAGACTTCAATACAAAGGCGAGACTGTGAATGACTTCTTGGGTTGGTAAACTGTTCGATTGGAAAGGGAAGAGAAATGGAAAGGGCGCATGAAGTGCCTCACTCGTACCAATAAACATCCAGCCGAGCTTCAATCCTGACCATCCGAGGAATCGCACGCCCACATCCCGATCTTCCAATGCGTCACAAGTCCCATCGTCCTTCATTTTCTTGAATTTCGGGTGCTCGTTGTGAGTAGGATCACTTGAATCGACAGCCCAAAGGCCATTGACATCGTTATTACCAGCTCCACTGACACGAAGCCACCTGTCTCCACTTTCCGCTGTGCTTAAAACGACCCCTTCCTTTGGTAGGGCAGTGCCACACATCTCGCACTTACTTAGATGGCTAGCATTGACGAAGGTGCAGGTTGAACAGGCTCCGGCCTCTAGCCTGGTAATGACAGTGCTTTTATCAGTGCCATCATCGCGAATCAACTCCACTTTGCTCACTGTCAAGTTAGCTTCTTCGCCATTCGACCATCGGAACAGTGGGCTAAAAGTGCCATCATCACGAGCGAAGGTAACGATGTCTCCCACAACACCACGGATGGGATCTTTGACGACGCGAGCACGCATACCGACTCGCAGCTCACTTTTCACATATCGTTTGTAATGGTCTTCGTTTTCAAAATCTTTCTCAGTCAAGTAAGACGGTGATACTGGTGGCTCTGGTGATGGTGGTGCGTCCGAGGCCAGAGGCGATGCTTTCAAACGATTTGCTGCCATAACAGCGTGACCTATTTGTACAAATCGAGCACGTCCGGACTTTGGAGAAGGAATACTGGTAGAAGAGGGAGCAGCAGAAGCGTTGGTATTGGCATCATTTTCATCATGTATTTGGATGGCATTTCGACCGTACCACCTACCAGAAGTGCACAAGGATGTTCAGCAGATTTTAGGTTAATATCAAGATATTTGGGTTCAAGGTTAGGGTATGAGTAGCTCTTTTCAGTTTTCTTGGTATACTGTATGCTAAAAGTCAATGGAAGTAATGCCAGGGGCAAATAAATAGACTCATTCTAAAGAACACACCACGACTTTCCGTCCACTTCAACGCGATAAGGTTGTACGTCTGCAGCATCGGTACTGACTTCAACCACTGTGCCGACTTCTCCCGCAATGAGCGGGCCACCAAGAGCATCTGCACCGTTTGCTTCAACGTGTGTTGACAGTTCCACCACTGCCCCAACCGATATGGGTGCCGAAGGCTCCAAAGTCGTTCGTGCAAGGGAGGAGCTAATTTCTCCCGTAGAGTCAGTAGATGGATTAATGCCCTGAAGCTTTGTTCGCGAAGGTGAAATATCTTGATCAGGGGCTACGAAGCCCACCACAACGACAGGAGCTAGAGTACGCTTCACGAGCATGCGATCTCCAATGGCCAGCTCTGGCGTGGCTCCGGTTCCTGCTGCTACAACTGCGGGGGCGCCTCCACCAGTAGCATCGGAATCTGCAGAGACACAGAAGGCTTCACCGCAACCGAAGCAACGAGGGCCGCCCAAACTGACACACGCTGGGTGAGTGC
>Ga0307979_1000624_pt1 | contig 24420 bp, 25 predicted proteins | sample OrgLakmetage1058_FD_201833 | JGI IMG/M metagenome (GOLD analysis project Ga0307979, IMG submission 201833) | Saline water microbial communities from Organic Lake, Antarctica - #1058 | ecosystem: Environmental > Aquatic > Non-marine Saline and Alkaline > Saline | place: Antarctica: Organic Lake...
AGCGCACCTAAATCTCGAGAGTCACCGGCATCTATGGCATGGATTTCCAGATGGAGGCCAGCGATGCTGTGCTCAAATTCCTGCGCTTTGCCAGCTTTCGTGGGGTGAACCAGGACCTCGGCGTACGTGAGGCAAGACAGTGACAGATCACCACCAACGGTGTCGATGAACATGCCGCGAGCCCACCTGTGGTGGGCATCGCTAGCGTCGCAAAGCGCAATGAGGGCCCCTGCGTCCAGAACAATTACGCCGGCCATTCTCCACGCAACTCTTCGCGCCAGGTAGCTGGCCATATGCCTGTCATGCACCCGGCGCTGCGGGTAATGGCTCCGAGCCGAGCACTGATGCGTTTGTCTTTTTCCTCCTCGATAGCCACAATGCCTGCGTCTAAAATCCGACGCAAGAGAACACCTTTTTCTTCCTGTGCGTCCGGCCATAGCTCCGCAGCCGACTCGAGGGCCCGAGAGAGGCGATCGCTTTCGGTGATCATATGGCGGGGTCGTATCGTGGGCATGAAAAAAGTGTAAAACTCGGTCTATCAGTGCAACACTGGGCTCTATCCCTGTGAGACACGCCTCACCGGTGGCACCCGCGATCTATACCTGCGCTGCACCCCTGCACCCTCCCCTCTGCTAAGCCCCAACTCTCAACGACTGACACCGCGATTCCCTCTCAGCCATTGACCACGCCGCACCATCCGAAAAAGACACGGAAGCCCAGACGGGTGGCCGCACCTGCCATTGTCTGGTCGGAGGTGACCAGCCCGCTGATTTTGTCCGTGACGGTCAGGGACTCTTCCCGTCGAACGCGAGCTATCAGTGCAGAAGCATTCTGCCTCCGTGTCCTGAGGCCCTGATGCCCTGATGCCCTGATGCCCACGAAGTTATCCACACTGTGCTACTCGGTGGCACAGTGCACTTTCGCTCCCGGGGCGCAGAACTCACAACCCACCTCCTACGATGGGGCTGTGACCCCTCTTGCCGCTGGCTCAACACCCGAACAGGTGCGGCAGGCTGCACAACTACTGGCCGCTGGCGGCCTGGTCGCCTTCCCGACCGAGACGGTCTATGGCTTGGGGGCTGATGCGAGCAATCCCCTGGCCGTTGGTCGGATGTTTGCGGCAAAAAACCGCCCGACCACTCACCCCGTGATTGTGCACATCCCCTCAGAGCGCGACATTGACTACTGGGCCACCGATATTCCTGATTTCGCCAGGGCACTGATGCGCGACTACTGGCCTGGCCCCATGACCCTGATTCTGCACCGCAGCACCAACGCTCGGGACCTCATCACCGGCGGGCAAGACACGGTAGGTGTGAGAGTGCCTGGCCACCCCATGGCGCTTAGCCTGCTCACAGAGTTCCACGAGTTGGGTGGCCGCGGGGTGGTGGCACCGAGCGCCAACCGCTACGGCGCCGTGTCCCCCACGGACGCCTCAGCGGTTCAGGCAGAGTTGCGTGACCACTTAGCCCCCACAGACATGATTCTTGATGGTGGGCCGTGTGATGTGGGGGTGGAGTCCACCATCATCGAGGCAACAGGGGCTGCCCCGGCAATCCTTCGACCAGGCGCCATCACCGCCGCCATGATTGAGCACAGCACCGGGATGGCCGTGTCTGACCCGTTTGACCCAGCCATTCGGGTGCCAGGTTCCCATACCCAGCACTATTCACCCACCGCCCGTGTGATCGTGGGAGGCACCAGCCTGGTCGGGGAAGGCCTGATTGCAGGCGATGAGGTGGCCACACCCGACGGTGTCCTCAGGCTGTCTGCGCCTGCGACACCAGAAGATTATGCCCGAGCGTTTTATGCAGCCCTTCGAGAAGCAGACCGGCAAGGCTTAGCCGTGGTGCGAGTAATTCCGCCCTCCGGGGATGGTGTGGCCATTGCGATTCGGGATCGCATTATGCGCTCCGCTGCCACGGGGTAATCCACACCGCTCTGTTGGCACAGTCGCTCCTCTAAGCTTCGATGGTGCCAAGGAGAGTGTCTCGAGCCCCCTTCGTTCTTTTGCAACTAGCAAACATTTCTGGTGCTACGGCCAACGCGATGGCCTTTATCGCTATCCCCTGGCTGGTTTTAGAACTGACGGGCTCTGCGGCCAGCACCGGCGTGGTGGCCGCAGTGGCAGCGGTGCCGGCCATCCTGATGTCACCTCTGGCGGGGCTTCTGATTGACCGAGTAGGGCGAGCGCGCATTGCGGTGCTCTCCGACATTTTTTCGGGCGTATCCGTCTTACTGATCCCGTTTGTTGCTCTTCTGGGCCGACTTGATCTGTGGGTTATTGCCGGTGCGGCACTATTGGGGGCCCTGTTTGACCCCGCCGGGTACACCGCGCGAAAAACACTGATCGAGCCCACGGCAAAAGCCAGTGGAGTGGGGCTTAATCGAGCAAATTCTCTCCACGAAGCGCTGTTTGCGTTGGGTTTTGGTCTGGGTCCAGCCATTGGTGCGTTTCTGATTGGCGCAGTAGGAACCACCACCTCTTTTGCGGTGATGGGCATCTTTTTTGGCCTCGCCGCGGTGTCCGTGATGTTAATTCCGCGTGCTTCCACCCTGGTGGCCGATGATGCGGTGGATGACCCTGACACGTGGTGGCGGGACGCCATTGCCGGTTTTCGGGTTATCCGCAAAGATAAAGCACTGTTGACGGTCACCGCGTTCGTGGTTTTTCTGGATTTCTTTTATATGCCCACCGAAGTGGTCATCTTGCCCACCTACTTCGAATCACAGGGCAACCCGTGGGGGATGGGAATTGTCATTTCTGCCATGGCAATCGGCGGTGTGATTGGCTCCTATTCCTACGCACCCTTGGCGGCCCGCTTCAGTATGCGCGCCATTGTGCTGGGATGCTCCATAGCCTCCACAATCCTCATGTTTGGGCTCGCATTTTTCCCACCGGTGTGGGTGATGGCCCTGTCTGGTTTTGCTTTGGGGGCAAGCTGGGGCCCCATGGGTCCCCTCCTAAACACCATGGTGCAAACGCGCTGCAAACCTTCCGTACAGGGCAGAGTCTTTGGAGCACAAATGTCGCTGTTTGCCTCAGGCCCGCCGCTTGGCATGGTGCTGGTGGGAGGGCTGGTGGAGGGTCTCGGTGTGTTCCTGGTCTATCCGATGATTGTCGCAATACTTTGTATTGTCGCTGTGGCGATGGTGTGGATCAGGCAGCTCAAAGATATGGACCACCCTCACACACTCCACTCTGCGCCCTAACGCACTCTGCGCCCTAACGCACTCTGCGCCCTAACGCACTCCGCGGCAGCACACGCCACCCCCGCACCACCCACCACGGCAGACCCGCTAAGGTTTGGAGCATTTGACTCTTTGCGTAGAGGACACCCATGGACCTTGAAACACTCGGACTATTGGGCGTTTTTCTTGCCGGAGCTATCCCCTGGTTTGAAGCGATCGCTGTGGTTCCCGCGGGAATACTTTTTGGTCTGAACCCCCTGTTGACGGTCATCGCCGGAGTGACCGGCAACGCGGTAACTATTTTTATCTTTGCCTACGGTGGCCATGCCATTCGCAGCCGGTTGCTCGCTCGCCGCGTGGCAAAAGGTTTGGAGGGAGAATCCCCACGCTTTCTCAAAGCTCAAGCATCCTTTGACCGCTGGGGCATCTATGGCCTTGCCGTTCTTGGACCGATCATTATCGGCACCCAGTTTGTCGCACTCATTGCCGTTGCAGCGGGTCTAAAACCGCTCAAAGTGTCCCTCATTGTGACTATCGGAACAACGGCCTGGGCGGGCCTGATAGCCATTCTGATGGTGGTCTTTGGCTTTGACCAGGTGGGCCTGGCCTTCGCCTAAGTCACGAGGCCTACTCCGCTTCACCTACTCCGCCCCAGCTGCTTCGCCTCACCTGCCCCTTCTCATCGATTGTGGCTTCTCGATTCTCCTACCCAGACAGCCGCTCTCTGCCTAGTTCACGGGTGCGGGGGCGAGCTCATCGCGCAGAAATTCACTGGGGATGGGCTCAGGGAGCTCAATCACTCCCTCAATCAGTGAAATGGTGGACACATACCAACCGTCCCGGGGGTTCATCACAAACCCCGGAACAAGCCATGCATTTCCTGCCCCATCCCACACCGTGAGAAGCGTTTTGCGGGCATCGGTCACAACCAGCACCTGGGTCTCTGGAACATCACCCTCTCCCCCAACAGGTGCCGGGAAAGTTGTGGCAACGGCACCAAGATAAAACTCAGAGCTTGCCAAACCCCACCACAGCCCCGAATCTATGCGCTCCACCGCAGCAACCGGACTCACGGTGTCAAACTGCCCTTTTTCTACCAGCTCCACCGAGTGGCCAGAGGCCGAGGAAATACGTGAACCGGCATAGGAAAGCGTCCATTCCAGGGCAGTGTTCATCCCCTCAACCTGGATGGAGGCAAAGAGTGACAGGTTCAGGTCGTCTTGCCACAGCACCTGGACGTCAACAGCCGCGACGGTCAGTCCGGTTTGGGCAAACAAAGCTGCAGCCTGTTCTTTGGCCGCATCAACGCTGGGTGGTGTGCCCAAAGGATCGGAGAACTCGCAGTCGTCGTAAGAAACAACTGTGCCCTCTTCGCTGATCTCGTCAACCGTTTCACACACGGGCGCTGGATACACCTCGGAGTTGTAATAGGACCACTGCCCGGTGCCCGACCACGAAAGGTTTGCACTGGCACCCGTTCCATCGTCGGGTCCCACCACATAGAGCGGCATGGTGGCATCGGAGTATTCCGATTCCCTGGCTGTTCCTGCAAGCCCAAAAGCGCTAGACACCCTCGCCAGAACGCTCTCGGGTGTGCCAGAGAGGAGAACCTGATACACGCCGCCGCTGCCGCCATCCGGAGAAAGCCCTGGCCCGACCTGATACTCGGTGTCGATAAAGAAGGACCGATCGATGACCGAATCGCCCATCAGCTGCGAAGACTCCGCAGCTCCCCCTGCCTCAGCGCCCAGACCGGAGCCGCCACCGGCAAGAGTAAACAGTGGTGGCGGTAGCTGGGTGATTGCCGACACGCCCAAGGGAACAGTGATGGCCAGGGCGAGGAGAGCCACGCCCCCACCAAGAAGTTTCGTGCGGGACTGTGGTGCCATAACGGACGCCTTTCGGGTGTGGAGGGCAGAAAGATCCGAAAGATCTCCCTGTGGTTCGGGGAGATTCCCGATATTCATCGCGGCTTTCAGCCGAGCGTCAATAGTGTTATCCCTCATGATCAGTTAACGTCCTTTCCCGTCAAAATCTTTCCTGTCGTCTCCCAACAACGCCACCAGATGCTTTTTTGCCCGGAGAATGCGCAAGCTTGCGGCATTGGCACTGATGCGCAGAATTACCGCCGCATCCGACACGGCAAGGTCTTCCACAACCACGAGTGACAGAATTTCTCGCTCCGAGCCAGACAGTGCCCTCCAGGCTTTCGCCAAACGGTCATCCACCAGCGCGATGTCTTCGGCAGAGGGCGAGGTGTCAGGTGTGGCAAAAAGGTGCAGGAGGCTGGTCGAACGGTTCTTTTTTCTTCGATAGTTTGCCACCACATACGATGCGGTCTTATATAACCAGGGCAACTCGGCACCCTCAGTTATCGTGTGGCGTTTGCGCCAGCCAATGGCAAAAACATCCGCAGCCAGATCATCCACATCGCGAAACTCGACCCGACGTGCCAGGTAGCGGCGAATAGCCGGCACATAGTCCACATAGATCGTGGCAAACGCCGCTTCTGTCAGCACTGGTGCCCACCCTTTCGCTCTCCCTTTGTTAACTGTCTGGAGTGCGACAAATCTTTCATCGTTTCCCACAGCACAAAAAACCGTTGGTCCACCGGTGTTCCTCGGCCCCTCACCCGAGCCTACGAAGCGTGTCCCGGCGGTGCCACCAGGGTGTCCCGGCGGTGCCACCAGCGTGTCCCGGCGGTGTTTGTGTGTGTGGCACCCCGGGGCTCTCACACAGCCCACAGAGCGCCCCAAATGGCCCCGGAACCCCGCAACAAAAGCTACCCCCACCCACGCGGGTAGCGGAGGAGCTTTCACACAGTCACGTGCACACCGTTACGTTCACACCGTTGGGTCTGGCACCCAGACCGGTCGCGGCCATGCGCAACAAATCAATCACGGGGAGCCAGAATTTCTCGCCCTACCCTTTTTTGTCGCCACAGGGTCACACACACCGCAAACCTCCCCATAGACCGGAAGAGATGTCGACCGTGCGTTTATGGCAGATCTGGTCGAAGAAGTGCCTGGCTACTCAAAGCGCAAAGCGTCAACGGGCTGCAGCTTGGCTGCGGTGTTCGCAGGCCACACTCCAAACAGCACACCCACGAGCGCGCTAAAGCCCAGCGCAACAAACACCGTGGTGGGGTCAATGAAGAAATCCCACCCGCCAAGAACGGAGAAACCAAACGAGGCCAACTGCCCAATGACCAAACCGATCAGACCACCGAGGAAAGACAGCACGACGGCTTCCATCAAAAACTGGGTCAAAATTTGAGATTGTTTGGCACCAATGGCTCGGCGAACACCAATTTCTCTGGTTCGCTCGCGAACTGAGACAAGCATGATGTTCATAATTCCAATACCACCCACCACCAGCGAGATTCCCGCAATACCGGTGATCAGAATTCCCAATGTTCCGGTGACCGTTTGAATGGTGTCTTGCAGTGCGGCCTGGTTGAAGATCGAAAAGGTAGCGTCTTCGTCCCTCGTCACCCCTTTGGAGTAGCGAAGGAACTGTTCCACCCGGTATTCCACCGGTGGGACAGCTTCTTGGGAGACTGCTTGAATGCTGATGGCGCCCACGTAGGGGGATTTGGAGAACAAGCTTCTCGCGATGTCCTGGGTGATGTACACGTTGGCCCCCGCACCAAAACCATCGGCGTCATCCAGCACGCCCACAATGGTGAACGCAACCCCCTGCAGGCGCATCTCATCGCCAATGGAGGCTTCGGTGAAGCCCAAGTCATCGGCACCTACCGCGGAGACCACCACGGTTCGAGTGTTTTGAAGGCTGGGGGAAGAGGGCAGGAAAGACCCAATAGCCACATCAGGGTTCGCCAAATCGGCGTGGGTCGGCGAGACACCAATAATGCCGACACTGATGGATTCACTGCCGTAGGAGGCAGTGCCACCGCTTCGCACCTGCGTGCTCACCTGCAACACACCTTCAATCTCCGCGATGGCCTCAGCATCGGCCTCTTGGAGGCCGGTCGGAGTTGTGGCAGAAACGGTGATTTGGTTGGCGCCAAGAGACGCCAGCGAGCTGTCGATGCCCTGCTGGGCACCCTGGCCCACAGCGGTGAGTGCGACAACAGCACCCACACCAATAATGATTCCGAGCATGGTCAAAGCTGAGCGGACTTTCGCCGCCGCCACACGCGAGAGTGCAAGCCTCAGAGTGAGATAGAGATTCACCGGGCACCCGCTATCGAATCCACTTCGTCACGCTCGATTAGCCCATCACGAATATAGATCCGGCGATTCGCTGCGGCAGCAACATCTAAATCGTGGGTAATCAACACGATGGTGCGACCCTCAGCGTTCATCTCTTTAAAGACGTCGATCACTTGCTCACCCGAGGAGGTATCCAGAGCACCGGTGGGCTCATCAGCTAAGACCAAGTCGGGGTTTGTGACCAGCGCGCGAGAAATCGCCACTCGCTGCTGCTGGCCGCCGGAGAGTCGGCCTCGGTCAAATTCCAGGCGTTCGCCAAGCCCCAAACGCGTGAGCATGGCTCCCGCTCGTGCTCTGGCTTCTTTCGGACGTAAGCCCTGATACAGCAGCGGTGTGGCCACATTGTCCACAGCCGAAGTGAGGGGCAGCAGTTGGAACTGCTGAAACACAAACCCAATCGCCTTCGAGCGCAGAGCCGTCAATTGGTTGTCATCGAGGGTGTCGATGTTTTTACCGGAGATTTTGACCGAACCCGATGTGGGGCGGTCCAAACAACCGATGAGGTTCATCAGCGTGGATTTACCCGACCCCGAGGGGCCAACGATGGCGACAAACTCGCCCCGTTCGACTTTGAGTGACACGCCCGCGAGCGCCACGGTGGAGACTTCGCCGGTCTTGTATTCCCGGCGAACGTCGGTGAGCTCAACGACGAAATCAGTCATTGCCATCCGGCGTTCCTTCAGGGGGGCCACCAAACCCGGAGCTGCTGGATGGCAGGGTGCCATCAGAACCGGTGACGACGCGATCACCGGCGGAGAGGCCAGACACAATTTCTACATAGAAACCACCGCGGATCCCGATCTCTACCTCCACGGGAGAGATCGATCCATCAGAAGCTTCCACCTGCACAATAAAGCGGTCTCCCTCATCAAGGATTGCTGTCACCGGCGCCGCAACCACTTGAGGGCGCTCCTCCGTGGTGATACTCGCCTGGGCCGACATGCCCGCACGCAAACCTACCGGGGGGTTAGGGACACTGATGGTGACCTCGTAGGTGGTGAGCGAGGCTCCTGTCACATCCACGGTGGCAAAAGGAGCCACCGCGGTCACGGTGCCTTCTCGGACTTCTCCAGGGATGGCATCAAATTCTAGATTCACCGACTGACCTGGGGCGATACCGACCACGTCGACCTCAGCAAAGTCAGCAGTGACCACCAGCGAATCGAGTGCCGCCAGGATGATAAACCCTGAGGAACCGGCGGTCCCGGCGGTGGTGGTGCCCACAGGCTCTCCCACCTGGGACGCCACGGCCACGATTGTTCCGGCAATCGGAGCGACCATGGTGGCGTTATCGAGGTTGGTTCGTGCCGAATCGAGTTGGGCAAGGGCGGAGCTTAAACCGGCTTGGGCCGAGGCGCGAAGGGGGTAGTAAGCCTCAAGCTGACGCCTGGCGGTTTCGAGCGCGGCTTCGGCCGTGACTTTCTGTTTCTGCGCACTGAGCAAAGCAAGAGGTTCGTTGGGCTGTGAGCCTGTACCCGTCGGGTAATCATCCACAATGTTTTCAATAGCCAGCTGCGCTGCTGTGATGGCCTGATCCGCAGCAGAAATGCCCTGCCTGGCCGAATCTGCGGTGGTTTCGGCATCGGCAATGCCTGCGCGTGCCGAAGCGACAGAAGCATTCGCTGCGGCCACAGCCGCGTCGAGCGCGCCGGGGTTTATTGTCGCAAGCACCGCTCCGGCCTCCACGACATCGCCGACGGCGACGTTGAGTTCTTCCAGGGTGGCAGAGATGGCTCCGGGGAATTGAAGGCCAAACTCTACGCTGGGGTCAACGGTGCCCGATGCCGCCACGGTCACATCGACATCGCGAACCTGCACTTCCTCGGTGAGGAATGTGGTGTCAGAGGAGCCGCCCTGAGCCAGGGCTATGCCCGTCCCGGCTGCGGCGACGGCAACAACAATCCCTACAGCAGTGATCACTTTGGTTCTGGTTTTCACGCGTGTGTCCCCTCAAGCTGTCGCCCCTACCGGGCAAAGCCCCAGTATGCCAGGCCTTTTCTTTGATTCAGCTGGCTTATTCCAGAGAAATCCCGATGAAGCGTGGTGGCCGAATTGCTCTAGCCCAACAAATCCCCACAACAACCGGACAATCGGACCCCATAAGACCTCTCCGGATTGTGCTTCGAACCGGCGCCAGTGAAATTGGCCTCAGTGTTCGGGCCGGCACTAAGGCGGTGGGGTCTTTCACAGCGTCTGCTGCGGGCGTGCGCTCGGCGTCATGGGTGAAGATGGTCGCCGGCGGTGGGCTGGAACCCATCACCCTCCTCATTGGTGTGGGCTCCACCTGGCCACGCTGGAGGATCCCAGAGTGGGTTCTCGTTTCTCTGCTGCTCACCTCGTCGGACCCACCCGCGTCAGAGGCGCACGCTAGAGTTTTACAATGCCTGCAGCCCGCCACGACCGCCTCATTTGGATTGACTGCGAAATGACCGGGCTTGACCCGGTCATCGATGAACTTGTCGAAGTTGCCGTGGTTATCACCGACTATGCCTTGGAACCCCTCGACCCCGGCTTCACCGTCGTCATCAAACCCTCCGACACAGCGCTGGAGAGCATGGGCGATTTTGTGCGCCAGATGCACATCGCAAGCGGCCTACTGGACGAGATTCCCGGCGGTGTGTCCGTCGCCGAGGCCGAAGTCGACATCCTTGCCTACATCACGCGCTTTGTTCCGGAGGCGCAATCAGCACCACTGGCAGGAAATTCCATCGGCACCGACCGAATGTTTATCCTCAAAGAGCTCCCCACCGTTCATGATCACGTGCACTATCGAAACATTGATGTGTCGACCATTAAAGAACTCTCCAGGCACTGGTTCCCCAAGTCGTACTTCCACTCTCCCGACAAAAATGGCGGCCACCGGGCGTTGGCTGACATTGTGGAATCTATTCGCGAGCTCGCCTACTACCGCCAGGCCGTTTTTGTTGGCCAACCAGGCCCCGATACGAAGGCCCTTGGCATCCTGCGCGATGACATCACGGCAACCTGGGCCGAGCGACTGTAATACACTTAGCACGCTGTTCGAAGAGAACAGCCATGGTGGGTATAGCTCAGTTGGCAGAGCGCCTGGTTGTGGTCCAGGAGGTCGCGGGTTCAAGCCCCGTTACTCACCCCAAGAATTATTGTCCAGCGATGTCGCGCGAGCGATGAGTGAGAAGAAATCTCTCCTCCTGTAGCGCCCACCTTCTCCACTGCCTGGCGTAGGGATCGCCATCGCGAGCAATAGCTCGCTCTTTACGCTCTTTTTCGTCCATCTCAAGCCAGATCAGTTCAGCGCCCAAGTCCTCACATTCACGCCTGATCGCACCACACCCCTCCACCACCAGCGGGGTGTCCAGGGGAACCTGCACCCATTTACCTGGGCTGGAGCGTTGCCAATCCCAGGTTTGGTAAGAGCCTGGTTGGCCGAGCGACCACGGAAGAATCACGTGGGAGTAGATATGCCAACTTCCCGCGTCTAAGCCATCCCACCCGGGATAGACATGATCAATGCTGATCAGAAAGGCGGAGCGGTCCGCGGCGAGACTCTCGGCCAAACGCGTCTTCCCCGCCCCCGAACGCCCGTCCACTAAAACAAGTGACCGAGGGTTAAACCACAAGCCCATCACGCCTCCCGGGGGTCGAATCAGACCGCAAAAAAGACAGTGACCACACCACAAGCAAAGCGACAAAAATGAAAATGCTCGCCGCCGCCATCGCCATTCCCAAGTTTTCACTGCCCGGGCGCGACATCAGCCGGAACATCACCAGCGGGAGCGTTTGTTGCGAGCCATAGGCCAAGAAACTGGCTGCGCCGAACTCCCCCAGGGAGGCAAGACTTGTCAAAGCAGCGGCGGCCACCACCGGTCGGGCCACAGTGGGCAACTCAATGAGACCAAAAAGCTGCGCCCGGCTGGCGCCATCGAGCTGCGCTGCCTCGAGGATGTCCGGTGACATCGCCCGCCTGGCAGGGGCGATGATCTGAAACGCCAGCGGGGTGAGGAACAAGCTTTGAACCAGGGGCAAAACCCACCACCCTCCCGAAAGTGCTGGTGACACATAGCCGGAAAGAACCAAGGCCACGAGACCTATCACCACGGGTGAAATTCCGATAGGAAAGAGAACCAACAGGCCTGCCCTGCGCCTACTGAGCCACCAGGCGACCACCAAAGAAATCAGCACCGCCACCACCATGTTCCGCAGGGAATTACCGAGGGCCTCCACCACACTGAGATTGAGGATATCCCTCGCGCCTCGGCCAGCCAGGTTGCTCACATTTCCCCCCAGCCCCGCTCCCTCGCTGAATGCCCTGGCAAACACTCCACCGATCACCCATAAAATCGCTCCAACAAGCCCTATTCCGAGCGCTCCGCCCACCCACGACCGGCTGGTCGCAGACTCCCCCTCGCCAAAGAGGACGGTGGGAGTGGCGCCTAATCTCCTGGCGACAACAAAAAAACTGATGGTCAGCGCACACTGGAGAAGAGCCAAGAACCCTGCCGTGGGCAGGTCAAGCCGTTGGAGCGCGGCGCTGGCAATTTCCGTTTCCAACGTCCTCACCGACCCCTGCCCGAGCGTGACGACCAACCCGTAACTGGTCGCTGAATACAGCGCCACCAACAGCCCGGCAGCGCTGAGGGCAGGGAGTTGCTGCGGCAATTGCAGATACCACCGCAGTTGGATGGTGCTGGCGCCATCCAGTCGCCCGGCCTCGATTTGGTCTCGGGGTGTCATGGACGCCGCCGTGACCGCGGCAAGAAAGCCCGCGTTCATCAACACATGGGCAGAGATGATGGATCCCACTGCCACCCACGATGTTTCCAAAGCATCGCCCAGCAGAGGCCGCAGAGCTAACCCGACCAGAAACGCGGGCAAAAGGAACGGGACAAGCAATACCCCGGTAACAAGGCGCCTGAGTCGCCGAAGCGAAGATAACCAGTGCCCCACCGGATACCCCAGAGCCACGGCAACGACCGCGCTCGCGAGTGCCACGAACGCGGTCGTTACTAGCAGATCGAGGCTACCCATCAAAGACGGCGGACCAGTCCCCCAACCACTGCTCGCGATTGGCGTTAATGTCGAGGTTTTCACCAATCGTTGATGTGGCTGGTTTCGCGAAAGCGGCCCATGATTCAGGGATTTCGATTCCTGCAACAGCCGGGTACACATACATTGCCTCGGGGACAGAAGCTTGGAACTCTGGGCTCAGGAGAAACTTCACGAGCGCGGCAGCACCGCTCTCATTGGCCGAACCCTCAATCACACCGGCGTATTCAGTTTGACGGAAGCACTCCACCCGCAGGGCTTCGGACCCAGAGGACCCATCCTCCAAGACCTCCGCTGCGGGAGAAGAGGCATAGCTGAGAACGATGGGATGGTTACCGCCATAGCGCGTGAAATCGGAGAAGTACGCGTCTTCCCAGGAACCCGCCACCTTCACGCCGTTGGCCTCCAGCGCGATCCAGAAGGATTCCACTTCGGCAGCTTCGTCAAAAGCAGCGTGGGTGGACGCCAAGAAAGCAAGCCCCGGTGAGGAGAAGTTGGGGTTGGTAATCACGGTGAGGTTTCTATAATCCTCGTTGACGAGTTCGCGCCAGCTCTGTGGCGGAGTGAGCGATTCTTGCGCAAACCACTCGACGTCATAGTTGAAACACACGTCGGAATAGTCAATGGCGCTCGCCTGGCCCGCAAGAACCCCTTCCGACTCGGCTCGGCCGAGGAAGGTGTTGTCGATGCCAAAGAACGCATCAGCAACCGGGGCATTTTTTGTCAGCACCAACTGGTTAGTCAACGAGCCGGTGTCACCCAGGCGCAGGATTTCCAGCTCATAGCCCGTTTCGGATTCAAACTGGGCGACCAGTTCTTCGCCGATGACGAACGAATCGTGGGCAGCAAGCCTCACGAGGGTATTTTCTGGGGTTTGACACCCGGTGAGAGCCATCAGTGTGATGGCGGAGAGTGCAATGGTTTTCATAACGTGCCTTTCATCAATCGGATATCGATGTGGCACGGGATAGAGATGCCTCCCTTCGCTGGCATGACCCAGATCAGGTTCGACGGTCGAAACCCTGCGGTTTCCTCTCAGTCCGAATCATCGGACTCCCGTGTACGGCTCTTATCCTAGAGCTTTCTGCTCTCGCGCAGTTTCATCCCCCAGCGGAGGCTTTTCGCCAGCGGATAAATGCCCAGGTAAGCCCACTGGGGAATACGAAGCGCTCGCTTTCGCAGACCGTGGTGGTTGTAGGTGGTGTCGAAGCGTTTCGCGTAGGCAAGAAAATCTTTAGGTGAATCATCCAGGCGCCTGGTGGACATTCCCACCACCATCAGGGGGGCATAGACGATGGAAAAACCCTCGTCGTAGAGGTGCACCGACAGGTCGATGTCTTCAAACATGTGTTTGTCCGCGTCCAAACAGATGTGTTCCCGGACTTCTTCCCACGCCGAGCGGCGCAGTGCCATGTTGGTGCCAAAAAGAAAGTGATACTGCTTCACCAGGCGAGAGATTGCTCGTCTGGCAGAATCATCTGCCCTGGCCGTATACCGCGGAAGGGGCAGGTCGTAGTAGATGACCGGACCCGTGGCCGCATCCACGCTCTGATTCATAAAAACCTTGATGGTGTTTTCCACCCAGTTGGGTTCCAGCACAGAGTCTGAGTCGATGCGACCAATGACATCCGAGGTGACGGCGTCAAAACCCATGTTTCGAGTCGGCGTAATGCCCTGCTCGACATCCTGGGTCAACACAATCAGAGGGGCCTCGGGAAACTCTTCCTGGAGTTCGCGAAGAATCGTTGTCGTCAAATCAGTGGACATATTATCCACAACGATGATTTCTCTCGCTGGGACCGTTTGGCCAAGTGCTGCCAAGACACAGGACCGGATGGTTGATTCTTCGTTGTAGGCGGGAATTACAATTCCCACCGTGGGAACACCACCAGCTAAACCCACTCGGTCAACTCCTAGGAAGAGGCATCTGCAGTAACTGCACCACGACGCTTCCACCTTTGGTGGACTGCGTGTCAACATTAACAAAACCGAGCCTGTGGTGGAATCGAAGACTACCGGGGTTTGGTGGCTCCAGATTTACCTCACAGGTGATGCAATCGCGTCCCGCGTCCCCAGCCACCTCGGAAACGCGCTCATACAGTGCGCTGCCCACACCCAAACCCCTGGAGCTTTCGGACAACACGATTCGATCAACGTAGAGGTGGTTGTCAAAGCGGGATTCGAAGAAGGCGTAGTTCTCGCTCTCATAGGGCTGGCCGGGGTCCACCGCAATCAGAAACCCCACGAGATGACCCTCATCATCTACCGCGCCAAGAGTGACGCTCGCAACGGCCAGAAGCTCCCCCATGTCTGCAGCGGTAGCCAAAGGAACGCCGGGGTGCCCCTCGTTGTTGATACCCACCACCGTGTCGATGTCGGACGTTGTCAAGGGTCGAAGAGTGATCACACTCTATTCTGCCAGGATTTACCAGCCGAGAGTTCCCGGCGCCCCCTTGAACGGACCCGTCACCCAGGAGGTGATCCACCCGCCATAAAAGTCTCCATCTTGCGCGGTCACCACTTCACCGTTCACCGTGCACTGGTCAACTACTGCCGGATACAGCGCAAGGTGATCCACCAAATCGGCAAACCCTGCGGTGGGTTCTGGATACCACCAGGCGGCCCGAGACAGACTCTGGCCAGCAACAACGATGTCTGCGTAGGCAGCAACCCCTTTAAATTCACAAAAAGTTGTCCCCTTCACCGCCTCCAGTAGGGAAAAGTCAACGTCGGCAAAGGGAAGGTAGTAAGTCGGCGGGTGGGAGGTTTCCAAAACACGCAGTGGCGTTTTCGTGTCGGCGAGCACCTGGCCACGGTGGGTGACCACGATGTGGTCGGTGGTGTGCTCAAGCCGTGGCGGGCGAGGATAATCCCACACGGATTCCGGTGTTCTGCTCATCTCTATGCCTTTCTGTGCTGTGCTGTGCGGATATTCCACGCTATCGCTGATAGACGTTGGATAACTGAGTGATAACAAATACTAGGTATGGCACCGGTTTAGCGCTACGCTTATAGAGTCGTTTGTTTTCCGACAATTTGAACCGTGTCATTTGATGAGGTGCGCTCCTCTTGGAGCCCAGGTTGCCGGTAGTTTCGACCGTGGTTTTCGAGCGTCGAAGCTACGCACCATAGCACCACAGAAAAGAGACACAGCATGACAACCGGAATCGTTAAATGGTTCAACGGTGACAAAGGTTATGGCTTCATCACTCCTGATGACGGCACAGCCGATGTTTTCGCCCACTTCTCGGCCATCCAGTCCAGCGGCTACCGCTCATTGGAAGAAAACCAGAAGGTCGAATTCGATGTAACCCAGGGCCAGAAAGGCCCCCAGGCGGAGAACATCCGTCCTCTCTAGTCTTAGATCTAGACACCACGTGTGGGCTTGCCAGTTTCTGGCAGGCCCACACGTCATTTAACCCGGCTTAGGATAGAGCGATGCGTCCTGTCAGCCCCGAGGCAATCCGCCCAAGCATGATCAATATGAGCGAGTCTGATCTCGCGGCGATGACCCTCCCCGGTTTGCACGAAACACTGTGGGAGGAACGTGAGTTTTTGGGCTGGCGAGATGTCCGCCACAACCTCAAGGGCTACCTGGTTTTTTGGATCGGTGACCGCGTGGAAGGGGTCATGGTCCGCGCCGCGTCCACCCCCATGCCTGCCGGTCGCAGCGCCATCTGCACGCTCTGTCACACCCAACAGCCCGCACCCCAGGTCAGCCTCTTTGTTGCCCCCAAAGCCGGGGTTGAAGGCGAGCGGGGAAACACCCTCGGCACCTACCTGTGTGCCGACCTTGCCTGTTCCACACTCATTCGTATTACCCCGCCACAATCGGAAGAGCTCCCCCACCCCCAGGAGATCGTTCGAAAGAAATCTCTCGGAATGCGCGACCGTCTAGAAAGCTTTTCGAGGCGAGTGCAGTCTCTCGATGGTGCTTAGCGTCGCCTACCAAGAAAGACGATGGGAATGGCGAATGCGAAGCATGCGGTGAGCACACCGGCGGCGAAAAGCCAGGGTGCAAAAATCTCTGGCACCACGAACGCAAAGGTGAACATCGGAAACGATGCCAGAAAAATGACGGAGGCGAGAACGACAACAAAAATGTTCATGGTGTTACTAGTATTCCATAGCGGAGGACTTACCAGATGACCACAGCCCAGAGCAGAAGGCGATTGCGTCTTCGTCGTATTCGAATTACCGGCTGGAGCGCATTGAGCGCGCTGCTGGTCACCATTGTGGGTTTCCTCACCTGGTTTCACATCGTGTTGCCCGCTGAGCGCGGCGCAACTCTTGAGGTGTTCCGAGACCAAAGCGTGTCCGTTGTCGCAGCCGATGGGCTCATCGTTTTTACCCCCGTCGAGGGGGCAAGTGGACAGGGCATGGTGTTTTATCCGGGCGCCAAAGTGGACCCCTACGCGTACCTCACCCCGTTCCACGAGCTTGTTCGAGATGGCCTCACCGTGGTGATTGTGGAGCCGCTGTTCAATATGGCCCTGTTTGACACCACACCGCTTGCCACCGTCACCGCCCAAGCACCTGAAGTGACGCAGTGGTTTGCCGGCGGCCATTCTCTCGGTGGAGTGAAGGCCTGCATGGTGGCGCAAGACCCGGCCATTGCTGGGCTCGCTCTGTTTGCAAGTTTCTGCGCCAACGATCTCTCCACACGCGATATTGCTCTCGTGCAAATACTGGGAGACCGCGATGACGTGACCGATCCCACCGCGGTGGAAACCTCCCAAGGCCTGCTTCCCGAAGATCACCAAAGCGTCGTCATTCCCGGAGCGAACCACGCCTCCTTTGGTGCCTACGGCCCGCAGCCAGGTGATGGTGTGGCGACGATTTCCCGCACCGACATGGTGGCAGAGATTAGTAAAAACCTTCGCACACACCTTCTTGCCACTGGCTAAGAGCCCTCGCTCGCTCGCTCGATAATGAGTGCCTGCACTCGTTTCGCATCGGCTTGTCCACGCATGGCACTCATGACAGCGCCAACAATCGCACCGGAGGCCTGAGTTTTGCCCTCCCGAATTTTACCCAACACATCAGGCTGATCTGCCAGAGCTTTGTCAATCGCAGCCAGAAGTGCGCCATCATCGGAGACCACTTCGAGCCCGCGCGCCACCACAATCTCTTCCGGTGTGCCCTCACCTTCCACCATTGCGCCCACAACTTCGCGGGCAAGCGTGTCCGTGAGGCGTCCCGCATCAATGAGCTCCTGGAGTGCTTTCACATCGTGGGGGGTGGCGATACTGCCCACTTCCACAGCTTTCTCATTGGCAATGCGCAGAAGCTCACCCATCCACCATTTCCTGGCAGACACCGGCGAGACACCCAGGTCGATAGTCTCGCGAACTTCGGTCATCACCCCGGCGTTCACAATCGCCTGGAAGTCCACATCCGAGAAACCCCAGTCGGCTCGGAGCCTCCGGCGAAGCATCACGGGCTGCTCGGGCAACTTCGCCCGGAGCGCCTCAATCAGCTCGGGTGACACCTCAACGGGCAACAAATCGGGTTCCGGGAAGTACCGATAATCATCCGCATCGCTCTTGGGCCGACCGCGTGACGTGGTTCCGGTGTCTTCATGCCAGTGACGGGTTTCCTGGGTGATCGTTCCCCCGGCAGCCAGAATGAATGCTTGGCGCTGAATTTCATAGCGAACAGCTTTTTCAATCGAACGAAACGAGTTGACGTTCTTGGTTTCCGTCCGTGTCCCATACGGTGTTGTTCCGCGGGGCCTGAGAGAAACGTTCGCGTCGCAGCGGAGATTTCCGCGCTCCATTCGGGCGTGGGAGATGCCCAAACCTCGCACCATATCGCGGATGGTCGAAACATAGGCACGACCTAGTTCGCCGGCTCGGTGCTCCATACCCTCAATCGGTTTGGTCACAATTTCTACCAGGGGAACACCGGCCCGGTTGTAATCAACCAGCGAGTATTCGGCTCCCTGAATGCGCCCGGTTGCGCCGCCCACGTGGGTGAGTTTGCCGGCGTCTTCTTCCATGTGTGCGCGCTCAATGGGAATATCCACCAGGGAGCCATCATCCATTTCGACCTGGACGGAGCCTTCAAAGGCGATTGGTTCGTCATATTGACTGATCTGGTAGTTCTTGGCCAGGTCGGGATAAAAATAGTTTTTCCTGGAAAAACGTGACACCGGCGCAATCTGACATCCCAAAGCCAGCCCCAAGGAAATGCTGTATTGCACAGCGGTTCCGTTCACGACCGGCAAACTTCCGGGCAGGCCCAGACACAGCGGAGTGATGCAGGTGTTGGGCTCAACGTGTGCTTCGTCCAGCGCTGCGGGGTTGGGCGCGGCGGAAAACATTTTTGTCAGCGTGGAAAGCTCCACGTGGACCTCGAACCCCAACACAGGTTCAAACAGTTCGAGGGCTTTATCAAAGTCCATCAAGGCGTCGCTACCCATCCGTTATCCCACCTCCGGAACACGCTCAGACACGCGATAGCCATCGCGCTCATAAAACAGTCGCTCGATGGTGGCCCCTGCCTGATACAACCTGGCGTCCTGGTATGCCGGCGCCATCAACTGAAGCCCCACGGGCATGCCGTCCTCGGGGCTCAGCCCCATCGGCAGGGACATCCCGGGTATTCCTGCCAGGTTGGCAGGAATGGTGGTGAGATCCCCCGCCCACATGGCCAAAGGATCATCCATCTTCGCCCCGAGAGGGAAAGCCGTGGTCGGGGCTGAGGGTGAAATCAGAAGGTCTACTTTCTCAAAAGCCAAGGCGAAGTCTCGCTGAATCAGGGTGCGCACTTTTTGGGCGCTTGCGTAATAGGCGTCGTAATAGCCCGCACTGAGTGCATAGGTGCCAAGAATGATGCGGCGTTTCACTTCGTCCCCAAACCCCGCATCCCTCGTTGCCGACATGACGTCTTCCACCGTAGGGTTTCCTCCCGGGGTGACACGCAAACCAAACCGCACCGAATCAAACTTGGCCAGGTTGCTGGATGCTTCGGCGGGAAGAATCAGGTAATACGCCGCCACGGCGTATTCGCAATGCGGTGCCTCCACCTCGATCACGTCAGCACCGTGGGCGCCAAGCAACGCGACGGTTTCATCAAAACGCTGCTTCACCCCGGGGTCAAGTCCCTCTGTAATGAGTTCTCGGACTATGCCCACTCGAAGACCTTGGAGGCTCGAGGCCGCAAGACCCCTATCCGCCGCAGCGGTCATGCTTCCCCACGGTGTGGGAATACTTGTCGAATCGTGGGGGTCGTGGCCGCCAATAATGTCGTGCAGCAGCGCCGCATCTCGCACGGTCCGTGAGACGGGGCCCACCTGGTCGAGCGAAGATGCCAAGGCGATGACCCCGTAGCGGCTCACGCCGCCGTAGGTGGGCTTCACACCGACGGTGCCGGTAAACGCTGCGGGCTGGCGAATGGATCCCCCGGTGTCGCTGCCAATAGCCAGAGGCGCCTGCCTCGCTGCGACAGCCGCGGCGGAGCCTCCACCGGAACCACCGGGAGCGAGAGAAAGGTTCCAGGGGTTTCTGGTCACCTGGTAACCAGAGTGCTCGGTGGAGGAACCCATCGCAAACTCGTCCATGTTTGTTTTGCCAAGCGCCACCATCCCTGCCCGGCGAAGCTTGGTTACCACCGTTGCGTCATAGGGGGGCCGCCATCCCTCCAGGATGCGAGACCCTGCGGTGGTGACCATATCGGTGGTGCAGAGCACATCTTTGATGGCGATGGGAACACCCGACAGAGCCGAGAGTTCTTCGCCGGCGGCACGTCGCTCGTCACTGTCTTTGGCCACAGCCAACGCATTCTCTGACCGGGCCAAAAACGCTCCGACGTGCCCCTCCGTGTGTTCTATACGCTCAAGATGGGCTTTGGTCGCCTCAACGCTTGACACGCTGCGAGAAGCTAATGCATCCGCTAAATCACTGGCACTTAGACGAGTGAGATCACTCACTGTTCTTCCCCCAAGATGGCGCTCACGCGGAACCTGGAACCGTCATGATCTGGCGCGCCGGCAAGAGCTTCTTCCGTGCTTAACGTTTCACCGACAATGTCTTCGCGAAAAACATTTCCTAAAGGAAGGGGATGGGAGGTGGGGGGAACATCGTCCGTGGCGACCTGAGACACGGCCTCAACAGCGCTCACAATCGCCCCCATTTCACCCGACAGCCTCTGAATTTCCTCGTCACCCAGGGCAATACGAGAAAGTTCGGCCAAATGGCGTATTACCTGGGGGGTCATTTCTGACATGAATCTCCTTGATCAAGGCTCCAGTCTAAAGCGCGAAAAGCAGACCCCCCACCTACTGACTGCCAATGAGGGCAACAAACTCCTCAGAGCTAAGGACTGGCTTCCCGAGGTCCCTTGCCCTTTTAGCCTTTCCAGACATCGAGCTTGAGTTGTAAGCCACAACTAGATCGCATTTTGAGATTGTGACAGAGTTCACTTCGACCAGCCCAACGGTGGCCATCAACTTTCTTAAAGCTGCCTTACCTAAAGACCCAGTCTCCCCTCCCTCAGCAGGCTGGCCGGTCAGACAAACCTGTAAACCCGATACCAATTGGACCGATGGTGCAGAAATGCTTAGAGGGTCCAGACCATCTTCAATGGCCCATCTTTCGCAATACTGGAGAATAGCTATTCGCTCCCCCGCCCTCACTTGACCATCGCGCATGGCCGCTTCTTTCAGAGCGTCACGTACCGACTCAGCAAAGACAATTGAGACCGCGTCCGGCAGGAAGGAATCTGGAAGAGCCCCAGCCTTTGCGCCGGAGAACCCAGCAGCTACGAGTTTGTGCTCCTGGGAGCCGGTCGTGAGCGCAGAAAGGTACGTTTGCATCGCTTCGGTTGTTTTTTCATCTCGCGGCATGAAATAGCACCCTTCCCGCATTTCGCCTTGGCCCGCTAAGAACGGCGCGACTGCGAATTTTTTTTCTGAAGCACTCATGAAAACTTCTGCCACCTCGAAAGCGCGCTCAGTTGCCGTCATTTCTGAAATAACGCTCGGGCGACGGTCAGAATTCACATTAGATATGTCCAGCCCCACAACATTTTTTTCCCAACCCATAAGATCGGCGAGCCGCCCGACTTGGGCGCCAATCAAAACGCACCCATGAATGAAACGATCAAGAATCGGCTTAACCTGGCCGATGGTGGGGGCCAAAGCCACAGACTGAGCGTTTAGCCCCGAATCTCTCGCGTTAGCTAGGTCTCGCAAAGGGTTGATGAGAGAGGAAAACACATTTGTCTCATTCCCATCAAAACGCACCACCGAAACCTCAACAAGTTTCGAGTGTTCTCCCCCGCCAGTCTGCACAAACCCGATGAACGCCAACTGATGCTCGGCCAAGGAGGCCTGTTCAAGGTTTTGCTGACTACTGAACCGAAGAACCTCCGAGGACGTTCTTACATCTTTAGTTTTTAGGGGTTTCGCGAGGCGAAGCCCCTCGAAAGTCCGACATCTCGATAAAGCGACGTACAGCTGCCCGTCTGCAAAAACTTCTCTCCCGCGGTCAAAAATTACCCGATCGAACGTCTTGCCCTGGCTTTTATGAACTGTGACCGCCCAGGCGAGCTTGAAGGGAAGTTGTTCATAAAACCCGACCTCGTCATACTCGACAAATTGGTCAACTTTCCGACCTCGAAGCGCCGACCAACGATGAGGACGAATGATGGCCTGCTCCCCCGAATCAGCCAGCACAACGGTGACCTCGAAATCCGCGCCGCGCCGCGACACAACCTTTTCGACTCGTCCGATGGAACCATTTACGTAATTTTCCTGGTTTATCAACATCATGACTTGAGCACCAACGGAAAACTCGAGCTCGGCGTCAACTTTGTATGCATCAAGCTCAAAATCGCCGCCAAATGAGGCATGGGAAACATGAACGGTTTCCCCTAAGCCACGCAACTTCTCACTGTTAATAGAATTCGCTACCTTATTTGTGGTCGTGAGGGTTACATGGCCGCTCAGGTCCTCTGCGCTGAGAGGGTCAATGAGCCTCGTATTCAGCAGTGCAATTTCATTCTCACCGGCCGTTCCGTCCCGAACCGAGTTCAGAAGCTCAATAAATTCAGGATCTCTTTGCCTAAAGACGGTCGACAGCTCAACCGTTGTGTACACAAGACTCTGAATTGCTTTGCTTGAGAAAAAGAAGGACGTCGCATAGTCGGCGCCAACGAAGTCTCCCTCCTGTCGTGAGACCACCGGCGGAAGCTGGAAAAGGTCGCCAACGAGCACAAGTTGAACTCCGCCAAAAGGTTGCTCATTCCGACGGGCTCTCTGAAGAGCGCGGTCCATCATGTCCACCAAGTCAGCTCGAGCCATAGATATCTCATCGATTATCAGGAGGTCAATCTCGCTTAAAACCCTCGGCGGGCGGTAGTCCCGCAGCGCGGACGAAAGATTCGGGCGAAAAGCAAAAAGCTTGTGGATGGTTTGGCCGGATACATTCAGCGCTGCAACACCAGTGGGCGCAACGACGTGCACAGCACGGTTTTTTTTCTGCTCGGCACTGACTATTAAATTGAGAAGGGTGGACTTCCCCGTTCCAGCCCTGCCCGTTATGAAAAGATTCGCTCCATCCGAAACGAGACCGATAGAGGTTTCGAACGATGACGTCATCTGAAGCTTTGCAATTCCCACGAGCAACCCTTCGTTTTGGTGATTAATAGTCAATTCCTAATATAACCTTCCTTCACTCGATCAAGCTCCTGAAATCGTGAGCGTCCACAATACGAAGCTTGAGCTTTGCCGCTTTTGTGGCTTTGGAACCCGCCCCATCGCCAACGACCACAATTGATGCACTCGACGAAACAGAATCCAGGACCTTTGCTCCGTGAAAAAGGAGAAATTCTCTTGCCCCAGTTCTCGTGAAACCAGGAATTTTGCCAGTGATCACAACTGACTCACCAGCGAGTTTTCCACCTAGCTGCCGACTAGGTTGATGAACAAAGTTAAAGGTCACTCCGGCAGCCTTCCATTGGTTCACAATTTCTCGGTGCCAGTCAACTTCAAACCATTCCCGGAGACTCGCGGAGATTGACTCACCAAGGCCGAAAATTTCCAAATCCGCGGTCCTCGCGGCAGCCTCAATCGCATCGATGTCCCGATATCCGTTGGCAAGCTTCTGCGCGACGACCGGGCCGACAAGCCTTATGTTCAGAGCAACCAAGAACCGCCAAAGTTCAGACACTTTAGCCGCCTCGAGAGCTTGAATCAGCTTTCTCGCCCTCTCGTTGAGAACCCAACCCTCCGTGCTTGGCTCTTCGTTCGCTCCTAAGGTGTCATCCCATTCCGGGTCGGCCCTCTTGCCTGTCACTATTCTCTGGCGCTTAAATGGAAACGAAAGTTTGGAGTTGCGCTCCACGGGAGGCCCCCACTGCATGTGGGGATCCCCGACCCAAAATAAATCTTCCAGGGTGAGGTCAAAAAGGCCGGCTTCTCCCCGAAGAACCGGTATGCCTCCCCGGCCTGGCGAAGCCGTCAGGTCAAACGCGGTTTCGTCACCAAGGCCTTCAACGTCCAGAGCTCCACGGCTGCCAATGTGCTCAAGTCTTCCCTTAATCTGCGCAGGGCAGAAGCGGGTATTGGAACATCGGAAATCCACATCCTCTTCCTTCGAAGGCGCTAGGGGTTGGCCGCAAGAGGGGCAAGCAAGGGGCATGACAAAACTGAGCTCAGAGCCATCGCGTAACTCGACTACGGGACCAAGAATTTCGGGGATAACATCTCCCGCTTTTCTCAGCACTACGGTGTCACCAATCAGCACTCCTTTTGAAGCGACGATGTCAGCGTTGTGGAGCGTCGCGCGAGAAACTGTGCTTCCGGCCAGCAAAACGGGTTCCAGCACCGCGTAGGGAGTGGCGCGACCTGTGCGCCCTACGCCCACCACAATGTCGAGAAGTTTGGTGGTCACCTGTTCTGGCGGGTATTTATAGGCGATTGCCCATCGTGGTGCCCGAGAGGTAAACCCCATGTCGCGCTGAA
>Ga0307979_1000625_pt1 | contig 24411 bp, 26 predicted proteins | sample OrgLakmetage1058_FD_201833 | JGI IMG/M metagenome (GOLD analysis project Ga0307979, IMG submission 201833) | Saline water microbial communities from Organic Lake, Antarctica - #1058 | ecosystem: Environmental > Aquatic > Non-marine Saline and Alkaline > Saline | place: Antarctica: Organic Lake...
TAATTGGCCTTCTGGAGCGAATTCGCTAGCGCATTTGCAGCTCAAGTGCATTCTTTATGTGCCTCTGTGACTGCTGTGTACTTGTCTTTCTTTGTATTTGGGAGAGTATTAACTAGACTAGACTAGACAAAGGACATTCAGCCCCAGCCCAGTAAGCAGCCAGGATTCAACAAAAGACAAAACGCAGCTTCATGCTTTTTGAGTTGATGTTGCTTTGCAATTGGGGAGTATAGTCGAATCTAATCGAATGACTTATTCCATCTCTATACAGACCAACTGGCAGCTTCAGGGGGGTCACTTCTGAAATATCGCCCTTTTTGGCTAGGATTCCTCCTACTGGCTACTGTAACCTAACTGAGCTCATAGGGCCAGGGCCCCGGGCCCCGAAATTTTGGCTGCATCGAGGGGGGGTCCCACTACGCTACGAGGATCCGCGATATTCTATTGGATTTAGGGTGTAGAATTGGCCAAAAGCGCTTGAAATTTCTAGTGCATCAGAGCTGAAAATGCTATATGAAAAGGATTCCGAAATTCAAATGTTCATATATAACGGATAAAATTTAGTGGATTTACGGCACAGACCACTCAGAGTGTTTGATGAACCCTCTAGAACATTTGGCATGTACCAACTAGGCCAAGTGCTTCCACGACCCACCACATGAATTAAAGTTGGCAGTGGCATCCATGAATGAAGTGGAGCAGAATGCTCATAACAGCGAGAATCCGTAATTTCCTGTCGACGTAGCTACAATCGCAGCTACCTTACCGTTCGACCATTTTAAGTAGCCCAGGTCTACCCAGCAAAATTTCGCCCTCTCTGGGCCTGTCTCAAAACCAGCGCTCTTCCTCTGGAACGTTTTAGGTTTTTTTTAGCTTGCAGCAGCAGAGCAGCAGCCCCCTCCTCTGCAGATGGGACCTCATCTCTTGAGCAACACGAGTAATTTTGGACCACGAGTAGCGACTGTGGCGCTTGGTGGAAAACTTATGGCTTAACTCAATGATAGGGAGGGACCCGCTTGCATGTGGTTGTTTGTATTTCTAGGGGGGGGCTTTTCTATTCACTGCCACTCCGCGGACAAGGAAGATGTTCCTGCCCCGTCAAAGCCTCCTATGGCTCAGGAGCAGAACAATAGGCGCTTTGCGCGCTGAAAGGAACCCTATGTTCCGCATGTCACGTGCTTCGTTGCTCGCGCGCCTTCCTCTATTGCTTTGCGGAGTGCGCAACACCCACAAATTCCTCGCTTTTTGCAAAATTTACGAGGACTTTGGCCGGTGCCCCTCCCCCACCTGAATCATTCCGCACTTGCTTTGGTTGCGTAACGCACGCGCATTCCCACTTCTTTCCGCAGCATGGGCTTCTCTGTGTCATTTGGGTTTGTATTACCTCGAGTTCGGACCGCTTTCATCACTTCCATGGCCACACACGGGCATGATTGCTGGATTCAAGCCCATTGTGGTCTTGTTGGCTCCTCTCCTTGTATAAGATGCTCTGCTTTGTGTTTCTACCTGCTAGCCTTCTTTTTGGCCATTCGGGGCTGCGGGCTGCGGAAAACCAAGCGCCGTGCAGTAACCGTAAAAGTGAGGTGCGCCATACTTATCCAGAGTACAGGGGCCGGTTTAATGTAACCATTTTTATCAATTTTTACTAGAAATAGTTACCGACTGTCCCCAGGAGGAACATGTAGATCGCTTTTCATGCGCCTTTCCTGGCAGGTGTTAGTTATTTCTCATGAAAAATTTCAGGCTGCGCTGCCTCGATTCTGATATAAAAAATTTGGCATCATTTCAACAGGCTAAATCGGTGTGTCCCTTTTGTAATATGGGCATATGAACGTATAGATTTGGATACCAAGCCCTTGAATGCACGCCCAGATTCTTAGCGGGCTGACAAATTCTTCTGATTTGCCAAATAAGGTGACCTTTTGGGCCTCAAAAGATTCAAATTAGCCCTCATGGTGGTCATTTTAGAGATGACAACAAAAATGCGCGTGGTGTCAAAATGTGCGCCTGATTAGCTTCTTAGGTTTAGTTTGCGCTGCTTTGCTTTTCTTCTCTACCTGTTAGTCTTCTAATTCCGGCCCTTCGGGGCCTGTCTCAAAATGCCATTCGGGAGGGCACTTTTTTTCACTTGGGGTAAACAATGAAGATAAAGGCCGTTTTTGATGCGCCTTTCGTGGTAGGACAAGGGAGTTCAAGTGTAATTTAAGAAGCATGCGAAGTTTGAGGTCACTTCACTCGAATCCTCGAGAGTTACAGCTCATTCCTCCACCCAGTGGTTACTTTAAACTGGCCCCTGTAGCCCTGTAGTATACTGTACACGATGATTGGTCGAAACGCAAAAAAGATGGCGTGGAATTTCGACACAAACCATCACACGATACACGACGCAGTAGACCAAGCACGAGGGCAGCGCCTTTTGAATCGTCGTGGTGGTTCTCGGGCTAGCCTAGAAAGAGTAGAGACTTCTTATTTCTAACCTGGTGAGAGCGCATGAACTGTCGAGGAAATCTGAAGGCTGTCCTTTAACATGATCCGAGCTGAGCATACTTGAAATTCTTATGAAGTAATTGCCACTAGTCACCTTGCTGACATGTGTACAACTCGAAAAAAATGTGACCACCTTCAGGCGCAACAATAACCCAAACTGATTGATTGTTATTCGCAGGATTGGTGCGGACTTGAGTGGAAGTATTCTTATCGGCAGCTTCACTAGTTAAAGGTGTCAGAATAGTCCAAATGCAAGGAATTCAAATGCAAGGAATTGCGAATCCCTCCGCTCGCAGTGCGCCACCTATGCTGCCAAAGAGAACCCCAGACAAGCGAAAGAAAAAAAGCGAGTCTCCAGCTAGGTCTCCGGCCTCAATCGAAGAATCCACGGCCGGCTTTGAGAGGCAATCGAGCTCAAGTCGCTCCTCTGTCCGCGGCTTGGGGCGAGGCATGTCTTTCAGGCCGCTAGCGCAAATGCGCTTCAAGACCTTGAACGACCTTTTTCCGTCGCGAATGCGCCCGCATGACGGAGAAGAAGAAGAAGACGCTCCAGTCGTTATTGAAGACGAAGTTGAGGCAAAACCTTACACGCGGTATGTTTTGGCAAGATTATACTTTACTTTCCTCTCTCGCTCTCTTTCACAAGCACACTGAACCTGCCTCTTGAAATGCCCACTGTAATGCCAAAAGGGGTGGCCACACTCATGATAGCAGCAACGGCAACATACTTGAGCGGCGGAATACGCTGTCTTCATTTGACGCGGATTTGATGCCAGCAGGCTTCAAGTCTAGGCGTAAGAGCCAGCTTATGGCACGCAAAGCAAAGCAAAACGTTTGCGTTTTACACCCTCACAGTAAGACTCGGTACAACTGGGACATGACCACGCTAGTGATGATGGCGTGGGTGGTGATGGATGTGCCTTTTTCGGTGGCTTTCAATGTGGAAAACCCTCCGAACAATGGCTGGAATTGGCACCGCGTGTGCGGCACTGCGGTGGATGCCTTTTTCATGTGCGACGTAGTCCTGAACTTCAACACGGGCATTGAACTTGCCAATGGAAGTGTTAGCATGCGACGTGTGGACATCGCAAAAGCATATTTGAAGTCGTGGTTTTGGGTTGATATCATGTCGGGCTTTCCGCTTGACCTTGTTGTCAATGGAGGACAAGCCAACCACAACAATGTGCTTAAGCTGGCCAAAGCCTCGCGTGTGGTGAGCTTTAAAGAGAGCATGGGAGAACCTTGTTATCGCCTCAGAGTCGTATCGAAGCTGTTACTTGTTCAGCGATAAGTTAGTGCTCAATTTGATTTCCCAATCTATCCATGGATTACATTAACTACAAGTTTATCTTCAGGTTCGCATGTTCAAGCTGATTCGTCTGCTGCGAATGGCGCGTGTCATGCGCGTAGTGTCGCGACTAGAATACACCATGTCAACGCAAGAAGCGATGCGAACACTCTGGAAGTTTTTTGCCGTAGTTGTGGTGACGTGCCACCTTTTCACGTGTATCTTTTACATGATTGGGATTGAGACGAATGGTCCAGATGCTTGGGCGAATGGTGTCAGTGGTGGTGAATCCAATTTTGACAATTACGTCGCGGGTTTTTACTGGGCTGTTATGACTACGACTACTATTGGTAAACGATTGGGGAATGTGCTGGGTACCATACTTATTCTACTTCACTGAAGATTTGCAATGCATCGCCTCACGTGGACGTTTGAATCTGTTTTTTCTTCATGTTATCAGGTTATGGGGATGTGAGCAGCGCAGGCACCCCACAGCGAATCTTTGGAGTGTTCGCGATGGTGGTTGGCGCACTCTTATTTGGTTATGGTGTTTCAAATGTTGTCAACATTGTCGAAGAGCTGCGGGCTTCGGAACGGGTATTTCGGGAGAAAATGGACACTTTCAATCAGTATATGCGATCTCAGAATATGCCTATCGAGCTCCAAGACGCTATTCGAGAGTACCTCAAGAATGTGAAGCGCTGCCAGGACGACCGAGTTTCAGTGGAAGAAGAGGTTTCGCTTCTGTCACAACTGAGCTTGGGACTCCGTGAAGAGATTGCTGAGGCCACTAACGAGCGTTACTTGAAGGACATGCCGTTCTTTGAAGGTGAAGATCCTATGGTGGTGATGGAGATTGCGTTCAGCATGGAGCGTCGTTATTTAGGGCCTGGCGAAGATGTGGTTTCCGCCGGCGAGGTCAGAAAAAGTCCCTGAACCATGATATGAAGAAGATTTAGGCACTTTACGATTTCATGTATGAGAATTGTTTGCATGTCTACTATTCCTGTAAGGTTGCACTTGAACTATTCACATCTGTGAGCATCTTGTGATGCATTCTTTTTCGTCTATTACAGAGAGGAAATGAGATGTTCTTCGTGCTGGAGGGTCGTGTTGAAGTGCTCGTGCCGCTGGCTCGGGCCGGGCCGAGGATGATGAAGCGAGTGGCATACATGGACAAGGTACAGTTGGACCCTATTTTTACCTCATCTCATATTTCGCGTTGATCCAATTCTTCGCCGAGAAAGCGTCAAAAATTGATTGAATTATCACTCACTTTGCATCGTAATGCGCATATATCTTAATATCAGGGCCAATACTTCGGAGAAATTGCGTTGTTGGAACCAGGGCACTTGCGGAGTGCGACCATCCGTACTGTGACTTTCTGTGAGCTGCGCTGTCTTTCCTCTACAGCGTTTAACGTCATCACCACTCGGTAAATAGTATACCCAGACAACAGATGTATTCACGAAGTCTGTAGTACCTACGCAATGAATAATAAATAATATTCTATTGTAATAGGTACCCTCACTTCCGCGAGAGCATGGTGGAGACTCTCAAAAGTCGCAAGCGTGAGCACAAGTCATCGGGCGGCAGTGGCCTCGGTACCACGAGCGAAGCGGCGGATGAAGTGCAGAAGTTCGACTCACTTGCCCGAAGTGACTCTGCTGCTAGCAATGGTGATGAACGCGAAAGCAGTAGCTTCGGCAGCGGCCCAGAAGACGGTAAAAGCGACGATGGCAGTTTTGACGGCCGTCTCGATCGGTCAGGCTCGTTCTCGACGCTTCTTGGGGGTGCGTTACCTTGCCGTCCTTTCAGTAGCAATAAGACGCAGAACATCACAGTTTTATGACGTATCTCTTTTTGAAAATTTGTTATCGTGTGCGCTGATTGCTTTGTTGAGAGATTGTGCATTGGTCACGTCAGCCCCTATGGTATAATTGATGAATTATGTCCTGGCAGATGCACTCAAAGCACAGCCGCGTGATTTGCCTGTTATTCACGAGACCACTGCGCCCAATAAATCGACGCCTTCCAGTATGGCTAACATCTTCACGAGGTCTTCGTCAAAGGTAATAGCAAATCTTTCAGCAAATTTTGGCTTTTTCTATTCTTTTCTTTTTTCACTGATGTTTTCTCTTGATTTGCCGCGCGCGCCGTTGCTAATCGTTTGTATGAAGGTGGATCCGTGGATGAATGCCAACACTGACGGTTCAGTGGGACCAGGAGCGAAGCCCCGCGAACTTTCCAGTGAAAACAATAATCTTGAAACCATACTCGCGACAATGACTGCGCTTGTTGAAGAGAACCGATTGATGCGCGGGCAAATGTCGGAGCTTTCAAGCGAAGTACGGCGCTTGACCACTGCACAGGAAGAACAACAGGCTTCCGCTGTCAAGCTCACTGACACAGTCCTTGCTCAAGCAAAAGTCAGCGACTTCAGCGACGGTGGCAGCAAGAAAACTAAAACAGGGCCACCTTCACCCGCAGTGCGTGTAAACAACGGCAACGGTAGTGGCAGCAGCAATGATAGTGATTATGCTTCGACGATGCGAACTTTGAAGCCCATGGGACCACCAACGGTGCGCCGCGTTGCTTCCATTGACCGACCCGCAACTGTCACCCGATCGTCCACGCCCGTGCGTCGACCTCCGCCGTCGCCGAGGGCAGTGCTTCGAGAGCCAGTTGCCGAGTTTGAATTGTAACGCCCCACCCCGCTTAGTCAAGACTATGGAATTGTTTTCTGCCAAGTACGATGATGGAGCTATGGCGGAATGGACCACACCAAAGTACCTCGAACTTGATACATTTCGCATAAAAGTCTCCGCAGTCTAAACTTCATACCTGAAACCAGTTCCTGAATTAGAGAGCCTGCTTAAGTCCAATACATATAGCGCCGGATTGCTGTATTAATACGCATACCCATACGGCCCAATTTTAGAAGTTTAAACTATCGGCTGTATCGGCACCTAATATGATACTTTACGAAGCAGCATTCCACACTATACACCATCACATACCATCCCAGGTGGCTTACTTTGACGCAGTGCATATGCAGTGGAGAATATTTTCCGTTTTGTCTACGGGCCATGTAGAACATTACACCACTTATCAACGAGATTTTCGGTATTTTCCACATGTCAAATGGCTTTATTCTACTCTTCGAGGGCTGAGACCTCAGTGACGATGGTACCTGTGGCGCTTGCGGGGTCCCACAGGCAACGCCCGAGTGCAGGGCGCAAATCCAGGAATGCGCACACTAAAAATTGGGCGAGCTGCTTGCGCGCATGTGTTGCTGCTGCCGTCTCTGCACGTGTTGCCGTTGTTGTGGCTTCGGAATGGTTGCCTGCCAAAAGACCATCCAGCACGGGCGACGGCCCGTCTGTCGTCATCCACTTCACTGTGGACTCCACGAACGCTTTGCGTTTAGCATGCCAAGCACCGTTGTTGGGCTGGCCTTGATGCTCTGCGCTGTATTTAGCCCTGCCATGGTAACCATTCCTGCAGGTGGTAGTGTTTCCAGAGGACTCGTTTCTTGCATCAATTTTGGCACTACTTTCCATGCTATCTTTGTCGGGCAGCGATTGTGCTGAAGTTTTCTTTTGAGATGCTACCCCCTCCGCAGCCCTTGAAGCTTCGACATGTAGAAGTGTGCTCCCACTGGTGCCGGACGACGCGCTTGCCACGGCAGGTTCTATTGACTTTGCTGCTCCCGTAAGGAGAAGTTGAGAAAATGCAGTTGCAGTGGTTGTTTTAGCCGGTTGTCCAGGAGGAGGCGGCGGCGGCTGTAGCGGTGTTGACACTGCAAGATTGGCCATTGATGCTCGGAGGCTGCGGCGAAGGGCAGCTACCTCATCTGTTGCCTCAGCCTGTGTTCGTGACCCTAGAGGTGCATTCAACATCGCTACCTGCGCTGCAAAGTAATGCTCAAAGTCAAATGATTGACTTTCGCTGCTAGGAATACTGCTGTCGCCATCCTCATCACTTGAAGAGTCGCCTGAGCTATCAAGCGCTTCCTGTTTTAACATGGCACCAATATCTGGCTTCGACGCAGAGTCTGGCGGGGGAGCGATGGGGATTGAAGATGTCACCGTTTTTGCTGTTGCTGCAGGAGCACTAGCAGCAGTTATGGTGTTTTTACTTTCGATAATAGATTGTTGTGGCACTGGAACTGCTCTAGGAGACATTGCGATTGGACTCAGTTGCGCCACTGAGGCATTCAGAGTTCCCGAGTCAAGCGGATTTCTTCTAGACGACGCAATCGCACCCTCGTGACGAAGCGATCTGTGCAAACCATGCAGGTTTTGGCGGCGGCGACAGTCGAGTTCGCGCACCAGATTTAGAAATGGCAGCCTCGGTTGGCGCATACGAGGCAAGCTCTGACCTTGAGATAAGTCAGGGCTCCAGCCAAAAGCATTCATCAGAAAATCAACATCGTCGCTTGAATATCGTTGAGTGTCAGTTTCGGAATAGTGTTGCCACATCGACACGAGAAGAGTGCGATAAGGCCGATATATTGTGCTCGATATAGCATCCGATGATGTCCTCGAGGTAGACTCCTCATTTATATTTTGCTGGGCATGGGTTTCTGTAACAGAACCTTGCAATTTCGCTTCTCCTTCTCGTTCTTCGGAGTCGGCGCGACGCAAGAGCCAGCCTACAGCTGCTGACAACATGAAGCGCGCAAGCCAGCGCACTTCTCGTTCTGCCCCGCCACTGCTATTATTGGCTTGTGAAAGCTCAATTGAAGATATAGGAAGAGGTGAATGCATTGCATGTTGTCTGGTGCTTGCCGCGATTGTGTTGGTGTCAAAATCGGAGCTTGCAACATTACAGCGATGGTGATGGTGGTGGTTATGCACGCTGCTGCTCTGACTGTGGCCAGGTCTTTGCATAGACTTCACTGCTTTTGAGACTTCATGACTTTGTGGGCCGTGTACTATGAGTGCTGCAACCAACGAAAGCGCTCGAATTGTTTGACCGTTTTCATTGAGTTCTACACTGACGCCATGCTTATTCATATGGCTACTGCTACTGTTACTGCTACTGCTACTGCTACTGCTGCTGACGGCTCCTTGACTAACTAAACGATGTCGCCGTTGAGCGTGCTGCCAGGCAGGAGTGAAGCGCGAAACGAGAGCAACAACCGAGCCCGGCGGGGGAAGCGACCCTTTGACTCGTGGGGCAGCCAAGAACTTGAGAGGTTGAGATGGAGAAGGTTTCTGAGGCTTGGCAGCGGCTAACAAGTCCTTCAACACATGCAAAGCATCCTGGTTCCATTCCTCTTCACCTGCGAATCTATTCGTGCTGCCACTGCGACTTCGGGTCTTTCTTGGTTGAACAAAGTAAGGGCGCAAAAGCAATGCAGTAGTGACTGGTGAAGAATCTCCCTTGGTTTTGCTTCTATGAGTCGCTGGCTCATATGATGGCGGTGGTGGCGGCGGCGAAGAGGGGTCGTTCCAAAAAAGTACACCGCTGGGCCATTTCTTCTCCAACAAATTATTGGGGGAAGTGGCTGCTGGTACTGAGCCCGCAAGAAGCACAGTAGCCGCTTCAAGCACCAACGCAGAAAGAGCTCCTTGCAGGACTGGTGTCAGGCTTGGATCATACTTGCGATGCCAGCAAAGATAGCGCAAAGCTTCAAGGTCTACTTCATTGGGATTTGGCCCATCACTACTGCTGCTGCTGCTGCTCCTGAAGTTGGGAGATGTGTTGCCATCATAAGCTTGCCCAGGACTATCAGCAAATCGTATTGATGAACATGGCGGAATGGCAGTGGGCCGTTCGCTTGGGTCCCAACACATGAGCTGAAAGTGTAATTGTACGACCTGTGGATCAGAAATCAGGACTCCTGTTGAGGATTCTTTACACGCCGAATTGTCCGTTAAACGTCTCGCAGTAGATTGTGCGAGAGTGCTCCCACTAGTAGAACGTTTCTTTTGAGTGCACGCCCACCAGAGTGCGCTGTCTCTTCCCCATTGCAACTGCTCTTGCTTACGAAGCACCGCAAAGAATTTCTTCGCAGAAGATTCGGCAACAGTACTTGAGGCGGCTTTCGGGGCCGGCGGTCCACTTCCTTTCGCTTGCGCCTTCGCATATGCCTCGAGAGTCCAAACACCACCGACTTTACGTGGAGCTCTTAAGGGCGGGGCCTCGGCCTTTTGTTGCAAGGATCTTGCTGCTTGAAGGCGATCTCTTGCGCGATCTAAGTCCGACGAATGGAAAGCCCGATATCTGTCCTCAACATACAGTGCAAAGCGAATAGCAAAATCAAACGAAAAAGCAAGAGCAGAGAACATGAAGGCACTAACCGGTTGACCCGGTGTTCGCCAGCGTTTGTAAGCGATTGACGCAGAGCAGCAGCTGTTTGGAATACTGCCGCTGAATTTGTCTTTCCAGAGAGTGCCCTCGTTCCTTTTGTGGCATCTGATTCAGTACTAGCTTTTGATACCCGAGTATTTGAAGGCATATCGCTGTTTACCGTCACATCGCTCTCGCCATTGCTGCTGCTGTTTTCGTGACCATCATCATCGTAATCACCTTTATCGTCACCTGCATCACGAGGCAGCCACAAGCCTCTAGCCCAGCAACGAGATTCACGGATCACATTGCGCAATTCTGCACGCACTGCTGGTGCCAGCACGCAGCATGGATATTCATTACCGCCATCACTCTCATTGGCACTGTCTGCATCATCATCCTCATTGGGCGTGGCCGCTAATTCCAGCTCCACTTTAATCGCGCCTCCTACAGTTCTACTGACATCCTCGCATGATCGCGCATTAGTAGCATTAGCTGCTGCAGCAGTGTCGCCTGCTGCAGGTGTAGCCTCTGCCCAGATCACAAGAGGCGTGCGACGAATTCTAGCACTGAGAGAACTACTGTGGTTGCTATCAGTGGATTTTAAAAGTACCGACAAAGGAACAAGTCCCTCAGCTATTACTTTATTGGCGCGGGGATTGGACGGTGCACTCCGTTGATGGGCGTCAACTGATGCCCCTGTACCTGCGGACGAATTTATAGCTCCTGGTGGTGCAAGGCGCTGAAAGATTGTTACCACAAGGCTGCCCGGTTGTTGGGGCTCATTGACAGCGGCATTGATGGCATGCTCAGCCAGTGGCAAACGGGCTGTGAAAGCACCAGCCAATGAAAACGATGAGTGGTCATCAACGTCCCGAGAATCTAAGCGCACGGGTGGTGACTCAAACAGTACCGCTTTACTACGCGTTCCGCTGCTTGACACTGTTGCAGTAGTACCACCAGCTGAGGATGCTCCTGGTGTGCTGGCTGTGGGTCGAGCATAAGAGACGCGCACGACCAGGTCGACAACACAATCATACTGGTCAAGATGAGATACGCTACTTATAGCATCAATGCCTTCGCCCGCTCTGCTGCCGCTCTCAGTAGGAATCAACATCGTCGACATTTTTGTTGATTTTGAAGGTGTTGCTGCTGGTGTTGGCACTTGAAAAAGACGAAAGTCCCGTGAAGCCAGCAGGCGCATTGGTTTGCAGTGCACGAGCCAATACTGAGGTGGTGGTCGTAAACTCGGTGAATCGGTACTGTTTGCATTGCCTGCAACACCAGCAACATTTTCGGCAGCCGATTTCCTTGTATCAAGTACAGAAGCAGTAAAAGCAGCATTCGTAGCAACCGGCGCAGCTGTGGTAGCAGCACGAGCGCGGCGTCGAGCAAGTGCCGATTCGGTCGCTGCTAACTCAGCAGCAGTGCGCGCGAGAACAGTAGCTTCTAGGCTACCTTCTGTATTGGTACCGGCAACGGTAGCATTCATGTGAGACTTTGCCACTGGTGGCGTAATCTGCACACCACAATAAATCCATATTAGCATAAACTTGCAAGGGGGGGGGCGAATATGTATATCTCATTATAACACGCGGGAATCCTATGAGTAAATCGTACAAAACTAGCTTAGTAGCGTAGATACGTCTTTGATTTCTTCATTCCTCTTCTTCTTACCCAGTCCTCGGCTTTGCCTCGAGTGGCCACTAGATGCGGTGGCGGCGGCAGTGGCGGCACTTTTCGGTCGGCCTCAGGCGCGACTCCGTGAGCTTGCCATGCTTCCATGTACGCTTTCTGTGCTTCATACAAGCTTCTATCACTGCCATCGCCACCGCCACTACCATTCAGGGTAGAGGTATTGGCGGTGGCAGCAGTTCTACTTGTGTGAGATGGAACACCACCGCCGACACTCTGACCTGCGCTCCTGTTGAGTTTTTGGCCTCTTGCTCGTGCCACGAGAAGACGAGCGTTGTCACGCGCTGCTTTTGCATCTTCTGCTCGCGTCACAAGTCGAGCAGCTGCTGCTTCTGCTTCCTTCAATTCCGCTTCAGCGCGTGCGAGGGCAAGGTGAGCCTTCTGTCGGTCCTTGGGAAACGCGGCGTCCGCAGCTTCACGCGCCCACCGCCTTTCAGCCACCACCTCAGCCAGCTCACGCGCGCGCTCAAGTCGCCGGTTCAATGCGGCTTTCAACTTCCGTGCCTCGTGGTCAAGCGCGGCCATCGATTGTTCTTGCTTGGCGACATTGGCCTCTGCAACGGCCCTCGCGATTCTAGCTTGTCTAAACGCCCGCCCGGTGGTGGCTGCTGCCCTTTCAGCACCCCAAAATTCGTCCGGTGGTGTGTCGTCATAGACCGGTGCATCCTCGAAATCATTGCCATCATCAGCTGTAGCAGAAGTCCTAGTTCCTTTCTCTTCAGCTCCATCATTGTCATCATCTCGAAATGCTTCGTCTAACCCTGCAAACGCAGCTTCGACTGATAGAGGCGCAGCACCACCGTGAAGCCTCTGCTTTTGGACATCAGCCGATGCTGTAAGGTCTACCAACCCAGCTGTGTCAGCGAGTAGAAAAGCAGGAGTCCCGTCGCCAGTACGCTTTAAGGCCTCGTTGCGCTTTAAGGTAGCTTCGGCCGCTGCCAAGAACCTCTCGCACGTGCCGCCAGGAGGCGCTAAGTGTTTCGCTCGCTGCCCGACGCTATTGGAACGGCGCGGCTCTGCACCCAAGGCCAACAACAACTTCACACAACGGCTGCGGCCTGCCTTCGCTGCGAAGTGCAACAATGTCCAGCCAGCACGGTCTGTGCACGTATTTAGAGGTGTCGCACCTGTTGGCCGTAGCGTTGTGGGGTTCGTCATTAGCCTCCGTTGCAACGCTGAGCTGAGACGGGCCCAAGTTGGGCTATCAAATTCTTTCGCCTTGAGCTTAGTGATATTATCGATCGAATCACTAGAGCCAGGCAGTTCAGCTGCGAGCGCCGCTACAGCATGCTCATCGGAAACCTGGAGTGCTGCAACGATACTGTCCCACGCCATTTCTCAAAAGTGAGACTACCTCTAACCTCTAAGGCTTAGATCTTTTACTCGAAAACTCGACCAGCTTTACAAAATGTTGGGCTAGAGTACTTCGAGCATATTACCATCTAGTTAGTGCTTTGCCTTACCATCTACCTACAGAAGGAGCTTCCATTGCGATGACGGATTGCCAACATTTTTTTCAAATCATTCAAGAAGAAAGAAGAAGTTCCACGGAATTCCCAAATCGGTAAACTCTCATCGATCTCTCATCGTCCATCGTCCAACCACTACTTTCTGTGCCTGACTGGAGGGGCGAAAGCAAGCGAAGAACATACAGTATCTGCACACGTAATACGAAGGCGGGCTACAGGCTCCCGTGTACAAAGCACTCATTGCTCAGAAGCATAGCAGCTTTGTAGTCTCGATGTGTCGCTGATGATATTAGCTTGTGGCCCTATCATATTAATCAGCTCTGTTTCAGTTGATTAACTTTTTCATAAGATCATGAACTCAGCCCTGACTACGGATTCGGCGGCTTCAATGCCACGCGAGTTCACGGGGAATACTATGGACGAAATGGCGCGTTGGCTCATGGTGAGCGGGGCTCGTGCAGCTTTCCTCATGCTCCTTGGTCCGGCGTGCAACTTCGACTACTACCATGCTATGTGCTCTGGAGCTTCGCAGGCGTGGATACGAGGGCAAGAGCGATTTCCTAGCGTCGGTTTCTGGACGATAGATTGCCAAGGCCCGCTCGGGAATTCCGGGAAGTTGATCTGTGACCAGGCGTTAGATCGTGCCCCCGGGGTGAATGAAGAGCCGCTTTACATGGAGTGGATTGGGGGTGGTAACTGGATGCCTATGGCAAGAGGAATGCCACCGCCTGACTATGAACTCTTTGGCCGCGTGCAAACAGCGGTCGACCGTGGAAACTCGGACCAGTTTGAGGCGGACGTGTTAGCCACTCACGCAGACAAGGCAGGCACTATCGCGAGAGCTTGGGAGGTTCGCCGCTTACACGAAGAAGGTGTAAAGCAGGGTAGGCTACCAGCTAGAGCTGTTGCACCCGTAATTCTCCCAGTTTACTGGTCCTTGGGCTTGAACAATTACAAGATGGAAATTAGGCGTTCAATGCTAATGGCCAAAGTCAGCAAACGTCCGCTCTGCCTACCACCGTTCACAGACGGCGGCACTTATGCCCCTTTGGATCCATCAAAACACTGGGGCACTCCGATCAGTGGAATGTACGATCTTGACGAGTTGTCTACTTTCTTATCGATTGCGCCTCCAGAAGCCTGCCCCCCTTCGTCGTCGTGCATGCCCTTGTTTACTCTCTGTGGGCGCGCCGAAAACAAAACCTTGGCTGACATTTCAGTAAGTGCAGGACAGTACCGTACCATTGTGGAGCGCGCCATCGATGGAGAAACTTGCGCGTCGCCTTACCGCTGTGGAGTTGCCCTCATTACGCCGCACGCGCTGTACTACGACCTTTGGCGCAGCCTTCGCAAGCCTCCTGTCGTGGTTGCTGCAGCTGAGCGCACTTTGCACCAGCTGTTTGGCAGCGGCTCCTCGTCACACGATGTGGATGACAACAGCCACCCTCTGTTCTTTGCGCTCCACTGGCGTTTCGAAGAAGACGTGTGCCCCAAAGCAGGCTACCGTTCAGGCTTGTGCGTGTGGACGATGGACGGACCCAAGCCAATGAGCCTTGAGCAACTGCGCCTTGCAGTATCGAAGGCGTGTGCTGCTCGTGGCCTCACGAACGTCTTCATCGCGACCGATGGAAGGTTCCGCAACGGAGATGCCTTGATTGACGAGTTATTGGAGATGCTGAAGGAAGACGGGCTGAACCCGAAGGAACTAGGAGACTGCGAGGACTGCGTAGCAAAAGAAGACATGGCCGCCGTTGGGTTGAAGGAGTCCACTTATGTGTCAGAATTAGAGCAACAGATGGTAGCGTTCGCGAGCTATGCTCTAGGTTCGTCTCGCTCGTCTTGGTACTTCGAGGCGTTGTTTGACATGGCCAGCCGTGCGCGCGACGTGGTGGCGTTTGAAGTGATTCACGAAACCGAAGAAGCGCTACATGGGATGAGCGCTGATTTGCACCGCAACCTGAACGTGCCGTTCCCCTCTTTGGGGACCATGGAAGGCCTGCCGTTCGGTTTTCTCGTCGAAACCCACGATCCAAGTGCAGACACCACTTGTGGTGCGATTGGCCAGGAAGAGTGCGTGGTGTCGCTTCTAGAGGACGGCTATGCAGATCCAAGTATTCCAAAGAAAAAGAAAAAGACTCGCAAGCGCCGTGTTGCCCCAGCAACTGATGATTATGAGGAAGACGACGACGAGAGGTATTCAAGTGCTGGTAGCAAGAAAAAGAAGAAGCGGGCGCGGAAACGACGGAAACGAAGGCCAGATTACGATGACAGCGACATTTCGGATGATTATTGAGGCGAGCGCCTCTCGGCCTTTTAGAGAAGAGCCGGAGTGCTTCACTTTTAAGAGTAGGCTCTTACTAAAATTTTAAGTAAGGCTGTTCAGATTTGGACTTGGCGCTGAAGTTTTTTTTAAAATAAAATTTAAAAAAGACCAACGGTTAGTCCTTAGAACTTTTAATCGCATATCGCATGTAGCCCTTTTTGAAGAATTCTGATTTCCGTCTTGGACATATTATGCAGGCTGATATTCGTTTATCGATTATTATTGTTCAGTGAGGTCCAGTGGCACCAGTGGGCTCGTGGGAAATCCCAAAAACATTTACAACTAACATTCCTACATCCCCAAGAGCTCCCGCGTGCACTGACGTAACAAGTAACAATGAGGAATTGGAAATGTATTCATGCGGCGTAAAGAAATGCTGTTGGCTCCAACTACTACAGTCACCGAAGTATTGTGCACTCCCACCCTATCCAAGTTTCTTGCCCCAGCCGTTTCCGGGCTCAGCCCAGAAAGGGTTCTCGGCAGGGCCGTCCCCGGTCTCCAGCGCTTGCGACACGCTGGCGTAGTGCTGAAACGCTGAGGTCAAAAGCCCCACCGTCGCGGTCACGTCCGAGGTGGCCATCATTTCGCGGCACGAGTGCATGGAGAGCTGGGGCGGCCCAATGTCCACGGTGCGGATCCCCGTGTTGCCGGCAGTAATCGGCCCAATGGTGGTGCCACACGCGGCGTCGGCCTTGACGCAAAATTCTTGCACGGGGACCTGGGCCAGGGTGGCGAATTGGCGCACCAGCGAAGCCCCCAGGGAGTTGGTGGCGTAGCGCTGGTTGGCGTTGTGCTTGAGCACCGCGCCGCCGTGGAGCCGCGGCTTGTTGGCGGGGTCGTGCCGGTCGCCGTAGTTGGGGTGCACCTTGCAGCAGGAAGCGTATTCACACATGGTCGGCATTAGAAGGAAAAAGGAACCATGAAAATGAAGCAAGATTCAAAGCAATCGCAATTCAAGATGGATTGAAATTTTTGGAGGCGAAAATAGGCAAAAACATCAGACAATGATCACAATAATACGCACTCTCTGTGCTGAACCACTAACCCAAAAGAAGCGCAAATCATGATCTATACACAACTCTTCTTACCGCATGAGCCATGTCGGAGCTGATCTGGAACGACCGTGCTTTCGTGGCATACAGGTCCATCTTCAGCGCCGAGGTGGCACGCGCGAGCACCTCTTCGAAGAAAGGCGATTCTGCGCCTTGCGCCGAGAGGGAGCCCACCTATCGCCAAAACCACTGAAGTGAAGATGAGCGCATGCCACAAATAGAAGTACAAGCAAAGAAAGAGACAACTCGTGGTGATATCTTGCTGCGCTCAATGCCTTGGTGTCATTAGCTTCCTAGCCTCTCTTCATATTTGAAATACTTTTCGATTTAACAGTCAAGCCCTCTCAAAACGAAACAAAACAAAAAACTCCCTTAGCACACCCTCTTCTGTACGTACCTCTTCGTGGTCGAACATGGAAATCATGTTGATGGATTCGCACGTGTCCAGCGGGTTCACGCCACCGTGCTTGGTTGGGTCCAGCGAATCCACGAGGGCCTTGGTAGCGCAGTAGCAGCTCCCCTGGTTGTCCAAACGCCCCGAGCTCACGAACTCGTCGCATGCGCCAATCACCGCCGAGGGCTGCACGTCAGCCAGCTGGAGCTCGAAGTCCAAAATGTCACTGGCCAAGCAGTCCAGGCTCTAACGTGTACGCCACGCAAACGAGCGAGATGAAAAATGATAGTGAAAAAGACGTAAAAATAGAAGCCGAATTTGAAGTCGTTCCAATTGAGTCAAGGCGCAGAGAAGTCATGTGCAGAGCAAAAGATAGAGATGCAAGCAAACATATGGTGGGCAATTATGGAACAGTTTCGTCATTCATCATTTCAGCACCTTGGCCACTAAGTGCAGGAGCAGAGGCGTGTGCCGCCCCCCACACCCTTCCTTGTCGGCAGCTGCTCCTCCGTCCGCTGCCGCCGCCCCACTGCTGCTGCCCCCAACGGTCTTATCCCATAGCGCCTCCTTGACCTGCGCGACAAAAGAAGTGATGCATGTATACAAGCAAGCATGATAAGCAAACCGTGATCGAGACAGACGAGGCTACTTGATTGCACGGCTAAAAACGTGTTTCAGCAACTGTGCGGCACACGTGCGTGTACTACACCTGTATTACTACTGTACAGACGTAAATATAGAAGAGAATGGCAAAGGCACCTTTGTGGCGAGCAGAGGGGGGAAGTGGTTCTGCAAGTTGGGCTTGAAGGTGGTGCGCTCGTCCCCCACGCTCAAATGAATCGCCAAAGTGGGAATGCGCGCAATCGCCTTGGGCACCCGCACTAGGCTGCACAACAGGAAAAGGTAGGGAAATAGAACGGGGGTAGGTGAGTGTTTGGAACAGCCTACGAGTTTTTCTTGGGAAGGCATCAATAATAATTCGATAAGCTCGATACCCTACGAAAGTACTACGACCAAGACACACATGTGCCCCCTTAAAATATATGATGATAATGGTAAGAATTCATACCGGGGCACGATGGCGGTTTGGCCTGTTTTGGGGTGCGTGGTCTTGACGAGAGCACGGCCCACCACCGTGAGGTCGCGATCGAACCACGAGTGCCAAATGCCACCGCCGTAGCCCACCACGCTCACCTGATACACAAGAAGGAGAGTAAAAGTGCCATGAGACTGCGGTGCGTTCAAGAGATGCGGCGAAAATTGAAAGTGTCACGGCGGTAGTATCAATCTATACCAATGAGCTTGCTAGATTAAAGAGCAAAAGAAAGAAAGATGTGGTTAACACTACACTGAGGCGCTCAGAACTTCTTCTCTCACCATCACGTGGCCGTCCTTCTCCAGGGTGGACACTGGCTTAAGCTTGGGGCAAGGGGAGTCGGTGTGCGCGCCCACGACCATGAACCCTGCTTTCTGAGGGTCCACGGCGCCGCCCACCGCGAACGCAATCAACGACGACCCGTTGCGGCTAACAAGGGCAGTGAATGGTAGAGTAAGAAGAAGAAATAAAGCACGATTGAGATGAATGAGATGAGGTTCGTTTGCTCACAAAAGTAAAGCGAGGGCGGTGCTCTGTGAACAGCATCCCTAGAGGGCGCATGCGCCATATGGAAGGATATGCCTTCGTTTGGCCATGCACGTCTTGATTTAGATGCACGCTGCAGCTACTGCATGGAGTCAACAGCAGGCCAACATGCAACGTTCGTGGATGTGTTTTAAAAATGACTAACCTGACGAAGTACTTGCCACCATTGGTCACAGTAGTGGAGTCCCACGTGCGCCGTTCGTCGAGCTCTTTAAATCCTGCCGCACTCAAGCGCGCTTTCACCTGCAATACAGAAAGTCGAAGTAGATAGAAGATATCGGCTGAGTCTTCAAGTGTTCGAGATCTAGAGCACGAATTTTCAATCGGTTTAGTTTAATCTCGAGTGTGAAGATTGGAGGGTGAGTAGAGAGAGCTGAGATCCTTTCAGTGACAGACTACGCTGTTCACTTGCCTCTGCAACGCAGTGGAAAGCGGACTGCGACGCATTGAGGTAATCCACAAAGTCGTCAGCAATGACTTTATCGTCCGCGGCGCTAAGTTCAGACATCACTTTCAAGGAAGGGTTGCTACGAAGGAGCTAAAGTGCTTAGCTTGTGTGTGGTGTCAACGTGTCAACCAGCAGCAAACAGCCGCAGTGCGAGAAAATGTATTTGAGGACAAACAAAATAATTCCGCCCTGTATCTCCTGCTGGAGCATGATGAATCTGGATTAGATTAGATTAGATTAGATTATACTCCCCAGTGTAAAGAAAGACAAGGGCAGAAATAGCAACCTCTCAGAGGTGATCTGTATTTGCACTTGTGTAATGTATCTGTACTTTCCAGAAGGCCTTATCTGACGTCTTCTCTCCGATCAAGTCGGCGGGGTCTGAGTGCCGAGTGCCCAATGTGTTTCACGTCAGTTTCACGTCCCAGTCCCAGGTACACAAGGCATTTCTCCGGGCTATTTTTTTTGCCCCAGTAGGGCACTGGCTCAATGTTCTGGATCTGGATGTGGATATGGATCTGGATTTGGCACCTGCCTGGATGCTGAACCTATAGCTTGAAGGACGAAGGGAGTTGGAAGTTGATGCTGGCAGCTGAACGAAGAACTCTCAACTCTCAACTCTATCTAGTGTCATCACTTCGATACAGACGAGGGGTTACCAATCGGATTATGCTACAATTTAATTTGCCAACTCAAATCTCGCAGAAAGGCAACTAGATTTGAGTTGCCGATCGGCCTATCGGGGCTTGGCGGTTCATGTTCTTTGCATATGTATGAAGATTTTAAAAACAGATAACTACATTGAACATTCAAAGAGACCAAACGCACAGAAAATCAGTCGAGGCTTTTATTTTACATGGCCCGAGGTCGCCTATAATCCATACACCAATTCCAGCTGAGGTGGCTTCTGGTAACGGTTTTCTTTATACACTCGCAGCGTTTCATCTTGAGCACTGCGCAGCACAAACGTTCACGGATTGGACATCGGATCCACCACCACCACCAGCAGTAGTAGCAGCCGTAGCAGCAGCGGTGGCAGCAGCGGCGGCCACGCTTATGGTAGCAGGGTCCAACAAGTAAACGTAAATGCAAATCCAGTGCAGTGCTGACCCCGCCAAGACAAACATGTGCCTGAGAAATAGGACCAGGAATAGGAACATAAGAGCGCAACGGGAACACAAAATAATTGTGAGATTGGGTAGAAACCCCATTGCACTGCACGATGCAAAGGCGCCAAGCAGCTTATTGAGCTTTTTGAGTAACAAGGAGATATGGAGATAGGGAAACAATCCAGTAAAGGAAGAAGACGAAGGAGGAGAAAGACTTTGAATGGGGTGCTCCACTCTTGTCGCTAGACTCACCAAATCCCTTTCTCGCTAGACTCACCAAATTGCGTGGTCCAAGTTTTTGTTCCGCACGAACAAGGGTACTCCCGAGGTGTAGGCGAAGCCGCCAGCCATCAGCAAATAAATGGCGCCCGAAGGCAGTGCAGCGCGGATGTCCTGTGAAAAGGAGAGGAAGACGCATGTAAGAAAATGATCATGATGTACTTGAGTGGAATTGATGTAAGCAAATAAACAAGTAAAGATGCACCAGTGCCAAAAAGACAAAAATATCCTAAAACAAAAGTCAGACGTGCTTTAAGAAGGCGCAAGAGAGTAGTAATTCAGTTCCAGGAATGGAAACAGTCGGTTTCAAACGAGGGATTATTCTGTCCTTTACAGAGTAAATGATGAGGGCCCCCCAGCCCATGACGAGGTATAAGCTCAGCGATATCCGTGCTTTAAGTTTAGAAGGAGGCAAAATTGCCGCCACCAAGATCCCTACGGTCGCCACTACCCACACCAATGTTAGCAACCAAACGGACCATGCTGGCTTGTCGGGAAACAAAATCACCAGAAACGGCGTATCTGCGTACAAAAGCGAAAAAGAAAAACAAATGATAGGACACGCGTGTAAGAAGACAAGAAAAACTGCATTCAAACTGAAGCCGTGAAATCTATTGCACCATTGAGATAGATTGTTATCCAAAATGGGCGCCTATTTCTTAACACTTTACTTACAAGAGCCAGCAATAAGGAGGTAAATGCCGGCTTTATCCACGAAGTGAAGCCATTCGAGGACTCGTTTCGGAAACAGGAAGCACGAGTGGAACAACTGTAGGGAGAGGGGAGATTACAACGAGGGCAACAAGGAAAGTGAGGAGGACAAACACATTTGAATGTATACTCTCTATACAGAGAATGACTTAAAGTAGCTCGCAGGTGATTAATATATCTTTGTACATACCGTCGAGGCGGAGTACAGCACCAAGAGAGAGGCCGAATAAACGGCTACGGGAACATAAAAGCGCCCTTGAGCGGCAGCTTTGCCACAGAGAGCGGACATGCCCAGGGCGCAGAGCAAAACTCCGAACCCATGAGTCACCGAGTTCATCACCTGATGGTTTGAGAAGATGGAGATGGTGATAAAATTGAATAAGAGAGTGGGAAGAAAGCATAGCCATATGAGAGGCGCAAGAACTTGAATACACTTCCGCTACTGTTGTGACAGGACAATGTATTAGAAGGGCTGAACGTCTATCCTCTGCCTACACCTCTTTGCTTTACCTCAGCGAGAATGGAGTTCGCATCGACGTCGAGCAAGATGTTCGGCAAACCCTGTTTGCTCCTCAGCTCTTGTGCTAAGCTCACAATGCACAGCCCTTGCCATCCCAAAGCATTGGCCGACAAATCAATCCGGAGCGCATGAAGAGGTTCGGCCGCTGAGGAGGACGACGATGATGGTAGTGTTGGTCCCCCTGTAGTTGAGGATTGAGTTGTTGGTGCACCCACGACGGCAGCACTGCTTTTGGCAGGAGAGCTTCCAGCAGGCCGCAAGAACGGCAGCGACAGTTTGCTTCGCACTCCTTGCTTGGATTCACTCGGAAGTGGCGGTGCAGCAGCTCGGGTACTCGTAGGTTCTACGGAATGGCTAACACCGCCGCCGCCTGCGCTCACTGCCTCTTCTTGCAAGCGTTTCTCCCGGCTACTCTTTTTCTTTTTCTGGTCACTGCCGCCGCTGCTGCTGCTGCTGCTGTTGGTACTGCTGCTACCATCACCGCCGCTGCCACCGCCACTGCTGCTCCCGTCGCTCATCAAGCTGCCCTTGCTGCTGGTCCAGGCGCTGCCCATGGTGTTGGCGTACTCGTGCTGGCTCACGTAGCCTTCGAACTTGGCGTGCAGGGAGGAGGCGCTCGAGTTCACGTAGGTGATCGCCGAGTCCATGGTGGCAAAGAGCGGCGCGCTCGCACCCCCGAGGGGGGACCGCAAGGGGTCGGGCACCGCGCAGCACGGGCAGCCCACCGCCAGGCCAGGCAAGCTGGCAAATGGTGTGTGCATTAGACCCAAAATAGTTTTTGAAAAAGAAGAAGAATTGAGACAACGGCATCAGAAAGGGTAGGCAAAATGAGCACAAACGAGCTCGTGGCGAATACCACCCCAAAAAAACGTGGAAAAGATAAAAGCAAAAGCAATTCACATGTAAACTCGGACCAACAAGACCACCCAGGCACACAATCACCCTCCAGCAGCATATATATTTTCCAGCTGTCAACCCTTTATTAAGGCATCCCCCCCCCCTACTTATCGCACCTCGGCCCAAGGGGGTCGGGGTAATCGAGCAGGGTGCGGCTGGCAAACTCTTGGGCCAAATCGATGCCCGGGCAAATCAAGTGCTCCGCCAGAGCCCGCGCCCCCTGCTCGCCGATGGAACACCCGCGAAGCCTCAGCACTTTTACGCCTGGTTGCATATCAGGGCAGTCAGAATACACGTGCGTGGTACTAAAGGGTGAGACTGTAACACCAGGATGGCCAATAGTGTTCTCTGGGAAATGTTACAGCTATTTCATGCACTATTGAATAGTAGATGCTACATTCAAAGTACAAGTAACCCTCACCGTGCTTGGACGTGTGCGCTAAAGCACGCCCCAAGGCCGCAGCCCCATAGGCCCCAATTTTGTTGCGGTCCAGCCGAACTTCGTTCACTGTGGCGTTGCGCTCTAGGACTTTGGCCAAGCTCACGGCCCCGTGGCTCCTCAGTCCCGATCGAGGACGGTTGCCCCACCGGTGCATGGCGCGCGTGAAGTCCAGCCTCGTGAAGCGGCGCACTACCGAGGAGACTTGCGGTCTGGTGCACTGCGCCGCTGCGCACCATTCCTGAAACAGCGCTTCGGAGGCTTGGTCGCTGGGGTCGGCCGGGCCCCCGCACAGGAGTAAATCGGCCAGAGGCAGCATGTCATGGTCGGTGAATCCCCCAGCCACCCGAAGCTCCCGGAGCCCATGCCGCAAGGCCGTGAGCACGCCACTGTTGGGATCGGTGCCATAAAAAGCGCAACGAGCTTGGTACAACCGCACCACCTAGAAAAAATTTAAGCATATCAAATTGTTAGATTCTGCTTCAACCATTATGGATGAGCTTATACTGAGTAGTCCACGGTGACTAGCAGTTTACAGCGAGCTTGAGGACTGATTTATGGCCAAATATGGAATGAATCAATGGTGGATTCAAATAATTCTCTAATGGCAATTGAACCGCGCACCGCAGTGGTTGCAAAGCCGTCCGGTGCTACTTCTTGGCACAATATGATAGAATCCGGCCCGCTGCCAACACCGTTCACCCGCAGCGAGTGTCGAGCCATCGTGTTTGTTCTGAATTACGATAAGTAAAGGGCTAGCCCAAAATTGAATGAAAATTAGGCTCCCTAAGAGGATCAAAAGGCTGATGGCTGCTGTCTGCTAGCTTGGGCTCTCGTGGGTCTACTGACGTCCAACTCGTTCCGCTCAACTACAAGCTAGCTGGAGCTTGCTTCTACTTACGACAACATCAATCTTTCACAACAGTAACTAACGTCCCTGCCTGCAGGCCTGCAGGGGATACAAAAGCCGAGCCCCTACGGGGTAATTTTCAACTCTGGATGCCCCTGCGGGGTACAATTTTTAACCCCTACGGAGTCATTTGAGAGCCCCCATTTTTGTTTTTTATGCAATAATCTACTAGGCATAGTCATTGCCATGCTAGCTAGCTAGGTTAGGTGTTTCATGTTTCAGCTGTGGTGTAACCGCAGTGTTACCTGTTTTAAAGAGTAGATTTTTGGTGATGCGGGTGGACTAAATACTGCAGCGGCGTGCGCACCGCCACGCCACGATCGACGTAGTTGATTTCAATGACGTGACAAGGTGTCAGAACATGGTTGATGTCAGTGACGCAGTGACGTGACAACGTGTCAGAACAAGCACGCAAGGGTTTTTTGTGTCTGTGATGTGACGGACGGAC
>Ga0307979_1000627_pt1 | contig 24371 bp, 17 predicted proteins | sample OrgLakmetage1058_FD_201833 | JGI IMG/M metagenome (GOLD analysis project Ga0307979, IMG submission 201833) | Saline water microbial communities from Organic Lake, Antarctica - #1058 | ecosystem: Environmental > Aquatic > Non-marine Saline and Alkaline > Saline | place: Antarctica: Organic Lake...
CTGCGGGAAGTACGTACTCCGGAAAGTCGCGTTCGCAGCACGGCGATAAAAGTGCAAGCAGCAAGAGCAACGACAGTGATGGCGGTAGTGGTAGCGGCAGCCTCCTGAACACCACGAGCACGAGCATATCAAGAGCCGGAGCTGGCTTAGTGCGCGGCGAAGAGGAGCATTCGGGCGCGGGGCGGCACATGCGAGTCGTGCACAAAGTCGCAGACAGCGGCGGTGACGACGCACAGAGCCAGGTGCTAGGAGGCATGAATGCAGCGGGCAGCATTGGCACGATTCATGGCTCTGCCGCAGGCCGCAGTGGCGACGGTTCGGCTGCGTTCATGCTCCGAAATTTGACCGGCGGACCTCTGCGGGTTTATCAGCCGCAGCAGAGGCGGGGCACGGCCTCGGATGCCGCCGTGAGCGTGCGTGCTGACGAGGCCGCCATGGAAGAGGCCTATGCGCAGGAGGCGCGACTGGTGGCGAGGCGCGGGGTAATTGCCAACGCCGCCACGCAGGCGAGAGTCCAGGCCGAGTACTTGAAGTTGGCCGAGCACGAGGCCGAGAAAGCGAAAGCGAGCCGCAAGCGAGACATGATTTTGGCGAGCGAGCGCGCCCACCAGCTCGAGCGGCAGCAGCAACAGCAGCAGGAGCAGGAGCGAGAAATGAAGGAGCAACGAAAGGATTCGCAAGGCCAGGAAATGAAGCACGAGATGGATGGTGCCGACGAGGAGGAGGCCAGGAGAGGAGCAGGGTCAATGAGTGCTCATAACACAATTCGCAGCAGTGTTGGCGTAGGCGACAAGCAATCCTCCATCGATGAGTGGGCCAAGAGTACCGGTGGCAGCAGCAGCGATAGTGGGAGTGGGCGCGGCAGTGCATCGAGTGCAAATGCTGTTAGGTGGTTCAATTTTGGGAAAAGCAAGAGCAATGGTGCGGAAGGAGGCGACGGCGGTAGCGACAGCCCTTTAAGCAGCGCGGCCACGGACGGGAGTGCAACGAACGCCCGCACCGCCCCATTACAACGGGCAGGCAGTTTCAGGAAAAGTGACTCGCTGGGTTTGAATGCCCCGCCGTCGCCAGCTCTGTCCGGGGCCGCAGCGGGTGAAGGGGGCACAAACAGCGCTCGAAGCAACGGCAGCCAAGGCAACGGTTTTTTCCTCGGGCCCACCCTGAGAGCCACCCAAAACATCATGATGAGCAGTATTCGCGGCCGCATCGGGGCCAAGGACCAAGACGACCTCAAGGGCAGGCCGCGGAGCAGCAGTGGGCGTCTGACTCCTCCGTCGCCAGCTCGTGACGGCTCGAGCAACTTGCCACCCGCCATGCAACTCGACAGCGACGGAAGCAGGAAGCGTGACGACGGCCGTCAACCAGCAGCCGAAGCAGAAGGTTCCGCAACACGCGATGATAACGATGAAGACGAGCTTGCCAAGTCCGTGTGGAGCCCCATGGACGATACCCTGGCCGCCCAGGCGCGCGCAGACCCTTTGCTCGTGCATTTGCAGTACTTGAGCCATCGTCAGCGAGGGGCCCTCTTTTTCGCGCCCACCAAGACCGTGCAGCGGTGCCAGGAGGTCTGGGAAGTGCCGTTTGACGTCCAGGAAGAAGTGGTAGGAGCTCACGAGACGGTGCTTTACGCACCCGCGAGGCCACGGCGGATCGATGCAGGAGCTGCCTCCGCCGCCGCGGACTACAGGGTTGGGGAAGCCTTGAACAAGGGCAACCTGGGTCCGGGCGGCAGTGGTGGCGGTGGTGCTAGTGGAGGAGGAAGTGGAGGGCACGCGTGGACCCAGCTCAACAGCCGAAGCCGAAGCGCTTTGCGACGCGCGTGGGATGCGCATCAAGCCCGCGAGGCGGCTGCCGCAGCCCTGGCGTTGCACAAACGGGCGGGCGCGGGAGAAGGCTTCAGCGACGGGTGCGGGAAACAGGGGCTTTATTCCAGCGCGCGGGCGAGCGGGAGCGCAGGGCGCCCCGCACATGTAGAGTCGGGCCACGTGGCGACTCTTCAGATCGCGCACCATGCGTGGATTGAAGGGGTGCCCGCGGACATGCTGGGCACTAAATCCTTTGACTTGACCCTTTTAACGCAGGATCCCAACAAGAGTGGCCGAGAGATGGACTCATCGCACCCATCCCTAGATTCCACTGCTGCTGTGGCAGCGACAGCAGGCGCCGAGAACCCAGAGACGGAACCCCAGCAGAGCCGCAAGCATGCAAGCAGCAAGAGCAAAGGAGTGCCTCCGGTGAATGCTTCTTCGTTTGTTTCGCAGGGCGGCAACCCTACTGCGGTGCCCGATACGAAGCTAAATACTGAGGCTTCTTATGAGAATGCTGACGCAGGCAATCAAGGTAAGGACTCCACGAAAGAGGCCGACAATGAGGAAGATTCTTTCACCAGAGGCGGGAGTGCTTCGCGGGCTCTGACGTCATCGTCATCGTCGTCACTCCTTCCTCAGGAGGGGGATTGGCGCGAAACTGCCATGAAGCGCTTGGTATGCGACACCGTGCGCTCGGCCAACGGCGGGCGGGAAGTAACCCTGCGGTCGTGTTTTCGGGTGCGGAACAGCACAGGCCATGCCTTGTTGATTGCCCGCGCGCCCGACCCGCGACTGGCGAAAGCAGCGTCCAAGTACATTGCCATCGCCAACTACAGCCGGGCCGTCGATCAAAGTGTGCGGCGGGGGGCAAATGCGTGGGGCTGGCTGCAAGACGACGAAGGACGAGGAGAAAAGGGTGAGTATGAGGAAGAGGACGAGGACGAGGCTGGTGTTGAGAATGGCAGGGGGAGGGCTAGGAGTGGCAGTGGAGACGATCGGTATCAATCGAGTGGTATAAACTTCGAGGGTAACAAAGATGAGCCTTTGAGAATTGATTCGGAAGATGCGTCTCTCGCCGAGTTGTACGATGTGCTGTTGCCAGGCGAAGAATACTTCGTGCCCTTGGCCGACGTGCACCGCACCAGCTTGTACCTTGGGGCCAGCCGCTCGATCAACGACTCGGAGGCAAACGACGAAAGAGCGGCTGCAGCGGCGACTGCTACTAGCGGTGCCGCTAGCGCTGGCCCTGTTGGCGGACAAGGCGTGAAGATGGACAGCAACCATGTCGGCGGTGGTCTCTCCGAGGGGCGAGGCAGTAGGGCGCAGGCGGAGTATTTAGTCGGTGGCATCGGAGGAGCTGGGACCGGGACCGGGACCGGGACTGATGGAAGCAGTTCAAGCCAAAACAAAGCCCTGCGGTTTGGGAACAGCAAAACACAACTGATCAAGCGAGCCCGGTTCTCGGGGGTGCCGATTCCGCTCTCCAACATGGTCGTGGAAGCCAATGAAGCTTTGGTGTACGCGAAGCGCAAAGACCGCCCGGCTTCACCCGCGGCGGGGCTCCAGCTCACTTTTCCGTTGAGTTTTGAAGCGGGGCAAACCTGGCGCCCCTCGAGCTGTTATTACCGCGCGCAGGTGCACCGCTGCTTGCTCGACCGGCACGCAGGGCAAGAAGACCTGATGAGCATTCAGGGCAGCAGCGGTCTTGGCGGTGGTGGCCGTGATGGTATTGATGGTGACGACGACGACGACGACGAAGAGGGCGGCGGTGGCAACCGTCGCGACAAGAAGACTAAACGGGGGCATACGAACACTCGAGGGCTGAGGTCGCGGAAACCATCTGACGCGAACAAGAAGGCGTCTAAAAAAGGCAGCAGCAGTAGCAGCGGTGGTACCGCCAGTGGCACCAGCGGTGGTGTAGATGGCGGAGAGCGCTTGGGGTCTGTGCGCGAAGCAGACGACGAAGGCGACGACGACGGCCATGAGTCTGACCCTACGAGTACAAGAGCGAGCAGCAGGCGCTCCGCTACCTCGGCTCTGCCTGCTTCCATTAGTGCTTTAGCTGCGCAAGCATTGGCCGCATCTGGGGTCAGCAGCAGCAGTAGCAGTAGTACTAGCGGGCACCCGGGGGGAGAGCCTCAGGCCAATGCTGCCAGAAGAAAAGAATGTGCTAGCGACGGTGGCAGCGACAATGAAGGAAGCAAGAGCAGCCGAACCAGCAGCCGCCGGGACCGGGATTCTTCGGGATTTTTGCCCGACGGCAGCGAGTCCCAGACCAGCAGCGGCCGCCGGAGCCGGGGCAGTGCTGCATCGAAAAAGTCGGAGGTTCGGCGCAAGCAGAAAGAGCTGCGGCGCGCCAAGAAATCTTTTTTGCCTGCGTCAAGTTTTAAGGGTGCGAAAAATGGATTTGCGTTCAAGAATGGGCCTCGTGGCATGGGTTATTACCGAGAAGCTCCATCTCTGATGCACAGCGATGCAAATAACACCAGCGCAGGCGGTGTCGCGGAAGCCAAAGGCACAAGCGCAGGCGACGAGGTGCCGTTGGGAGGCTCAGGCAAAGGCATCACTGGCGCAGGCGATACAGGCATGAAGGCTGTGCACGAAGGCAAGAGCGACGATGACGTCGACGACGACGACGATGAGGTGAGGCGCTTTTCTCAACCCGATGCCAGCGGTAGTCGGTGGCGTGGCCCGTCCTTTCGCGTGCGGTCACCCTCAAGTGCGGCCGATAAAAAGACGCCTTCAGGTGATGGTTTACGTCCTTGCACTCAAAAGAGGCGCACTGGACTCGGCTTGAGCTTTTCTAGCCCGACCGCTTTCTCCAAGAAAGTTCCCGCAGGCGAAGCTTCGCCAAAGGACAACGGCAGCGATAACGAAGATGTGGTCATTGAAGACGACGACGGCTCTTCAGGCAGCAGCAGTAGTAGCAGTGACGACTCGTCTGTGTCGTTTTCCAACAATGATGTCGATGAGGACGAGTCAACTACGGATTACTCGGATTCGGTCTCAGAATACAGCGACGACTCGCGCAGCGTTGACAGTAGCATTCTTGTGGGCAGCGCAGATGACGAGGGCGCGCCGTACGGAAGTAGCGGGGCAGGCCCCACTAGTGGCACTGTTGCAGGTTCAAATGCTAGAAGAGCTCCCGACGTCGAAGCGGCTCCAGAGACGGCGAATGTAAACAACACTGCTCGACGAGGTTCGGCTGCGGGGACACCAAAGAAATCGTCCATGTTTTCAAAGTTCGGCGGTCTGGGTCGAGGCAGCAGCAGCAGTAGCTTGAAAGGAAGCAGTAGCCACAACAAGCTAACCGGAGGCCACCGCCACACTGAGAAAAACAGCGATGCGAACGGGAAGGGCAGCGGGCACGGGAACAATTACAGTGAAGGCCATGCGTCTCAAAGCAGGCACTTGGAGCGATTCTCAGCCGGCGGGCACGAGTTGCAGTTCCGCACCAAAGAAATTCACATGAGCAAGCCAGAGCAGTGGGAGAAACGGAGCCGCGACATACTGAGCTACCCCGAGCCGCTTCCATTGAACAGGGCTACTTTGATTGGGAAAGACAAGGCTGTCAAGGAGAAATACCGACCAGGCACGGTGGACTACGTGCTAGAATTGCACCCGCCGCTCGTCGTGGAGAATCTGTTGCCGCACCGGGCCGTCTTTGAGCTCGTTCACGCGGAAGGCGAAGACGACAGTGGGGGTCTGTTCGATGACCTCGGCAAAATCGCCAGCACCTTTCAGCGGGACTTGAAAAACATGTCCAAAGACTATGGCGGCGGCAGCGGAGTCAGCGACAGTGGCAAGAAAAGTGGTGTTTTGCACGGCAGCAGTGGCAGCGGCAGTGGCGGTTTAGCTTCGATCCGACGCAAGCGCATGCTGTGGTGCCAGGAGCTCGCGCATGGAGATGCCGTCGCCGTGCATTCTGTGGGGCTCGAGTCGGAGCTCAAGCTGCTCATCAACTTGGGGTTCTGCCGGAGCATCGGCGACGGCGCCCTGATTCACGTGCCGTCGGAAGCCGAAGTTGACCGCAGCCACCACCACCATCGCCCCAGCAGCAGTCCAACTTCCTCTGCTCATCAGAGAGGAGGCAGAGCGCGCAGCAGCAGTGCTGAGGGAGAGAGCGGCAGCGGCGGTGGCGGGTTGCGCGGGAGCGTCGGGCAGGGTGTAGCCGGCTTGGGCGAACACATTGGGGCGTCTGTGCACGACGGGTTCAAGGACATCAAGCAAGCGATGGTCGTGGTCGGGTTGAGCGCGGGGAAGCGGAGCGTAGACAGCTCCATCACCCTTGCCGACCGGATGGGCCAGCGCACGGTGCTGCACATCAAGAATGAAATTGGGCCCGCGGGCAACCGCAAAGTGACGGTGTTCTGCCCGTACTGGCTAGTGAACCTGACGCAGTACAGTCTGCTCTTCAAACAAGACACCAAAAGCGACCGGCAGCTCCCGGCGGGCTCCTTGCCTCATTTCTTCGAGGCTCCTGTTAGTAATAACAAGGCGAAGGGTCGAGGGCGCAGCACCAGCACTGGGCGCCCGTTATCCGCCACCGACACGGCCCAGGGATTTGAACAAGACGACGCCAAGAATGACAACGATGGTGATGAGGCGGAGCGGGCGGCCGCGGCTGCTGCCGACGCAGCAGCCGCTGAAGAGGAAGAAATGGCTGCACAACGGCGGAACGGGTCTTTTGGGCAGCGGCTGTTTCAAATGGCACTGGACCGGCGAGAAGCGGCGCGCCAGAAAAGGGCCAAATGGCTGCACGGGAGCGGGCTTCAGGGTGATGGCGAAGACACAGGGCTGGGCGAAGCTTCGGGCGACTCGGGCCTGGCCTGGCGCCGCGACAAGTACCGGTGCGCGTTTCCCGGGGCCACGCCGCTGCTGCACTCGTTGTTTACTTCCGACGCAGCCGCCGAAAAACGCGCGAAACGAGTGGTGGAAACGGCTCAGCGCGCCGCCGTGGAAGTGGTAGCCACCGCAGCAGCTGAAGCCGATTCGGCGACGACGACGAGTGGTGCACCAGGAGCAACGCATGCGTCAACTCCTCGTTCAGCGACAGCGGCAGTGAGGAGAGAAGGAGGAGGGGGCACTGAGGCGACTGCAGCTTCGCAAAAGGACAAAGAGCAAGCGAAAAAACTCGTGAAAACAGCCTTGTCATCATCGACTTCGAGCGACGGCGGCAGCAGCCGCATCAAAGCTCCTGGGCCTCCGCCATCGTCGTCATCGTCGACTGCACATGCGAAGGAGCCTTTTCACTCACCCTCTGCCACTGCTGCTGGCGCTGCTGGTTCTGGCCGCAGGCACAGCAGCACTTCATGGCGCGACTCCAGCAACTTGGCGCACTTCTTGGAAGCTTCCGTCGGGGGGTTGGTAGATTTGCCCCTGGATCAAGTGGTGAGCTTGGCGAGCATGTTCAACTGGGCCGACTCTCGGCAGCGGGACGTGGTTGAGGTGCTGCAGGGCTTGGCCCGAGGCGATCGGCTCTGCTTGAAGGCAGCTTTGCCCCACACAGCAAGGGATGTGCGCAGCAGTGGTCATCTCTCTTCGCAGCGCCAGCGAGGGCGCAGCAGCAGCAGTAGCCGTGCTGCAAACCGCCGAAGCTCTGGAAACTTTAGTAGCAGCCATCGCAGCGGCGCCAATGCCTTTGCCGAGGCTGGCAGCACGGCAACAGCGGCGGCGCGGTGGCGGCAGCGCAGCGCACGGGATGCCACTTTTAACGACGAGGGCACGGATGGAGCAGGCACCACGCCTGGTTTCAGTAGTCGTAGCGACAATGGGAATGGGCGCGCGTCTAGCCGTGGGCGGTGTGGAGGCCAACCCTCGACCGAGTCGCATGCATTTGTGTCGGAACAAACGCGCGAGTGGTCGCCGGGTTTCAGTTTAGATGCTTTGAACATTGACCAGAGCCTCACCCTGCTTGGGGGTGCTACTGATTCTTCTTCGTCGTCTAGCAGCAGCGGTGGCAGCAAGCTCTTTGAAATTGGGTTCGTGAGTCGACCTGCGCCCGGTCGTCTCGGCGCTGTCGGCACTCGCATTGCGTATTTCTACCCCCGGTTCGTGGTTGTGAATTTGCTGGAGCGGCCTCTGGCCCTGGTGCAGCCGGAGCCTCGGGGCTGGAACAGCCGTGACCTGGGCCCTTCGGCCGGTGACGCGAGAGCGTCTTCTGAGGTCACCAGTGCTGCGGCTAAGAAAAGCGCTGCGAGCGGAAGCCACCGCCCTTCCTTTGGCGGCTCTTCGGATTATGCAGGGCACGGCAGCTACAGCAGCAGCGGTGGTGATGTTTTCTTACCGCGCGACCGGGCGAGCCAAGTGGCTCCCTTTGAGTGGGCGCCGTTTCACTTGCCGTTTGCGAGGGGCAAGCGCCACGTGATGGTGGATCTGGGTGACGAGTACAAGAACTCGGCGTGCCTGCCAATGGACCAAACGGGGGAGTACACGGTGGCGCTGCGGCAGCAGGATGTGATATCAGACTCGGATCGCGTAAAAGTGCAGTCAGAGTACGACATTCACTACCCGTACGGCGGCGGGCGAGGCACGGGCAGCACCAACAGCGGCGGTGGCGGTGGTGGTGCCTTCAGCAGTACTGGTCTCGGTACTGCTGGTGGTGGCAGTGGAGGTCTTCTGGGGCGCGCGTCCAGCGGGGATGGGTTACATGTGGCTGATTTGGGCGCAGCTCCTGGCAACACTGATAGGGGTGGTGCTGGCACTGGCACCGGCAGCGGTGGTGGAGGCGGCGGCAGCCACAGTACGGAAAGTGTGCGCGGAGGAGTAGCCGCTGCTGCTGGAGGCGAGTCACCCGAGAAAGGGGAGATGACGTGGTCTTCCTCGGACGGACTGGGGCTATGGCTGGAAACCGACGTGGACAACGACTGTGTGGTGGTTCGTAAAGTGAAGCCCAAAAGCTACGCTGACGTTGAAGAAGACGTGCGCCCTGGCGACCAGGTCTGGAGAACTCGAATAGCATATACATGTGAACATACATGTGCTCATTTCTACAGACTCAACATACGTTGTACCTTGGCATAGGTAGAAAGACAATGTCACTTTGTTTTGAAGAGGAATAATGTGTAAGCGTGCTTGTGACGCTAACACCAAATGCTGCTTTGTTTGCTCGATTAGGTACTGGGCTTTGAAGGATTCATTCCCCACTCGGGAAATGCGGCGGCTCCGTTGCGACTCGAAGATTTCGACCGCGCGCTGGACTTCATCAAAGCGAAAGTTTCCGACACAAACGCTCAGTTGGCGCGAAATGGCAGTCGAGGTAAGGCATGATGTGGCGCAAAACAATGCTTTTTCTCAAATGACTTTCATGGGTGCCCTTGACATTGGTGATGTGTTTTTTTAAATCGTTGTTACCTATCGCTCCTTTTTTGAAAGAGCTTCCTGACTTTCGCAACGCAGCTGTAACCACTCCTGGTGTATGCGCGTGCTTTGTTGCCATAATGAGGTTTATGCTTAGACTTTCTTTTGCCTTTCGTCTTGGGCTCCTCATTTTTTTGCTCCTTTCAGGTCGTGTTCGAGGGCTCGTCATGCACATGCTCACGATCGAAGGCCGCATTGAACGGAGGCGCGAGCGGCTCTCTAACATGCGACGTGGCGGGAGCCATTACCGCAACGCAAATGCCGCTCGGGACTACCATGGCGCTGCAGCTTATGACAACGATGATTTAGGCTGGGCGGTGCCCCCTAACATGAAGCCCAACGCGCTCAAAAAGCCACCCCCTCTGCAGCAGCAGTCGCAGTCGCAGCCGCAGCCGATGCCGTCGTATCGCCGCAGCTCTTCTGTGCCGTTGGATGAAAGCAAGCCCTTGGGGCTTCGGCGCCGGTCGCTGCCTGGCTTTGAAGCTTCTGCGGAAGCAATTTCGGGAGCAGGCAGGAACCGCCGCACGATGAGCACGGGAGACAACAAGAGTAAGAATACCGCCAGTGGCAGCGGTACTGGTGGTGATGTAGGTTCGACTTCTGGTTTCGAGAGCGGGCGCAGCAATCTTCGTGGTAGTATTAATGATGGTGGCAGCACCAGTCGAGAAAGCAGTCGTCCCAACAGTTTCAGCAGTTATGGGTCCGGTCGACAGGACTTGTGGGCCCGGGACGCTTCCCTGGCGGTGCGACAGGCCCTGCCGTCTGGGCAAGCCCCCTCCCTCGAGCGCTATGCTTTAGTGGCTGCTGCTGCCCGCCGCCGCGCCAGTTACGATGCGTTGAATGCCTTAGCTGCGCAGAAGGCGCGGGCCGCAGAGCACACGAGCAACGAGAACGGTATCCTTCGGGCAGCCTCTGAAGTACCCCTCCCATCTGCAGCAGCAATCGAAGCGGCCCTCAGTGCAACCTCGGAACCTGACTTGCCGTTGAAGGTCGAAGTGCGGGCACAGGGCGCCTCGTACATGATTGTCGTGCGGCCCGTCACGGCCGACAACTCGGTCATGTACCGGATTCGGAACGACACGGAACATCATTCTGTGTTCTTCCGGCAGGTGGACTGTGACGAGTACGATTGGCGAGAGCTGGCACCCGGTGCAGAGACCACGTATGCATGGGAAGAGCCGCTGAGGCGGCAGAAACTCTTGGTGCGCGCCAAGGATACCTCGGCCATGATTCAAGGGATTGTCGGTGGTGGCAGTAGCAGCAGCAACAGCAAGAGCAGGAAATCCGGCCGTAAAAACACTAGTAGCAGCACAGGGGAGGGAGCGGCGTGGCGCCGACGAGTGCGGCGGCTGGGCAGGAAAAGGGCATGGCTGGCGGCGTCGGAAGGATCCCAACAAGTGGTGCGGGAAATCGACCTGAAAGAGCCCACCAAGCTTGGCTCCAGAGGCGACACCTTACCAGGAGGAATGCGGCAAACCACGAGAAGCGCGGGGCCCGACGGAGCTCTCCTCACGGCCAAGGTGTTAGCGCGCGGCCCGACGAAAATGCTGGTGGTGGCGGGCACGGGGGCGCATCGCGCGGCGGCGGCGGCGGCTGCGGTTGCTGCTGCCTCGGCTGCAGCCACCACTTCCTCCTCTTCCTCTTCTTCCACTCCGCAGGCAGGTGCGCGCAAGCCACAGGTGCCGACCAACAACGCGGCCAAGATGCTGGTGGCCTCCCAAATCGATGCTTTAGAATCCGAAATTCGCACTTTGGACGAGTTAGCGTCGAGAGACGACCGGCAAATTGCCAAGCTCGAGAAATGGGCTACGGCGATGGACATTTTTACAACTGGACCCAACAGCAATTTAGGCAGTGGCGACAGCGGCAGCTACGGCAGCCGTCCTACAGTGAAAAAAACAACGCCGGGAAGTAGCGGCGGCCGCAGCGGCAGCATCCGCGGCGTGCGTAGTTTTTTCCAGCGAGGCATCGGGGATCGCGCGAGAGGGGCATCAATGGCGGAAGCACCTAGGGCGCCGATCAAAACTCCGGACGTTTCGCCTTCGCCAGCTGCCAGAGCTGGTGGTGGTGGTAGGGAAGAAGCTGACGACCTAGGCACTTTGCGCAGTTTTGGTACCAAAAAGTCGCTGTCGACTACGAGTGTGCCTGAGAGTGAAGGCGATCACCAAGAGGCATCATCATCCTTCTCCTCATCGTCATCATCCTCTACACCGCAACAGCAGCAGCAGCAGCCTCCTCGGAGCCGGCGCGCGCAAATCCAGGAGGCCCTGAAAAGCGTGGGCACGAGCATCGAGCAAGTCGAAGAGGAAGTGTGGCAGTTCGCGGAAGACCGGGGCGAAGACCGTAGCCGTTATATTAGGGCATGCAACCAGCTGGTGGTGACGGTGCTGGAAGCAAGGGGCTTGCGTGGCGCGGACCAGAGCGGCTTCTCCGACCCGTGCGTGTGCTACAATCTATTTCTTCTGTCAATTTATTTTCCTCTTCACGGATATATTTTGAAGAACTTCATCTTTCTGCTTACTTGTGCGCACAACATTAACGGAGGCTAGATGAAAAGCCTCGCGCATCTCTCACGCGTTATGGTACTTTTGTTTCTTTCTCTCTTTTCTTTTTTAAATTGAATTAGGTACGTGTCGTGCAGCGTGCAAGGGGGCTTGCGGCCTGGAGCATACTTGCGAGAGCGCTTGTTTGGGCGCCGCACGAGCAATGCCGACAAGACCAAGCAAGGCACGGACAGACAGGTGCAAGGCTGCCGCAGCAGTTCGCAACCACCTACTACGCCGTCAGAAGCCAATGAGGGAAGTGTGCCATCGCGCAGTCAGAACAACAACAAGGGCCTTTGCAGTGTGTGGAATCGATTGTCGCGCCCTGGCCGGAGCCTGAGTGCTGAGCCCAATAGCGGCAGCAAAGGTCGCAGTGGCGGCGAGGCAGCAGCAGCAGCAGATGAGGGTGTCAACGACGAAGACGACAATCAGGTGCCCAAGCCTCGTTTGCGCAAGAAGGGCAACGGCACGCACTACCGCAACCCGTCGACGCCTGCGTGGGAAGAGCGGGTCACGTACTACGTGAAGCAAAACTGCAACCCAAAGTGGGACGACCAGTCGTTCGTGTTTGATTTGTCTCCCGAAGCGCCCGTGCATCCGCGCATGTTTTGGCTCCGGGTGCGGGTCTTGGATTACGACTTTTTAGCCGCGTCGAGCTTCCTGGGGCAGGTGCGTTGACGCGTGGTTTGGCACTTTCATGAAGAGTATTAGATGACCTTTGCATTTTTCTTGTGCAACACGTGATTTGTTCTAGCCAGTTGTGTTGGTAGGTACAGTAGTCGTTTCCATATATTCGCAGAACAATTTTGTGCACACTGCGCTTGCGCAACATTTGACTTTTTTTTCGTAACTACCTCTCCTTCGTCTGCTCTTTTGTAGGTGCAAGTCCCTCTGACCAAGTTGCACGACCAGGACGTGATGGAGGGTTGGCTGCCTCTCATGCCCAAAGCGAAAATGATGACTGGTAGCAGTGGCGGCGGTGGTGGTGCCGCAGGCGGCGGCGGTGGAGGCGGAGGGCTCGACAGCAGTAGCTTAGGGCCTGGCGGCGGTGCGTCTCTGCTGTTTGGGCATCGGGTAACGGGTTCTTTGCGGGTGCGCGTGCAGTGGGTGCATTCCTTGCCGGCGCTGGTGGCCTACCGCTTGCGCTTAAACCGAGAAGTGAAACGCAACCGAGACCAAGTTTTGGCCACTCGTCGGCAGTCCTTGAGAAGTTTGCGGGATGCGGCTAGAGCCATGACGAGGAAGAGGCGGGCGCAGCGAGCGCAGCGGCGGCCGAGCCTGACCAAAGGCCGAGGAGGCTCCATTGACCTCAGCAAGCATTACTTGTTCATGCGAGGAAGTGGCGGTGGCAGTGGCGGCGGCCAAAGCAACCGTCTCGACCGGACGGGCTCCGTAGACTCAGTTGACTTCGACCGGCACGACGGAGGTGGCGGTGGTGGCGGCTGGAGCGGCGGCGACAGCGGCAGCGACACCACCCCGAGCCGCAACGGTGGGCCCTACCGCACGGTGCGCTACGGCAGTGGGAGCGGGGGCAGCAACAGCGCGCTTGGCAGAGCGAGCAACAAAAAAGCTGGAAACAGCGGTAATGGCAACGATTTGGGCGCTGTACTCGGCCAGGTAGGCGCTGGCATGGGCTACACCGGTAAGTCCACTAGTGGTGATTTCAGGAACACGCCTACCTTTGACGCTTCTGGGCACACCCGGCGCCGCAGTGCGGCTGCCACTTTTGGTGCTTCGCCTGACGGCCTCGCAAGCGACTTTCCGAGCGCTTTGCAAGCAGAGTCGGCAGCAGCAGAGGCAGAGAAGGCAACAGCACCACTGAGCGACGAGCGCCGCGGATTCCTGAAAGGGGTGTACCGTAGTTTTTCGCGGGTCATGTCGGCGGGTGGTGTGCTGAGCGTGCGGCCGCTGCAAGGGTTGAACTTGCCCCACCCGCGGAGCCATGACCAGGCCCTCTATGCCAAGGTAATTCGCGTTGCACGTGTGTATGAAGGGTGTGTGTGTATGTGGTGGGTGTATTGGAGGCTTGATATGTAGCTTGTATTGGTACTGTTTGCGGCGATAGGGTTTAATAATCTGGTATCGCTTTCACTTCACCCTAGCTAGGTCGCCCTTTTTCCCTCATTCACTCCATCATTTTGGCGTGCTATTTCTGCTAATCAGGTCACCTACGGGGTGCAGTCGCAGTCGCAAGGAGTGCAGTCCCAGCGCACTGGCACCGTGCGCGCTACCAGCAACCCATGCTGGCCCGAAAACAGCCCCCAAAACTGCGTCAGCGTGCAGGTGAGAAAAGGAAACGGGGTGGCGGTGTTCAAGGAGGATGGAAAAGCATGCTAAAAAGGGATCAGTGATGTGTGGAGGAAGGAGGAGGGACTGCGATTGGAATTGGTGTTGACAAAATAGTGCGCGCACGCTGGGCTGCCTTTCGTGAAAACTCCTACCATGTAATACCGTTTTCTACATACCCCCTCTCTTCTCCCCCCAACTGCACATGTACTCAGGTGGACGCGCTGCGCGCCAATGGAGCCTTGCATGTGTCGATTTGGACCGAGCAGCACGGCCTGGGCCTGGCGGACGTGGAAATCGGGCGCTTGGAAGTGCCGCTGGGCGCTGCCATGGACTGCTGCCACGGCAGCGGCGGTAGCAGCGGTGGTGGTAATGGCAGTGGCAGTGGTAGTGGCAGTGGCAGTGGTGGTGGTGGCAATGTAGGAGGACGAAGAGGCGTACGGCGCTACGTGCGGTGGTTCCCGCTGCTGTTGCCGGCCGATGCCGCGTCGGTGGTGGGGGACCAGGGGGAGTCCCTGAAGCCGGATCGCGGCGAAGAGGCAGACGACAGCCACTTCCGGGACTTCATTCCGTGCCTCCAGGTACACTGCACCTTTTTGGCATTCGTTCGTGCATAGTCTTTGCTGTCATTTATGCCTATTGAATGCTCATGTTTAAGTAGTATTTTGATGTTTGCTCTTGATAATGTGATTTCATGACGCTTGTCTGAATGTGGTTTATCGTACAACTTCTGTGCGTATGCTTTCTCCTTTCCTTCTATTACTTGTAGATGGAACTGCAGTGGGAGCCAGTGCTGCTGCCGCGGGAGCGCATTGTCCGTTGGGCGCTGGTCAGCGGCCACAGCTTGAGCGTGAGCCTCATCGACTCGGAGCGAGCCCTCGACCTTTTGCAGGTACATGGGGGTGTGTAGGTGTGCTCCTCGTTGAGACCTGACTGTGCATTAATTTGACGTTCGTGCGTCAAGGCACACGATGGTGGCGGAGTATTTGTTTATGTATGCGAGAGGTGTTGCTTACGTAAATTGGAACAAGTTTGCTATACTCTCTGTTTTTTTTTTGCTCCTTTCGTCTTTCTCGTGACTTCCGTGTATCTTTCATTTTCAATCCCAGGTCACTGTCAAGGACGTGGATTTACGCTTCGCGAAAGGCGACCGCACTCGCTTAGCCGCCACGGTCTCGTGGTGCCAGATCGACAACATGCTTCCCAACTCCTCGGGCACTGGGGCTAATCCTGTAGTGTTGGCTCCTACGGCCGTGAAAAACCCTCAGCCCACCTTGCAAGTCTCCATTTTGGCCGAACCTACGGATTCTGAATCGAGGCTCTTGGCACACAATTTGAACAACGTTGTCGCGCTCCTTCAGGTGAGTGCTTGATTTTATGAGAACACGAGATTGGATGTCTTCTCCTGTGACAAGTCTACACGTTGAGCACGATGTTGATTGTCATTTTGTTTGTTTAGTCCTATTTCCCTAATGTTTAATCATCGTCACCTCTAAGTCAATCCTTATTATTTCTTTTTTGCGCATTCATTTTTCAAACACCCACAGGAGCTGGATCTGAATTTGGAAGAAAGGTGGCTGGTTGCGCTGTGGGACTTTTGGAGCGATTTGTTGAAAAGACGGAAAGTGCAACGCGCGCACACCGCGCAGGCGAACGGTGATATTTTTTTCAACCTTTCGAATTGATTGGCCAATGGTATCTTGTTGCTTTCATTTGACATCATCGCTTTGCATCTTTTCTCTTATGTATATGATAAATTGCATGGACGACGATATGGTTTGGCGATAATGATGATAGGTGATTTGGCGGGAGGCGTTGATTCGAATGAAAGCGACGCGCGGGCGAGCTCCTCTGCCAACTCTAGCCTCGAAATGGGCTTAGAAATGGGGCTCGTAGAAGCGCAAAAGATTTACATTCGCAATTTGGAGCTGCTGCCGACCCGTGTCAATTTGACTTTTGTCAAAGCCGACAAAGATACGCTATTAGGGCGCTACCACAGCCACACTTCCACCTCGGCAGCTGCTGCCGCCACCGCTGGAAGTGGTGGCGGTGGTTTTGCGAGAGTGGGCGGGGCGGCGGCAGCGCTGTCTACCTTTGTGGAGATTTTGGTGGGCGCCACAGGCTCGATCAGCAATGCTCCGCTGAAACTGCAAGGCTACAAGGTGAAGCCATGAAGAACGAACTGTAATTTGAGGCAATTTTCACAGCGCTCTCGCGTTCATGACCGGCTTGTTAATGCAACTCTGAATCTTCCAATTAAACGCCTTCTTTGCGCTTCTCATATTTCATCAAAGTCAACTCACTCACGTCCACTTACATGCACATACGCGCTTTTGCCCTATTTACAGGTGCCCCACGTGTACGGCACCAAGCAAGACATCACCAAGGTAGTTCGCTCGGTGTACGTGAATCAAGTCACGTGGCAGTTGACCAAAATCGTGGGGGCTCTAGACTTGGTGGGGAACCCCATCTCGTTGATGGCGAGCTTGGGGACAGGGGTGAAGGACTTCTTTTATGAACCTTCGCAGGGTCTGATTCAGTCCCCCATGGCGTTTGGCCGCGGCGTAGCCAAGGGCACTTTGAGCTTGATGAGCCACACCACTTCAGGGGCTCTCTCGGCCGTGGGGCGAATCACCAAAACGGTAAGTGTGTAGGTAGTGGGATTTTAAAAGGCCTTCGATGTCGTAGAATGCGCCACTAATAATAACACGTGTTCGTGTAGAATTACGCTCAGAGAGTCGTTCAGCGTTGCATTGAATTGTGTACCAAGTTTTATAGCATGGTGGCATCTTTCTATGCAGTTATTTGAACTCTCCTTCCCTGAATCTCTTTTCTGTGTGCCGCCATTTCGAAATTCAAAGGTGGGCAAAGCCATCGCCATGTCGATGAACGACGAGTTCCTGGAGTCCCGCGAACGGCGGCACGCGAAGGAGTCAGGCCTGCAGCGCCCGGTCAATGACCTCGTTCACGGCGTGTTGGGCGCGGTGAGCTTGCCATGTTCTATTTCATTTTGCAATGTTTACATGTGCACAGTTCTTTTGCATGTGCACGCGCCATCGTACAGACACTTTGACCATTTTTCACTTCCTAATTTAGCATACCAATGCAAGGCAGTACACGATAGCGGTGCTTATCGCGCACTGCTCATCTCCTTGGCACATCCACTTTTTCGTCGCCACCTTCATCCTGACAATGCTGCGTTCCTTCAACTTCATTTGTTTGTTTTTTTTCTTGTTTTTTTTCACGCGCCAGGTGAGTGGCGTAGTGATGGACCCTTACCGCGGCGCCCGCTCCGAAGGCGTTGGCGGTTTCTTCCGTGGCGTAAAATCGGGCGTCACTGGGGCGGCGGTCAAGCCCCTAGTGGCCGTGTTGGATGCGGCCACCTTTGGGTTTGAACAAGTGGCTGATCAAATTGGCAATTTGGGGGAAGTTCCGGTACGGCACTTTTTTTAATGTAGCCCCTGGCTTTTTTTTGTCTCCTCTGCTTTCGCACACATCTCCACTTCGCCGCATTGTTTTCCGAGCTGAGAAACTAATTTCCTGATTTGAGCTTACACTACATGTGATAATTCGTGCTGCTATTCCAACTCACCTCCTGCGGCAAATACACGCACACACATTGCTGCCTTTCTATAGGTAAACCCCGCCCGCAAGCTGCGCCTGCCCCATGTCTTTGGCACCGACAACCGCTTATTGCCATACAGTACTGCCTCGGCCCGCGGTACCCTCCTCATTCAGCAGTTTCCCATGCACAACGACTCCCGCAGCAGCAGCAGCAGCAGTGGCGGCCACCATCAACACCATGATCACGGTGGCAGTGGTGAGGACAGTGGGGGGCACAATAGTTTGTTTCAAGGGTTAGCTGCTGGCTATGCCGATTTAACCCAAGACCTTAACCGGAATAAGTCGAAAGGCTCGAAACCTAGCGGTGGTGGGCGAAATGGTGGGCCTGCTGCTGGCAGTGGACAGGACTCCTTCTCGATGGAGGACACCGCGCCTTCGCCGACGGGCACCTCGGCGTCCTTGGCTTCCTCTGGTGGCGGCGGCGGCGGAGGCAGAAACAGTAGCAGCGGGACTGGCTGGCTTGGCAAGTCGTCGTCGTCGTCTTCTGCAGCTGCCGGCTTTTGGGTCAAGGAGCGAGAACTCGTGCTCTTGGTGGAGTCGTTCCGGCGCGGGCCGGGCAGGCAGCTGCTGGTGTGCGTGACCACGCACCGCGTGGTGTGTGCAGAAGGCGCCCGAAGCGGGGGGGAATTGGCGCTGACTTTGGAGTGGGCCATGCCGGTGCGCCGTGTCGAGCCGCTCTTGCGGTAAGAACTTTCTGGGAAATAGAAGAGCTTTAGATGAAGTGGTGAAACCGGAAGGGATCGTAGAACGAAAATCTGGAAAGCCCCTTGCACGTGTACTCGGTTTAACTCGATGACTTTTCGTTCTGTCTCCCGTACTCTTGCCTCTTCGTTCCTGCCCTTTCTTTTCGCTTCTTGTTTTCACGGCAACTGTTTTTCTCTGCCCATATCATATTAGGTCAACATCAGTGTCCGGCTACGACGGTGTCGTCCTGCGCCTCCGAGAGCTCGCACCCTGTAACTACTCCAGCCCTTTGTCGCCAACGGCAGGAGTGCCTGCTCAGAACCCTGCAGCACCGCTGACCCCTACCAAAGGGGGAAGCGAGGCCCCTCCTCGCGCATCCGGCGACCACCGCGGGACGTCTACTACTCGCAGTGCTGTAGGCGGCAGCAGCACCACCACCAACCTTAAAGGTGGCAGTGGCGGCGGAAGTACAGCGGCCGCTCCCGGACCACCAGGAAAGCGGCTTTCATCGTCGCCTGGCCGCTGGAATTCCACGGTGCGATTCGGCAGCCACAGTGGTAACAACAAGAACAACAAACACAGTGCCAGTGGCGGAGGTGGCGACAACAGCCGCAGTAGTGCTAGTGCTAATGCGCCACAGCAGCGACCGTCTCAAAGCAACAACAACAGCACCAGTGATGGCCCAGAAGAAGATGAAGGATGGACCTATCTCCGGGAAGAATACGTGCCTTGGGAGAAAGGCTCTGCGTCCGTGGCCGAGACGGAGTCGCTCGTGCGCATTTACAACGCCATCATGTGAGGAAGAATGGGGCTTAAAGTACTTCGAGACTCTTTTTTTTTGTTCTGCGCTCGCTTGAACTGTGTGACTTGTGCTCTTAGTTTATGTGAACACCCATTCGGAGACCTCGCTGATTTTTCGCACCGTTTGTTTGCCTCATGCGTGTATGTATGGGTGTGCCTTCAGGTGCTTGCGAGGCTTGTTCCAAGAGCTGTGCGTGCATCCGGACCCTCGCGTGTTCCTCGAAACCGATCGGGGCCTCGTACTAGTAGGCGAAACCTGGGGCTTCGACCCGCGCTTATCCGCCGGCTCGGCGCAGCACTTGCTGCATTTGGACGCCACTGCCCACGCGCGGCACTTGCCGCTGCTCCGCAAGTTGAACGGGGTTGCGTGGCGCCGCCCTCAAGACTTCCGAGCTCCGCCGACCATGGCGCAGTTTCTGCTGGGAGACCACCACCTCGCGCGGAACCGCCTGTTGCAAGTAACAGAGACTCCACCGCCAAAGCCGCCCCCACACCCGCCCTGGCGCCCAAGCCCGGAATTTTGGGATGTTTTGGCGGAAGCGGCTGTGCTCTTGCTAGCAACACAAGGTGTCTCACCGGAGCAAGCCCTAGCCTCTGCAGCGCAGGGGGCGAACGGTGGAGTTGGCGCGGGCGCTGGCGGTGCCTTAGGAGGCGGCAGCAACCCGAATGACGCCCAGAGCGTTACGGCCTTTGTGAACAGCGGTGGGAGCAGCAGTGCCGCGCGGGCGTTTTTTCCCGCGGCCTTTGAAGGTCTGCGGGGCAGCGTTGGCTCTTCCTGGAAAGGGGGCTTGACCCACGCCGCGCGCGCCGCTAGCGCGGTCACCGACGCAGCCTCGCGGGCCACCAATGCAGCCGTCGGCTCTGTGGGCTCAGTCCAAAGTGGGGCCGCGCGCGCAGGGGAGCGCATGGGGGGCATGGCGGTGGGCGCGGTGGCGAAAGCGCGGGCCAAAGCGGCCGAGGCCTCGGCGCCCCTGATGCGACGGCAAGCCACCCCCTTCTGGGGCGAAAGCACGACGAATAGTGGCGGTACGTTTCCACCTCGGAGCCAGTCGGACCGTGCGATAATGGACGATCTGGACGCTTCCACTGGTGGTGGCAGTAGCAGCAGCGGCCGTGCCCGTGCGGGCAGCAGTAGCCCTCCTCCCAATGTGATGCAGCATGACGGCCTGACGCGGCGCCGCGCGTATTCTTCGAGCTCACCGCCGCCGATGATACGAGGAGCAGGTGCAGCAGATCAGCCACAGCAACCAGAGCGGACCCTGTATCCGGCGACTTCCCACACTAGCTTGATCAGCAGCTTGTTTACTCCGGTGAGCCGCCGGCGCTCCGAGTCCTTTCCGTACAACGGCAGCGAAGCGTCCTTGTCGTCGATGGCTCCGCAAGAGCAACAACAACAACAACAACAACGGGAGCCCGCTACCACTTCTACCAGCGGCGGAGACGATACGGACAAGGAAGTCGCTGCGAATTTCATGCGTTTGCACAGTTTGGCGCTGGCGAAGCTGCGAGCTGGGGACATCACCATCGATGAATTTGAGGCGATTTTGGGGTCGCATGCCGCTCTTCTGGGCGTCAATTCTGACGACCCAAGCACTACGCCTGCTCCTGCTGTTGCTATTGCTGATGCTGCTCTCGACGTGGAAGCTCCCTCTGCTGTAGGGAGGCCTCGAAGCAGCAGGGGTGAAGGCAGAGAGGATGCTGAAGGCAGCGGCAGCCACACCGAAAACACTGCCGCCGCTGAAGGCAATGCACATAATGCACCGTCTGCGCCTGAAGCGACAAGAGGCAATGGCGACTAGCTATAGGGGACTTGGCACGGCATTCGCCCATTCATCAGCCCGGGAATGAAGAACGATACTCGCAATATTTAAATTCAACGAACTTGCGTATTTTTGCATATCCCCGGTGTTCAGATTAAGTTTTCTTCCTGCTTTCAGACTTTCAGTTGCCTCTACGTACACCATAATTTCATATGAAACAAATGATAATGAGAAATGAATGTGGAATACAGCCAAAAGAAGGCCCCTGAGTCAGATTTTCCTTGGTAAATTCATGTGGTGTTAATAGAAGATGGCCTGGCATCTATCTTGCATTGTTTTTTTAGTTCACTTGCACTTACATTAGGTGGACTGGGGAACCCCATCCACCACCACAAGACCGCCATGCGCCATGGCCGATGTGATTTAGTTCACTATATAAGAAGTAGATGGTGGTATGTCATCATATGTTGGGGCGAACGGAATGAGCAGACAGAACGACAGAACGACCGAACGCGCACGTCGCACGTCCGCACGTGCCAATATCCAATATTACAGAACACAGAACGAATGGCGGAATGGCCGAATAATGACTAATTTAATAGTTAATAGCGCTGAAGTGCCCACCCAGTAGGCGGGCCTTACTTGTACCTCTTTCCACCGCGAAATGCACGGTTAGCTGAATAAGTGGCTGTCCTCATGAGGAAGCGCCTTTCCTTGTACTGAACCTTGCTGTAGTTAATGTTGAGTGTTAAGTTTGAATTTGAAAGTTTGAAGCACCGTTTAGCCTTGACACCCAGGACCCCAAACCCATACAAAATGCATAAGATTCAGTGGATTGTTATATCAATTCAATAAAAGTCGAAACATACATCTCCGTGTGGAGGCTTGTGCTGGTTCCCTTGGCTTCCCAAAGGCGCTAAAAGCGCTCGGAAGTTGGACTCTTTGAGAAGACGAAAGAGAAGGAAGGGCGGATTCTTGATGGGTACCGCGTTCTACGTATCTTGATCTGAATGGCCGCTCTCACTTGGATTTTTTACGTCGAAACAGCAACATCACTGACATTCCCATGGCTTAGGGCTCGAAATAGCGTCTGGATCAGTGCGGTGCGGGATGATTTTAACGCCGTTGTAGGGCGAGAACAAGAGGCTTTTTCGTCGTCCGTTGTCCCTGTCGAGCAGAACGCACCAGTGCGAAGTCGATCAGATGCTCAAGTATCTAAGAAATGCAAACTAAGGAAACGTACTTGTTTTTCATGGCAGACTTCGGGGTTGGGCACGAAACCGATCGCTTCAGCGGGTTCAGAAGTCGAGGCGAAACGCATTCCACGTTATTTTCTTCGCCGCCAATGATGGAATGACGGCGTTTTTTAGTCGCTGACTTCAGCACTGGGAAGCTCTGGCCGCCACCAGGGCTTGTCTCTCCACAATATGCAGCCAAGAGACCGTTGGGGCTCGAGAAATTCGGCGAGAGTGGGGCTGCTGCGACATGCACGTTGAGTAAGTTGAACCGCTGGCCCGCCACATTCATTTCGTGAGCCTCAGAAGAAGGCGAGGTAGGTGCAGACCTCATTGGGGAACGGCCGCGGTGCCACTTCATCAACTTAGCAACGAGACTTACGCGACTGCCTTTGCCGCCGAGTTTCAGGCGCACACATAAGCGCTGCAAATCTGTACATGAATTTCCGAGTGTATCGCAGAGGACAGCCGGCAACAGTCCAATGTAAATTCCTCAAATCGATATCATTTCAGCAGTTGAAAAGAAAGTTAAGGAGATGATTGAAGCTACACACCTCTATATAAGAAGGAGTCTGGATTGTCAAGAAGGTCTGGATTGATGGTCACGAGCGTGTCCGTCATGGTGGCCTCTCTCTACACTCAACAAGCAGAAGAAGTGAGTATCTTCTAGCTGGTCTTGGATGAGAAAGTGCGAAAAAAAACGAACACTTCTACCTACGGAAGTTCTACCAGGGAGGTTCTACGAGAGCAGTTACAGAGTGAATAAAACGGTATTACTGGTTCCTGCTTTACGTGTACTGCGAAGTTGCTGCTTGTCGCTCTGTGCTCTGCTGTTAACTAGATTGCGAAAGCTTTTCGGCGGTTTATCCAACTAGGCGTTATTGAGGCTCCTTAGCATGGAACGGCAGGCCGGTAAGCCTAGATACGCGGAGAAAGGAGACGGACTGCAGGACTGCAGTACATAATTCGATACTTATCCCCCTGTAGTACAAAGGTCTGGAGAACAGCAACAGCAACACCTTTCTCAGCTTTCAGCATCGACCGTGAGCAGAGTCTTATGAGGATCATACCGCGAGTACAACAGCAGAAGTATAAAAATGCCGAGTAGGTTCCATCCTGCATTGTAGTATTAAGGTTGTTTCGGGAACCATACTTGCCACATTTGTGGTGTTTTACGCCTCCTTGTTTTTCCCATTCCCAAGCTGGTAGCTTCCAAGTCGCTGAGGCTATCTCAACTAACTCGGGATAGTGAAACAACCCACATCAGCCTAGATTGCATTCTTTAATTTGGTGCTGAACAGCTTTTTAAGTATGAAAGTATTACGCGCATTGATGACTTGGACAGTGGTGCACGTTGCTGACGGGCTAACGTGTCCAAAGGGCACGCAGGTCATTCAGGACGGCACAGCGTGTGAAGATTGTCCTTCTGGGCAGTTTACCTGGCGCGAGCATTCGCCAGCATGTAACAAATGCCCAAGCGGCAGTACCTCCAATGCTGCGCGAACTAGTTGCGAGGCCTGCCCTGCAGGTACTTTCAACAACGAAGAAGGCGGCGCCTGCAGACCCTGCTTCGAAGGCGAAGTTGCGAAGCGTCCCCGAGCAGTCACCTGCTTTGCGTGTCCCCCGGGCACTACATCCGAACCGCTTGTGGGCGGCACGCAGTGCGTTAACTGCCCAGCCGGCCGCTTTAGCCATCCAAATAACGAAGGCTGCTTTGACTGCCCTGAAGGCCAATTTAGTGCAACTGAAGGCAGCGCGAAGTGCGAACCGTGCCTCGGTGGTGAGACGGCGTGCAACCGAGAGACCGGTAACGTCGAGGTTGAGGTGGAAGCAGCATCCTAGAATGTCTAATGAGGGCCTTGTCTGGTTTCATAGAGGCTGCTACAGGATGTGGAGGAAGATGAGGCGGCGGAGGAAGTGAATACGATGACGATGGCAATACAAGTGGTGTCGGTTATGATCTGGCCAAGCAACAAAACCAAAGTAAAAAGTGATTTGGAATCTGATGCCGCAACGCAAAAGTACAAAAGAGTATGAATATAAATCGATGCACATGTAGTAGATTTCGAAACGTAGATCTTAGGTCCCCATACCACATCCCAGTCGAGCTAATTTTGGTTTGGGGCGGGTTTGCAGGGTGAGGTTAGGGCTAGGGTTGGTGTTTATTTTTGCTTAAATTCGACTACATGTGGATAAAATTAAGTACTTAATATTTAAATGATTTTTAAGCGCGACTGGGGTGTGCTCTCCCCCGACCCCCCCCCAATGACC
>Ga0307979_1000629_pt1 | contig 24334 bp, 18 predicted proteins | sample OrgLakmetage1058_FD_201833 | JGI IMG/M metagenome (GOLD analysis project Ga0307979, IMG submission 201833) | Saline water microbial communities from Organic Lake, Antarctica - #1058 | ecosystem: Environmental > Aquatic > Non-marine Saline and Alkaline > Saline | place: Antarctica: Organic Lake...
AGAGGTGCTAATAACACTGGCAGTAGTACTAACAACGATAGCACCAGTGGCAATTATATTAATGGCAACAGTAACAATTCGAGCGTCGATATCATCGAGGACGAGGACTCGGGTGAAGTTCTTTCAACTTTTACCGAAGCCTGTAAGCTGTGTTCCGCTGCAGTGCCCTTATGCAGCAGCAGCCACTTGAGGCAGCTTTGCGCTTCCATAATGCCTTGGTCCACCCTTGGTTTTTTGTTGGCCAAATACTCCGACGCGGACGCCTGGCATGAGTGGCCAAATGCAAGAGCACCGAATCCGGAGGATTCTCCTACGCCATCAGGTTTAGGAGCAGAAACTGGAGCAGGAGGAGCGGACGGACCAGCTTTGAAGCAACGAAATTACTTTGGAGTGAAAGGGGTCACTTCTCAACTTTTGGCTCAACGCGAGGCGCAAAGTGACACTCTTGCCGCAGCCATTGACCAACATGACTGCATCAATCATGGAGCGGCTCTGAAGGCACCTCGATTGGCCCAATGCTTTGGCGGTCTAGACCCAGTAAGAATTTTGTCGTTTTAAGAGAAGTCGTAGAAATCGAAAATGAGAGAGGCAGTTGAGGAAGTAGGGAAGGGGAGCGGAGAATATTGTTGCATGGTGTTGCTTGGGCCGTGTGTGTGTGTTTAGTTATATTTTAAAATTGCCTTGACGTGACTTTTCGTCTCATTACGTACCTCTTTTCTATTTTTGCTCGACTATCATTGTCCGGCAGGTGCGGTGCGGAAGTGTAGCACCAGTTTTAGGCTTATATTTCGGTGATATCGACGCTCTTGACCGGTAAAAAGCCTACTGCTTTTATTCTATTGCATTTTACATAAAGCTTTTTTAACTCTTGCTTTCCTTCTTAAAGCTTGCATAAGCCTAGGAAAATTCGCTGACACCGTGTTCTCTGTGCGCATCAGATGGGTGGTTAAAGTATTAGCGTTCTACCAGTCGCTAGACCTTGTCGCAGTACCAGAAACTCCAACAGCGGCTTGGTCTACAGGAGGCGATTCCTCAGAAGACGAGGACGATGCAGGCAGCGATAACCATGCCTCTGAATCAAATAGTAGCGGCTCATCCAGTTACGCTCAGAGCACCGAAGGTGTTTCGTCGACTCACGTTAGTAGTGATGATGGAAAGGGTTTTATACCTGCCTCGGTCGTAGATGTAGGCTTATCTGCTGCGAGTACTGCTGCTGATGATGCCACAAGCAGTGCGTCTCTAAATGAAGCACCCTCGTGGCTGAGCGAGGACGCGAAGAAGCGATGGCCTTCAGGAGCTGAGGGGCGAGAAGCGCGACTGGTGGCCGAAGCACAGGAGGTAAAATTAGGTTGCATCACTATAGTATATTAGTGGTTGGAGTTGGTAGGTCGTTGTTAGATGAGCGTGGGTGCGTGCAGGGATAGGTAAATGATACGATTTCATGTACTTTTGTCCTTCCAATATTGACGTCGTTTTTTCGATTTCTTATTCATACTTCAGATTTTAGTACTTGTGACGGTGGTGCTGCCGCTTCTACTCGTGCTACAGCGAGGTCCTTCTGCGGAAGCATTATGTGATGCTTTGGGCTTTGAATTTCTTGAAAAGGTAAAATTTACTACCCCCTTGAATTTTCTTCTTTTGCCTCATGTCTTTTGAATAACATCTTCTTCTTCTTGTTCTTCTTTCTGCCTCAACGCCTCTACAACATCGCGTTCTTGTTTTTCGAATATGTCCTTCTTTGCATGCTTGTGATGCATTTCAGGGTGTGGAGAGCCTGGGATTCGAGCGGTGGTGGGCTGCACTTACCAAGGGGAATGTTTCGGACGGGGGTCTGCAGAATTACAGCAGCAGCAGCAGCAGGAGCACCGTCAGCTGTGGCGGCAGTAGTGGCGATAAGTATGGTGGTAGTCTTAGTCCAGGTAGCGCGGGTCTCGTCGGTTTTGAAGCAAGCCATCAATTCAATCGCACGAGCGTATCCGTAGCTCTTCGATTGCTCATTTTTCTCACCTCGCCAGACGGAGTCGTTCGAAAGAAGGTCAGCGGAAGTGAATGATTATATGAGACCTTTAAATTGTGTACTGTAGAGAGATATCTTGAGAAAGGTAGAGGGTGGTAATAGAAGAAAGAATGTTTGCTCGCCCTTCGTTGATCTTTCTTAATTATTTAATTTGAACCCCCTTTCATCTTTAATCATTTACAACATTCAGGACGTGCGGAAATGGATTCCGTCGCCGAGTAAATTATTGGAGCTGGATACAGGGGGGCACTGGGACAGCACAAAAGGCTTTGGGCTGTCGTCTTGTTGTGCGCTTGGCGCCAGAGCTTATCTTCGCCTACGCCAGGTGTTTCTCAAGATGAATAATTGCGCTGCTTCATTCAATTCGAATCGTTATCGATGCGTGCTTGTATGACCTTTGATTTTTTCCTTTTTTAAAATCCGTTCTTTCTAGTTTTTTTTTAATATTCTTTCGTGTCTCAACTTTTCCTCTTTGTCTTCTTTGCGTCTCGTCATGGTGTTTAATCCATCCTTCAAAAGCCCACGTTGGCGTACGAAGCAGCGGAGCTCGGGCTCGCGCACCTCAAAAAGCCGTTTGTTCGCGTGGAGTGCCACCGGGTGGCGGCGTCGGTAATTATTCCATGAGATATTTATCGTATTACTCATTGGTATTACTCGAAAAAAATATGTACTTTTCTCTTCTCGTGTCCGCACCTTAGTCTTTCTTCTCTTTCGATTGTCGCCATTCCTCATAGCTACATTGATCTTTCTTTCATCTCTGTTTTTTCTTTCACAGGTCTTAGCCGCGCGTGGGGAAATTTCCAAAGCAGAAGAGCAATTAACCAAAGCACTTGGATGCGCACACAAGAGCCGATTGCCCGTGCTGCAGGTGCATTAATCGAATCGACTCGTCTCATTGTGCCTATTCTTGCCTATCTGTATACACTTTGTGCTGACAGTCATCGTCTCAACGTCTTACTCATTCTTGCGCCACCTTTTCCCCTTATGTTTTCTGTTTACATTCTATCAATTACAAGGTGCTGGTGGCCAAGGATTGGGGCGAAATTTTACCGTCCGACTACGTGGGCTTGTTAGGAGCTGACGAGGCCGCATTGATTCAAGCCGCAGCGCTCGGACAAGTCCCCATGCGGTGCCGGCCAAGCCTTGAAGCTTCGCTCTTGATGTCAGAAGAGGCTCGAGCCGAACAGCGGCTGTTGCACAAAGCCATTGAAAAAGTAAGGCGTTCAGTACGGCCTCTTTTCAGGTTTCTCATTTCTGTTACCTCATATAGCTTGTTCTTTCTCACCATGCCTACTTCTCTTTTCTTCTTTTAGTTATGTTCTACCCTCTATCTTCTCTCTTACCTTCCATCTTTGTTCCTCTGTGTTTGTGCTCCCTTAGTTTCGGTTAATCGACGCAGATGGAGGCGGCACCTTAGATTTGCACGAATTAGAACAAGGCGCTCATTTGCTTGGCCTCTCGGTCGCTGACGCGCAGCATTGGTTTAAGCTTCTTGACGAAGACGGCAGTGGCGAAATATCCCTGGAGCTTTTCTTGAGAGAATACCAAGAACTCGACGACGCTTCCTTTACGTCGGGCAATGGTAGCGCAGCCGCTAGCGGTGGCGGTGATGTCCGCAGCATGAGTAAATCAAGCAGTAGCTTCAACAGTGCGTTGAGGAGAAGCAGTACCAGTGCTTTAAGAAGGAGCAGCACTACTTCTAGTACAGGAGGTGATACCGTCGACAATGAGAAAAAGCCAGCCCGACGCGGGATCATGTTTTCGAGTGACGTCATTGACCATGGCTCCATACGCGCAGCCGAGAAAGAGCGCGCTGCAATGGACGAGTTACAAGCGGAAAGAGACCGGCAAGCTCAACTGAACGGCTTCGCTCGAGGCGGTGCTGAAGACGAAGAGTTTGACGTGGTGGCGTTTGCGGAGTCCTTTGATGCTGGCGGTGATGGGGATGGCAGTGGAGTGGTGCGGTCTCGGGGTCGTTCGCGAAGTTTAGTGCAGCATTAACGAACGAATTCTTCTTGTTGGTCCAACTCCCGTACCACCTACGTATCCGTATCTACGTGGCTCATTTTAGCGCTGGATGAATCGTCGCCTTTAGGGTGACTAGTTTTGTAAATTTATGTTCAAGAATTCAAATGAATTATACCCATTCCCATAAACCATAAAAACTCTATCACCTCTATCATCGGAGAGGAAGCGGAGATAGGAAGGTCCAAAGTATAACTCATAAGGTGGAAGTTCCCTGTCATAATTTCTTTGTAGAGCTCATCAGCAACCAGCACCGCGCTGTACTTAAATTTTATTGTCGGTCATCAGTATCAAATCGATATCGATGTATCTCTGGGAGTATATATCTAATTCTCAGGACCGTTAACAACTTCTGTAGTGATTGCGCAGCTGTACGCCTGGCTGCTTCATTGAGCTATATGCGCTATCTTGCATGATTTATCTTCTATGCGTCCTCGATCCTCGTCAGCCGCCAAAACTGATAGCAACACTCATGTCAGAAGTCAGATGGAAGTTTTGTGCCTTCATCTCCTTGTAAAAACTGAACTGTTGACGACGGTTGCTCGTTGCTCGTTGTTTTACTTGGTCTTCGTTCAGTCAGTCAGTCTTCCTCTCCTCTGAAACTCTGAACTCTGAACTCTGAACACACGCAAAAATAAAGGCAACCTACGAGATCAGCAGCTCAGCAGCTAGAGAGGCAGCATTCTATCGTTGAATACATTTTATGGTTTGAAGTCGTCTTGGTTCTCCCTGATGCTAGCAGCCTTCGCTTTCATTAGCTCATGCGTTCTTGTGTTAGCAACTGGTTCGCCCACTGACGTCTGTGTCGGAGGGGGGTCATGGTGCTCGGAAGGGCCTCTACGCCCAAGTCAACTACCACCTCTGGTATGGTAAAACTGTAGAGTCGTTTATTTGATTCGCGCGCTTTATACTACGCTTTGCCAGTTGGACGTTAGTTATACTCTCAATCGTAACGCTATGCCATCTCTCGATCCTACTAAGTAGGCGTTGTTCAGCGATTGGGGTTCATCGAATGAAACGGTGCATCTACCGAACGGCCGACAGCAAGAAGTTTCCCGTGGTTCTCTGCCTCAGACAACCTTTAACATTTCGGTACGAACTAGCTAGGCTATGAGAATGAAGGTCCTCTTGAGCACGCTGCTCTAAGCAGGCTGATTACCTCCCCTTCTCCCTCTCATATTCGAAAATGTGTTTATTTGCATGCGGGCTTCTGTGTAAACTGTTATACTTAATGTAGGATGTCAGCGAATTTGCCGTACTGCCAGGAGCAGTGCCACGGTCAGTGGTGGCTGAAATGCTGGAACTGTTGGAGAGTGATGCAGCTGGCTCCTTTGACGAAGATCCAGATACGGTAATGACATGAGTCGACTTCCTTGCTGCACTAGGCTGACATGCCCGTTTATGCCTGCCTGGCTATCAAATGGTTTGTGCGCGTGTATGCTTTCAGACAGAATGTATAAAGCGGTGCTGAAATTGATGCCTTCAATAGATTCTTATACGCCCTCGCATCTCATTCGTTCTTCCTCGCTCTTTCACGTCCTCACTCTTTCACACGCACACACATACATGTGCACGTATATGCACGCCCTTCCTTCTTCCATCAAGGTCGACGGGATGCCCACCTACGAAATGTTCATCGACAGCGCTGACTTGGGCGCCAGTGGCGGGAAGCCTCTGGACTCCAACCCCCACACTTTCGCTCAGCGCCAGCCCCTGCGGCAACGCCTCAAAGCGCTGACTCAGCCGGTGCTGGACCAAGTGATCACCCCGTTCGTGGAACAGAATTACCCAGACACCTGTGGCAAAGGCCAGGGCCGGAAGTGCACCCCTTGTTACAGCCTAGTGCGGCGCTACCGGCGCAATGAGAGGCAATCGCACGCAACCCACCGCGACGGTCATGCGGTGGGTCATGTTGTTGGCAGCGCTTTTCCTCTTTTCAAGTTTAAATTATTGACAAGTTTAGAGCACAAAGTGCTCGTAATCCCTAATCAATGGAGGGAATGACATGGACGTCTCTTCTTCTTCGGCTCATCACTATCGTCACCACTTATTCTAGCCTATCTTGCTCCCGAATTTGAAGGTGGTGTCAGTCTCGATCAGTTTATCGGACTACGGCCAGGAATACTTGGGCGGACTCTATGTGGCCACCACCGGCGCAACGAAGGATTTCTTGGGTCTGAACAGAGGAGACGCAGTAGTTCACCAGTCCAACCTCTTGCATGGCGTGAAGGTACGCTTTTGGAGATGATGCTTAAACGGGTACACATACCCTGTCCATATTTCTTGTTCCTTCTTCCTTCTTCTATCCTTGCTTTGACCGTCACGCCGACACTTTTCTTTTCCTCACATTTTTCATCATTCAAATTGACCTCGACTGCCGTTACTCCAGTTCTGCTTCTTACCGTACCCTTTCAAACTTCTTTGCGTGTGTCTATTCGATAGGTGGAAGACCTCGAGGGCGCTCGAGCTCCCAACACGGTCCGCTGGAGCTGGATTTTGTGGTACCGAGACTCCGACAGTTGCCAAGACCACGGGGCCGAATGGTTCAAAGCCTGCGCTAAGAGTGGCAACCCCACTTGCCAACTCCTTCACGCTACGAAGGTAGTCTTTAACGAACAAACGAAACTACTCTTATAAAGGCATGTGTGTTGCGTTCTTCCAGTTTCTCTGAATTCGTTTCATTCGATTTCATTCAAATGATTCATGTGTAACAGCAAACTATTTTGATTTTAAAAAAGTAATTAAATTACCGTACCTATCGTTTCTATTTGTTGTTTCAGTGTTACTGTAATTTTTTTCATATTACATTAGGTGGGCGCAGATCCTGCGATGCCAAAGGAACAAGTCTCCAAAGAAGTGTTGAAATGGAACCGACGCGCCGCTAAAAACGGCAACGGGCAAGCCGCTGTGAAGGTCATCAAATATTGAAGTTTACCACTTTTTATTCCATGGCAGAGCTCGTCTATTCTCAGTGTATGGCTTGCTGTTGATCTAGAATTTCACTCACTCGTGTTTTCGTTTGGGGGATCCTTTTGTGTCTCAATTGCCTCATAATACTCTCAACTTTGCCTCGCTGGCCACATGTGCACACATGCAGGTAGCGCGCGCTTATCTCAAGACTCTGCCTTCTGATTTGCCCCTTGATCCTGAAAAAGCGGTCAAGTACTTCCAATTAGCCGTCAACTCATCGCAAGAACCCGATGCTTATTTTGGACTTGCGCAGGTGAGAGTGATTGTGCATAAACTAATTGATTGACTGGGTTACATCAGGGCAGACAGTTGTCCGTGACCTAGATGATATACTAATTCTTTCCACTACAATTTTGTATACTTCACTCGACATCTTCGTTCTCTTTCTTCGAACCAGATCGCGCTGGTACAAGTCGCGTCCCTGGGGCGGCCTTTGTCTGCGCCCCACGAGCTTACTACATTAGAGCATGCGATTTCCCACCTGGAAGCAGCGGCCAACGGAGGCCACGTCTACAGCATGTTCAACTTGGGCCTTGTCCACTTGTAAGGACATACTACTAGTAGCGGCCATCTTTCGGTTCTGTTCACGTTTTGGTTGTGGTTCTGCCTCAAGCGTTTGCAAGACTAGGAATTGAGCTCAGTCAGGGGTGTAGACATGCATTCAACGCATTGATGTTTACCGGTATTGTATGGGCACACATCTTGAGAATAATAATTTGCGTTTTCGAGTGAAGTGCCCGTGCGTGTCATCGTTGTTGCGCAGGTTTGGCTACTACAATTACGCCAGTGGCGGCGAGAAGAACGCCACCTTAGCCGCGGAGTGGTTCGAAGCGAGCGGCTTGCCGGAAGGCGCTCTGGTGCGGGCCATGCACTGGCGGTCGCTCGGGGATTTCGAGCTCGCTGATTGGTGGGAATCCGTGGCCAGGGCGAAGGGTTACGGAACCCCGTGGCGGGTGACGGCAAGGGACATGACGGGTTCCGGAGGTGCAGGTGGCGTGGACTTCAACTGCCATTGGCCGCCGACCAGGGATGGTTTGACGCCACCGAGGTGGTGAAGTGAAGAGTAAAGGAGATGCCGCCGCCATCAACTGAAACGAGTGATATAATGATACCATACCTGGTTTCATTTTATAATCAATGAACCTTGGCCTTAGCGCTGAGGTTAAACTTCTCCTGCGTTTTGCAATGAAAAATCTTATGGGCCCTAGGGGCCTACTGTCTCATAAATCTTATTTACGGCTTTACGGCTTGTGTTATATCTCCTAAATTTGGAATATAACCACTCATGCGAGGCGCCAAAACCTTAAAGGGATATCGATAGCAGCACCTTCCATCTGGATTTATGACCAATTTCCTTATAATAGTACCATGCGGGCTGCGGGTTCGTCAAAGTTTGTTTTTAATTAGACCGCACAGGGTAGTAAGTACAGTAAGCAGTATCCACACGTGCCAACATCCACGATAAAAGTCTAGATGGAGGAGCTTACGAGCTTTCAGCATTTCAACCTAGTACAAATATTCATATAGAATCACATCAGGCCTAGCCAGGGAATCAGATCGCGAAGCGCCCGCCCCGGCGAGTAATCCTCTACCTCTATTCCAGGCCCACAGTGAGTTTGTTGATAATGTCGACATCATTAGGAAATTCTGCAAGCAGAGCTTTTCGGCTGCCAAGCTCAAAATCCTAGTGCACACAAGGTGGAAGATACGGTCTTAATTATACATATGAATGAGAAAAGTACAGGGCCAGAGAGCAGGATGAAGACGTGAAAAGAAAAGCAGCGCGTGTCAATCGTGTGCTCAGCACACACATGATGAAAGCCCTCGAGATATGCTTTCAATAAAATAAAATAAAAACGCACCTCGAAAGCAAAGCCAGGAGCAACTGTGCAGCCAACGAGCGAGTACGGAGTGCCCTCGTTGGGGAAAGACCCAAACCAAGTGCCTGCCTTCACCACGTACTGCACTTTTTGAGGCGTCCCTAAATTGTTATCAAATGGGAATGCAAAGGTTCCGGATAAATATATTAGAAGGTTAACATGGAAGAACGGTGCCTAGTTTGTCAATTCCATTATCGCAAGTATACCTAGCCCCTTAGCAAAGCCTACTCGGTCTATTACATCTAACCTTTATCGCCTAGCACGTCGGGGCCAAGCACGGTGAGTTTCGCACCCTTTGCCGTGAGCTCAACTACAGTCATCGGACCGCCGGCGTAAAAGTGCCATACCTCATCGGACTGAATCCGATGCAGCCGAGACACCTACAGAGTTCAAGTTTTCGGGGTTGATTATCACGAATCGGTTGAACACGTCACAGTAGCTGATGATGTTTAGTGGATACCGCATCTGGCGTAATGAGGAAGTAGATCGCCGTGCTAGCAGAGCGCTCGCCCTTAGTGCCCGCTACAGTACTTTCTGCTCGGTATGTCTCAGCAAAGAAACCACCTTCAGGATGTGGCTGAAGCTGCAACGAGTCTTTCAGGCGTTCAATTTCAGTTTGTGATGTGTTTGAAGCCATTGCTATTGCTACAGACCGACTACTAGACAGACGACACACCTCGTTCGCTTGCGAGCTCTGTACTACAGATGTACGTACTACAGTGGGGTATGCACTAAAACTAATAGTAGGGCATTCTATTCAAATTACAGCCGCGCGACGATTCATAGAACACTGCCACTAGGTAAATAATCTACGCATAACAAAGAATAAGATGGCAATCTCGTTTTTTTTTTACTAAGGCAATCTGTATACACTCTACTACTGTAACTAAGTTATTTACCTACATGCGACACTACGGGTGATTGCGCCAAATTTCTGATAATCGTGTTATATTTTCTGTAATTATTTGTGAACAGTAGGCGGATCATTAGGCACCGCGTGGGCGTATCAATTTTAAAGTTACATGCGAGCTCTGAGTTGCTATCAATATCTCAAGCACGGAAGGCAGTTTTGTCGTGCGCCAATTGAACTAAGGGCTGAATTCACTCGTGGAAGTGCCTTCATAAATTCCTCGAGAGATGGAATCAGAATTTTCGGCATCAAAAGTATTCACGATATCATCAAGCATGTCATGGTTTCTATCCAAAGAAACCAGTCAGCTACAGTTATTATCACTGAAAAGAGGAGGTTTTGCTGAATTGTGTCTTTTTCCAGTATAGGCTTTATTGCTTTGTGTTTCTACCTACCAGTTTTAGCCCTCTTATTTTGACCCTAAATGTGTGATGTGCCCTGGAATGCGAAATGAGCTTAAAATATCCTTCGTTGATGACATCCCACCCAAAAGAGCTGAATCAAGGAAAATGCCTAATTGTGAAGTAATTCACGTAGCGATTTTTATTGCCCTTAGTTTGTTAAGTCCCTTTCTCGGTTTCTTGGGCTTAATTGTATGGTAGTGTAGGTTATAACATACAACAGCACAGGGCCTGGAGTGGGTTGTGCTGTTGAGGGGGTCTCGACATTAGCGCTAGCATAGCGCTCGTAATGCGCGAATAGTCGAAAATTAATTCATATATCTTTCTATCTGAGCTCAAAACTCTTAAGACGCAAATGCCAAATGCAAGACGGCTATATGCGCATTCCCACTTCTGCCCGCAGCATTGGCTTCTGTGCCATTTGGGTTTGTATTAGTTCGAGTTCGAGTTGCCATATCACTTGTGGACTATGGCCCGATGAGCCCGGTGTACTAGTATAATTTTGGAATTAAGGACCTTTCGAGGGCTGATAAAGCCACCTCCCCATTCCGTTTAACTCAAAGCAAGTTTACGCTGCTACTAAGTCATATACAAACAAGTCAACATCTCTGGCACCCGCCTGGTCCCAGGATTGACGGCACGAAAGCACCTCAGGTTCAGGCAGTGAGTGCCCTCCGTTCTGGTTTACACGAGGCCGCAGTAGCGTTAGAAGGACGAGTCGCCGCCGCACCTCACTGGGAATCGCTCCTCTTGGCTTTTCATTGGACCTCACTACACTCGCACTGCCGTTGCTACTTGTAAAAACTGTCTCTGCCTGCGGCTCTGACGGCGCTGGCAACGAGGTCGCGTCCGCTTCATCACTTCCTTCGATTCTACTTCCTCCTGACTCAAGACTACTCGCTTCAAGCGTTGCTTTCTCGACCAAGTCTTCCAAAGTCGAATGACTTGCCGACGTGGTCTGTGCGCTTTCTCGCTCAGAATTTAGCGTGGGAACGGACTTCGGTGCTTCAGCAGCATCTAGAGCTTCAGAGGGAAGATTATTCCGTCTGGCTGCTTCGCTGAGTACAGAGGCCACTATATCCTCCTGTAGCTTGGCTGGCAGATCCTGTGAGCAACACGAAAGAATGCGGTAAAAATTGTAGCCTTTCTGACAACAATGAAAAGACGAACTTTGGGGCCAAAGCCAAAAAAGAAAAGAAGAGAAAGAAGAAATAGCATTGGCAAAAACAGAGTACACAATCCCTGATCTATATCCCATTCTCTCTCTCTCTCTCTCTCTTTGCATGACAACTCCTATGATTGACGACGAGCTACAAACCTGGTTCATCAAGTACACTAGGGTCGCGTCAGAAATCAAAGAAGACGAATCGTTGAGGCTCGTGGAAGTGTTCTTGATCTCATTCTCTTTCTGAGCAACAGGCACAGTGCTATTGACTAGAGGGCAGCCACACGTAACTCGCATATCTTCGCAACGAAAGGACGTCGTGCGCGCTGCACTGATGACTGCCTTAGGTGCTTTAGGCCGGGCTGCTAACTGTGCGTGTAATCAAACAAGCGAGCGATATGGCACAGGGATCTATCGTTAGATTTCAAAATGAAAATAAATGGAGGAACTTAAAACCAGTGGTACACTAGGACGGGCAGTCTGATGAACAATGAAAGTGGTCTGCCGAAGTCGTTTCCTGAGACAATACATCAGTAACTAACACGGCGAGACAGTCTCAGCAGCATACTTCACATACAGCACACGCCCAAGCCTCGCTATGGAAAGATAATTTACCTGTTCTAGGCGTTTCAAACTCGCAGTGGCAATGGCGTGGCGTTTTCGGCTGAGCTCAATGCCCACACACCTGATCAGAGGGTGACAACAGGAGAGAAGGGAAGCAAGGAAGAAGAGATGAAGTCAAAGTAGACGGTTTCATAGCTGTTCCTCTGATTCCGGTACCCAAGTGAGGCGTCGCTTTCACTAGTTCTGTTAAGCTCTAAGTCTCACCGCATGCCGGGGCACATGAGCGCTGCTTGCACTACGAGGCACCCGCGGCCCGACCCAAGGTCCAGGAAACAGTCGCCTGCACCAAAGGGAAGGTGGCAACGAACAGGGGGGATCGGAGGCTGCGGTGCACCTCCTGATGCATGTGAGGCTGGCGTACTGATCTCTTCAAGGAGCTGCTCTCCAGAGGAAGTTGCAGGGGCCTCCGCAGCACCACTCGGTGCAGAGGGTAGTGATGACGTAGCTTTAGGGGCAGTCGAACCCTCAATCGCCCTTAAGACTTGAGCCCAGCTACCTGTTGTCGTCTCCCCATAATTGATGGCCTTTATTTTTGTTTTTCAAAAAACGCGCACACAACCGGAACACACAGTCAAAACTCGAGCATTAGCATTAGCATTAACTTGACGTTGACGCGTATGGTTGAACGTTTCTTTCGGATGCGTATCACTCTAGCTCCGCCAGATTTAATGTAGTTAACTACTGAATATGTTTCATACCTCCTATGTTTATCACTACCTTGTTGCCACCAGCGGCAGCATTTACTCGTCGAGCATCTGAAACGTCTACTTCGTTAGCCGCATCAAGGGAAAGCGTCTGGTGGGGGAAACGCATGCATCCCACAGGACGCGCATTAGGATGCATTACAGGAAATGGCCCATGAACAGAAACGCCATTGGTTGTTAATGCCGTTATTTTGGACAAAATATCATGTCGAGAAAGCTAGTACTTAGCATCACTCGTTTACCTCATCGCCGTAAACAGCTTCCAAGACTTGGTCCACTAGTTTTTGAGGAGGTGGGCGAGGGCTACCGACCATTGCCGCCGACGAATTTGGGATGTAATCAGCGTTTTCTAGAGAGCTGCAATATGAACACATAGGGCTATCCACGGGAATTATCAGAGCCTATTTCCTACTCCACTTCGTTCCCAAACTAAGTAACATCTTTTTAGCTCTGCATGTATGTCCACATCACACAAACATGACGAACGACGAACTACTCTACTGAATCACTCATCATTCATCACTTCGTTTCTTCGGCAACTACGAATTTTCGTTACTTACTTTGTTGTTCCATGTCGGCTGTGGCGGCTCCGAATTATCTCCACGCCATCATCTTTTTCGCATTTGTCTCCGACATGGTCTAACGTGCAACTCCAAGAAAGATTGAACTGGCTGCGTGCATTGTTGGATTAATGGCGCTGACGTGCTGATGCTTCGTTTTTGTTGTTTCTGAGAACGCTGTGCCACGGACTTTTCTGATCTCGTTGAAACAGTCGTGAAGTAGCCTGATTATAAATATATACCTAGAATGGAACATCGTGGAGGCACCGCGCCCATCTCAGTGGATTCACGCGCTATGCGCATGCTTCGTGTCTCAGGCGCACAGAATTCTTCTGACAATGCGATTGGAGTCAGTGGGGAGCGCGCAACGACGGCAAACGGTTCTTTTAGCACGGGCACTGAACCCCAATTTGGAAACTTCGAAAGCCCAAGTGGCCAACTCAATAATATCGATGTTGATGAATTGACTTCTAGGGACCCCTTCATGGGTCGAGGGCTCTTGTTTGACCCATTCAAGAGCGGAGGTGGGCTAAGGGGCGAAGGCGATGGCCGAAGTTTACCGAGTCGTTTTCACGGCGGCGCCGCCAGCCCTGACTCATCACTTGGTGATTATGGCTGGGGCAATGGTTCAGTTGGCAATTTCAACGAGCGTAGTGATGATTGCAGCTACGACCACTTTCTTTTTGACGATTACGGCGACAATCGATTTGCTAATGAGCCTTCGAGTCCACCGCCCTTGAGCGAACCAGCGTGGCCTAACAGCAGCAACGGCAGCAATGTTAGTAGCAGTAGTAGAAGGGTCAGCAGTAGCAATAATAATAGCCGAGCGAAGTTGTCCCAGGGATTCAGTGGGTTGCAGTTGAGCGTGCCTCCTGGCATGGATTCTCAGCCGAGTGCGCCAGCGTCGCCCTCCCTGTCGTCCCGAGCTGAGCCCAAAGCTTTATCACGAGAGGACGGCACAACTCGGCGCAAGGGCGAGGGTACAGGGCGGCTCAGCAAAGGAGGATCAGGTCGTAGCAGCAAGCGCGAGAAACAGGCAAGTAGCCGCCAAGCGTCAACTTCAATGCTGCCACAGTCGCCATCATCGCCGTCATTGTCGGCTGCAGGGGCGGCGGCGTCTGCAGCCGGTATGGCAGATCCAAAGAAGAGTGGGCGCTCCAACTACGACCACAAACGAGGCGACAGCCGCAGCTCTCTGGGGAGAGGCTCTGACGGTGGCGGCAGCAGCGACGCTGGCAACGATGTGCTGGCCGCCGAGCAGCGGCAGCGGCGCCGCGACGAACGACGTGCACTGAGGAAAGCCCAACAGCAAGCTCAGATGCAAAGCGAGCAGCAGCAAACGGCCTTGGAGTCGCCTTCACAGCAGCAGCCACTGCATCGACCATCATCATCATCTCGCAGCGGGCACGTACAACAATTGTTGAGGCTCCAACGGCAAGAGGCTGACGCGCACTCTCAATCCGACTCCGAGGACGACAAGGACAGAAGCAACAAAGGTGACAGTGTCCCTCCTGTGGTGCCTGCGTTATGGCCTGCGGGGACGGCTCCTACCGCTATCTTCGGCTCATCAGCGCAGCCGTCGTCGCCAGTTGGGGCTTCCTTTGGCGACAACAAGAGCAGCACCTCCAAAAGCAACAACTACAGCAACAACAATGGGGCCAACGGTGACAGCAACCTCGGTGCTGTGCCTGCGAGTACACGCGCTAGTGAGCGACGCACGAAGGCGCAGGCGGAGAACACGACGGGGCGCCAGGAACAGCGGCACAAGCGGCGTGCCGAACAACCGTCGCCACCAGTGTCACAGTCGCAGTTGTCTCCAACAGAGGCTCTTGATAGTGAATCTAGTCCTCCTGTACCGGCTGTTCCCGCTTGCGCTACTAGTAACAGCAGCAGCAGCACTTTCAGCAAGAACTGGGTGGGGGCTTCAGGAAGCTCGTCTTTCTTGCGCCCGGCTCTTGACAGCAGCAACGGCAGTGGGCCTGTCGAGAGGCCGCCGAGCCGGCAAATTAGCCCCTTTCCCAAGTATCTCAACGAGCTCGGGGATTCTGGAAACCCTCTTGCTGCATCTAGGCTCTCTCCGGTAGCGCCTAGCAACAACGCACAAGAAGTTGCAGGAGCAGGTGTCGATTCCACCGCTGCAAACAAGGCAAGCAGCAGCAAAGGCGGGCCTGAGCTCAAAAGAAGTGTGAGTGGCAGACTTTTACCCGTGGTGCCCGACGAAAGCGACGGTATCAGCAGCGACGACGAAGGTGTAGTGCACGTCAGCAGCGAAAGCAGTAGCGGTTCTGGCAGCAATGGGAGTGGGAGCAGCGGTAGTGGTGGCAGGAGCTCCTCGCCGGCGACCTCAGTGCATTTACTCAAAGAGCTCCAAGAGACACCTCCGTCAGTGGAGCGGCCAGTGGCGAGGCATAGGCCACCGAACGAGTCCCTGTTCCTTGAACTTCAGCCCGGTGCCAAGCCTGAACATGTATTGCATGCAACGGCGCCTGAAGGGGGCGCACCAACGGCGCTGGCACGAGAAAAGCGATCAAACCCTGTAGACAGCATTCTTCACGAAGGAAATCAATCAATTGGGTCAGGCGGTGAAATCACCTCCCAGTCTTGTATCAGTGATAATAGTAATAATAGTGGTACACAGCAGCAGCAGCTGCAGCGTGTGTCTTTAAATCGGCCGCCCAGTGGGAGTGGTGGCCGCTCTGCTGGTGGTGGTGGTGGTGGGCATAACAGCGGTAGCAGCAGCAGCGGCGGCGGCGGCGGGACCACCTTGCAACGGCGTCACAGCAACCATTCCATGTTCAAGGCGGTGACGCCGCACGCTTCCTCTTCGTCGGAGCGGCCCACTGACGAATGGGGGTTTCCGTCGTCGCCTGCCCAATTGCTCACTGCCAAGGGAAGCGGCGACGGAGATGGCGACGACGACGAGGATAGTGATTTTGACGGTGCTGGGAGCCACCGCCGCGTTTACCTTTTGGCTGGTGACCCTTTTGCCACCATTGTCACTCACAGCAAGCGCGACAGCAATAATGCAGCAGGAGCGGCGGCTGCGGGGGCTTCTGCACGCACTTCGCCTGTTCTATCCCCGACCGCGTTTGTTGACGCCTCAAACAAGGGTGGAACCATTTCGCCTCGCGCTGCCATTTTGTCGCCCTTGACTACCCCAGGAGCTGCCAGCAGCAGCGACGCCCACACTTCTCCTCCATCTTTTCTCCTGGACAGCAGCAGCAGCACTGGCAGCATGAGCAGTCCACGCCCCAATCAAGGAGGAGAAGGAGGCGGAGGCAAGTTTGGGCGTCCAGTGTCTGCCAAGGTTGCTCCTCGACCAGTGTCAGCACGGCGACCTCCCGGTGGCACTCCTACCATGACCAATAGCGGCATCGGTGGCCAGAGCATGCTTGGCAGCAGTGGTATTGGCACCAACGGCAACGGCAGCAGCAACGGTAGCACAAGCAGCAGACTTGTTTCTCCTGCATCTCCGCGCGCAACAGCGACCAGCCCTCGCACCTCGAGGTCCTCGGTGTCTCCAGCTAGCCTCATCTCGAGCGCTAGGCCTGTCTCAGCTCGAGGTGGAGCGAAACGACCAGCCTCGCCGCCAATGCTCAGTGGCAGCGAAATTGTCATGCCCGAATATGGCAATACCAACAGTGCGACTGCTCCATCCTCCATGGAGTTTGACCGCCAGCACAGCCATCGCCCAGCGGAAAGCAGTCGAAGATCATTAGACCGAAGCCTTTCGTTGGATTCCATCGGAGACGACGAAGAAGAGGAAGAAGTAGATGACAATTCAGCTTACCTTGAGACGTCGCTTGACTGCGAGTTTCTCGGCCTTTTCTCTAATTAGATACCACAGAATCATGTTTATTAACACATGTGCGTTCTTCTTGTTGATGAGTGGACGTGGCTTCTTTATTATGCATGTAACTACCCTAGTTGTGAATAGACGGCGTGGACACGCCTCCTAACTACAGCTACGCCTGGCTAGTCTGTACAAGTCGAAAGTATAATGAAGTGGCCCTGTGGTTGTACTGAGTTGAGTTTGAGTTTCGGGGGAACCCTCCGTCTAGAGCCCCGCGTGCCCTTATATTCATTGGATTCCACTGACCCGGCTGAAGCCGAAGCCGGAATTCAGGAACTGTAATATATATAATATTCTGCCACCATTACCATCGCCATTGCTATTTAAATCAGAATAATTGAAACACGCGTGCCCATCTAAACTCATTCACCTAGCGAATTTGAAACTCGAATAATATCCTGGTGCTTAAGAACAAGCTTAAAGAGTTAGTTACTGGAAGAACGAAATGCTTTGAAATCAGCAGGCGAGCCACCTCGTACGCCTGCGCTTCAAATCAAAGGCCTGTGAGAGCCAGAGAAATTTGAACTTCACCTAAGCTTGCCATTTTCGGCCTCGAACCAACACTAGACGCGCTGTAGGGTTTCGGTAACCTGAGAGCAGCGCGTTGGGTTTGAGAAGATGTTTTTTTTACTTTTCCTGCGGTATGAGCGCTTCTTCTTGGCCGAACAGTAGCATCGGCTGAGGAAAATTCTGTGCGTGTTGTCGTCTTTTGAGCCGAATTGACGGACTCGTCGATGGCATTGCTGTTATCAACCCTCACAACAGTCGATGCTTCACTTTCACCTTTTTCAGCGACAATGTCATCGTCCTTGACTCCATCGATAAACGAAACCAAGGCCCCGAGCGCTGCATTTGAGGCAAACTCAGCTTGGCTTGGTGGCTTGCTCATGAAGAGAGGTGTTTCTTCCTCAGGGCTCGGAGGAGTTTCACTAGCTTCTCTAGCCTCGTCGAAATCATTCATATTCTAGTTAATACTAGCAAGCTGATCAACGAACAGGCGAGCAGGAAGCACGTAGAGCCCACAGCAGTTGCAAAGGTAAAAGTATACTACTGCACCTTGTTTACTGGCTAGTTGGTGATGAGAAACAAGGATGACGAAGCAGAAAATGAAATCTCGCCGCTTCGCATTTTCGCTTCGATGAAAGAAGAAAGTACTGTAGTGAGTTGTTGTTTGTCAAGAAAAAGAAAGTATTCTGGTGAAGTAAGAACGTTGTTGGCTGTAAAGTAGAAGCTCGCACTGCGACACGTGGCCTTAGCAGAAGCAAGCTCCTAACTCTTGATACAGGTTGGCAATGATAGCGCTAACAAGCCGACCTTGGGCTGAAATAGAGTCTACGATTCTATTAAGGCCCGGTGCCACAGTTGATGAAGAAGCTCAGGGTGAACCTCCTGATGACGAAGACGACGATGACAATGAGAAGTGTGACTTGACCGAACTCCTGCGAGGTGCTGCTGAGTTTCATGCTGACTTGAAGGTGCGGTTGAGTAGCTCTGTCAATGAAGCTGCATGCGGTGAGTTAGCAGCGCTGCTGAAGATTAGTCCAGCTGAGGCTGTATGGCAGCTAGTAGGTAGCCCAGAAGGGTTGAGCGTGCATTCTGCCCTCATTGCCAACCGCCCCGCTGGCTCCTGGGCTCGCTTTGTGTTCGAAGCAGACGGCGATATTCCTTTGTCATCCCCTTCATCTACTACACTGGAGCTTCCTGTGCGCATGACTAGCGATACCGAGAACAGCAACCGCAATGATGGTAACCAAGAAGACTGGCGCAGGAAGCTCCCTATCGAAGTGCAGCTGGCACGTGCGCTAGCGGAGGCTTATGGTGCCCCCACGGTGGCAACAATAGATGAGAGCACTGCGGCAGATTATAATGAAAACAAATTAATTGCTGAATCGTTACCCTCTAAAAAGGCGGTTGTTGCTGCTCAGCGAGACCTTCGACAACACCTTCATGATTTACTGAGCACAGGCGCGGGCGCGGACATGCGCGTACGCTGCTCCCCAGCTACTCCATCGATGGGTTCAGCAGAGAGGGGCAGTGCATCTGAAAGCAAAGACTTAGGGGCAGCTTCGCCGCACGCCTCAAATGATGACGAGACTGTGGCTTCCAGCGATGTTGAAGTGCCATGCCACAAATTTGTGTTGGCTTACCGGAGTCCCTATTTTAAAGCGGCGATTGAGCATGCACCCATAACGCCTCTCGTGGCTGATAAGTCCGCTGCCTCAGTGGGAAAGCCATCTACTTCTTCAACTTTGGCAGCCTCTTTGCCTACCGTATCGTTACCCGACGAATGCAGCGCAGCGCCGACTTTGAGCCAAGCGCTGCTGAAATGCGTGTACGGCGGACTTAGAGCAGATGAAGAAGCGCTAATTGCTGAAATAGAGGTTTGTCAAATTGAGAATAGCGCAGTTGTAGGCGAGATATGCGTCTACTGGCTTGCCCTTTCTCTAGCTTCTTGTTTTTTTTTCAATGAAGGACCGAGGTTATCCAAGCATTTGTGATTTTGGATCTGACCTCTCAGCGCTGTTGCTTCTTTTCGTCATCATGATTGTGCGCACTTGTTATGTCTATCGTAATCTGTTGCGTAGGAAGGAGCCCATGGAGGAGCGAGTTCTCTAGTACCGCTTGCTTATACTGCCCACAGCCTGATGATGCCCCACTTATCTTACGAGGCGCTTTCGGTGCTGGCTCGTAGTGGCCCTGCCTCAAAGAACACAAGTAAAAGCAGCGGAATTGGTAGTGGCAGCAATGGCAGCAGCGAGAAGAGTCGAGTGTACATAGACAGTGCCAACGCGCCGTCGCTATTGTCGGTGCGTTTCTCTTGTCCTTTCCCCCCCCTTCGAATTACGAATTATCCCCGTACTTTTTTACCCACCATGAAAACAACACGATGTACTTGCTTCTAAAACTACTGTCTCTTTCTTTGTTTCTATCATTTCATTCGTCTGTCCTTCAGGTAGCAGAGCAGCTAGGCCACCCACTTCTTCGCCGCGCCTGCGTCAGTTACATCGTCGCTCATTTAGCGGACGTCACGGATCAAAGCCCTTTCTTCGCGGACCTCGTGACTCCGCAGCGCAAAGCTACTTTGAGTGCGCTGGCTGCGGCGTCGAACTCCAATTTCTTGAGCTGTGGGTGTTTGCTCGACGACGCCCGGGAGTTTCTGGGCATGTTAAACGAAGTCTTGGACGAGCAGCGAGTGCGGCACAGCGATGCCTTAGAGCGCCAACAGCTGGAGTGGCAGGATTGGGTAGAAGATTCACGTCGCGTGAACACACTGGCTTCCGCCGCCGTTGCTCGTTTCGGCCCGGTTCCTTCTCCAGACACAAACAACAAACACGGCAACGAGTGCGATAGCGAGCGCCAGGACAGTGCTAGTAATGGCCGCGGCAGCAGCAGCAGCAGTGGTGGAGCGCCGCCTACTGTAGCGGCTATGCACGCCCACGCGCAGGCTCGTGCTGAGCAAAAGGCGTGTTTGGAACGCAAAGAGCGACTTCTCAAGGTAGACGCAGCGCTGACAGCCCAAAGCAAACACTTGCAAGCAGCACGGCAATTTCTGCGCTCCCAAGAAGAAACTTTTGCCAATATTGGCACTCTCAGTGCTGAAGACGAAACGAAGACCGTGCCCGCAGAAGTACCAAATCTCTCTTCAGCAGTGCTTGTGCCGCCTGTTGCACCCTCGTCGTCTTCTATTGCACCTGCTGAGACGACAACTACTGCTGCTGCTGCTTCTCCGTCTTCAACTCCATCTCTAAAAGGCTCGTCGGCAGCATCTGTCACTGGCCCGTTACCCGAGTTTGTGCCGCGCTACGAGTGGCGAGAGGTGCTGCCAGGCCAAAGCATCGACGCTGGCCTCGAGGTGGATTATGACTAGCTAATTGCCTTTCTTTATTTTGCGCACTGGACCAAACGTGCGTCGTGTATTGTTAACAGCACCCGAGATAGGTCTATAAATATATGCAATCTGTGCGCCTGATCTTTTTTTTTGCAAAATTGTGTGTATCTCTAATACTGCTCGCAAGCATTTTTGTCTCGTGTTCACTCAGACTGTTGTTACGTTGATTTGTGTCTCATTAGGTGACGCTGAACGTAGGCAGCGGGATTGACTCAGGTGGTTCAAGCGATAGATCGTCTCAGAACAACACCAGAGCGCGCATACCGCCTGTGTGGCGATTAAAGGTTAGACTGATTGACTTGACGTGCATTTGCGAGACGTTGTTGAGATTTCGTCCTGAGATGGGGGGAGAGGGGGCAGAATCTTTTTAACGCTTTGCACATACTATGGTGCCGTGGAGTAATCCTTCAATGTTTCAGTATCCCCTTTTCGGCAAATTTGTTCAGGTGTGGGTGGAGCCAACTGAGCGCACTCCACTTCCTCCTCGCAGCTCTACGCCAGCAGCAGCAGTTTCTAGTGCAATGCCACACTTGCGCTGCGTGCGCTTTCCCGCCGATCGCCATCCCAGCGACGATGAAGATGACAACGATGATGCCGAGTGGAGAAGGTCCGCCAAATACTTTCGGCGCGACATTCAACCGCTCAACACAGTCGCAGACGTCGCCGCGTCTGTTGTGAACGATTTTACAGCGCATCGTAGTGGCAATCGCCGCTGTCATGCATCAGGTGACGTCCAAGCTGATCCTGGCACGTGGCGAGCGGCGATCGGGCTGCGTGGGTTACCTCTGCACGGCGCAAGACATGACACTTGGCACAATGGAGATGGCCGTGGCGAATTTCATAACGGCAGCATAAACGGTGGCAATGGTGCCAATAACGCTGATCACGTGAGTATGCAGAGAAGTCAAGCTGCTGCAGATGACTCTAGCGCAAGCCAAGAGGCAGCTCCCCGGCCTTTATGCATAAGCGAAAGCGGAGAGGTGTTTTGGGCCTTGGCGCCTGATCGACCTTTTTCGCCAAACCTCTGGATGCGCCAATCAGATCTTGCGGCCTTTGTGTACCGCGCATAGCATAGATACTACATACAAATGCATAATACATGACGGGGGCCCATGGGGCTTTGTTATCTTCGCGACGCGGGCCTTTCTCGACGCCCTTAAACTCGAACTTGATTTGGGGCAGGAGTAGGAGAATAGGATTATTTTGATTATGCATTATATCTGATATGAATAGGATAGAATAACGTAGGTGGGACCTTTCATGAAATTTTTAATTGGCATAAACAATACTTTAAAACTGCTCACTAGTACACTTATTTGTACTATGTACATGCGAAACAGGGGAGTAAGGCACTACAGCGAGCTAAAAGACCCCTGCTTATTGCTCATGTCCACCCGCGCTGAGCCACGTGTACCTTAGACAGGAACCACATGTAGTCGCCAGACCTCGAACCATAGGGAGACGCCGCGGCTGCTTTCATGTAAGCTCGCGCTTTGTTTTCGCACCCTGCTTGAGCAGCCGCTACTTCGCTGTGTGCGTCACTAGGAGAACTCGCAGTCGCAGTTGCAGTGGTGGGGGTGGTGGCAGCAGGAGTGCACAGGCCTCCATTGCCAGCTGCTTTGGCTTCGTTGTATAAACCCAAGTAAAGTTGCGCGTAGAAGTCTTCAGCACTGCCAGCTCCTGCTGCATGCCCCACCTATGGCACCAAGCAAAGAAGGAGGAAGTCATAAGAGTACGAAGACCTCAACCCATGAACAAAGCCTTCAATTTCCGAGCATTGGAGTTGTTATAGGTGCGAAGGAGTGATTCACCCAAAAAATGAACATTTTGTCTCTTTGGAAATCATATTTGGACTTTTCAGTGCTATGATATGGGCAATCTTATTCAGTTATAGGCAAGATTGAGGGTTCAAGCCACTTTTACCTCAGCGAGCTCAGCTTCGGAGCTTTGGCCTGCAAACAAGCGATAGGCTGCGCGCATGTACGGTCGTCGGTCGGGCGGTAAAGCTAAGAGCTTGCTTTGCGCCGCTTGAAAGCCAATGGTGTGCGCTTCACACATGAAGGCCCAAATTGCCTGCGCACGTTACACATGGGTTGGGGCAAAAGGTGCCAAGGTTGAGGTGTGAAACCAGCAACCATAAAAAGACCTCAGGGATACTCTACTAAGTAGAGAATGAACTGGAAAGAAACGTGCATGCAATCAGATGAAAACACACGCAGTGAAGTTTGCTAGCTTAGCTGTGACATGCTTTCAGATGCTGTCGATCTCACCTCTTCTGTGTCGTTTGGGTTCAGTTTGACGTCTCGTCGAAACTGGTCAGCGCCTTCTTGGTAGCGGTCGGCATAGTACAGGCTCAAACCGCGCTGCCACAGGATTGGGCCATAGCGTGCATCGTCAATTTCAAGGACCTGGAAAAAGTGCAGAAGCCATTGTTTGAAAAGAATGGGTGTCTAGTACCGTGCAGCTGCGTAAGTGGAAACAGCAGCTGTACCCCGCCATTCTGCGATTGGCTACAGTCAATTGCAAAATATACTACAAAGCAAGACTACAAATACAGCCACTAGCTAGGCTTGCACTATATCTATTGCCACATCAAGTGGCTGCTAGCTTTTTTTACATGATGGGTACCTTGTCAAAAGTTTCAGCGCTCTCTTGCACGCGGCCTTGGCGGAACAGCGTCATGCCAGCTCGACTGAGGTCTCTGGGGCTCTGAGGGCTTGAGCCTGCTGTGCCAACTTCCGCGTAGCTTTGCACTGATACTCGATGGATGCACGTACGAGTAAGCTGATTTGATAAAACCAATCCATTAGCACACGTGCTTGCTAGAACCAATAGGGCTCCTCGAGAAAAAAGCATGGTGCTGTTTTGTCGAAAGCTTGAATTATTATTATAAAAGTAAGATGGTGATGTATAGTACAGATGATACGTCTACGGATGTTAAGCGAAGAGACGTCGAAGACTACTGCAGGAATTGGCTCGCCCCGCACGACTTCTCTGCGTCTCCGCGTCCTGTGTCACGTCGTTAATGATCTGCGTCAGTTATAATAATGTGCTCCAGTGTGCTGAGTAGACGAGTTTTGAGCTTCGTGCTCTGCTAAGCGAAGTAGTAGGAGTACAGCAGCTCTGAATCCTTGATTCCACGCGTGGGTACTACTACGATGTAGAGTAGTTGAGATTAAGTTTGTATAATATCTCTCGATTCTCAACGAGCATCTAGCCGAGCGGAAAATGACCCCTTGGCTCACACTTGTTTCCTACATACGAAGGGGACTCAGGTCGGGTCCCTTCATGCTCAAACAGCTTATTTTGCAAAGTGGTTCTTTTTTTTTTGACCAG
>Ga0307979_1000638_pt1 | contig 24281 bp, 26 predicted proteins | sample OrgLakmetage1058_FD_201833 | JGI IMG/M metagenome (GOLD analysis project Ga0307979, IMG submission 201833) | Saline water microbial communities from Organic Lake, Antarctica - #1058 | ecosystem: Environmental > Aquatic > Non-marine Saline and Alkaline > Saline | place: Antarctica: Organic Lake...
TTTTGTTTTAGAATAAATCGATCCCAGAGTAAAGCAACTATATTCAATAATCTAATTGTCAAAATGGTAGAGGGAGACAAAATATATCAATCAGAATTAATAAGTAAGTAACTACTGACCTCTATAACTTTAATCTTAGTTTTTTATGTTCTGATAGCTGTTGAGATTTAAAATAAATATTTCAAAATATTTATTTTAAACCTTTATAATTTTATGAATGTCTATATCCGCAATCTCTTTTGCAGGGATGCCACCGATAAGTTTATCTGATATTAAAAAAGATTTGCCCACTGCTGCGTTGGCAGCTATTGCAATTCTACTTGCAATTTGTATGTCTTCATATACTTTAGCTCCAGGCGCAAAGTACACATAGTCGCCTATTTGTGGCCCTTTTAAACTTCCCCCTGATGCGCCTATGTTCACACAAGCGTGTATTCTACAGTTTTTTCCTAATCTTGCATTAGCGTTTATAATAATGCTTCCGTAATGCGGAAGTTGCAAACCTTAGTCAGCTACATTCTCTGGGATTGAGAAATTAAGTTTTAACGATTGTTTATATTTAAGATATTTCACTGCAAAATAAAATAATTTATTTCCACTTGTATTAAGATAATATTCACAAGTACAATGGAATAATAAAAAACGCTGAGTGGGATTAAAGTATAGTTTAAAAAAATTAGTACAACTATTTACAAGTTGCAACTTTCGTATTAACAATCGCTTGTAATCTGCTTTATTTCTTATCATTTCTTATCAGTTTCCCAAGTTGAACAGACGTCATAAATTCTACCTCTGGCCATTTTTCTAAAATTTGGGTTAATAGGTTCTTAAGTGCTATATTGCCCGCGTTTCGATTAGCCTCGTCAAGACCTCCTATATAATTAAGTCGATGAGAACAGATGACTGCGGGTTTTCTAAATTTAAATGCAGTTTCTATATGTCCTAAACAATCTTGTACGGAATGTCCCTTATCAGGATAACTTGGTTCAAAAACACAATTTCGAGTAAGATAAATCAAATCATTTTTACCTTTTTTGCCTATATACCGAAATTGCTTCTTGGTTTTTCCATTTCCCTGTGGCTCTTCGTGAATCTTAGGACTAGACACATAGGTCATTCCTTCTTTTACTGCTGTGTCAATTATTTTTTGGTGAATGGCTCCATTGGGTGGTACAAAAAAAGAAGGCTTTCTAGAATGCAATTGTTCAAATAATTGAACCCCGCTTTTTATTACTTCCTGATGATAGTCTAAGCTCTCTGGTTTATCCAAATAAAACGCAGATTGATAAGCTAAGCCACCAAGATTCTGCGGCCTAAATCCCCAAAACCCTTGATGAAATGCCTCTAAAGTATTTTTATCTTTTTGTTGTAAAGCCTTCATCCATAAATTAACGTTTAAATGCTCTCGCCCATGAAACTCAGGTACAAATAACTTTTGCTGCTCTCCTTTTTTCCAGTAAGAAAAGGCCTCTTCTTGATTATAGTCTTTTAGCGTATCTAATATAGTTTGGTAATAATACGCAGTAAATTGTTCATCTTCAATTTTTTTAAAATCTGGATTAGCAGATAAGGCCATGGCAGTAAAAACAGGATGATTTCCATTTTTGTCTGTAAACGAACTAAGGGTGGCAAATAAGGCTTCAAAATCTTCTACACTTGCTAGGGTATCTAATGTATTATAGGGTCTATTTTTAGTATCGATGTTTAGTCCTTTATACTTTAGCGTTTCATAAGCTTTTAATGATGGCATGCGAATACTGCCCCAATCATCAGACTCTATAACTACAATTTTGCGTTGGGTTCTCCACCCTGGAATATTAGATAGATTTTTGATTATATTTTTAAATGTGCTTATCATAACTGTTATTAAAAAAAATGATGCTTTATGTTTAGTTTAAAGAGCTTAATGTCCAATTTTTATTTGTTTATCATTTAATATTTTTTAGAAAAATTATTTATAAAAAAATTAACAAAGCCAAATGCTTTTATAAATTATTGACTTTTTTTAAAAATATCAAGATAATCTAAATATCTAATCCTTTTATCAAACTCATTTTGAGCGTGTTTTAAACATCTATCGCTGAGCGTTTTTTGATTCATAGATGCTAAATGTTTTATAGCATCATATAATCCATACACATCTCCTTTTTCTACTACTTCACCTGTCTCTTTGTCTATTGCTTCAGGACTTCCCCCTGTATTGTAAGTGACTATGGGGGTTCCGCATGCTAAAGCTTCAATATTAGTTGTTGGAAAATTATCTTGTGTAGTTGGGTTTACAAAAACGGATGCTAAAGAATACCATTTAGCCAACTCTTCAATACTTTCAGTTCTATTTATACCTATTATGGTATCGGGAAGTAGCTTTATTTGTTTCATATTTAAACCAATTAATACAATTTGATATTCCTTCCCTATGATTTTGTTAAGCTTCAAAAAATCATCTAAACCTTTTCTAGTTGACCACACACTAGCACAACCTAAAATTACGCGCTTATCTTTTATATCAAATTTCTCTTTTAAATCTGAAACTAATGGTTTAAATAAATCTAAATTGATAGCTGACGGTGAAACATTTACTTTGTACTCAGAAAGAAATGATTGATTAACCAAATTAGCTAACCATTTAGAGTGCGTAACAATTTCTAAATTATTAACGTTGGTAAATAAGTTTTTTTTGTCATTGAAATTCAATCTTGAATTATCAACAAATGATTTAGGATATTTTTTGTGCTTCGGGCATTGCATACATTGTGTTTTCCATTTAGTGCAATTTATATCATCAAAATAAGAACAATGTCCTGTAAATGCCCAACAGTCAAATAGCGTCCAAACTACAGGTATGCTAGATTCTTTAATGAAATTAAAAAGCAATTGAATATTGATGTAATATCCATGTAGATTATGCAAAGCAATAAGATCAGGTTTTATAGTTCTTATTTTAGCGATTAGAGCTTTAGTTGCCCTAACGGAAGCAAAACCATGTCTATCTGTTAAACGTGTATATGCACCATGTGCATAAGCATCAAAATTTGTCCCTATTTTAATTAAATTCGAAGTACTATTTAACTGTTTTCTCCCGTGTGCTATATAGCTTTCGTGACCATTTTCTAACAGCATATTACCTATTTCTTCAGTAATTCGACCTGTACTCAATGAATTAGCAACAGTGTTAATTTGAAGAATGCGCATTGTTAATGGTTTTATGAATGGATTGTAGTCGTTTTTTTGCAAAGGGTGCTTTGCAAAAAAACTATACTAATGAGTTATTTAATTGATTATAAAAAGGCATTATCAATATACTGAATTTGAAGTTTGTACACTCTTGGTATTTGTGTTTTTGCCAGCCGCTTACTCGTGTTTGATTTTTCATTGAAGTGTTATGATGATAATCTTGACTTTTCAAAGGTGTCTCCAAGCTGTGATGAGGTCATAAACTCTACATTTGGCCATTTTTCTGAAATTTGCTTCAAAAGGGATTCTAACTGCTTTAAGCTGTTTTTTCTATTGTTTGGATTTAGCGTTCCTGTGTAATTAGCTCTATGTGTACTTATAACTGCTGGGTGTTTATATTTAAAAGCTTTTTCTATATTAACAAGTGCAGTGCCAACCCAATCACTAGATTTTGGCGAAGCTGGTTCAAAAATGACATTCCGTGTAATAACTTTTAGATCCTCTTTTGTTTGTCTTCCTAGCCAAAACATTTTCTTTTGATACCATTTAGGCTCTAATGGGTTGTTATGAAATTTCCCTAGTCCTATATATTTAATACCGTTATCAACAAGTGCTTGATTTAATTTGAGATGATAAGGACCATCTGGTGGTAAAAAATAGCTGGTTTGTTGGTTGAATGTTTCGTTAATTAATTCAATACCTTTCTGAATATTTTGTTTTAAATCTACTAGATCACTATAGGAGCTGATATTGTAAGTTGATCTGTGAGATTGATTTGTTTTGATTCCGCTAATAATAGACTGACCCCATATTTTATCTTTAAATCCTTTCTTTGTAGTAGCGTTAACAAGATTTAAATCGTTCATCCATGAATGTACATTAAGATGTTCTCTTCCATGAAAACCAACTTCTATAAGATTTTCATTTAAAGCTTCTTTATACCAACTTAGAATCTGCTGTCCATCCTTTCTTTTAGCTAGTGTTTCAAGAAAACTTTCATTGTAAAAGTGTTGAAATTTTAATTGCTCTATTTTTTTAAAATCTGGATTGGCTGGATTCATTAAAAATGTAAAACATGCTGAATTGTTATTGATATCTTTAACAGATGTTAGAACAGTTGACAAGGCTTCTACATCTTCATAAGATTCAAAACAATCGTTGTAATTCATCCAATCATCAGGGGTATAATTTCTTATATACTGGTCTCTTATTTTCTGATTTTTGAATCTAAAACTTCCCCAATCGTCACTTTCTATAACGATAATTTTTCTTGAAGTTCTCCATCCTAATACATGTTTGAGCATTAACTTATGTGATAATTTAGTACTTTAGATAACAATTTATAATGTGCATTTTCCTGAAAATCCTTCTTATAATGATAATAATCTATCTCTTCAGTTGTATCTTTAGGTATTCCAGAAATTGTTGTCTTGTAACACAAGTTGAATAAATTTTCAAATACGTTATCTATAATTATTTTGTTATCACAGACAAGGTTTATATAAGCACTCAATTCATTTACTGTTTTAAATCCGTGTACACCATCTACATTTAAATTATTTCTACCAAAAACAATTACAGGTGTTTTTCTTATGTAGGCTTCTATTGCTGAAGTTCCAGTAATGGTAGCTACAGCCATTGCATTGTCTATAAGTTTAAAACTATTAATGTTTAATGAACATAATACTACATTTTTTAGTTTTAAAAGAGACTTGTAATTATGAATACTTCTAAACTTAGGTTCAGATTCATAGGTAAACATAGAAGGATGCTCTTTAACAATAAGCTTAACATTATCTGGCAACAACATACTTAGCACTCTTATAGCATAAAACTGGTCAGAAAATTCATACCCCTCTGGAAGAGAAGATCTTTCTGGCTGATATTGCATAAAAAAAACGAAATAGTGAGTGTTTTCCAGATTTATTTCTCTTACATGTTCTTTATAGAAAAAATAATTTTTGGTTTTATTATAAAAACGATGAGGTCTCTTTAATGATCTTAGTATTTCCCTAAATGGATTATAAAACTTAAAATAACTTTGCCCAAGCCTCTCTTTTTCATAAGATGGAATAGCAACTTCATATTTGTCTGATACAATTTTTATATAATTTGTAAGATCTTTTCTTAATCTAGATTTAGCATCTACATCTAAATTTTCTAAAACTGTTTCTCTTTCCTTTTGGAATCCTTTTTTTAAAGTAAAAAGCCAAGTGAATACAAATTGTTCAGATATATATATAGTTATACTTAAGAATTCTGCAGACTTAGCCAGTAACCATTCTTTAGAAATATGAGGTGATTCCCGAAAATATAAGAAAAGAAAATCATGGTCTTTTAAAAACAGAAGTGTGTGGTGTGCTGCATCAGATAAATAATGAAATGCATTTTGTACGCCAATACCATAATCTGGCAAATACCCATCTCTATCAATTAGCCTTGCTGTGATGTGGTCTTTTAAATAATAATCTACAAAATTATAATAGGTGTTGGTTTCTAATTTGTTTTCAGATTCGTACGTAAATATATCACCATAACAAATACACTCCAAATTCTCAAAATTTGATAAGGCTTCCTTAAATTTTTCTATATGATCGATTTTAACAAGTACAAAAATTTTGAAATTTTCATCGTATTTACTCTCAGTAAACCATTTTTTTAGCTCACCTACTGTAAAGGAATCACATTCTAATAATACGTTTTTTACCATTTTCTAAGTTGACAAATTCTTAGGATACTTAATCTTGTGAATTTTTATCTTTAGCTATTGTATTCTAAATATCTAAAAACTGTTTATAGATATTTTGCATTTCTTTTAAAGAATTTTCCAACTCAAACTTTTGAGATTTTATTTTGGCTTGTGAGCTCATATCTAATCTTATTTTTAGGCTTTGAAACAAGTGCAAAATATATTCTTCAAATTGATTTTATCATTCTGTTCAAACAAAAAACCATTGATTGAGTGGTCTATGATTTCTTTATAAATTTCTTGAGAAGTTTTTGGGTTGTGAACCCTTTGAACATTAAAGTCGTAGTATAATCAGACAAAACGTCTTAAGTATCTACTTACCGCCTTAGGGTATCTTCAAGAATTAAATTTTCAGTAATAAACATAAATAATAATTAGTAAAAATTAATCTATTAAATCATGAAATTTTTCCAGTATCATCTTCTTGTTAAATATTTTTTTTCTTTCCAAAGATAATTCTTTATAATCATACAACATTTGTTTGTTATTTATAAATTCAATCATTTTATGGGCAAAATCTTTGGCATTTCTCTCTGTCATCACTCCATATTTACCAAAATCAATCAACTCCCTACAACCTGCAGTATTTGTAATTAATATGGGTTTACCAATAATGATAGCTTCACAAAGCACACTTGGTAAGGCTTCTGAAACGGATGTCATCACAAAAACATCTCCATTATTTATATATGCAAAAGGATTTTTTTGATATCCATGAAACACTACAATATCATTTAAACCTAAGTCTTGTACTCTTTTTTTTAATTTTTTTTCTTCAGGACCATTCCCTACAATATGTACTTGAAAATTATTGCCTGACTGTTTTACAATGTCAGATGCATCAATTAATAAATCATAGCCTTTTACCGAAAGCAAACTACCAACTGCAACAAAGTGAAATATCTTTGGGTTAAAAGACGCAACATGTGTTTTAGATTTTTGTAAAATATCTTCTTCATTAAATAGGTTATATAGCACTCTCATGTCTTGATATTCACCCATCACTTTTTTAAATTCAAGCAGGGCATCGTTAGAAACAAAAACAATGGTATCTAATTTGCCGTAGCGATTTTCTCTTACCTTTTCAAGATAGTTTTTGTTTTTATAAAATTTATTGTAATTTTTATTGGACACATATGACAGATGCACAAAAGTGATTTTTTTGGTTTCCTTTTTTAAATAAAATAACAAATCAGTAAAATTACAGTCTAAATAAGAAATAGCAGTATCATAATCATCATTCACAACACTTTCAAACTTGACTTTTAAAGGCCAAACCCAACCTATTCTTTTTTGTAAGAACTCCAAACCTCTTACAATAGTTTTACTTTTAAATAAACACAACACCTTTACCTCATCTGGAATTTGGTTAATATAAACCCCATGATAGCATATCACCAAAAGGCTCACCTCATATTTGTTATAGTCAAGCTCATGAAGTAATTTAACCAAAGCATTTTCTGCACCACCTCCTACTAATGAGGGAATAACAAATAGCAATTTTCTTTTCATTTTTTGTTATTGAATAGTCTGTCAAGTTCATCTGTGGAAACAAATTCTACAGAAGGCCATTTTTTAACAATTTTTTTTAACAATGTTTTTAATTGATAAAGGTTTTGTGTACGATTTTGTTGGTCTATAAAACCTATATAATTTAGTCTATGGCTTCCTATAATTGCTGGTTTTTTACACTTAAATGCAATGTCTATTCTCTCTAAGCATTCGGATACCCAATCTTTGGTTGGAGATATACTAGGCTCAAAAAAGGCATTCCTGAAAAAATACCGCTGCCCAAACTTATTTTTTTCTCCGAAATAATGTTTTTTATAAATAATCTTGTGATTATTGTTTTTATCTAGTTTTGGGATGCATTGATTGGATATTCCCTGTAAATATTTGACCCCTAGGTCCGATAATGTTTTTTCTACCAGGTTATCCCATATATAACAATTGGCTATGAATGATATCGATTTATAGCCAAATAGGTCTTCAAATAATTTCATACCATCCCTAAGTATAAATTCTTTTTCATTGCATTCCTCTATAGAAAAATAATCAAGAGCTTCCATATAACCATACTTCATACCGGTATCTAAAGAACTTATACTTATCATTTCTAAATCAAAAGCCTTTGTTAAATTTGTGTCCCCTGCTCTAAGGTTTTTCATCCATTGATGAATATTTAAATGTTCTCTCCCGTGATATTGAGGTATAAACAAATCATTATTCATTCCTTCTTTCCATAAGTCAAAAGATTTAGAATGATTAGGATACCTCTTTAGCGTTTCTGTAAAAAGTTCATAACTATAGTTCTCAAAATTATTTTCTCTTATCTTTAAAAAGTCAGGATTTGCCATAACAGCATTTGCCGTTAATTTAGCTGGATTCCCGTTGCTATCTTTTACCGTATTTAAACATTCAAACAAGGCTTGCAAATCCTCCTCACTTGCTAAGGCATCAAATTTTAAATAAGGATCTAGTTCAGGCTTGTAGCCTTCGTGTTGTAATGTATTAAAGACTTTTTTATTTGGCATTCTAATACTACCCCAGTCATCAGACTCTATTACAACTAATTTTCTTTGAGTAGCTTTTCCTGGTAAGTTTTGAATGTACCGTTTTGTTTTATTTGACATTCATATTAATTTAGCTAAATTATTTTGATTGGCTTATAATATCTCCTAACTCTGTAGAAGTCATAAACTCCACGTCAAGCCATCTTTTTACGATAATAGATAGTAAGGTTTTAAGTTGAGTTAAATCTCTATTTAAAAGTTTACCTAATTTTTGATTAGATCCTGTATAATAATGTATTACGCTATTTTTTATATCATCTGATAAATAAATATCAGTTTCATTTTCATAAAATTTATTCTTTTTATCTAATACAATTTAGAGAGTAAAACTCTTGCGTAGTTAATTGCTTTTCGCCTTTGATGAGTAGCCAAATAGGCAAGCCAAAAAAAATTAAATAATTATTAACTTTATATTTGTAACGCACCTCTTTGTTATATTCTTAAAGTTGTCCAGTATTTTGCTTAATTTCCTTTTATTAACTTACGGCTCATTGAACATACTTTGTGGTTTAAATCCAGTTAAATCAGCAAAACCTTTCAAAATCTGCTTGAGAAGCATTTAAGTAAATTATAGAGTTTTGTGCTTATCTAGAAGCCGATTCATCTGCTTGATTTCTTATAAGAATAATGGTTTTTACTTCTCTATGATTCTAGATATTATCATTAAATTTATTTAAAAAAGTATAATAGGTCTGTTTTTGTAAATGTTATTTATTACAAGAACTCATCACTTACAATTAGCCTATCTACATCAGGAAATTCATTTTGTTTTAATTTAATAACTTGATCTGCCCATTTTTTTGATTCTTTTAAATTTCCTGATATTCTTGCACCTAAAGGAAATAAAACTTAAAACTTTTTTTGCAAAGCGGTGTTTTGTAGGTGTATTTTTTTCAGCTCCTATATATCAACTTGTTAACAGAAAAAAAACATCTTGAAGTGTTGAAGACGGACATTTGTCTTAACCTAAATGAAAAAAAATATCTATTTTATTAATGGTTATTTTTTTTATGATTGTAAGATTGTTTCTTATTAAATTTTGAGTTTTATATGACATGACTTAAAATAATAAATACAATTCTTTTGTATCCTATTTTTACAGTAAATTTATTGATAACTAAAAGGTTTAACTAGCTAATGCTATTTATTTAGTGACTTACAGATTAAGAGAACTCTTTAATAGGCCTCCCTGCTTTCATATTGTATATTTTTATGCTAAAATAATTTAATATAGCTTGAAATTTTTCTTTTTCTATGTTAGTCAATTTATTATCCCATTTCGCCATTTGAAGCTCAGGATTCTTTTCTAATCCTTGGGAGGTATTTGTTTTATTCAACTTAGCAATTATTTTTCTAATTTTATCTTTTTCTAGTCTCCATTCTAAAATTACTTCACTTAGGGTTTCCATGGGATTCAAAAGTAAATCTTCATAAAAAATAACACTATAATTGTCACTTTTAAATTCACTTTCATAAATATGATAATTGTTCATACAATAGGTTGAAAACTCTTTAAATAAAAGAGTTTCCTGACTGTCTATAAATTTTTTATGTTGTAAATATCTTGGATCATTTACTATTTCAGATTTTCGTTTTGGACTCCAATAAAAGCCTTCATTAGGATTCCCAAATGTTGCATATTGAGATAAAAATACAGATGCTGGGTGCCTTACTAACAAGATTGGTTTTTTAGTAAACTTAAAATGACTAAAAATTTCTGGTAAAAGTCGGTTTACTCTTGTAAATTTGATAAGAAAGGGTTTTGATGCCGTATAAAAAGGGATGATATTATTTTCCATTTTGGCTGTCCACGTGTTCACCCCTTTACCTGATAGAGTTTCAAGTAGCTTTTGTTTTAAATCATCCTTGTTTGCATCAGTAAAATAGGGTCTCCCACCATATTTTGAAGAGATTAAACCTCTTTCAGGATGAAGCGGTTCCCAAAAAATGGCAGCATCTAAACCCGCTTTAAGAAGCTCAGCTAACCAGGTTGTTCCCGATCTTTCTTCACTGAAAATATTAAATATGTTTTGGTTTTTCTTTTGTGGTAATAGTTTATAAAAAGGATCTAAAAGATAATAAAATTTATAGGTTAATTTTCTTCTTAATCTGTTAAATACCATAGGTGATGGTTAATTATTTATTTTTTAATATACGACAAAATATGATTTCTAGATATTTTTTTTAACTTTTAGCCCTTACTAAAATGGTTAAGTCCTGGTAAATTAGACTCACTTCTTGTCCCATAAAAAATATAGTAGTTTATACGGTTAGGGTAAGGGGTAAAACTGATTTATATTATTTTAAAGTAAATATGTATTCTGCCATCTACTAAAACTTTTTTTTAATTTTAAAATACTGTTTAGATGTTTTTACATTTTTACATAAAAAATCCAATAACCCCCCTTATACTAATCCCCATATCAAACTCAATCCACATCACAACGGGTGCCATAAGAATATATATTGATGTAAAATTTAGATTTGCTGAAAGTAAAAACAAGAGGTAAGGAAAAAGAGCTGCACTAAATATGAATAAAGGCAATTTTATTTTTAAGAAGGAGTATGGAATATTTCTAAGATTTTCTTTAGATAAAAAAATTAGTAATAAGGCTAATATTATAATAGCAGCCATTAACCAAACCCGGTTATAAATGGCAAAGTTGAAACTTAAAAAATTGGCAAAGCTTGCCCCAGCCAGACCATAAGAAAATAAGGTGTTTTCTATTTCTCCGAAGCCTCTATTTCTCAGGAAAAGGAACATGAAAATAATCAAACCTGTTAAAACATTATAATGTATTCTAAATCCTTGATATTTTTTATAAAACCTTCCGCCTCCTTCATCAATATTACTTTCCCTTTGTTCAACTCTTTCTTCATCAACTGTATAACTTCTTGCTTTACTTGCCCCAATTTCTGTTTGAGATACAATATCATTCGCACTTTCTGGATTGATAAGATTTGAGGATAACACGGATACCATAAAAATAATAAAATAAAATTTAGGATTTCTAAAGCCTGATAACAGTACTACCAAAAATGGAATAATTAATACAATATAAGCAATATGTATTAAGGGTGTTAATAATAGTAAGAATATATACTTCTTTTTTTTAGTCTGATGGTAAGAAATAAGAGCATAGATAACTACCCAAAGTGCTGTACCGTTTCGAACTGATTGCATATCACCTGGAGTTTGAAAAAACAGGAATATCACAAGAAAAAATAAAAAATAAAATTTGTTGTACTTGGTCTTCCAATTGACATAGCTCAACAACTTAACTATGGCTCCTGAATAAAAATAACCAAAAACAATGGCTACCCCAGTAAAAAATAAATTAGGAGAGTTGAATATAGTCCCTACGATGTAGGATAAAATATGAATATACGGGTCGCTACTAGTGTTACTTGTAGGATTAAGAGAAAGAATCCTTATAAGTTGATCCCAAAACTGCGAAAAACTTAAGTAGGTGTAATGTGTATGTACATTTTTTAAATGTTTTGCACCATCGCCCATTTGAGAAGGATGAAGCACAGAACCGTAAATGACCACAAATATGAAAATACTCCAACGTATATATGACCATTTTTTAGTTTTAACACCATATATCAAGCCCAAAATTGGTGATATTAAAAATAGAATTAAATGGTATTTTAGATTTTGCTTAAGAGTTGCCATTAATTGTTTATCATTTGTTTTTTAACATCTTAAATAATTTTAAACTATTTAAGATTAAGTTTTTAAAGTGTCATCAAGAATTTAGTACATAGTAAGTACGTGGTCTTAAACATATTAAAATTAATTTTTTTAAGTCTATTTACCTTTTTTTGTCAGCTGATGTAGAATTACGACAGGTTAAATTTGTCACGTCTGCTAAAGAAAGAAAATCAAACCATTTTCCTAAATTTATTAAATTCTTCTGTTTTTTTTTTACAAACCACTAAATGAATTCGAAAAAAACTAAACCATCTCATCAAATAAATCTAGCCACTGTTTACCAATTTTATCAATAGAAAATCGTTCTGCATTAACCAAAGCAGCTTTTTGCATTTGAGCTAAGGCCTTATCATTTTTGGCTAAATCAACACAAAGTTTAGCCATTTCACTGGTATCATAAGGTTTTGCCAGTAACGCATTTTTCCCATCATCAACTATACACTCTAAAGCAGCGTAACTATTAAAAGCCAAAATGGGACATCCAAAACTATGTGATTCAAGGATGGTATTTGGAAAGCCCTCATATGCAGAGGGCATCATAAATATGGAAGCTTCTTTATAATATTTTTCAGGTTTTTGAAACCCCAATAACTCAACCCTAACCAAACCGCGTTTTTTAAGATCTTCTTTTAGAGTATCTAAATAAGAACCATTACCAACAATTTTAAACTGCCATTCGGGAAGTTCTTTGTAAATTTTCTCCCAAAAATCTAAAAGTAAATCTGAACGCTTTTGTTTTATATTTATACGACCAACATGTAAAATTACCTTTTCCTTATTCGGTACTTTTTGTTGAACACCTTCCACAGGATTAGGCATAAAGTCAATTCTAGTTCTATCAAAGTCCTCCTCTTTTAAAAAATACTTTAATTCTTCATAATTTGCAGGGGTAAATAGCAAGGTGACATCGTGTAATTTGGTAATGGCAATGAGTTCATTTCTATGTTTAATTTTGTGAAATAGTAAGGGTAATTTACTCATGACTTCAGTAGCCATGATATGATTAATTGGCTTTGGCAATATTCGCCTCATGATGCTCTTTACATTATTTTTAAAGGGAAATAGGGAATTATGGATACATGAAATAAGTTTGAAATTGTAACTCACACAAAGTTCAGAAAGTGGCTTTCTTAATTTTTGTTCATAGGGTGTTTGGTTGATAAGCCTATCCGGTTTAAAATGAGCAATACAGCTTTTTAATGCGTCTAAATTGATATTGTTATTTATACCACCTACTCCTTTAGCATGATAAAGCTCTCCATATTCAACAGCAATATGTCCTTTTTCTTCAAAAGAAAAATAAGCGACTTGTAAACCTTGTGAAGTGAAGTATTTCCCCAAATTATAAGTCACACGTGGTACTCCACTAGCATTATCGCTATAGCTCTGCATTTGTACGAAAAGAATGTTCATAAGTTTTAGTTTTTTAGTTTTAGTGCTCTCAATAGCTTTAATATTTGAGCTTTAATTTTTAGTTTTGCAATTTGAAATTTGAATTTAAAACCAAGTGAATCTGATATAATACCTGCTATTGCTTCCATTTGCTGGTCTGAAAAAGAGCTGTTTTTATCACTAATTGATAGTTGGTTTTCGCTTTTTTGGGGTATGGCTATTTTTTCGTTTACTGGTAAAAATTGATTGCATATTTTCCAAGTATCTTCGTATTTAGATAATTGATTTGATAGACATGCTTTATGATATTGTTCTATACTACTATTTTCACACTTTCCTTTCTTACGCATCCGAATCATCTTTTCATATAAAGGATTAACCATATGAGGCTGGTGCTGCCTTACCTTTTTCAGTAAAATCAATTCAGATAAACTCAAAGAAGGATTAACTATTTTGGGAGGGGGAATTAAATCTTCTTGAATATTCAACCAGTCTTTAAATAAAATCTTTTCAAGTGCTCCTTTTTCTTTAGAAAATTTTCTGGTCTCTAAATTTATTTTTTCTAGTTGTGCTTGTTCTAAGAATGAAACCAATGCACCTCCATAGACATAATGTTTTTTAGGCCATTTTTCTATATCTAAAGCATTACCATTCTTAGCTCGATGCTTATAAAGCGATAAAGCTTGATTAACAGGGTCTCTTAAAAACAAAAGAAACTTAACATCAGAAATGCCCATCTTTTTCAGCATCGAAACAAATTGATTTAACTTGTTATTTTTAGCTAGGGCTATTAGTAAAAGCTCGTTAGACAAAAACAAAGAGTGACAAGATTTTTGTATGGTTTCTTCAACGCGTTGAGCTACAAAAGACTCGCAAGCAGAAAGGTTATTTGTATGTAGCGCGTCAGTTAAGCTTTGGGCGTTTCCCGCTGAAATTTCACCTTTTACCGATAATCCATCATTTTTAACATCAGATGGAAACCAAATCCCATTTTGTTGTAAAATAGTTCTGTTAATGGCACTCATACTTTGTAAGTGAGAACTACCTGTTTTTTCTGTTCCTATATGTAGGTATAGTTTCATGTTATTTTTGAGGGCATATTTTAGATATTGAAGATAGTAACTAGGTTTTTTCAGGAAGACATCATTAGTAATAAAGGAACCATACTTTACAATTCAATTTCATCCATTTATGATGATGTCTAAGTCCTTTTTCTAAAGGTATCTTTGGTGTCCAATCGAATTTTTCTGTAGCATATCTTATGTCTAAAACTACCTCATCTACAAAACTTCCTTTTTTATCAGTATAAATTATAGAAGGCATATGTTCAATGATATCTGAGAGGGCTAATATTATTTGATTAACGCTCTTTCCTGTTCCGCTACCTACATTAAAAACCCCAGTTTCCTTGCTTAACCCTGCTATTTTAAAAAAATCTGTAAGGTCATCAATATAAATATAATCTCTTGTAGCAGATCCATCACCCCAGATTGTGACTTCCTCTTGATGCATACCGCTATAAATAAGCTTAGCGATTAAGTCCTGATTTTTTTTATAATTTTGTGCAGGACCATAAGGATTTGAGGGCCTTGCTATAAGATAAGAAAATTCATTCTTAGACGCATACAACTTTATGTATCGTTCTACTGTATTTTTAACAATGCCGTAAGACCCAACAGGATTACATGGATGTTCTTCATCCATAGGTAAATAGTGGGACTTTCCATAGACAGTGCCCCCTGAGGAAGAATAAACAAACCTTTCGATACCCTTTTCAACAATCATATCCAGCAATTTTACAGTGCCAATTAAATTGGACTCTATATCAAAAATCGGATTTATATCAGCAGTAAAGGGGACGGTTGTGCTTAACAAATGATAAACTACATGTTTATTATCTAAAACTTGGCTGAGCAAATCTGTACTACCAAAATCACCATATACATAGTTTACATCTGCATACTCCTCAACAAATAGATTCGGTGACTTGTCAAAGACAGTTACTTGATGCTCATCTTTTAGGGCTTCAACCAAATGAGAGCCAATAAAACCGTTGCCCCCAAGTATTAATATGTTCAATTTTGTTGTTATCAAGGTTATAGTTTTAGATTTAATTTATGGGCAATGCTATGGAATATAATTTATCTGATTGTGTTGTTTTATTAAATTCCTGCTTTGGAATAAAATATTCTATGTTTAGGTAATATAGCGCTGTAATTTGCCAAGTAGTAGTGTAAAAATGAGACTGAAATCTCTCCTGTCCTTCTATGGAGATTTAGTTTCTTATTATCTAGAACCCTGATTCTCTTTTTTTACCTTCTGCACTATTATACTGTTTATTATTGAAGCGGTCTCTCCTATCTGGATAGCCAAGTTTAACTAGCGTTTGAATGCCCAATTGTCTTAACCAATCAGGACTTAATTTTCTTAAGCGATATACAATTTGATCTTTTAAAGTATAACTGTGTTTTCCTTTATTAGAATGAGGAAAGGCTTTTTGAGGAATTGGATGGTTTAGAAAAGTACAAAGCTTTTCCCAAGAATCTCCCTTTTCAAAATCCATGACAATCAAGTCGTCTGGCCGATCTTTAAAATAAGCTTTGATGCCTTGGTAATGTGTCCTATAACGCTTTAAATACAAACTTTCATTGCCTTCTAAGACACCATTACCATAAAGCCATTGACGCATATCTGTATACGAATTCTTAAAATGCTTTTTTGCTGAATTTAACCAAGCTTGTTCCCCCCTTACTGTTAGTATGAATTTACTGTTTGGGAAGGCTTGGTCTAATTCCTTATAAAGTGCTGCCCATGGTACATCCTGCAAAGCTTCATATTCTCTGGCAATATCAATGGCCTCTTTTATATTATTGTCCATTAAAGAATCAGCTAAATCTAATCTCGCTCCAACAACATTATAACCTAAAACAAGTAACGCATCTCCCATCGTTGATGTTCCTGTTTTGTGCCAGCCGATACAAATAACTTTAGGATTATTTAAGTTTGTCATCTTTTCTTCTTTTGGTTGAATAAATAGGCTAAATTACTATTTTGGGGAATCTTGTTTTGGTGTGTTTTCCAAGTCAATTTAAACATTGGAACTTTACCCTCATCGATAATTTCTTTTATATCTAGGTTTAGAACTTTCATCATTCCAGCACGTTGAAGGTGGTGTGTTGATTCAGCAGCTTGCTTGGGCATTTTTTCGAATTGTTGTTTAATATCTTTCCGTTTTGAAATTAGTTGATAAAGCATAAAATGATATACCATATAAGGGTACACTTTTAAAACTTTAGTGAAAAAGAAAGTAAACCACAACTTTGGAAATACTAAATTTCTATTTACTAGTCGATTGAGCTGTTTTTCAAAAAAGGTATCTGGTCTACCTAAGTTGTTGAAATTATTATTATTCCAATAAGCGATTAGTGCATCGTATAAAGCCTTTAATACCAAGTTATTCTTTTCAGCAGCAATAAACCAGTTGGAAATAATTCGTCCTCGACCCGGTTTATAAAAAAAGAAGAAACCTGATTGCATATTTTCTGGAAGCCAACTATCTAGTTTCTGTATAGGAAAGCAAGTTGGGTCTACCCAAACCCCTCCATATTTAATAAGTAGCTGGGTTCTTATTAAGTCTGAACGATGCGCCAAAGTCATATTCTCTAAAGTTTTTTTTTTAATAGCTAAGGGTTCAGCAAACTCATTAACATTATTTTGATCTAGCAAATGAATTTTCCAATCTGAATGCAAATTTTTCCATTGTTGCACACAAGGACTTACAACTTGTGGTGCTTGGTCAAAACCTTGATGCCAATACATCCATATTATCTTATTCATAGCTTTTTTTTCTTAACAAGTACACCACTAATAATAAAATTTAAACCAATAACGCAATGATAGTCGATTGAAATACTATTCTTTTTAGATGCATTAGGATTATTCCATAGATTATTATCTACTACAATAGTCCAATCTTTAAGTAAAAACATGTGACTTATTTGGCTTAACTAAATTATTAGTGATTGTTAAATGAATTATGGTATGAACTAAAGCACAAAGTCTCCAATACTTATCCGCGAAGGCTTTAACTTAGCAGGCATAGACTAAATAAATTTGAAAACTTGTTTTATAAACACTAAAAATTACAATTTTATTTATTTATCAAACCCAAAATACAAAAAATCTTCTTTAAAGTAATTATAGATAATCACTTTAGATGATTGGTTCAGAGAGTCTGAATAAATAAAATCTGATTTATTCTCATGATTTAATTTCGTGTCTAATGAATACTTTTTACAAAATCTATCGAAATCATATTTCAGTTTATCAAACATTAAAATTTCATCAACTTGCCACGCACCATTTTTATCTCTTAACCATTCTAATTGAGTTAGGAACATCCTATTCTTATCTCTATATTGTAAATTGGTATTCTCAGAGAATACTGATTTAACCCATTCATTGATATCAATATTTTCGAAATTTAAATTTGATTGATTTGTTTTGATCCTATGTTTATACAAAGAGATAACTCGATCATCGGATTGCGAACGACAGCAAATTTTATAGATTTATTAAATGTTCTTTCACCTAATAATTCGTTTAGTTCTTCAACTGTCAAGTAAAACTTCTTTTTATTAAAAGAAGTTAATATACACGTACCCGCGTTCTTATTTATATGAATAAAAATAAACTCATTTCACTCTCAAAAACTGTAAACGATATTTTGAATAAAATCTAAAATTCATATTTAAATTTTTTAATGACATTTAAGCTCCGTTCGCTTACCCAATCAATCCATTCTTCATTTGTAAAATAATCACGATAATTGAGATATTTCTTGTCGCTTTTTTTTGTTCTTGGAATAGCTAGATTGTTTAACTCAGGAAATTTTTTAACCAAATTAAAAATGTCTTCATCTAAACACTCGAATCTAATCATGTAATCTATGTCGTACAAATTATTGACCGAATAAAAACCCCAAAGTGTTCTATAATTATTCTTTAAGTAATTCTCAAATTCGCCTTTTTTTGTTTTTTCAAAACCATATTTCGCTTGCCACTTAAACCAAGATACTGCGTGATCCCAAGGATTTCTTACAATGGATATTTTTAAGTAGGAATTCCAGATATCATCGCCTACATATTTTCTAATCTCATCAGCTTGTATATGTTCCCAATAATTTAGATTTGGTCTACGCCACTTAATTAAAAACCAGAATAATTCACTCATTTTCCAATTTTTTAGAGGCTTAGCTCTATAATAATTTTGGGGTGGTTTAGCTTTATGTTTCTCTCGTACATTAGGATCTGGATCAAACCCTAATGGTGTGATAATATCTTTATCCCCACAAATTCTACTCAGCATCAATTCAACTGAGGTACCAGCAGTTTTTTGGGGTTTTATAAAAATGAACTTATGTTTATGTGATATTATCATTACTGTAGCTTATTTTCTGAATATTATAAAAGTTTGATGCGAATTTACCCCTGTTTTCATATCTATTCTATCTTTTAGATTTAGCAAAAACGATAGATAAAATAATTTTTAAGCTATTATTATTCCATACTTCTGCTGTAGACAGATAACTGACGTTGACTTTTTTTTCTGATATTAAATTTCTTATTTTCTATACCATCCTAAACCTTGGAGATCAAAGGATAGAAATTCTTGTAATTTCTTGTTAGACTCATTAAAATACCCTTTCCCAAGTCTCTTTAAAATTAAAGTCTCTTGCCTTTTTTTGAACTTTTTGGACTGTTGCTGAGTGACTACATTTTGAAGCAGTCTGTTTAAGACAGAATATAAAAATTTTGCTACACCAAAATTATAGGTGCCTGCAATATCTTTTTGATGATGGTTAATAAAAGGATTGAAATATCTTTTTAAAATAATTTGTTTGTGATTAAGAGACTCATTAATTGGCTTGTAATCAATATTTTCAAGTACATTTTTCCTATTTAATGTACTTAATTTTACAAAATCAAGAATGGTGTTAACAAATAAATTAGACTTTGTTACAAGAACTTCAAAAGGGATACATAAAACATTTTCTCTGCCAAACAACTCAATATAGTGACTGACTAAATGATGATATTCAAAATGTTCTTTCCTAAATCTTTCCAAATCTCTTTTGGTCGTTGGATTTAGGTATTCAGTTATAGACAATGATCCAACTGCTCTGATGTATTGGTTGTAAGATGATGATATAGCTGAAATCTGTTCCCTTACAACTATTAGTATTTTAGTATTGGGGGCTATTAACTTAATTCGATCTGCAATTTCCTTAGCATCTCGACCGCCGGAATGGGGTCCTCCGCTTTATCTTTCATTGGAATACACATTAATAGCGTCATCTCTATTTACACTATTTATGAAAGACGTGGCTGATTTTTCATCAAAATGGAAGGGTCCAGGGTAAATTAATGCTCTATTGATATCGTATTGATTTACTCGTCTAAAGCAGTTGTACTTTTCAAATATTTGCTGCTGTATAAATGAAGTTCCTGTCTTATGATACCCAATATGGAACAACAAATTACTTTTTTCCTTTATGGCTTTCATTAATTATTATTTAATTGTTTATTTAAGATTTGGAATTTCTCATACAACATATTGACCAAGCAATCTTTCACATTTCTCCAATGTTGTCCACTTAAACTTATTAATGGTAATACCACATCAAAATCTCGATGCCAATACCTCCAGATGATTTTAACCATCCCTATACGTTTTTATCAAATTAATTAGAATGTACAATCCAGGACTTTTTATTAGATATAAGTAACTGAATTGTATGGTTAAAAATATTAGAGATAGAAGATACGTATTAGTTTCTATTTGAAAATAATAGTAGATAAATACCATAACCAAAAATGGCAATAGTGGCTTTAAAAAAGCAGTTAATTGAGACGTAAATGAAATATTTAAATATTTATGGACTGCCCATAAACCAATTATAAAACCCAAGGTCTTTGCAATAATTAAGACAATAAGAAATGTATTCATGCCATATAGATAACCGAAAAGAATTGGCAACAGCAATACTACTCTGGTAATTTGGCCATATTGAAACTTTTCTTTAGAAAACCCTTTAGCCAAAAGTGATTTCCCCATCAATGTTCCAAATGGGCTTAGCAGAAGTTTAAATACTAATATTTGAAAAATAATTACACTGGGTTGCCATTTATTTCCAAGTAGGTTAATAATAATTTCTTCTGCTAAAAAAAAAAGAGGAGCTGTTATTAGTACCATTATCACAGTAGAAATATTAAAAACCTTGAAATAGCTAGCTTCAAAAAGTTTATTGTTGTGTTGAAGTTTACTAAAAGCAGGAAATAATATTTTTGATAAACTACTTGTAGTGTACTGAATTATCTGTGCGTTTAGAGATTCTGCTCTTGAATAAAAACCTAAGGTGACGGCCGAAAAATATTTCCCAATAAATAAGGTGTCTAATTTATTAAAAAAAGTTCGTAAGAGATTATCTAAAAAAACATAGATTGAAAAATCTAGTAAATTTTTTATTTCTTTAAATGAAAACACCCAAGAAGGTGTCCAATCACTTTTCCACAATAATATTAAGGTAAAAATTACAGCTGTAGTGAGCTGTTGGCCAACCAATGCATATACTCCATAATCTAATAATGCCATGATTACACCTGTAATCCCACCTACTACCGTACCAATAATAGTCCTAAAAGCAAGTGCTTTAAAATTTAGATTTTTCTGGAATCGAGTACTATGTATACTTCCAAATGCACTGATAACTGGAATAAAACACAGCCATTGCACTACAGATGTTACTTGACTACTTCCATAGAAATTGCCTATTAATGGTGCCAAAAAATATATTATTGTACCAACAGCGAAGCCAAGAATTATATTAAGATAAAATACTGAACTATATATGGTTTGAGTATTATTTTGATTTTGTATTAATCCTTGGCTAAAACCAACATCAACAAACACTTGACTTAAACTAATAAAAACCATTGCCATCCCTATAATACCAAATTCTTCAGGGGATAGTATACGTGCTAAAACTACTGTTGTAACTAAGGTAGAAATTTGTTTAAAAAGAGTACCTATAAAGTCCCAACCAAACCCCGTTCTAACTTGTTTTCCGAAATTTTTATTCATTCTATGTAAAAGAACTTATGGAGTTAGATGTATTATAACTTTTTATGTTTCGCATTACTATCACTTTATAATATGCCTCAAATAACTATAATATTCTCCCTTTTTTCCTTCTAGATCTTTTAAGATATCAGCTTTATTAAGCCATTGCATTTTTAGGCCAATCTCTTCTAAGCAGGCAATTTTTAAACTCGTGCGTTTTTCTACCACTTTTACAAACTCTGTTGCTTCTGTAAGTGCTTCGTGTGTTCCTGTATCTAACCAAGCAAAACCACGACTTAAAATTTGCATTTTTAAATTTCCTTGTTTTAAATAAGTCTCATTTACAGAAGTTATTTCTAGTTCACCTCTATGGGATGGCTTAACGTTTTTAGCGATTTCTACTACCGAATTGGGATAAAAGTATAAACCGACTACTGCAAAATTTGATTTTGGTTTCTTAGGTTTCTCTTCAATACTTACTACGTTTTGATGTTCATCAAATTCAGCAACACCATACCTTTCAGGATCATTGACATAGTTTCCAAAAACTACTGCTTTCTTGTCTTGTTTCACGGTTTGTACAGCATTGGATAGTAGACTCTGTAATCCAGCACCATAAAAAATATTATCACCTAAAACCAAACAAACATCATCACTACCAATAAATTCTTCTCCTAAAATAAAGGCTTGTGCCAATCCATCTGGTGAAGGCTGTTCTTTATAAGTCAAGTTAATCCCAAATCGAGATCCATTCCCCAAAAGACGTTTAAAACTTGGTAAATCGTGAGGTGTGGAAATAATCAGAATCTCTCTAATCCCTGCAAGCATTAAAACCGACAACGGATAGTAAATCATCGGCTTGTCGTAAATAGGTAAAAGCTGCTTGGATGTCGCAAGGGTTAAGGGATGTAATCTGGTGCCTGAACCGCCTGCTAGGATTATTCCTTTCATGTTTTTAAATGTTGAGTTGGTGATTTTTCTTGTAAATCTGTTAATTCGTGTATTTGTGGATTCGTATTTTTGTGAATCCGTAACTGATTTACATGTCCACGAATAAACAAATTTACAATCAACTTTTTAATCTATTATTAAGTGCATTAAGCTGGTTTGTAATTTTTTCAATTTTTAACCGCATTGTTAGATAATCTTTTTCAGCTATTAAATCTAAATCTTTTGCTATAATTAAAAAGTTTAAAACTTCAATTGCTGAGCTAAAACTTTGGTTAATAAATCTTGATTTGTCTTTATTTGTGTTTCTTGACATTCCCTCAGCAATATTTGCTGAGATACTTAAAGTTGCTCTTCTAATCTGTGAGGTTAGACCATATTTTTCATCTTTTGGAAAATCGGCAGTTAGTAAGTAAATATCTTTGGCCAGAACTCTTGCATTTTGCCATACATCTAACTTTTCAAAATAGAATTCGTGCATAATTGTTTTGTTTATTCGTAAAGGTGTTCATTTGTTAATTCGAAGGTTTTAAATTTTGACGAATTTGCAATTTTACAGATTTACAATTCCACAAATTTACAGTTTCACAATTCCACGAATTCGCAAATTTACAGATACACAATTTACTTATACTGCTTCTGATAATAATTCTGATACTCCCCACTTGTCACTTTCTCCATCCATTCCTTATTCTCTAAATACCAATCTATTGTTATACTCAAACCCTCTTCGAAAGTTACTGTTGGTTTCCAACCTAGTTCTTTATTAATTTTGGAAGCGTCTATGGCATATCTTAAATCATGTCCTGGCCTGTCCTTAACATAGGTGATTAGCTTTTCACTTGTCCCCACTAGATTTTTTAACTTTTCAAAATAGAATTCGTGCATAATTGTTTTGTTTATTCGTAAATGTGCTGATTTGTTTTTTTGCTAAATCATTGATAATCTCTATCAAAACAAATTTACAGATTTGCAATTTAACGAATTTACATATTCACAAATTTACAGTTTCACAATTCCACGAATTCGCAAATTTACAGTTTCACAATTTACTTATACTGCTCTTCATAATAATTCTGATACTCCCCACTCGTTACTTTCTCCATCCATTCTTAGATCATATCCTGGTCTGTCCTTAACATAGGTGATTAGCTTTTCACTTGTTCCAACTCAATTTTCTAACTTTTCAAAATAGAATTCGTGCATAATTATTTTGTTTATTCGTAAGTGTGCTGATTTGTTTTTTTGTTAAATCATTGATAATCTCTATCAAAACAAATTTACAGATTTGCAATTTAACGAATTTACATATTCACAAATTTACAGTTTCACAATTCCACGAATTCGCAAATTTACAGTTTCACAATTTACTTATACTGCTCTTCATAATAATTCTGATACTCCCCACTCGTTACTTTCTCCATCCATTCTTAGATCAAATCCTAGTCTGTCCTTAACATAGGTGATTAGCTTTTCACTTGTTCCCACTGGATTTTCTAACTTTTCAAAATAGAATTCGTGCATAATTATTTTGTTTATTCGTAAAGGTGTTCATTTGTTAATTCGAAGGTTTTAAATTTTGACGAATTTGCAATTTTACAAATTT
>Ga0307979_1000641_pt1 | contig 24263 bp, 16 predicted proteins | sample OrgLakmetage1058_FD_201833 | JGI IMG/M metagenome (GOLD analysis project Ga0307979, IMG submission 201833) | Saline water microbial communities from Organic Lake, Antarctica - #1058 | ecosystem: Environmental > Aquatic > Non-marine Saline and Alkaline > Saline | place: Antarctica: Organic Lake...
GTGTTTCGTTTCTCAAAACATGAAACGCCCAGGGAAATGCGCCGGTCTGTTTCGAGAAACGAAACGCCGGCGAAAATCGTGTTTCGTTTCTGTTGTTTCATTACCGACGTGTTTCAACTCTGGCCCTTATCTATCTTATCTAGTAACTAAACAAGCTAGGTGGAGTAGTTTGCGTATAGTAAAGTTCAAGAAGTCTTACGTTGTGAACAGTAGCTGGTAGCTGAATAGTTTTCCATGTCTGACTCTCTGGCACCCACATTTGAGGAAGAAGAGGACATATCAGCGGCTGAGACATTCGAGGAGCTATGTCGGATGTGCGAAAAAGGTCTACACGAACATGTCACCGAGACCATGATATCGAATCCATTAGCAGAGAGCACGTGGATCAATCAGCGGCGGGAGCGGGACCTCGCCACGCCCATCTTCATTGCCGCGTCTTGGGGCCATTCTGACACTGTTGCCATCTTGTTGCACAGCGGCGCTAACCCCCACCTCCGTGGTACAACTTTTATGGAAATTCGTTGCTTGTCTTTTTGTAAGGATTCCACTTGTATTTGTGCGTAGCCGACACTGCTCGTGGATTATCATGATAACACAAATGGTGTTTGACTGCAGTCTCAACTAAAATATGGGAAATTTATTTAGTTAATTCACGCTCGCACTCGCAAATTTTATCTTATCGCATTTTACTCTCCTGGCTTCCGTTTCATTTTCACCTGGTCACTTAAGTATACATAAAACTCCTCAATCCTAGCTGCAACACTGACTTTTGCTTCTTCTGTTTTCTCTCGTTGTATACCGATACTTTTTGGCGGTGCAATGGGCTATCTCTACTTTATTTGCCTAGCGCGGTCATGCAAGGCCGACCTATGCGTGCGTGGGTTTCCTTGTAAACCGCCGCTTAACGGAGAGCCGGGCCGACCTTGCCCGGGCTACACGAACCCAGAACACCCAGACGATGGGGGCGTGTCCGCGCTCGAGTCGGCCAAAAACCGCGGCCTATCGCACGTTATTCGCCTCATCAAGTAATTTGTGATGCAATCCGTGGGCGGTGATTGTCATTGATTGTAAAACGACATGCAAGCGAAGCTACTACAGAAAGCACTACCGGGCGTTGGTGGTGCCGGATGTGATTCACGTCCTATTTTTGTAATTCTCATTCTCTCGTCTCTGTGTAAGCCTGTGATTGCCTTTTTTTGTCGGCTTTGTAACAACATCACTGTCTCTTTTTGGTGCTGCAACCCCTCTTTGGAATGTCCTTTTCGTGGCTACACAGGCACCACACGCTAAACTGTGCGGTGCACGGCGAGTGCGTCAAGTTTCGGCGCGACCAACCCGAGGACTTTCTAGGGACGGATTTGGGCAGAGAGCCCCCCCGCGACGACCCGTGCCACATTTATCCCGCCCCCATGCCGCCGGCGCCGTCGGGTGAAAACGACTCTGGCCACCCTGACCCTTGGCCGTTCAAGTAAGGAACTCGTGCGCACATTCGTGCTGTTCCTATTTCACCTGAAGCACCATCGGTCGTTTCCATTGTTTTCGCTATTGAAATTCGAAATGCTGAAGAAATGTGCACCGTTGAATCTCCTCTCACCACTGCTCGTATTGGTTTCTTACTAGGCACTACGGGCGGCCCTTCCGCGCAGCCGAAGAAGGCGACCTAAACCTCTTGAAGCGACTGGTGCGCGAATGGTGCGTGTGTCTTTTTAGTGGCTAAGGTTAATGTTCGTCTACTCTCTTGTCGCTACTACTGTTACAAAAATCCATTTAAGAATGGAGTCACCCATCGTGCTTTAGACGAGCACGTTCTCTTACTTCACGTATGTGTGATGCTTATGTATTTGTTTTGTGGCCCTATTTAGGTACGAAGCTCAGGAGTTTGCCGACGACGAAGTGCTCAACGAAGGGGCGGAAGTCCCCGGCACCGAGAAAAGGCCGAACCCTATGGAGGACCGCCACCCTACCACGCGAGAAACCCTTTTACATGTAGCGGCACGGCAAGAAAAGGTGCAGCGGTGGCAGCTAGTACTGTATATAGTAAAGAGACTCGAGTGCGACAACCTGTTTCTAAATGTTTTTAAAGTTAAGTTTTTTGTAAGCAATAGTTTCTCGCTACGTTCAACTTTTTTCGAACCTTTTTCATTTTCCCCGTCCAATGTCAACATTTCTTAACGCGTAAAAATAATACAGGCTTCCATGGTGAAATTTTTGCTGCACGGGGGCGCGGACGCAACGGCCACCGACTGCCACCATTGCTCGGCCTTTTGGCACGCCTGCCGCTGCGGCCGGATCAGCAACGCGGTGCTGCTCGCAAAGAAACTCACGACTCGCGAGCTTCGGCGCCCTCAGGGGCTCGACCACACGTCGCCCGCGGCAGAGGCTGCCCGCAATCAGCACCACGTGCTGGCAGGGTGGATTGGCGAAGAAATTGCGCAACGGCTTCGAAGCAAAGGAGTCGAGTAAAACCGTTCGCGCGGGTTGAATTTTGAAGGTCTTGGTCTTGGGTCTTGGGGGTTACATAATTGATAAATAGCACGAAAAGAACTAGGTAACTAGTAGGTATTTCTGGAATGGAGTCTAAAATTTTTTATTATTCCTTCTCCTTCCGATTGCACTTGAACTGAGTAAGCCTAGAACGCCCGGCGCATCGAAAATTTTAATTGAATCGAAATACAATTAATAATCAAATTTAGTACCGTAACGCGCTCAAAAGTAAGGGCATTTCGAAAGATTTCGATGAGTGGATCGCCATTGCCAAGGACAGGTCGCAGGTCGAAGTGGAAGTGAAGACAGCTGACTCACTCCACACTCCATTCCCACACCTCCTGATGCCTAGCGGCTGAAGGACACCTCGAGAGAAAATGATTGCAATTACATTACGCAAAAGGGCACTCCGCCCAGTCAGACTTGCTCTGAAGGTTACATTTTTCTGTTGCTATATGCCACAGTGGTGTTTCTTTGTATTTTGGGGAGTATTAACTAGACTAGACTAGACTAGACTAAGAGAATTTCAAATGGCACCTATAGGGCGAGAGCAGGTAGATCTGACCTCATTTCTTCGTAAATCACAAAACCACAGGAAAATCCCACTTATAAATTGTCAAAAAAATACTACAACGCGCACATCTGAACGTGCTCTAGCGATCCATGATTCAACCGAATGCTTCTTATTCATAGACCCTCGAAAGGATTCAATGCGTCTAATCCACCGCTTTTCTTTGCCGCTGGAGCCGGTGCTTGCGCAGTGGGTGCAGCAGGAGGTGCAGCCGCAGACGCAAAAGGATCTCCCAACGGATATGAAGCAAGCGGACTAGAATTCATTCCCATTGACATCATAGGCTGCTGCTGTTGGTGCTGTGGGCTAGGGTTCATTCCCATCATCATTGCTGGCTGCTGTTGCTGCTGCATATTTGGTGCATATTGCAAGCTTTGCTGCGAGTACATTGGTTGCTGCTGCTGAAACGCTTGCGACGGCTGTTGTGGCTGCTGCGGCACTTGCTGCTGCTGAGCTGGATGAAATCCATTGAACTGACCAAAGTCCCCACCACCAGTGCTGCTACTGCTGCTAGTGGCGGGTGCACTACTAGGCCCTGACGCACCCACGAAGTCTCCAAAGTCTCCAAAGTCATCGTCGCTTGCTGCTGCAGCTCCTGTAGGCGCGCCGCCGGCTGGGGCTGAGCCAAAAGCGTCAAACGACGGCGGCTGCGGCGGCGGTGCTGGTGCTGGTGCCGAGAACGCGGGCGTATCGAAAGCACTGCCGGCAAAGTCTCCCCTGCTGCTGCTATTGTTGTTGCTACTGTGGGGAGGTGCGGGGTCATCGAAAAAGTCAAGGAGGTTGGGCGGCGGTGCAGCAGGAGCGGCAGCCGGCGGCGGCGTAGGAGGCCGTGCAGCGGCAGCAGCGGGTGCTGCTGTTCGTGGCGGTGCTATGGATTGAGACGGTGGACTCTGCGCCTGTTTATCCAAATACTGCTTCAGAGCGCCCTTGCCCGAATTCTCTCCTCCAGCAGCAGCACCTGCTCCCGAGGCTGCTCCAGAGCCCCTGGGCTGCGGCGGAGGCAATGGCTCGTGCTTGGCTAGAATGGCGAGAAAGCGGCGCAGTTCTCCCATGTTGGGCCTCGCCAAGGGATCTAGGTTCAAGAGACTGCGCAGGAGGTCACAAAACCCCTCGGAATACACACACCCCAGTGCGTTGCGGCGCTGCGATGGAAAGCTGTACTTGCCGTTCAAAATCGCGAGCCGTTTCACGCCTTCGACTTCGGACTCAAAGGGCGACCAGGCGTCAAAGGCCATGGCGAACAGGGTGCAGCCCAGGGACCATGAATCCGCGGCCGTGAAATCTAGGGCTGCCGGGTGCCGCACTTCCGTCAGCTCGGGGCACCGGTAAGGCGCGCTGCACTTGGTAGACGCTTCGTCTTCGGCCTTGTGCGCGTCTTGCCGCGTGGCAATGTCCCGCCGGTGCGGCGCGGCGGACCCCAAGTCCATGATGATGGGGGTGCCGTCGTTGGCAAGCATCACGTTGTGGGGCTTCATGTCCAAGTGCGCGTAGCCTTTGTCGTGCATGGCCTTCAAGCCTTTAGCCACGCCGCTGGCTACCTGCAAGAGAAAAGGCTCGGGGAAAGGCCATGCTCCGCCGTCGCTACCAAAACCTTGGCTACCGCTCCTGGTGCCGTTGCCGCCACTGCGTTTCTTTTCTAAAGCAGCCCACATGATGTCAAAGAGCGAGCCGTCGCGGTACAGTGGGAACAAAAAGTGAATTTCCATGGATTCAACCCGCTGCCCGGGCACTGTCATAGCGCGGGCCGAGGCGCCGAGCACTGCGATCAGGTTAGGGTGTGCGCCAAAGGCCTTGAGCAGCTTGAGCTCCGACTTCGCGTCAGCCTTAGCCGCCGCCGTCTGGCACACCATGCGCTTCAGCGCGAACAAGTCTTCGCCATCGGCGTCGCGCGCCAAGAAGACTTCACTGAAGCCGCCGTCTGCAAGCTTCTTGAGTTTCACCAGCCGATACTGGCCCACAGTGATCGGCGGCTGCGCGCGAAGCTTGGCCTCTTCGAGCTTGTCTTCCGCGAGTTTTCCCGCTTCGCCCAACTTCAGTTCAGCAAGCTTACTCGCTTCAGACAATGTCGCGGCAGCTTTGGCTCCGAAATTGCTCACAGCAGCCCAGTCCATTGTATGTATGATGAAGGGACGGCTAACTTACAACTAACTCCTTCTGATGAAAACTGTTACTGCATGGCCAGCCAGCCGTAGTAGAAAAATTTAATACCATCTTGACGATCTTCTGTCCTCTGCCATATTAGTGTACTCCTGATTTTCGAGCTTTTTTTAGCTTTCCATTGATTATGTCGCATTCGCGCAGAGGCTCGTTGACTCCTAGCCTGATGTTTTGCCTTGCATTTTATCAATACTAGAAGCCTTACAATATATATTATTCAGCGAAGTCTTAGCTCCAACAACATTGGCCTAGAGTTAAGCTATCATGCCATCATCCCGGATGTTCCTAGCATGGTGCATCTTTGCCTTGCCCTTAGCATCAAGCTTGACTCCTCCACTGCGCTCGGTAGGACATCGGACAACTGCAGGCGCACGCTTTCGGTTGCATGCGGTTGATAATGAGAATCTTGAAGAGAAGTTCGACAAGCTCAAAGAAGCGCAAAGTAAGTTACATGGAATACATCTCCTTGCACTTAAGTCGCGGCTGCTGCTCATAAATCGAGTCCTCTTCTTCAACTGTATGCACAGGGTTAGCACAAGAAGAGAAAGACGCGCTTCGAGAAGGCGTATTTGCAGCTAAACGCCTTAACACTGCCATGTACGCTCCTACTGCCGAAGACAAGGCTCAGGTCCAAGAAAAGTTTCGCGAAGAAAGTTACACGCTGATTGGTGACTCGGTGTTTCTGTCGCTACTAGGCATCTGCTTCGCTTGGGGCGTTGGGAGCATGACAACGGCCCTGTCCTACGCCGTAGGTGCTGCTATTGGCACGGGCTATGTTATACTTTTGTCCCAGTACGCAGCGAGTTTTGGGGATCCGTCAGGAGGAGGAGGCGCATCACAAGGCCGCTTTGCTCTCGTCTTCTTTTTGATTTTGCTGGGCGGCAAAAACAAAGAAATTCTAGACATTTTGCCGATGCTCTTTGGCTTTTTCACGTACCAGATATCTGCTTTCGTGCAAGGATTGAAATCTTTGAATGCTAGCGAGTAGGCATAATTCTGATTCAAATAGAATAGCTTGATCAGCTTTATTTCTATAACTCCACGTACACAGGTACACAGGAAAGAGCTAGAGCGAGGATTGCTGGCCAGATCACAGATCAGTTGTCAGAGGGAGATACACGAGCGATCCTTACATTTGAGTTCTTGCTATGGAATTTATGAAGTCTTTGTGCAAATGTAACTCCGAATTGCGTTTTTATAATGGATAATCGGATAATCGGTTATTAATTATTAAGGACTGAGGATACCAATACCACGGTAGGTTGTGCTTAGTTCTCTTTCTCGTACCGGGATACCGGGCGCACCGCAATAATTTTCATTTTTCATTTAACATATAGACTTCACACATTTCTTCTTGGTATCAGTCTCAGTCACACCACAAAACCCGATGAGGAAACCCACGGGGAGAACACATAAAGAAGGGAGGTGGGGAATCTTTTCTTCACAGAGCCCCGGTATTTTTTCGATTTCAACAAGCCTCAAAATGTTTTCATTCGGACTTGGAGTTGGCTGCCATGAAAGCGTGCATCTTGTTGATGGTCATGTCGGCGGTCATGAAGGACGGGTTCACCGAGCTCGTGGTGTGCCGGTTCATCCAGTTCACCACTTCAATCGACGACAGCGAGTCCAAACCGTAGTCGTTGAGCGCAGCTTCCGGGTCGTAGTCGCCTGCTTTGCCTCCCAAAATCTCGGCAAACTTGGCCTGGATGGTGGGCACCGAGAGCTCAAACGCCGCGCCGTCATCGTTGCCGCCCTTGGCCGTTGCCGCCAAGCGGTACGAGGTCACTACGCCGCCCATGGGCAACAACTCGTGCAAGCTGGCCATGGACGCGTCGATGTTTTGGAACCCCAAAAAGGTCTCCAGCACTTTCGCGTCGTGGGACCCGAAGAACCCCACGTTGTCGATCATGCCCCACTGCACCGCCACCCCCTTCAAACCTGCGGCGTTGCGCTGAAGCACCACGGTTTCGCAGGCCGCGTTGGCGTAGGCGTAATTGGCTTGCCCTACGTTGCCAAACAAGCTCGAGACCGACGAGAACGCAACGAAGCAATCCAACTGGCTAGAGGGCAGCAACTGGCGGCAGCTGGCGTCCAAATTCTCCAGGCCGTTCACCTTGACGGCGTTGCAGGTGTTCCATTTCTCGGGCGTCATGTTCTTGAACAGCACGTCTTGCAGGACCATGGCCACGTGCCACACCCCTTTCAGCTCACCCTTCTTGTCCCCAGTGCCGTCGCACAAGGTGAGCAGCTCACCGCATTGCTGTGGGTTCACCACGTCCAGCGAGCTCAACTCCAGGCAACCCGCGCCAAACTGTGCCTCGAGGGCGTCGGCCCGGTACCGCTGCCACCCTGAGGTCAAGCCCGAGCGGCTGGTCACCACCACTTTCTTGGCGCCGTGGGTCATCAGCCACCCCGCGAGCTCCATCCCAAAGCCCCCGGTGCCGCCAGTGATGAGATGGGTGCCGGTCGTGTTGAACCGAGGCAGGACTTCGGGCGCGGCAGCGGCAGCAGCCTCAAGCGACGACGACGACGATGATGCAGCAAAGGCTTCCACGGGCGCTGCGGTAACAGCCGTGGTAGGGTTGAAGCCGCTCATGCGCACCAGCACTTTGCCCCGGTGTTTTCCCGCGCTCATGAACCGCAGCGCCGCCTCCACTTGCGAAGCCTCGTAGACCGCAGCCGGCAGGGGGGTCACCTCCCCCGCAGCCAGCGCGTCGGCCAAGAGCTTCTGGAGCACCAGGCTGAGGCGGGGGTGAGTAAACATGGCCGCCAAGTCAATCGCGTGGTAGGACACGTTGGCTTCGAACGCCTTCAAACCGACCGGGGTGTTGTTTTGTAAGTCATACTTGCCAATCTCACAGAAGTGGCCGTAGGCTTTCACGCACTGCAGCGACGCGTCCAAGAGGCTCCCCGACAGCGAGTTGAGCACGCAGTCCACGCCTTCCCCGTTGGTGCCGCGGTACACCACTTCCCGGAACGAAGTGTCGCGCGAGTTGCCGATGTGCGCGTCGTCGAGGCCGAAGGTGTCCTTGAGGTACTGGCGCTTGGCGTCCCCGCAGGTGGCAAACACTTCAATGCCGCGGGCTTGGCACAAGTAAATGGCCGCGTGCCCAACGCCTCCCGTGCCCGCGTGAATGAGCGCGGTGTGGCCCTTCTCGAGGCGGGCCTTCTCGAACAGCGAAAACAACGCCGTCGCGTACACCACTGGCACCGTAGCCGCCGCTTCCAGGGACATCCCGTCGGGCACCGGCCAGCACAGGGTAGGCATGGTCTTGAGCGCAATGCACGACGAAGTGCCGATCCCCATGACGGGGGACTGGTCCGGGCCCACGGTGCCCGAAAACTCGAGCCCAAACGAGGGCTTCTCCAGGCGCAGCTTCCCGAACGCGTACATGATGTCCTTGAAGTTGAGCGACGAGTACGCCACCGAGACTTGGTACTCCGGCGTGGCGGGGGCCTCAATCCACGCCAGCGTGGACAAGTCTCCAGGGCGCATGATGTGCAGTTGCACGTTGCCGCCTGCCGCCACCGCGCTCGTCGCGGCGGCTGCAGCTGGCTTCGCCGTCACGTCCGCGCGAGCTTGCGCCACCGCGGCCTTGTGGGCCTGACCCGCTTGCCACGCCGCCGCGGGCACCACCACCAGGGACCCCGCTTTCCCCCCCTGCACGTGGGTGAAGTTGAGGGGCAGGGCCAAGCTCTCGCCGCTGAGGTTGGCCTGCGCCGCGGACCCATCCAAATCCACCAGCGCTTGCAGGGCGTAGTTGCCCTCTTCCAAGCGCAAAGTCTTCACCAAGCCGTCCGCACCTGCGCCCCGGAGCACTTGAGTTGGGGCCCCTTGGCTGTCGCCGTTCGAGGCTGCCGCTGCGTTGAGGGCCGCCACGTCACTCCACGACGCCTGCACGGGCGCGGCGGGCTTGGGGCTCGAAGTCTTGCGCAAGAGCATGGTCACGTGGTAGTCGCTGCGGTGCCACGCCAGGAGCTCGAGCCCTTGGGTGGCCTGAATGGTGGCCAGCCACTCGCTCCACGCCATCCAGAGGCCGTAGCTGCGCGGGTCCAGGTCTTCGTCCACCGTGGTCCAAATGAAGTCGTCCAAGCCCCACAGGTACAGGCACGCGTCGGTGATTTGCTCTTCCAAAAGCACGAAGCCCCCCTCGGTGAGCGCGTCCCGGAAGTACGCCAGGGTCTTCTTCACGTTGCCCGCCGTGTGAATGGCGTTGTTGGCGAGCACCAAGTGGTGCTTCCCTGTAGCGCCTTCGATGGGGAAGTTCAAGTCGTGCTTCGCGCTCTTGATGGACGGGTGGCCCGCCAGAGTGCCGAGCCGAATCGCGGAAATGTCCGAGCACGTGTACTGCGCCAGCTGGCCCTCCACCAGGGGCACCACGCGGCGGGTAAACCCGCAGGACCCGCTGCCGCCTTCCCACACGTCCAGGTCTACGCCGTGCCACTCTTTCCGGACGATCCCCACCAGCTCCGCGAGCTCCGCGTCGGTAGAGGCCATCACCGCATTCTTCTCGTACAGGGCGTCGTGCTCCGGGTGCAGGCTCAGGGTCAAAAAAGTGTTGTCGAGGAGCTTGGGCAGGTCTTGGTACAAGTCCACGTGCATGCGGTAGTGGAGCGAGGACTGGTAGAGGGCTTGGTTCACGGAAGGCACTGCGGGGGCACCGGGTGCCGTCTTGGCCTGGGCCTCCACCCACTGCGACGCGTGCTTGAGCACGTTGGCCAGCCAGGGCTTTTCGGCGAGCACCTCCGGCTGGGTCTTCAAGTGCGCGGTGATGGCGCAAGCCGTGTAGCGCCGCGTCGCGTCGAAGGCCGCCGCCGTTGGGGGGTCGTCCCGGAGCTGCTCGCCCAGCGGCACGAAAGTGTGGGCGCGGTGGAGCAGGGGGGGGTGCACCGGTCCCGCCGCCGGCATGGTGTGCAAGCCGCGCATCCGCACGTTGGGGGACTCCAGAGTGCCGCAGCCCGTTTCCACCTTGACCCGGCTGCCCCTGAGGGCTTCGTCGCAGGCCCCCGGCAAGAGCTCGGCTTCGCGAATCAAAGTCGGCAAGTTGAGCATGCTCAAGTCTTCCAGAAACAGCTGCAGGAAGTTGTCCAAGTAAGGGATCACGTGGCAAGCCCCCCGCAGTTCGCCGCAGCCGATGCCGCCGGGGTTGCGCGCAGGGACGGTGCGGCGAGTCACCAGCTGAAACTCTTCTTGGTATTCGTAACCATACCTGACAAAGGCAGGCACACAGTCAAATTACATTAGGTGGGAGCTTCAATAGAATAGCCTCATGACCGTTTGAAAGAAAACAACAACAACTAAGCGAGAACAACAACAACAACAACAACAGGACATCAAACCCCCGACGTACCGCTTGAAGTGGTTGTAGAGCTGGCCGCGGGGCACCCACAGGCGTCCTTCCACCGTGTCACTGCTGCCCTCCAGCTCGAGTTCTGGCCGCGGGGCGCACGCAGCATTCTCCGGGGTGGCTTCTCCGAGCACCTCAAAAGTGGCCCGCGCCACGACAGCACCCTGGTACAGCACCGCCAAGGTGTTGCCCATTTCGGCTACGCCAAAGGTCAAGGTGGGGGCATTCGCGGGGTCCAGCACCACGGCGGTCAACACTTCAAAGTCCCGGAGCTTGAGGCCTTGGGCGAGGCCCTTGGCGTGCCACATGGTGTACAAATGGCCGGTGGCCGGGAACAAAGCCCGGCCGTTGACCCGGTGATCCATCAGGAATGCGTCCGCGCCCGCCAGGTCGTAGGCCACTGCGGTGGCGCCCCCCATACCCTCTGCGTCGTCGCCGCCCTCGTTGGGGATCTTGAGCTCGAAGTCGAGGTGCGTGAACACCCGCTGCTCGCGGTCGTGCTCCCACAGGCCTGCGGGCCACCGCTCCTCGAAAGGGGGGCGCGGCAGCTCCACCAGGGCCGTTGGGAAGGCGCCGGGAGCCGGCGGGACCGCGGGCGGCTTGGCCTTCTCGAACGAGTGGGACTTCTTGATGGGCGCCGGAATGAGCGGGTCGTCGCCGAGTTCCGCCCCCGCGTACGCCACCAGCGGTTGCGGCGCGTCATTCTTGCCCTTGATCGCCGAAGACGCGGCGGCTGCGGAGGCGGCGGCAGCCACGGTGGTGGCCGGCGAGTAACCCGCTTCCCACAGCGCGGCTTTGGCGAGGAGCGGGTGCACCAGCAGCGTCTCCGTGGTGGGCTCGAGGCGCTTGACCAGGCCCGTCAAGCCAATGTCCGCGCGAACCCGCTTCACTTGCCCCAACAGACTCTGCGACGAGCCCACCTCCACCACGAGGGTGCCGGGGGGCAAGGACTCAATCGCCTGCTGGAAGTACACGGGCGACACGATGTTCCGCGCGTGGAACTCGGCGTCGAGCATGGGCTTCTGGTGGGTCAAGAAGTCTTCGGAGTTGTACGCGGGCATGGGGGTGGAGGTGGTGCACCACCCTTGGTCCAGAGGGCGGGCTTTGGCCCCAGCCGAGGCCGACCCGTCGCCGAGAATGCGCTCAAACTCCCCCGTGAGGTAGTCGAAGTAGCAGTTGAGGTGCGGCGCGTGGTACGCCACCCCGTCCGTGTCCACTTCGCGCCAAAACAGCGACTCGCCGTGCACCGAGGCCAGCTTGGCCTTGAGCAAGGCTACTTCCACTGCGGCGCCCGACACCGTCTGGCCCGCAGGGCCGTTGAAGCACGCCACGCAGGTTTCCTTGAGGTTGAGCTCCACAATGGCCGCCTGAATTTCGGCGGCCGGCAAGCCCACTGCCACCATTTGGCCGTTGAGGTCGAAGACTTGGTCGCTGGGGCCGGCAGCGGCAGTGGCGGCTTGGGGGGACGCGAACTCGTAGTAAAAGTTGCCCTTGGACACGCACAGCTGCGAGGGAAAGTTCGGCTCTTGGCTGCGGTCTTGGGGGGTCTTGAGAATGGCCCCACCAGCCTTGATCCCGCCCGACAGCTTGGCCCGCACGTACGCAATGAGGATGGTTTCCTTCTCCGACTGCAGGCCGCGCGCGTGGCCCGCCGCAGTCTCGCCCAGAGAATGGCCCATGTAGTAGTCGGGAACCACGCCAACCGACGCGAGAATTTGAGTGGCCGCCACCTGGTGGATGTGAATCAGCAAGAAAGCAAAGATAGCATTCGTAAAAACCACAAACACACTAAAGGAAGAGGTCATTCTCCTTTAAGATGTAAATGCAAGCATAAGATCATTCGCAGTTCTCCTATCCCTTGGGTCTTTTCGATCTCTCGCACAACAGCACATACAACCATAAGAGTTGTAGAAAACGAGAGAATGCGCGCGCCACTGTGCTTTCAAAACACATTTCTTTCTTCCCATACCTGGTAGGCGGTGATGCCCAGCACCGTGTACTGCTTGTCCATCCACTTGTCACCGGCTTCAAAGAGCGCACCCAAGTCGAGAGAGGCATCTACTTCCTTGAGGTGCGTCCCAAGGCGATCCACGCAGGCCTTGAAGGCTGGCGACTCCCGGTACAGCTTTTGGCCCATGCACGGCCACTGCGAGCCTTGCCCCCCGTACACGAAGGCCACTTTCGCCATGGGCTTCACCTTCTTGCCGCCGCGGCACTTGAACGGCTTGTCGTTGCCCAACGCCACCTGGTTCGCGAACCACTTGTTGGCGGGTTTGCCGCCCGTCGCGTCCGGGCCGGGCGCGTTCGAGAAGCGCAGCGCCGCTTGCGGCGGCAGGCCCGCGAGCAGAGGCGGCTGCAGCTGCGGAATGCTGCTGGTGGTAGTCGCGTCTATCGCGGGGCCTAGCACCGCAAACGCGTTGGTGCCGCCAAACCCGTAGTTGGAAATGCACACGTTGCCCGGCTCCCACGGCTCCAAGCTGGTCACCACCCGGAAGCGCCCGTCCAAAATGGGCGCGTGCTTGGTGGTGGCGTAGCGCTGGTTGGGGAGCAGCACCTTGCGCTCAAGCATGCACAAGCACTTGGCCACCGACATGAGGCCCGAGGCCCCTTCTGCGTGGCCCATGGCCGACTTGACGCTCCCCAGCGGGATCGCCGAGAAGGCCCGGCCCCCTTCGCGCAGGCCCGCGGCTTCGTCGCCTTGCCCACCCGGTTCGGGCCCGGTGGCGGCGTCCCCGTAGAACACGCGGCTCAAGCCGTCGAGCTCTTGCTTGTCGCCCGCCACGGTGCCGGTGCCGTGCGCTTCCACGAACTTGATGCTGGCCGGGTCCACGCCGGCCGACGCAAAGGCAATGCGCGCGTTGGCGCACTGGTCTTGGCCCGACGGGAAAGTGATGCCCTTCTCCTTGTAGCCGTCCGAGTTCACCGAGGTGCCGTGCAGCTTGGCGAGGGCGCGGCACGGGTTGCAGACGCGCGCCGCTTCCAGCACCACCGTGACCACGCCCTCGGAGCGGCAATAGCCGTTGGCGCGCTCGTCGAAGGAGTAGCACTCGCCCGTGGGCGACAGCATGGTGAACGCGTTGAAAATGGCGTTCTTCCGCGGGTCCAGGGTCAAGGACAGGCCCGACACCACGGCGCGGTCAATGAGCCCTGCCTTCAGGTCGGCTTGCGCCATGTGCAGAGCCACGAGCGACGAGGAGCAAGCAGTGTCGATGGCCATGCTAAAAAAGTAGTAGCAAGCATGTTCCACACGAGATAGTATGGAAGTAAAAACCAAGAAAAAAAAAAAGAGCAGAGAGTGCAGGATATGAAGAATATAAAAACAGGAGAGCTCAAGCTAATTCGTGAGCGAAACTCTTTCCAAAAGTCCCACCATGCCATAGAAGGGGGGTTAAGCAATGACAATCACAAACATATGCAATTGAGGGCGTTAACCGACGCTCGTCACAACAAAGTACCTGGGGCCCTTGAAGTCGTAGAAGTAAGAAATCTTGTTGGCTGCCATGGTGTGAGCGCCGTTGACAAGCTCGTAACCAGTAAGAGATGGGTCGTTGGTCGAGCGGTTCAGAAAGTCACTGAAGCAGTGGCCGACGTAAACACCGGTCCGAGAACCCCGGAGGGACTCCACTGGAAGCTGCGCGTCGAGCAGCGCTTCGTGCGTCACTTCGAGCAACAAACGAATGGCCACGTCCATTTTCTCCGTTTGCTTAGTGGAGAAGTGGAAGAAGTCTTGGTCGAACTTGTCGATTTCCGGCAGCGTTCCTGATCGTGGCGGCAAACCCAAGTACCCCTCAGGGTAACGGCGCGTAGGTGTCGTCATGTCCTTCGACTCCGACAAGTTTGCGTAGAACTCCTTCGGGTCATTGGAAGAAGGAGCTCGCAGGGAGTAACCCGTGATGTACATGGGCTCAGCCATGGTGAGGCGGTCAGAGAAGTCCTACTGGTGCGTTTTGTTTGGGTCGGTTTCGAAAGGATGACGCGAGCAAGTCTCAAAACAAATTTTGGAGGAGACGCTTCGATCGGTAAAAAGTAAAAAGTGATCGCACTTGTTTTACTTATTTGGCGATTATATCTTTTCCAGCTAGAAACCTGTACAGTGCCGTAGTTTTAAGTGCGCATATTTTAACTACTATAGGTACGTAGTACATATTAGTACCTCCACACCTTTATAGTTCCACCCGTCACGTGACATTTCAGAACACAGAACATACACAGAACAGAACGGAACATTTCTACCGACTGCACAGTTGCAGTTCAGAAATTTTTACAGAACAAAAACTTCTGCACAACAGAACAGTACAGTACAGTAAGTACAGTACATTACAATACAGAACAGCAGTACAGTACAGGAAAGCAGTACAGTACAGTACAGTACAGTACAGCAGTACGTACAGTATCGGCGAAGCCGGTAGAACAGCGCAGCGCAGTACAGAAACTACTATGCCGGCGAAGCCGGCAAGAACAGCGCAGCGCACAGTAAATAACCTATGCCGGCGAAGCCGGCAGTCGAACCTATAGTAGAACAACCGCCTTTATTGAGTGAAGCGAGAGTACAGCGTGCCCGTGCTAAAGCTAAAGGTTAAAAAAAGAAAAAAGAAAAAAAAGCAAAGAGACCATTTCGAACGACGAAATGCCGGCCTAACCTCAGGATAGAAAAACTAAGGTCTAGTCTAGTCTAGTTAATACTCCCCAAATTCACTTCCATGGCCACTCGGGCATGTGCGCCTGATTAGCTTCTTAGGTCTAGTTTGCGCTGCTTTGCTTTTCTTCTCTACCTGTTAGTCTTCTAATTCCGGCCCTTCGGGGCCTGTCTCAAAAATACAAAGAAACACCACTGTGGCATATAGCAACAGAAAATTCTAATTCCGGCCCTTCGGGGCCTGTCTCAAAAATTCCGGCCCTTCGGGGCCTGTCTCAAAAATGACTCTTCTTCTGGATCGCCTGAGGGACTTCGTTGTAGTCCCCTCCTCTGCGGGCGGAAACTCTTCTTTTGAGCGGCACTCTCAGAGCATGGAGGAGCGTGCCACTTTGGACCGCTATCATCACTTCCATGGCCACTCGGGCATGTGCGCCTGATTAGCTTCTTAGTTTTAGTTTGCGCTGCTTTGCTTTTCTTCTCTACCTGTTAGTCTTCTAATTCCGGCCCTTCGGGGCCTGTCTCAAAAATGCCACTTTGGACCGCTACCATCACTTCCATGGCCACTCGGGCATATGCGCCAGATTAGCTTCTTAGGTTTAGTTTGCGCTGCTTTGCTTTTCTTCTCTACCTGTTAGTCTTCTAATTCCGGCCCTTCGGGGCCTGTCTCAAAAATGTAGCCCTCAGAACAAGTCTGACTGGGCTGAGTGTCCTTTTCCGTAATGCAATTGTAATCATTAATCATTTACTCTCGAGGTGTTCTTCAGCCATCAGGCATCAGGAGGTTTGGGAATGGAGTGAGACAGCTGTCTCCACCTCGACCTGTCCTGGGGCGATCCACTCATCGAAATCTTTCGAAATGCCTTTACTTTTGAGCGCGTTCTCCAACGTCCTGCCCCAAGTCATCTGTGGACAACCATTCCCCTCTACAGCTGGGTAGTGATTTAAACGCTAAACACCAAACCATTACGCAAATCGAAACCCTTATACCACCCGTTGCTGGCCCGCTGGCCCTCCCATTCCGCAACTCGGGGCCCAGGTCTTTAAAAAAATGACAACCACCATCATGAACGAACCACAAGCGTAGCTGCAGTTCACATATAGGACTGTTCAGCTATGGGGTTGCGTGAAGGCCCAAGGCGAGATCCAAATAGATCAACGTAGTTAACAAACCATATTTAGTACTGACATGACCAGAATTTGTCTACCAAGAAATTCTGTGACTTTGTGACTCTGCCATATCATATTTTTATCTGGATGGCGTTACATATGTACCGTGCATGTTCTGTACGTCTTGGCTACGTATGTTCTGAAACGTTGTCACTGACATCAACTACGTTGATCGCGGTTCGGCGGACCCGCGCCGCTGCAGTCAGATGGATATAACGATGCAACTATTTTCACTATTGCTAATCAGTTATTCCAGCCGTAGAATTGGCTGCTATACCATTCGGATTTTTATGGGCTCGACTTCGAATCGAAACCAGAGCCAGTTAAGTATTGGCAGAAAGGCCATTCTTTCCGGACAATCGACAAGTCGACAAGGAATCGGCACCAGGAAGCTATAAGCACGTACATAAATGAACATCGAACTAGAGAAAGAGGAGCAAAAAGAAGAAGGCCATTTCGCCACAAAAACAAAGAGGCAGAGGCAAATCTCAAGCGCCGAGAATTTCTTTTCTTGGAAGCTCTCAATTTCTGGGAGTTAACTCCTTAATTGTTGAAATCAAAATTTGTCGTGACTTTATTCAAGAGATGATCTCCGTACTTCACCGAAGAGTCGTTGCCGGAACGAATGTTAGAGTTCGTGCTAGCGTAAGCCATACTTACTCTCGCATTAGCCTGACTGCTTGAGAGTGTTTTCATGACTGGTAAGGGACGAATGAGCGCGTCAAAGTTGGGCTCGTAGAAAAAGGGCACAGAAATGCGTGCAGAGGCACCGAGGGGTGGCGGTTTGACGCGGTGGGGGGTAGCGCGCAAGAGCCCACCGGTCCAATGAGCAAGCATGTCTCCAACATTGACCTGAAGAATCAAGGCACGGGTAGATGGCCATGAAAATGGAACGATAAAAAGGTGAACACGAGAAAACACTTTGCAGGGCCCACTCCTACAAGCGCCGCAGAGTAATAATAAACTTGACATGACAAGAATGCTATGCACGTAAAGAAGTAGAAGCTATGATCAAATATCCAGAGATTGAGTCGCACCGGGAGGCAGCCGGGCCGATGGGGCACAGGTAGCCAGTTTCCCCCCACCGTTTCAGCTTCGAGGCAACCCTCGTGTAATGGGTCTGAATCTTGGTTTACAATGGTCCAGCAGCCGTAATCAGAGTGCCTGCCGCACCCAAGCAACTCTTCCGTTTCGTCAGCTGAGGGTTGCTGACCTTGCGGATAACGGATGAGCCGCATTGACCAGTACGATTGGTCGAAGAAAGGTTCAAAATAGTGTTCATTGGAGAGCCCGAGGCCAAGTGCTAAGCCTCGGCAAAGCCGTTCTCCTAGTGCCAGCATCGCAGTGGAGTACTCCTTTTCAAAGAAAGGCCGAAACTCGGGCAGTGCTTCATCAGGCCACGGGTTCACACCTTGCAACCCATGACGCGTCCTTGTGGCATCTGCCGCTACAATAGGGTCGTCGCGATAAAGGTCGAAGCCTTCATGTTGGTCGCGACGGCCTTGCGTAACGTTCTCGCCGACGTGCTGGTAGCCGCGGGCTTTGGAATGCGTGTGCCGCACGTGTAGCGCGTCAAGAGCTTCGGGCGGAAGTTGGGTAAAAAGCTTATGCGTGTGCTTACGAGCCCCATCGAGCACGGCCTCGCTTACGCCGTGGCCTTTGATGTAAAAAAAGCCTACAGAAGATGCAGCACGCATCAGTTCGGCACCTGTAGCTTGCCGCGCACCTCTGCCAGCCGGGCTAGAATCCATGAGCGGTGCGATGTCAACCACGGGGATTGTGCTGCTGCTCATCGTTGCCTTCCCGGTACACTGCAACACACGTCTAGCACCATACGCGTTTCGCCGCAGGCCAGACCACGCACTATTCCACATGTTAATAGAATATTCAACAGGCTCTAGATACTGCGATGGTGGATATTGTGAGTAGAAATCAGAAGGCAAGCTGAAACTATTATGGAATAATGCTCGGCCAGTGAGTTTGGCCTCAAGGATATGTATGACGAACTTGAAAGCTCCGCTAGCCTCTCACACAGTGAATCTGGATATAAGGTGGCGGTTTCAACAAGTAAGCACGATACACAAGCACTATTGTCTGGTGAACGGTGCGACAGCGACAGAGTGCCAGAGCCTTATTCGGGAGCAAGTGACAACGTAACCTTGCACTTGCTACTAACTTAGAACATTGACATTCTAGCTACTAGACTCATTGATTCAAACGTTTATGGGCCTTGAGACTCGCTTCTTCTATTGCTACGCTCACAATTTCACTCAATAGGTGCTAATGTTGTGTTGTAGAGTTGTAGAGCTATTTGCTACTTAATGTAGCAAAAAGTGAACTGAAAGCGTCGGTTCCAGATAAAAAGATGCAGAACGCGAGCCAGAACATCTGATGACTTACTTACTTGTCGGAAGTCATAAGATATTCGATGAAAGCCATCAACCCTCATAAGCACACTGCCTATTCCACCATGCACGTCAGAAGATTGTCAAATTATTCTTTACTCCTCTTCAAAGTTGTATAGCTCTTCGAACAATCACTGGACTTTTATGTCCCAAAGGTGACTCAAGAATGTCTCTGAACCAGCATGAAGTGGATGCATCCCATCGGGTTGGGTTACTGAGGGCCGACGATTCATACGCGCAAGAGAACGATGCGTACTGGCGTGCAAGATCGCGGCCTAAGTTGCAGGCATTGGATCCTGCTGGCGAGGTAAAGGCGAAGCTTTCTACTCCGCCGCCGTCAATGGCCGTCTTGGCGCTCGTCACTGCCAGTGTGGCCAGCAGCTGGGTGCTCACAACGGAACTCGCAAGCGCTGCTCAGGACAGTGGGTTCGGTTCGTGCGTACTTCTATACGCTAGTACCTCCCTGCTCAGCTTGCTTGGGCTAGTGCCGGAAGTGCGGAGGGCCCGCTTAGTACCATTGGCGAGGTCGACACCAGGGAATGGCGGCCGCGGTGGTTTTCTAGCCTCCATTGGCCCAGCTGGCTTTCTAGTATTATGGATGGGAGCCAATTTGAGTTTCTTAGCTGCGCTCACCATTGATTCGCCTTCAACGGTTCGTTCAAGTTTCATTGTGCGCGTGTGTTTTGCAGTATTTTTTGGACGACAATGTTAAGAGCTGGTACTGACATTCATGAATCTGCCCATTTGTAGGTCACAGCCGTGTTCAGCACCAACCCTGTTTTCGTGTATGGTCTTAGCATCGTCGCCCTCAGCGAAAAAATCGACAATCTTGGTCTTGCTGCTGCAGCTCTGGCAGCTGGCGGTGTCGCACTCACTGCACTCTCTGCCAAAGCGAGTAAAGATGATGACGCTGACGACGATGGTGACGCCTCTACAGCTGCAGATAGTAGTTTAAACGACGATGCGACCAGCAGCAGTAGCAGCACCCTATCGATTGGTGCCGCTGGTTGCTTGTTAGCCCTTTCTTCCGCACTCCTTGCAGCCCTGTACAAAGTGCTCTTCTTTCGCCGGTACCACAACGGCGTGACCCCGGCGCAAGTGGGCCACTTTCTCGCCCGCTTGGGTGGCCTGTGCCTCTTGACTGCCTGGCTCCCCGTGCTGGCTTTGCACGAAGCAGAATCCCCCTTAGGGGCAGTGCCCTGGCCCCCGCAAGAACACGCCAAGGCGTGGTGGTTGGCCGGAGGGCAGTCGTGTGCGTCGGCAGCGTTTAACGTGGCTGTGAATTTGGGCGTCGCCAAGACGTACCCTCTCTTTGCGTCCATCGGCACGGTTCGTACTTCCACCGCTGCCGTACTGCCTCTATGTTAGGGTTAGCCTTTTCAGCTCAGGTTTAGGTCTCTAGACTAGTGCACTCCGAGCTCAATCCCAACTCTCTGGTTAGCTTACTTGATATCTACCTTTTCGCACTTGAATGCTCTATTTCCTTCTGTATTCATGCTCTCCTCTCTTGGTTACTCTACGCTTTTGTGGTGCCAGTTGCTGGGGATTCCTCTGGCCGTGGTTGCCGACTGTGCCCGCGCTGGTGGTTTTCAAAGCTCAACCTGCCACTCTCTGACGTCGGCTCAGCCGCTCGCAGGTGCCGCGCTCATTGCGGTTGCTTTCGGGGCGTTGTTGTGGCGTGGCGCAGCGGCGACGGCTGCTCACAAGGAGGCCGTAGCTGTTGCAGTTGCAGCCGCCAGTAGTCGAGGCCCTGTTGTAGCAGCAGCACCGGCAGGCGCGTCATTGATCAGCTCGTTGCGGACTTCAGACGGCATGCTTCTGGCCTCAGAAGAGGGCGACGACGATTACGACGACGACGACGACCGCTACGATAAAGTCGACGTCGACGAGCTCATTCAAACCAGTGACCATGGCGTGAAGCCAGACACATTTTCAGTGGGCCGTGCCAACAGTAGCAGCCGGAGTGACCATGGAGGCAGAATGTTTGAGCCCGAGCAGAGACCAGAACAAGACCCACGCAGTTACCCGTGGAAATCTTACCCTCAATCACGCTTAGAACCCGACTCCCAACCAAACCTTGATGAGCATGACGAAGGAGGAGGGCCGCAGCAGCAGCGGGCATCGGACTTCAATACGGGTCCTGCTCGGGGTTCGAGCGATCTCGGATGGGGTGCAAGGTTCGAAGGGGGCGGTGAGGGCTACGGCCCTGGGAAAGCGGCTGGCACAAATCCACTCGCTGGGATTGCGGGCGAGCCAGAAAAAAGCGTGCTGAGCTAGCTCATCGCCGCGTGCTCTTGTTCATAGCACTGAGAAACACCCAAGCAGAAAACCAGGTGACTATAATTCATTTGAGCAAGCGCTGTCATATGTAAGGATTAAATATTCAAGGACATGACAGTAGCAAATACAACTAAAGTATAAGCACGAATATATTTTAGATGGCTTTTATCTTTATCGAAATTTTTAGAAACGGGGCAGTAGTTACTTTTAAAAAGTTCAATGCTACGCGCAGGGCACAGGGCAAGACCAGAAAACCACCCCGTTTCATTTGTTAGCGCGCTCTGTCTACTGTCTATGACTAGTTTTCTCTGTTCCGGCCCCTGGGGGGCCTCTATAATTCTATAATACCAAATCTCAAATCAGATATCAAGGAACGCACAGCACGAAGCACGTCACGTCACCCGGTAAATTATTGCAAGTAAATTTGAGGACCTAAGGAGCTCAGTGCTTAGTGTTGTTGCTCTAAGGGACAGGACAAGGCGCGAGACCCAAGCAGCTCCTTCTTCTTTGTGTTGACACGTTTACACTAGAAGGCTTCACTCCTTGAACCAGTAAGCTACGTGGGGCAGTATGGAAAGGGCGAGGTGCTTGTTGTGAACGAACAAACTCGTCTTGGGGTGCTCGCAGTGCTTGACGCCCTCGGGCCCCGCGGCAGCACCTGCGTCCGAGCCCCCAGCAAAGGGCGCAACTCGCTGCCCGCCGGAGCTGCACGCGTACACGTAGTCCTGCGGGACCATCAGCACCGGCGCTCGAATGTGGTGCGCCGCGCGGTACTCGTGCGCAGCCGCCGCGGCCCCCACCAAGTGCCAGTCGTCGATGATCAGCACGCCGCCAACGGCCAAACGAGGGTACAGGGCCTCCAGGGCGTCGCGCACGCCGTCGTAAGCGTCGGCGTCAATGCGCACGATGCTGAGCTTGGGAGGCGGCTGCTGCGGCGGGGCAAAGGCGTTGGGGCCCCCAAAGACGGGCGGCAGGGACACGTTGAAGAAGCCGGGCAAGAACGTCACGCGCTCGTCCAGGAGGCCAAACCGGCGGAAGTTGGCCCGCACCTCCGCCAGCGACACCGCGTAGCGCTCGGTCCACGCGTCGCAGTCTTCTTTTTCGATGCCCCCACCCACGGCGCGCCGGGACGGTGGAATGCCTTCGAACGAGTCGGCCACAAACACGCGCCTTGGCGCGCCGTGCGTGGTGGAATAGTTGGGCGCTGGACTTTCGGCTTCTCGTGCTGCGAGCGCGGCGCGCATCAAGATGGTTGCTCCTCCGCGGAACACCCCCGCTTCAATGAAGTCGCCTTCGATGCCTCGGCTTAACACGTGGTCAATGCAGAACAGCAAGTGGTGCAAGTGCCCAACGGACAAGCTGGTGAACGCGCGCGGGTAGTCCGCTGTGTTCAAAGCCCCACTTAAAGCAAAGCCTCCGTAGCTGTGGCCCAGAGGCAAGTCCCATGCCGTCCCGTCGGCGCCCGAACTATCCACGGCGCCCTCGGCCGAGCCAGCGGTTTCTTCCAGAACAATGTCCTTCCATCCCGGCGTTAAGTCTGCACCCAAGTAGTCGGTCAGCGATCTCACTACGAGATCCAGGTACAAGTCACTTGCGGATGATACCACCGATGACGAAGTAGCACCCGTAGGACCAGCCACAACAGTCTCGGTAGACACTAGGGAATCATCCGAATGCGTAGCAGCACCAGAGGCGGCCGAGCGGCGTTGAGCGGAAGCAGCAGCTGCAGCAGGAGCCCAGCCGCCGTTGACGCTAGGAGCACCTACGGTGTTTCGATCGCCGCACACGAAAGGTTCATGGGGCGGAGGAGCAAAACCTGGCTTGGTGCAGACGGCAGCGTTGAGGTCCAAATCGAACTGCGTGAGAGGAATCAGCTCCGGCGGCGTTGCCACGAACGAGCGGTACAAAATGTTTTCTTCGAGCATGGATTTTCCCAGGTCGAGTGCGGCTTCAAACCACTGATACGCGCGATTGTAAGACAGCCGTGGCTTAGAACCGTCCTTGGTGGTGTCACTTTCTTCGAAGGCAGCAGGCCGGGTGCCCTCCACAAAGGCTGCGTTGCGGCAAAGTGCCTGGCGCACATCTTTAGGTAATGCCTCGTTCTGTGCCAGGGAGGTAAACACCTCTAGAGCTTGCTCAGGAGCATTTCCCCGGCCGCCGCTCACCAACCATGCTGCCAAGGCAGCATCTGACTTTCGCGCAGCATCTTCCGACAGAAAGAATGGATTGCGCTCATGTTCATCATATGGCGTTGTAGCCTTCTCCTCGATGTTTTGCAGCTCGGATCGCGCAACAGAGTCGGCCTCGTTATAACGTCCAAGTTGAAGCAGCTGGCGGACGGAATACGTCAATTCAGCCGCAGCATGAGGAATAAGTGCCGCTAGTAACCATCGTGAAGGCCTCATGCGTGAGTACAAAAAATTGATGGTGTACACTAGCTAGAGTAAGAATACTAGCGGCGTAGATATATTCGAAGAAAAAACAAAAGCGCTCATCCCTTCAAAACTAAAGAGCCACTCGGCTTCACATAGGTCGCTAATTCGCAATCGTTGCTGAGCCACTATGAAATCATGCCGTTGTTGACATTTTTTTATCCAAGTTGTGCGAAGAGCGAAGAGTGATGTCCGAAAATACGATGACAACATTAATCTATGCCCCTACGGGGTAAATCCTCTAACAGTATGCCCCTACGGGGTTTTGGCACTAAAATCCAGAGGGCATGTTCGCCTGATTAGCTTCTTAGATTTAGTTTGCACTGCTTTGCTTTTTATCTCTACCTGCCGGCCTTCTAATTCCACCCCCTCGGGGGCTGTCTCAAAATCCAGTGACTTAACGATTGAGATTTGACTTTTTGAGTTGTGTGTTGGCAATAGCAATAGAGCAACAGCAAACAGCAACGCTGATGACAAATGAGACCTGGCAAGTGCAAGTTCTTGGATTCTTGACTCCTTGTGGATATCCGCATTTGTAAGGTACCGAACAAGCCAAAAGAGATAAAGGTTGACCTTAAATTGGGCGCTAAGTACTCAGTAACCAAGAAAACCGCGGGTTTTCTGGGTTTTTACCCACTTCGACTCAGCAAAAGCAAAAGATCCGGTAATTACTGATTATGCTGAAGGAAGTAACTTCATAGCCCATAGCCCCATGCCCACTCCAACAAAGCCCCCATTCCTAAATTCCTATGGCAGCGTTTTACTCCATCTCAAGACCACCCG